>Ga0247842_10008836_pt1 | contig 10456 bp, 14 predicted proteins | sample LaCruzMarch2015__3_FD_192411 | JGI IMG/M metagenome (GOLD analysis project Ga0247842, IMG submission 192411) | Freshwater microbial communities from meromictic Lake La Cruz, Castile-La Mancha, Spain - LaCruzMarch2015_19m | ecosystem: Environmental > Aquatic > Freshwater > Lake | place: Spain... | reverse complement strand
AAAAAAATCGAACTGCGCAAGTTCGCGCTCAAAAATATGGTTTTTTTGGGCCGAAAGAAGACAGAGCAGACAAAAACCGTATTTTTTTAGGCTTGTGTGAAAAAATGGGGGCGAGCAAAATGCCCCACTGCAAAAACGAGCTCTTTCCGGACAGGCTCTATTTTAACCGGCCGGTGGTCTGAAAACCGGGGCCATCTAGCTCTTTTAACTTTTCTAAATCTTTGCGTTGCTTCTTGAGCTTTTTGAGATCTCGCCGGAATTGGCTGGTTTCATGAATCGTTCTCATTCATTCCAACTTGCGAAAAGCTGATCCGTAGTGGCATGAGTGGTAAGATTTCTTTTTTTTCTTGAGTCTTCCAATGCTTGGACAGTCTCGTCGTTTGGAATAGAAATATTAAATGGAAGGCCATTTCTCAGAGTAATTTGAGTGTAAAATAATCGAATCGCTTCTGTCGGACTCAAGCCTAGCTTCCGCAAAATTCCTTCGGCCTTTTTTTTGGTTTCTGGTTCAATCCGACTATGAACAGCAGCAGATTTCATGAGCAATATGTGTGGCATTTGCAATGCGCAGTCAATCTTTTTCTGGGAAATTTTACCGCAGCTTCGACGTGAGGATGGAAATTTTCATGAAGAATTGCGCAAAATCGGAGCTTAGCGGAGAAAGACTGCACTAGGCAGCCCAAAGGGTGAGCGTAGCGAGTCAATTAACAGAATTTCAAAATGGAAGGAAATTTTGAATTGAACCTAAAAACATTTCATCCGCTTCTATGTGAAGAAAAACTTGAACACCTGCTTTTAAGCCAAAACGGTATCACGGGTGCACAGCTAAGGAATTCCATAACTTATTTATCATTATTAATGAAGGATTAATTTGCATTGTTCTCCCACCAACTGCACCAGATAACTCCACCACTCGGGTTTTTCCAAAGTCTCAGTCACGGTCCTAGCGGGAAGGAATCGCTTCATTTCCTTTAGGAAATCGCCCCTCAAACTCGGGTCCTTCCGCAAAGCGTCTAACCGCTCTCCCAGTCTGGATCGAAACTCGGCCGCACTTCGATGGTGGTCTGAAATTTTCTGCGGGATCAAATGGGCAGGCAGCAACACTCCACTCTGAACAAGCCAAGCGATATCCCATAGATCGCGATTTTTCAGCCTGTTTTCCCGAAAAGCCAGCGCGATGATCTTGTCGGCCAGAACTTCCTCACGGCTTTGCGCCTGCAAAATCAAACCCGAAGTGCCGAGGTCGATTCCATAAATATTCCTCAGCACCATGGGCCGCCGGTCGTGGCTGGGGATGGCACAAATATCGATATGGATTCGCTGCGCAGGAAAATCGCGGCGTGTGGGACGAGTTTCGACCATGAGTTTCCAGGTGGAAACACTCGCACCCGTGTGGACAGGTTCGCCAACCCTGATTGGCAATCCGTAACGCACCTCAAGGCTTTCCACAAGGGTGTGGCCGAGCCCGGCAAGGTCCTCTTTTTGGAAACTGGTTCCGCCGGTAAAATCCAAATCCTCGCTTAGCCTGGGAGAGCCGTAGCAAGCCCGCAGGCAAGTGCCCCCGATAAAAGTCAGGCCCGCAAGCAACCCAGCACGACTCATTTCCCGCAAAATATCATGGTGGAGAATTTCCTTTTCCACCACCGGTCGCAACACCGCCAGATCACCCCTTGCCGCAAGCGCCTCGTCAACCAATTGGTCAAACAAGTTCATGCAAGGCCTCCTGGTCCACGAGATCCAAACTGCGGCGGCTGGCCTTCATATCCCGGAGCGCGAGAGGAACCGAGGCACGCCACATATGGCGATCGACATCAAAAGTGAGCTGGCCGGCCAAATCCGAGGAGCGTCGCCCTGTGTGGATAAACTCGATGTGGCCAAAATCTCCGCAATCCACCACATGACTCCTCCCTGAACTCATGAGTGTGATCCAATTGAAAGGCACCTGCGAAATCACCCCGGCATCGCTGAGCACCGTTTCCAGGCTGATGTAGTTGAATTCCCCCGCGCGAAGCCGCGCCGCCGCGTGAAACAGCAAATCGCCAGTATTCAACCCACGAACCGGGTAATGGAAAATCCCCTTGCAAACCCGCCGCAGTATCCCGGCTTTCACCGCTCGGGACAATAAAACCGGCATCTGTCGGCATTCTGGAACCACCGCCGCCAAGTCCGAACCCGTAAAAAGACAATGGTCCCGATCCGCTAAAGATTGGAGTGTTTCACGAAGCTTGCGGAGCGGCTGCATATTATGACTCTACAAAATATTTCATTTATTGCAATGTTTTGTTGATATATATTTTTTTGATTCAATGCTGAAACACCAATGGTGTTTTGTAGCGCGCTCTATGAGCGTCGGTTCGGACGATTCCCTGCGGTGATAGACCGCCGCTACAGGGCTACCTTAATATTTCCAAGGTGCCTTTTTGCGGAAGGCCAGAGGAGGGTGCGCACACCGAACCGAGCCAAATTGCGCTCTGAATCGTCTGCTCCAAATGCGCAGTTTGGTTATCCTAAATCCGGCAGTTGAAGGGGCAATTTTGAATGAAAGGGCCTATTTTTGAAGGTAATCCAACTGCTCCGCTGTTCACCATTTGGGATAGAAAGTTCTTATCTGCTTCGCTTTAGATTTCAGCTTTTTAAACCCAGTTTACCAATCCCAACTGCCGAATTTAGGGTTATAGGATGGCGTGACGATGGAAATTTTCATGAAGAATTGGGGACAACTTGGACAAAAAAACAGAATTTAAAAAAAAGGAAAACATTTTAACCACCAATCACACTAATTGACACGAATAGGATGGAGGCTTTCTAACCACGGATAGCTCGGATATACACAACCAAGCACCGGGGCAGGTGCGCGGTAGGGCAACCGGAGGTTGGCCCGCAGGGCGAGATGAGTGGGAACGAACGAGTCAAATTACCAAGAGATACACAAACAGGAAACTCCCTTGTGCGTGGAGTTGCGCCACCTGCCGGGCGGTATCTCGAGGTAAATTAATTCAGCATTTATATCCGATAATACGATCTATAAACTGTGTTTTATCGCCGTTTTTTGAAATTTCTTGGATAAAATCCCAATCAGCTACGAAGCTTTCGTTCCAGAACGAGGCATGGCGTTTCGCGGCTTCACTTCGGACCATGTAGTTCATGCAATCGATGTTACGAAATTTCAGCACGCCTACCTTATCCTTCGGAAGAATAAAAGCCTGCAGCGCATTGGGATAATCTGCAAATGTCGGCAGATGCTCTCGCGCTGCGGGTCCCGAGTAAATCACTCTTCCATAAACGGCATCAATGCCATCTGAAAAACCAGAAATCAATGCCTCAAGATACTCCGGGAAAGGTTGGTTATCGCAGTTCATGCGAACAATAAAATCGGCTTCGGACTCTAAGATGCCCATCCGCGTCTGCACATGCCCCCAACCACTTTCCTTACCATCGGTGCTTTTGTAGCGGAAGCGATTATCGCTCAATTTTTCAATCAATAAGCGCACCTCAAGATTTTCGCCATCGCAATAAATTGTTGCAGCGTATTTGCCAAATATCTGTTGCGGGAGGTATATGGTGATCAGCTTGCGAAGATTTCGCAGGTAATAATCCTGTTTTTTAGCCGAAACCCTGCCTTGGGCTGGAAAAGGAATGATCAATTCCACCATGACTGCGGAGCTGTCTTTTGCGGGTTTCCAGCGTGGTTGGCTCTGCAGCAAGAAAAAAGAGCGGGCACGAAAGCGAAGAATCAATAATTCCCTGCGCAAAAAAACCTGGAGCCTTAGGAACCAGGATTTCGCCCACATTACAAATCGCATGAGGATTGATACTTTTACCTCAATATCAACCTAATGCATGGTAGGTTTGCAAGACATCATGAGGATTTCCTATCGCCTCCAAACGGGATTGATGGATGAGCATGGCCCTATCAGCAAAGCGCTCCATAGCAGAGGGATCATGCGTCACAAGGATGATTGTGCGGCCTTTTTTTCGGCATTCCTCAAAATGGGCGAAGCATTTCTCGGCAAAAACAAAATCACCGACGGCAAGGACCTCATCCAAAAGCAGGATGGGCGACTCGACTTGCATGGCAACGGCAAAGGCCAAGCGAACGGACATTCCGCTGGAGTAATGTTTGACTTGTAACTCCATAAACTGCTCCAACTCGGCGAAACGCACGATCTTCTCATAGCGCTCCGAGACCTCCTGCCGCGTCATTCCCATGATCGTGGCGTTGAGGAAAACATTCTCGCGGCCAGTGAGTTCGGGATTGAACCCCACACCCAGCTCCAGCATGGGGGCGATGCGGTCGTGAATTGTCACTTCACTTCCCATGTCGGGTCGATAGATGCCGGCAAGGATTTTCAGTAAAGTAGATTTGCCTGAGCCATTTCGACCGATGATGCCAAAGAACTCACCCTGCATGACTTCGAAATTAATATCATCCAGCGTTTTGCGAGCTTTCACCTCGTTGCGCTGATGAAATTTCATAAGGCGCTCGCGTAGTGTGCCACGGCGCTCGCCTGGAAGGCGGAAGGTTTTTGAAAGATTTTTTACAGTGATTGCGGGTTGCATAAAATTAGAGATCCTCCGTCATTTCGGCTTCCTTCCATTTGAAGACAAAAACTCCCAAGCCAAACAAGACAAGACTGATGCCAATGACATACGCATATCCAACCGGCGTCACTTGACCAGTGCCGACTAGGAAATTCCGCGAGTAATCCAAGATGCCGCTCATGGGATTCAGATAAACATAGAAGCGCCATTTTTCTGGCACGCTGCTCATGGGATACATCACCGGCGTGAGCCAAAAGCCGAGCTGCACAGCCACCTCCCAGAGATTGATGGTATCCCGGATTTTCACAACAACAATACTGAGAATAAGCCCAATTCCCATCGCAAGCAGATAAACAGCAATGACAAGTGGCAAAAACCACAGCATGCGCGGATGCCAAGTGAGACCATCAATGAGGGCGAATACCAGAAAGATGAGGAGATTGAAAAACAGCCCGAGGAATGCACTTGAAACGGCGGATGCAACCAGAATGATACGAGGCAGATAAACTTTCCGGATAAGGGTGTAGTTTCCAATAAAACCATTCATGCCGGCCGTGGTGGCCTCGACAAAGAAATTCCATAGGATGATACCAAGCAAAAGGAACAATTTGTAATGGGGCGCACTCTGTTTCATGAACATCGTGAACACGATGTAAAGCACGCCAAATAGCGCCAATGGCTTGAGCAAGGACCAAATATAACCCAAGATGCTGCCGTAGTAGCGCATCTTGAACTGATTCCAAGTCAGGGTGTAAAAAAGACGCCAAATATAACTGCGTTCGAACTGGTGAATCATTATTAAGTAGTTTTTTCTTCGCCTTGAAAATTATCGCCGGGCTGGACGCTTATGTAGATGCGCTTGGTCGAGTAACGCTTAGTCGAAAAAATGGGCGCTGGCATCTTTCGTGCAGCGCCTCACTGTTCCAAAAGCACATCGAGAACCTGATCGACCCCGTGCGTCCAATCGGGTAATTGAAGCCCGAAGGCGGCGCGGAATTTTGAGGTGTCGAGGCGAGAATTTGCCGGGCGGGCGGCGGGGGTGGGATATTCGGTGGCGGGGATAGGGTGGATGCGGTCGGGTGTAGCTTGGATTTTGAAGTTGGAAGCGGCCGCTTTTGTGACGATGTGCTGGGCGAAGCCATGCCAGCTTGTTTCGCCGCTGGTGGTGAGATGGTAGAGGCCTAAGGGGAAATTTTCCCTGCCATCGCGACGGTAGCGGGCGGCGATGTGCGCGGAGGCATCGGCGAGGAGGGCGGCTCCGGTCGGGGCGCCGAACTGGTCGGCGACGATGCGGAGTTCGTCCCGACTGGAAGCGAGGCGGAGGATGGTTTTGATGAAATTTTTCCCGTGTGCGCCGAAGACCCAGCTTGTGCGGAAAATGAGGTGGGCGGCTCCGCTGGCAGCCAGAGCTTTTTCGCCTTCGAGCTTGGTTTTGCCATAGACGCCGAGCGGGTTCGTGGCGTCCTCTTCGCGGTAGGCGGATGGTTTTGTGCCATCGAAGACATAGTCGGTCGAATAGTGGAAAACGAGAGCGCCGAGTTTCGCGGCCTCCTCGCCGAGAATGCCGGGAGCGGTGGCATTGACGGCACGCGCCAGATCCGGCTCGGACTCGGCTTTATCCACAGCCGTGTAAGCGCCAGCGCTGAAGATCATATCCGGCTTGGCTGCGCGGATGGCGGCGCGGATCGAGTCGGGATTTGAAAGGTCGCAGGCATCGCGTCCGCAGGCCACCACCTCGCCGAGCGGAGCCAGCGCGCGCTGGAGCTCGAAGCCGAGCTGGCCATTGGCACCAGTGATGAAAAACCGGAGTGTTTTGAGCGAATGAGGAGGATTAACCACGGAAAGCACGGAGAATTGCGGGTGGGATGAAGAGAGCTTTTGTTTTTACTGTCTGCCGCGTTGAGCGCGAGCCAGCGCACGGCCGAAGGAAACGAGTTCGCGGATGAGAGCATTGTAGCGTCCGTAAGCGTTATGGCCTTCGTTTTTCAAAAGGTCGTAGAGGACCAGTTCGGCTTCGGCGAAGGGAGCCTCGCCAGACACAAGACCGGCTGCACGGAATTTCCCAAATGCGATGACCACGAGGCAGGAATTGATGGTGGTTCGCCCGTCGCGCCAGTCCTGAAGGCCTTGGAGCATTCTTTCCCCAGCGGGCAATTGCATGATTTCAGCTGGTGAAGGGGTCATGGTTGACCGCAAAAATCCTGCACAGATCTCGCAAAGACCATCTCATCGATGGCAGGAAATTTTTTAAGTGAAGGGCGAATATCCTCAAAAAAATCACGCAGCTTTTGTCGAGCCACCAGCCCTTCTGCCACAAAGGCCTGCGCATCCAGCATGTCGCGCTCATGTCCACGCTCCAGCTTGGCGAGCACCTGACTGTAAAAATCAAAATGCCGGAAATCCACCTCTCCAACCCGTCGAATGAACGCGCTTCGCTCGCGCCAACCGGGCAATTCTGGAATGAAAAGATCCGGACTGGCGAGCTCCACATTTGCGTCGAGGGATTCCTTGAGTTCGGCAATGGCTTCGAACAGTCCCCGAGGTTCGGGATCCGCCTTGATATCCACATCGATGGTTTTTGCCCGCCAGCCAAAAAGCAATGCCGTTGCTCCACCGGTGAGGTAAATCGTGCCTGGTCCCTTAACGCGCTGACCAAGGGCTTCCATGAACTCTTCCAGCTTGGCTTTATCTGAATCGGCTATCACTGATACTTTTCACATTCCGCGAACGATGCGGCCTCGGCATCTTTCGGTGAAACAATCGGATCGATGCCGATGGCCAGCGGCCAGTCGATGCCGATGGCGGGGTCGTTCCAGCAAAGGGCGCGCTCGGTCGACGGCGTGTAGTAATTCGTGCACTTGTAGTGGAAGTCCGCCATCTCACTCACGACCAGAAATCCATGCGCGCAACCTGCCGGCACCCACAGACGCTCGTGGGCATCACTCGTCAACATGTAGCCGTCCCATTTTCCAAAGGTGGGCGAGCTTTCCCGCAAATCGACGAGCACATCGAAGACCGTTCCCGAGGTGACCCACACGAGTTTCCCCTGCGCGGCATCGCCGCTCTGGTAGTGAAGCCCGCGCAGCACATATTTAGCTGAGCGGCTGTGATTGTCCTGCACGAAATCCGCATCAATTCCCAGCTTGGCGAAGGTTTCCTTGTTCCAACTCTCGAGAAAAAAACCGCGCGCGTCACCAAACACACGAGGCCGCAAGAGGTAGGCCCCATCAATTTTTGTCGGATACTTTGTCATAGGAAAATTCGAAATACGGGATTTGAAATTGCCTGTCGGATGCAGGCTGGAAACGGCTCGGCGCAGGCATGCTGCCGCCTTTGGTCGTCGGCGGAAAATTTTCTACCGGTCCAGAGCCAATCCAAAATGTCTTCCTGTTTCTCACAGGTTGTCCGCACGAAGCGGCACGGATTATTTCACTAAAAACTTTAATAACCAAGGCAGCATGCTCTCGCCGCGTTCGAGCCAGTGCTTCAGCCTTTCGAGTCGCTCCTCGGCAGCTGAGCGATCCTCGGGCTCCATCTCGTTTGCGAGATTCTGCATCGTGCCGATCCTCTCCAGAGCCCGATCCAGCCTGGGTTTCAGCTCTTCCTTAATGAACGCCGACGCAAATTTGCTCAATTCCAAGTCCGCCACATAGTGATCCCGACGGTCGCCTGGCATGTAGACCGACTTCACGGCCCCCACTGAGCGCAGCACCTTCAGGCCCTGGCTGGCGGCACCCAAGCTGATTCCCAAGCGCCGCACGATGTCATCCATCGCCAGAGCGCGCGACGACACAAAAAGCAGACCGTAGATTTCACCAACCGATTTCTGAAGACCGATCAGCTTGAAAAAGCCGATGAAAAGCTCGATCGATTCGACATCAAGATCCGAGAGCGCTTCCTCATTGATCTCGAGTTTGGCTGGGGTGGCTGGCATTTTTGCAGAAGAGAACATCAAAACGCTTCAGAGACTTCAATAAAAAATGAAAATATCTGCCAAGCCTCCCGAAGCCGGCTTGCCGCGAATACGATAAAACACCAGAGTGCCGTCAAGCATGCCACAGGATATCGAGGAATTTCTGATGTATCTGGCCACCGAGCGCGGGCTTTCCGACAGCTATCAACTGCTCGTCCAGCGTTCTTTGGAGGCCTTTTCCGCATGGCTGGAAAAGCACACACCAACGCGCGAGTGGCGGCGGGTCGAGCCGCAGCAGATCACCGACTTTCTCGTCTTCCGCAAGCGGTCTGGGCTCCAAGCCTCCTCGGTGCGGATCGATGCCGTGGCCGTGCGAATTTTTTTCCGCTTTATGGTTACCCGCCGCGCATGGACCGAGAATCCCGCCGAGACACTCACACTGCCGCGCCCGGAGAAGCATCTTCCCGAGGCCCTGCATGTCGAGCAGGTGCGGAAGCTCATCGAGGGCATCGGCCCGAGCGATCCGCTCGGCCCGAATGATCCGCTCGGCCTGCGCGACCGGGCAATGTTTGAGCTGCTCTACTCCAGCGGCCTCCGCGTGTCCGAACTCTGCGATGCACGACTCGAAAATATCAACCTCGACGACGCATTCATTCGAGTCATCGGCAAGGGCAAGAAAACCCGCCTCATCCCGATCGGCCAACCGGCTTGCACAGCGATACGGACTTACCTCCAACGCGAACGCCCCGAACTCGTCTCAAAAAAAACCGGCGCCGAGATTTTCCTATCGATCCGAGGAAAAAAGCTCACGACACCGCGCATCCGCCAGCTCATCAAACAATACGCCGCCCGTGCGGGCATCGAAGCAAATGTCTATCCACACCTGATGCGCCACAGCTTTGCCACACACCTTCTGGGCGGCGGAGCCGATCTGCGCGTCATCCAAGAATTGCTCGGCCATGCGGACATATCGACTACTCAAATCTATACCCACATTGAAAAAAGCGGCCTCAAAGCAGTGATCAAAAAATTCCATCCGCGCGCGTGAGGGAGGGACTCTACGCCTGAATGATCAGGTGAAACCAAATTTTCAAGGACGACCTGCGGATTTTGTTTTTCAACTTGCAAAGCGTCGGAAGGTCCACGCTGCCTGCAGGCTTGAATATTGGATCAAAACAAACCTTTTTCCACCCCAACATAGATCTCTTCACACACCGAAGTCATTGCCATCATCACCGAGCTGGGTTAGTGATTCTTAGCCCTGAAGAAAGCCAACACAAATACCATGCAACGCATCACTCTGCTTTTTCTCGCTCTCATCGCGCTCTGTCTCTCCGCCTGCTCCAGCACATCCCAGGTGAATCCCGCTGTGCTCTCGGCGGCGACCTCCCGTGGTGTGTCCGCTTCGACAACATCCAAAATGTCTGCCGGGGCGAAGCTCGACTTCTCCGACATTCGCAATCTCACCGCCAGCAATGTGCCGAGTGACAAAATCATCGCCTACCTGAACAGCACACGGCAGGTGTGTAATTTCTCTTCAGGCGAAATAGCGAGCCTGAAATCCGCCGGCGCAGACGCACAGTTGCTCGGGTTTCTTTCCGACACACGCGGATTCTACGGCCGTTCGCCTGCCCCACAAAACGGATCAGCGCCGCGCTCTCCCGGTGAACGGAACAACTCGCGACTCTACCAGGACGAGCAACCCTTCGCCAACAACGAGCCGGCGATCGATGGCTTCTACAACTCGGGCTACGAGGAATCGCTCTACAGCCCGTTCTCCTTCAACTAACCACACCGTGAGACCCACCGGAGCGTGACTGCAAGGGCCCCGCTTTGGCATCAGCGCCTGCCCTTCGCAGGCTTGGCGGGTGCAGCAGCGGCGGGAATCCTCGGTGCGTGGATGACCCCGCTTGGCTCGGAGGCTTTTCTTGTTCTGTCCACTTTGGCCCTTGCCTTGTGGCTGCCCCTTCGCCGTAGCGCGTGTGTTTATGCGGCTGTCGC
>Ga0247842_10008833_pt1 | contig 10457 bp, 8 predicted proteins | sample LaCruzMarch2015__3_FD_192411 | JGI IMG/M metagenome (GOLD analysis project Ga0247842, IMG submission 192411) | Freshwater microbial communities from meromictic Lake La Cruz, Castile-La Mancha, Spain - LaCruzMarch2015_19m | ecosystem: Environmental > Aquatic > Freshwater > Lake | place: Spain... | reverse complement strand
CGGCCGGAGATCCTGAAGGAACTCGCGACGCCGCAGATCCACCATCGATCGCCCGAGTTCTCGGAACTGTACGCGCGCATCCAGCCGAAGCTGCAGAAGGTCCTCTACACCGAGAATCCCGTGCTCCTCTTCACCGCCTCTTCGACCGGAGCGATGGAGGCCGCGGTCACGAACCTGGTCGCCAAGCGCTGCCTCAACCTGGTGAACGGGGCCTTCTCGAAGCGGTGGCACGAGATCACCGTCGGCAACGGCGTCCCTTGCGATGCGTTCGAAATCCCTTGGGACACCGCCATCAAGCCGGAGATGGTCGACGCGCAGCTGCGGACGGGGAAGTACGACGCGGTAGCCCTCGTGTTCAACGAGACCTCGACGGGAATGATGAATCCCCTCCAGGCGATCGCGGAGGTGGTCCGGCAGCACCCGGACGTCTTCCTCCTGGTGGATGCAGTCAGCGGCATGGCGGGCGCGAAGATCGACACGGACGCGTGGGGAATCGACTACGTGCTCGCGGGAGTACAGAAGGCGTTCGCGCTTCCTCCCGGTCTGGCGGTCGCCGCGGTGAGCGCTCGGGCGCTCGAACGCGCGAAGCACGTGCCGCCGCGCAGTTTCTACTTCAACCTGCCCGACATGTATAAGTTCCATCAGAAGAACCAAACACCGGCCACTCCTGCGATTCCCCAGATGTTTGCCCTCGACGCGCAGCTCGACGCGATCGTCGCGGAGGGGATCGAGAATCGCTTCGCCCGCCACGCCAAGATGGCGGCCGTCGTGCAGACGTGGGCGAAGAAGCACTTCGACATCTACCCGGAGAAGGGGTACTGGTCGCAGACCCTGACCTGCATCAAGAACACGCGCGAGATCGATGCGTCGGCGATGATCAAGTCGCTGGTCAACGACTACAACGCGCGGATCGAGAATGGGTACGGCGATCTCAAGGGGAAGACCTTCCGGATCGCCCACATGGGCGACGTCCAGATCGATCAGATCTTCGGTCTCCTGCGTGCGATCGAGACCATCGTCGGTCTCTAGAGGAGGAGTACATGACATTCAAGGTCCTCGCCTCGGACCCGCTCGACGCGGGCGCCGTGAAGGCGATGCGTGAGGCCGGCCTCATCGTGGACGAGAAGACGAATCTCACTCCCGAGGCGCTCGTGCGCGAGATCGCAGAGTACGACGCAATCGTCGTGCGGAGCGCGACGAAGGTCCGCGCCGAGATCATCGATGCGAGCAAGCGTCTCAAGCTGATCGTGCGCGCCGGCGTGGGGTTGGACAACGTCGACGCTGCCCATGCGCGCAAGAAGGGCGTCGAGGTGCGCAATACGCCCGGCGCGAGTTCGAATTCGGTCGCCGAATTGGCGCTCGGTCACATGCTCTCCCTGGCGAGGCACATTGGGCGTGGCACGGCGTCGACGAAGGCCGGCAAGTGGGAGAAGAAAGCGCTCGAGGGCGTCGAGATCGAGGGGAAGACGCTCGGCATCATCGGCATCGGGCGCATCGGACAATGCCTCGCGCGCAAGGCGCACGCGCTGGGAATGACCGTGGTGTGCTACGACGCGGTACTCACGGCAAGTCCGCTTCCCGAGATCGCGCGGTTCGTCGCCCTCGGTGAGTTGCTGGCCAAGAGCGACTTCATCTCGCTTCACATCCCCTACGACCCGGCCGCCGGGGCGACAATCGGGGAGAAGGAGTTTGCACAGATGAAGTCCGGGGCGCGAATCGTCAACTGCGCCCGCGGCGGAGTGGTCGACGAGGCTGCCCTCCTCCGGGCGCTCGAGGCGGGGAAGGTGGCGGGTGCGGCACTCGATGTCTTCGCGACCGAGCCGCCGGCGACCGACGACCCCATCCTGCGGCAAACGAACGTTTCGCTCACCCCCCATATTGGCGCGGCGACGCAGGAGGCTCAGGCCAGGGTTGGCGACGAGGCCGCGCGAATCGTCATCGAGTTCGCCAAGACGGCGGAAAAGTAGAGAGGGAGCGATGGCACAGGTTTTTCCGTTTCGCGGCATTCACTTCGACCAGCGGAAGGTCGGCAGTCTGACGGACGTCGTGGCCCCCCCGTATGATCGGGTGCCCGACGACGTGCAGGCCGCGCTGACCGCGCGCCACCCCCACAACATCGTCAGAATCACCAAGGGACGCGCGGAACCCGGCGACGATGAGCGGAACAACGTCTACACGCGAGCCGCTCGGACGCTCAACGGGTGGCTGGAGGACGGCACCCTCGTTCGCGACACGGAGCCGTCTCTCTACGTCTACCACCAGGAGTACACGTTCGCGGGGGAACGACTGACGCGGAAGGGGTTCATGGCGCTCGCGCAACTTGAGCCCGAGGGCGTTCACGCTCACGAACGAACGCTCAAGGGGCCGAAGGAAGATCGCCTGAAGCTGATGCGGGCGACGGAGGCGAACCTCGAGCACGTGTTCATGCTCTATCAGGACCCCGAGCGGCAGGCTGACCGCGCCATCGCCGCCGCCGTGGCCGGAGTCAGGCCGACGATGGTGGCCGAGGACGCCGATCGCAACCTCCACCGAGTGTGGCAGGTGACAGACCCCGACGTGATCCGCCGCGTCCAGGAGGCGCTCGGGGACAAGGAGCTGTACATCGCCGACGGCCACCACCGGTTCGAGACGTCGGGCAACTACCAGCGTGAGTGCCGCGAGAAGCGTTGGGCGCCCGCGGCGCCCGAATCGTTCGACAAGCGGCTGATGACCCTATTCAACGTCGCGGAGCCCGGGATGTCCATCCGACCGATCCACCGTCTCGTGCACGGGGTCGCAGGGTTCGACGCGGAGTCCTTCCTCGCCAAGGCGGCCGAGCACTTTGCGGTGATGCGGTTCCCAACGTTTGAGGCGATGGTGGAGGCAACGCGCGCCGGCAAGGATCGACACACGTTTGGGTTCGCCGCGCGGGGCGTGCAGGCGACGCTTGAGTTTCGCGACGAGCGGATCATGGATCGGCTCATCGCGGGATCGTGGTCCGCGGACTACAGACGGCTCGACGTCTCGATCCTCCACGCTGCGATCCTTGAACCGCTGTTGGGGATCGACGCGCAGGCGCTCGAGGAAGAGCGCAACATCACCTACTCCGTGACCCTCGAAAAGGGGAGAAAGGGCATCGAGTCGGGGACCGAGCAGGTCTTCTTTCTCCTCAACCCGACCGCGGCGGACGAAGTGGTTCGCGTCGCGGACCACGGCGAGAAGATGCCGCAGAAGTCGACGGACTTCTATCCGAAGCTCCTGACCGGCCTCGTGGCAATGAAGATGGAGATCCGCAAGTAGCGAAGCGTCCGGTTGGAGAGAGAGCGCCCGCCCCAAGAAGGGAGGGCGCTCTCTTTTTCCGTAACGCCGGGTACAGATGTCCTAGAATGCGGTGACGAACCCGCGTCGCGTCCCGCAACCTTTTTCCCCCTTCCGGTCTCAACCTGCCCTACTCTTGCGCGGTGGGTTCCAGGAGGAGGGCATGATGCTCTGGAAAGGCATAGGACGAGCCGCTGGGGTTGCCGTTCTGATTCTTGCGGCGGCAGCGCCGGCATGGGCGAGCGACCTCGGGTTCTCGGCCAGCGTCGGGCTTGAAGTCACGTACACGCCCGTTCCGCCGGCGTCCTACAACATCGGGTCGAACCTTCAGCTGTCGTTTGAGATTCCTGGGTTCGCTCTCGAGTCGGAGACGGGGTTCGATCTCACGGGGTTCACGTTCCAGCGCGTGTCCCTCGGCGTGGATTTCGGCGCGGCGAAGATCGCCGAGGAGATTCGTTTCGAGCCGAACTTCGACTGGAACGAGCTGTCGCTCGACCTGTCCATCGTTGGGGTCGAAATCGGCGTGGACTGGATCTTCGCCAACATCGGATCGGTCCAGACGCCGAGCTACGACATGGGCATTGTGGTGGCATTCCAGAGCGAGATTCCCTGTGGCCTAGGGATCGCGAGCGTCACGGGATTCGGGGCGATCGACTTGGTCAACGTCCTCGGCGGCGCCGCGGCGCCGTTCTCCGAACAGATGCTCTTCCTGTTTGCGCATCTGGGCACGGTGTGCGAGCCCGCCCCGGACCTCGACGTGACGATCGTCGACGGGCTGTACTTCGAGGAAGAACTGCTGCGCCTGACCTTCGCCTTCCAGGGTCTCCTTGTCAGCCACACGACGTGGTTCGACGAGTTCGGGCTTGCGCAGATGGTGTTCGAGTTCGGTTACGACTTCGACGATCCGTCGCTCGGATTCCTCACGGCGGTCGTCGTCGACGGCGCGTTTGCGATCGCGACAATCGACGTGATCGTCGATCTGTCGATCGACGTGATCCGCTTCACCTCCTGGACGAAGTTTGCCGAGTACAGCCCCCCGACCCCTCTTCCCGTCATGTTCGCCGGCCAGGGATTCGCCGTGTCCTTCGAGCTGTGCGGTGTGACCGCAACGAGCGAGACGGACTTCGACGACCTCTTTCTCTTCGAGGCCGAGATCGTAGCGATCGAAACCTCGATTGACCCGGTCACCTTCGTCAGTCTGACGACGTTCGACGCATCCGGCTTCGCGACCGAGTGCATCGAAGCGAGCGTCGCGTTCAGCGGGGTTCGCCTGTCCACGAAGGCCGAGTTCACGTGGGATGGGGTTGCTCTCGTGGCCTTCGGATTCGAGTTGAACTTCTAGTCATGGAGACCGAGCAGAACAGGGATCTGAACGAGCGAGCGGAGCGGGCTCTTCGCGCAGCGGCCGGCGACCCTGAACAGGAACGACACGCGAGGGAGGAGCTGCTTCGCCTCGCCATTCCCCTCGTCGAGGCGGCGGTGCGCGATGCGTTTTCCACGTCGGGCTTCACACCGGACGAGCTCTTCCGCCCCGGGTATCTCGGCCTGTTGAACGCCGTCTACAACTTCAACCTCTCGCGCGGGCAGACGTTCGTTGCGTACGCGGAGAACCTCATCAAGGGCGAAGTGCGCGGGCACATTCGCGACCAAGCGGCGCGCGTCCCGGTGCCCCAGTGGATGCACGATCTGAATCGCCAGATCGAGCGAGCTCAAGCGCGGCTCCTGCGTGAGTTTGGCAGGCTGCCGACGCTGGCGGAGCTGGCGGACTCCGTCAACATCACCGAAGAAGGCATCGCCGAGATCTTCAAGGCGCGCGAAGCGCTCTGCTACGTCTCGCTTGACGCGCAACAGCGAGAGCAGGACCCCGCGCCGCGCATCGACATTGGCCGAATCCGGGGTGTGAGAGCCGTGCCGTTCCCGATCGAGTACCGCGTGAGGATCGCGTCGGCGCTCGAACGACTGGCCGAACTCCAGCAGAACCTCGTGCAGCACTTGTTCGACCCCGGGTCGGAGGGGCTCGACAAGACCGCGTGAGTCTGGCGGAGCCCCCGGCCCAGGAAGAATCGAGGTAGGACGGGTTCAGCGGAAGGGGGACGACGTGGGGACCAACAAGCAGAAGCCCTGGGGCCGCGGTGCGAGGTGTGTGCGCGCGGTGACCCTTGGAATCGTTCTGGGCTTGCTCGTTGCGGTCGCCGCGGCGGCCGCGTCCTCCGTCACGATCGGCGGCGTGACGATCACGCTCCTGTCGAGCCGCTACTACGCAAGAGGGGACTACACGCGCTTCGCGTACGAAGTGAAGGGCGCATCGAACCCGTCGTGCGCGTACTGGATTCTTGGATCTTGTGACGAATTCCGAGATGCCCTGTGGTGGACGTCGGGGGCCTTCGAGTGGGTCACGACGCCCCTTTACGGGCTGAAGGTCACCCCGAACAAGAAAAAGCAGACATTCAACATCGACGCGACCGGCCGGTGGAGCGTCTCTATGGTCCCGGTGGGGGTCTACAGCGGTGGCCAGTTTCTGCAAGGGTGGGTCGATGGGCCGGCTTGCGTCGGGGTGTCTCTCTCTGTGCAGGTGGCGGCAGGAGCGGACGTCGCGTTCCCGCAAGTGACGGGTCCAGGACTCTTCCCCGCCCTCAACAGCACGACGCTGCGGGTCCAGAGCACAGCGTCGGGGTGGACGCTCTCCCCCCTCGCGACGTGCGTGGTCCCAGCGGGCGGTTCGGAGACAGTGGTTGAGAGAATCCTCGAGATCACGGTGGGCACCCACTCGAATGGCGCCGGCACGACGGACGTGTCGGTCGGTTACGCTCTTCGAGTTGCTCAAGCGGACTTCGCAAGCCTGCCGGAGGGAATCTACGAGATCACGATCACGTACACCGTCGCATTGGACTAGGCGGGTGCGGATGGAGGGTTCGTGAAGACACAAGTGGCCAGGCTCTGCGCCTTTGCGCTTGCACTCGTGGCGACATTCGGAGCGGCATCGTGGGCGGCGCGCGTCATCCCGAACCGCCTAGATCTGGCGCAGGCTCCCGGAACGACCGAGACCTACACGCTGCTCCTCGAAGGCGACCAGGAGGCGCCGGAGGAGGTTCGCCTCTATCTCGGAGACTGGAAGCGCGCGGCGGACGGGGAGCACGATTGGGGCATCCCGGTGAACGGTGCCCGCTGGACGCTCGACGGGTCCTTCGCCGCAGGGGACGTCGTTACGATCCAGTACGAGGTGGCCGGCGAGGCGGACGGGCTGTCGATCATCGGATCGTTTCGGACCGGCGTCCCCCAAGTGACGGGTGCGGTCGCGGGCGTCCGCCGGCTCGATGGAAGCGAGACTCAGGCGTCCGCGGCGGGCGCGGCCGTCACTGTCACGCGCAGCGTTGAAGCCAGGATCGTGACGCTCCGCCTCGAGACGCTCGTCGACTTCCAAGGCCTCGTCCTCACGGAGGCGTATTCGGGACCGGTCGAGCTCTCGAGTCTCGACGCCGCAGGCGGGAGTTTCGACACGGTCGAGCGCTCGTGTACGAGCTGGATCGTCGTATCGGAGGGCAGCATCCAGCTCTTGCCGGGCGAGAAGAGGGAGGTCGCGCTGACGATCACGACGCCGGACGCAATGAACGGCTCGTATTGGAGTTCCCTCTTCGTCGAAGCGCAACCCGAAATCATCGAACAGGGCGGCACCCGAATCCTCAGCATTCCGCGCACGGCGATCAAGATCTTCGTCACGGCGCCAGGCACGGAAGTCCTCGCCGCTAGGATTGCGAGCGTGAGCGTTCTGAGCGCGGCCCCGCTTGCGGTGACCTCGACGTTCGACAACCTCGGCAACATCGAACTTGTCGTGAGCGGCCGGCTCGAGATCATTGACCGGACGGGCACGGTGGTTCGGCAGATCGCCATCCCGGAGTTCAAGGTGCTGCCCGGGGGGATGCGAGTGCTCTCCGTTGCGGAGTCCTCTGAGGTCGCGGGTCTGCCGAGCGGCATCTACCAAGCCGTCGTTCGGCTCGAGTACGGCGGCGACGGCCCCGTGGTTGGCGTGCGCGGATTCCGCGTGCCGTAGCGCGGCGGCTGACACCAGGGTCCAACCAGGGTACAGGCGCGGTAGATCCCTTCTATGCGGGTGTGCCCCGCCTTGTCCGCTCGGCATATAAGCGTATACTGGTACCACATTACCGCAATACGGAGAGACGGACCATGGCTGAACTCGTGAGAATGTCGGAGGCGACGGCGATCGGATTGCACGCCATGCTCGCGCTGGCCGCGGCAAACCAGCCACTGTCCGCGGCCGCCGCGGCGGAGAACCTCGAGGTCTCGATCGCCCACCTGTCGAAGGTGCTCCAGGCACTCGTGCGCTCCGGACTGCTCGAGGCGCGGCGCGGCCCGCACGGAGGCTACACGTTGGCCAAGCCCCGCGACGAGATCCGGCTCCTCGACATCTACGAGGCCTTGGAAGGGCCGATGCGGCACGATGGGTGCCTGTTCGCCAAGCCGGTGTGCCGGCGGACGACGTGTGCGCTCGGCGAGGTAGTTGCAGGAGTTCGGAATCAGGTGTTCGAGCACTTGCGCTCGACGACCCTGGAAGACATCGTCGCAGAAGGACGGAGGGTGGATGTTCTGCTATCAGTGTGAGCAAACGAAGAATGGGACAGGGTGTACTTCGTTCGGAGTCTGCGGCAAGGATCCCGTCTCGGCGGCGCTGCAGAACCTCCTCGTGTACGCCACCAAGGGGATCGCGATGTATGCGCACCGGGCGCGTCAGCTCGGCGCGCGGGACCAAGACGTGGACCGCTTCCTCGTCGAGGCGCTGTTCACGACGGTGACAAACGTCAACTTCGATCCCGGCCGGCTCGAAAGCCTCGTGCGCCGGGCGGCATCGATGCGCGATCAGGCGAAGCGTTTGGCCGAGGAGGCGACGAAGAAGGCCGGGCGGCCGGCGGCCGTCTTGCTCGGACCTGCGGCGTTCGCGCCCGCGGCGACGCTGGCAGGACTCCTCGAACAGGAGAAGGCGATCGGCGTCGACGCCCGACGCGCGGCACACGGCGATGACGCCGTCGGGCTGCAGGAGCTCCTGACGTACGGGCTCAAGGGCGCGGCCGCGTACGCCGATCACGCGTTCCTTCTCGGCAAGGAGGACGAGGCCGTGTGGGCGTTCTTCCACGAGGCGCTCGACTTCCTGGCAGGCGATCCGACCGACATCGGAGCGCTCACGGCCATGTGCCTGCGCTGCGGGGAAGTGAACCTCCGAGTGATGCAGCTGCTCGACGAGGCGAACACAAGCGCCTACGGCATGCCGGCGCCGACGGCCGTTCGGATCGAACCCGTCGCGGGCAAGGCCATCCTCGTCTCGGGACACGACCTCAAGGATCTCGACGCGCTGCTGAAGCAAACCGAGGGCAAGGGGATCCACGTCTACACGCACGGCGAGATGCTCCCCGCCCACGGCTATCCCGGCTTGAAGAAGCACAAGCACTTGGTGGGGAACTACGGCGGCGCCTGGCAGGATCAGCAGAAGGAGTTCGACGCCTTTCCTGGCGCGATCCTGATGACGACGAACTGCATCCAGAAGCCGCGGGAGAGCTACATCGGCCGCATCTTCACCTGCGGCCTGGTGGCGTTCCCGGGCGTGCGGCACATCGCCGGCCGGGACTTCGCGCCGGTCATCGCCGCCGCCCTGGCCGCACCCGGTTTCGCGCAGGCGGGGTCGGATCGGACGATCACCGTCGGATTCGGACACCATGCCGTCCTCGGCGTCGCCGGAGCCGTCGTCGATGCCGTGAAGAGCGGTGAGATTCGCCACTTCTTCCTCGTCGGCGGCTGCGATGGCGCGAAGCCCGGAAGGAACTACTACACCGAGTTCGCACAGCTTGTGCCCCAAGATTGCGTGATCCTGACGCTCGCTTGCGGCAAGTACCGATTCAACAAGCTCGACTTTGGCGAAGTGGCTAGCATTCCGCGACTGCTTGACGTCGGCCAGTGCAACGACGCGTACTCGGCGATCCAGATTGCCGTCGCGCTCGCGGGTGCGTTCGAGACCGACGTGAACTCGCTGCCGCTCTCGTTCATTCTCTCCTGGTACGAGCAGAAGGCGGTCGTCATCCTCCTGACGCTGCTCCATCTCGGGATCAAGAACATCCGCATCGGGCCTTCGCTGCCCGCGTTTGTTACGCCCGCCGTGCTCGACGTGCTGGTCAAGACCTTCGGCCTTGCATCGATCACGACGCCGGAGGCTGACCTCAAGGCAATTCTCGGCTAAGCCGTGCGGGTCGATCAGCTTGGGCTCCGCGTCGCCGTGTAGCGGGACGCGGAGCTCGTCGACTCTCCGTGCAGTGACACTGTACGTTGCGGTCGAGGCGACTCTCGCGGCTGCACGGCGGTACAATGACCCCATGCAGCAAGACGTGGGCGCGGATGCGGAACAGTGTGAAGCAACACTGCATGGCGCGGGTCGCGCGTCGGGACCGGCGGGCGTCGGTTTCGACGTCAAGCGGTTCGCGATCCACGACGGGCCCGGAATACGGACGTCGGTCTTCCTCAAGGGCTGCCCGCTCTCGTGCCGGTGGTGTCACAACCCGGAGAGTCAGCGCGGCGGTCCCGAGATCTTCTTCGATGCCGCTTCCTGCGTCGGCTGCGGCGCCTGCGTGACGGCGTGCCCGGAAGGTCACGTCTCTCTTCGGGGTGGCGTCGCCTGGACGGATCGCGACGCGTGCGCGGGGTGCGGCCGGTGCGTCGCGGCTTGCGCGGCGCAGGCGCGCGCAGTGGTGGGGCGAAGATGGGGGCTCGACGAGTTGCTTAGCGAGATCGATCGGGACGTTCTCTTCTACGACCAATCGGGTGGAGGAGTGACGCTGTCCGGGGGCGAGCCGTTGGCTCAGGCCGAGTTCTCACTTGAGATCCTCACGGCGTGCCGCGCGCGGCACATTCACACGGCCGTCGACACCAGCGGCTACGGGCCCACCGAGGTCGTCGAAGCTTTCGCGCAGGTCACGGACCTTTTCCTCTACGACCTCAAGGTCATGGACAGCCCGCGGCACGAGGCGGGGACGGGCGTCGCCAACGAGCAGATCCTCGCGAACGCCCGCCTCCTCGACGCCCTGGGGGCGCGCATGTGGGTGCGCGTCCCGCTGATCCCCGGAGTCAACGACGATGTGGAGAATCTGGCGGCGATAGGGCGA
>Ga0247842_10008827_pt1 | contig 10460 bp, 7 predicted proteins | sample LaCruzMarch2015__3_FD_192411 | JGI IMG/M metagenome (GOLD analysis project Ga0247842, IMG submission 192411) | Freshwater microbial communities from meromictic Lake La Cruz, Castile-La Mancha, Spain - LaCruzMarch2015_19m | ecosystem: Environmental > Aquatic > Freshwater > Lake | place: Spain... | reverse complement strand
GATACTATCTTGATGCTGCCATGCAGGATCCACGAATCGTTATCGAGCGTATGACTATTGCACCGGCAGAGTCCCCGGTACCGGTTGAACTTTCCTCATCGGTTCCTTCACCGGTCAGAGGTCAGATGACCTCTTCACAGGTACCTGCCCCGTCAGTCACGGCACATCCGGCACCCGGTCCGTTATCAGGCATCATCGATCCCATCCTCCGCGCGATTGACAGTATCACATCCCGGTTCGGTCTCTCTATTGTGCACTGATATGGAGCCGCAGACCGACTCATCTGGTACGAAGAGATCTGATTATAACCCGCAATTCGCCGGGACGGGAAAATCCGGAATTTTCCGGCTGGGAAAAACCTCCACGAGTCCCGATCTGCACCTTTCCCCGGTTCCGGGGTTCAGGACTTACGGAGGTGTGGACTTTTTGGATCGTTTCAATCCATACGGTCAATAAATCCTCTAAAGGAACCCGATCTCCGGTACACCGAAGCGGTTCACACAAATCCTTACAGTGTTGGGAGGGGTCGGACTGGAATTTAGCCAACATGGGTGACCCATCCCCTCCCAGGGGAGATGGGTTCTCAGGAAACCCCTCCTGGTACGGCTCTCATGCGACAAAAGCACGTACCTCCCCGGATATCCATCGCTGGACTACCGGGCAGTGTAAAAGAATGCCCCGCGTGATCCTGACATCCCGGATGATTCGCGGAACGCGAACAATCGCATTTTTTCACCGTGCACCGCACGGAACGGAATGAAAACGGATAATTCCTGACCTCCCCGCTTTCCCCGGATTTCGAAACGACATAAAGATACATAAATGAAGAGATCACAGAGAACTAGTATCCGGGATGATCTCATTGGATTCGCCAACATTCAAAAAGGGCATACTGATTGTCGAGGACGATCCAGTCATTACCTCACTCATTGGTTTCATGTTGAAAGATATCGGGTATCTGGTTGTCGGTTCGGCAGCGACGGCGCATGAAGCCATCGATATTGCAAAGAAGATCGGACCGGATCTGGTGCTCATGGATATTCACCTGAAAGGTCAGATGGATGGGATTGAAGCTGCAAAAACCCTGTGGGGACTTTATAACATCCCGGTAGTCTTTATCACGGCAGATGCGGAAGATGCCACGCTCCAGCGTGCGATAAAGACCGCACCCTTCGGATATATCGAAAAACCATTGAACAAGGATGTATTCACGTTAACTCTCAAAATGGCATTCTTACGCTACGAAGAAGAGAAAAAGCGGTGGGATGCGAGCACGTCAAGGGTCGGCGCTTGAGGTAATATCGGATCTGATTTTTTCAGGTTCCGGAATTATTTTTCAATCTGGTGAATTTTACAGGGCATGGGTATTCAGGATGCTTTTTGTCAGATATGATCCTGGGCAGAGTCCCCACCGAATCCTTGTAATTTTCTGTTATCGTATTAAGGGTATCAATCTGAAAATCCCAACGATTCTTCTCCAATTCCAGGAGAGAATTTTGCCGGGTTTTGCCGGCGAGAAAATTATGGCAAAATTTCCAGCCATCAGCGCCGGTCAATATAGTCCATAAAACGGTGAAAAAACATGGTATGGATCGATATCCCCCACTCCAAAACACGATAGGATGTGGGTTCCGCCGCCCCCGAATGGCGCCCCCGCGGCGGTTCGATGACGGTTTTTTTAGATTCTTGACCCCTCCCCGATTTTGGACGGAATCTTTTCGATTTTTTCCAGATCCAGACTTCCGGGAAAAATCATGGATTCGATGAACTTCAACAAAAAAAAGGCGGATGCATCTTTACTGCCTCACCGTACAGTGGTGAGGAGGAGCACGACCCGTATCACACCGTCGCGGATTTCCCAGACCAGCTACCGGTTCCTCGTTATGCTCCCGCCACTACCGGGGGCGGTATTGATCATAATAACGTCGTGACGTCGCAAGATTGATCCGGTAGAGATCAATATTTGCGACAGAGATGATCATATACAGCGGTGTGTTCGAGGTCTGGATCATGCGGTATGATGTGCCCCGGTTCAGGATCTCCCCGCCATCGATGATCGTTCCATTTTCCGCATATGCAAGAACCATCCGGAAATTTCCGTATTGGGGTGTCCGTTCTGCGGTCACGCTGATGTTAAGCACCCATACCGGGTAAGGCACGGTGAACTGGCGGGTGAGACCCCCGCGGCGCTCCTCGATAAATGCAAAAGGCACCATCTCCTCTGCGGAGTAGAGTGTCTCAGATGCGCCAAAGATACCCATGTTCTCCGGCAATCTGTAGCGTGGATACGAGAATGGATCCGAGGTATAATAGATGCGGTAGGGTTGTGCATCAGGGATGCGTTCAGTTACGATCGGTGTCATAGTTCCCGTGGGCGTGACGGTCTGAACTGCGAGAACGACAGGAGTCATGTCGGGATTCAACAAGGCAGGGGTCACAGTAGGAAGTGGCGTGGGAACCGGGGGTTTAATGAACGCCTGCACCCCGGAATAGTAACCGGGATTTACCAGAAATGCGATCACCAGCACGACTGCAAGTCCTCCGCACAGTGTAAGAATATCCCCGGATTTCACACGTAATACTGGGTTACACTGTATAAAACCATGACGGAATTGCACCGGAAAATTCCGGTGCAAATTCAATCTTACTCGTCATAGGGAGATTCCTGCTTCATGAGAACTCCAACGGACCGGTCACCACACATTTCGATAAGTTGATACCAGTAAAATCAGAGATGCATTCATACCCATGGGATCACAGGACGCATTCAAACCCCATACACAATACTGCCCATACTGTGGGGCAAAGATCGTACGGGAGGACAATTTTTGCGTTGAGTGCCGCCGGACGTTTGTCGATCCCCCGGTAAATCAGACACCGCATGGGATACAACCCCGTGAATATACCGCATCGCAAAACCCCTGGGTCTCAGCGATTCTCTCGGTTTTTGGTATCGGACTGGGACAATTTTACAATGGGGATGCAATAAAAGGGCTGGGATTCGTCGCACTTACGATCGCTGCCTACTTTGTCCTCCCCCAATTCATTCACATCAATCCCTGGATCGTGATTGTTGTCATTTGGATCATCGCCATTGCGGATGCCTACCGGACAGCACACCGGGTGGATCTATTATTACAACCCCGAAAGAAGAGAAGTGTCTTTTTTGGCGTGGAGATTCTCATGCTCGTACTTCTGGTCGTGGCAGTCAGTTTGCCGGTGCTATCCCCTCACCTGACCGCTCACAGCCTGACGGTCGCTGCGAGCATCATGCCAGACATACAAAATCCTGTCCTGCCTCGTCCGGACTATGACACCGCACTCTCGTATGCACCCAATGATACCGAAATTATGATCGAAAAAGCGAACTATCTGATCGCAAACGGGAGATATGATGAGGCTGAAACCTGGCTCAATCATACAATCCTTACCGCACCAAATGATACGACACCGGTGATCATGACCGGGGACTTTATGTATGCGCGCGGGAAGTACCAGACGTCAATCGAGTACTATGACAACGCATTGTCCATGACCCCCAAAAATGCCCAGATCTGGATAAAGAAGGGGGATGCGTATCTTGCATTATCCATCATCGAGATGCAGCAGATGCGCGAACAATACAGATCCCTGACCTCGAATACGCCGGGCTACTCTGTATCAGCAAGTCCCTCGTCGCTCGATGCATTCAAGTCGACCGGGTCCTATCGTTCCGCAGTAAAATCCTACAACGAAGCCATCAAGATCGATCCGAAGACCAGTGTCGAAATCTCCGGGCGTATCCTCGCATCCACACAGGCGCTGATCGAAAACTATGAAGGAATCCTTAAGGATATTGGCAGTGAGAATGTCACGTCAAATCTGACAAAGGGCGTGTAGAATCCTTCGGGTCTCTGAACACGGAATGAGCTCACCATGGAAGAAAGTGCGGTGCACAATAATTCCTGGTGAGTGAGGGCACAGGGAGTTGATCATCCCCACACTCGTCATTCCCCCCGATGGACAAATGGACCTAAACGGGGGGATACGGTGCGGCACATTCCCGCACATCTCCATGCATTTGACTGCCTGTGAGAGTGCCGTATAGTGTTCCATCCGCCTGATCAAAAAAACAGTTCTCCAAAAAAGCACGCCGGTTTTTCTGTTGAACTAAAAACACCGGCGCGGTTCACCGTAAGGTATTCCCTACAGCGCCATTACCGGCTGAATCAATGACGGTGCAGTGATTGGCAGAGGAAGCGGAAGAGCATCACCGACCGGTGATATCGTAAGTGTTGCCTGCTGGTTGGACATAATCCCACGGGATGGACAGACAAGCAGCACAAACTGTTCGTTCGGTTCAAGGATATCATCCCGGTCTGCGGACTGCCCGGGAAGCATATTGAGTTTCTGCGCGATCGTCCAATTCGGACAGATGAGTGTCGGCGGAGGTGTCTTTTTGATCGTCTCGGTCTGTCCGTTCATCGTCCACCCCACGGTCGTTTTATCCATATCAACGCCACCCATATCCCCGATGAAAAGCGCCACGGTCATCTCAACTGCCCCCAGCGCAGCCGGATTCTGGGGATTAAACCGGATCGCAACGCCGTCCTGCACGGAATTTATGGCGGAAAAGCCCACGATCGTTCCTACCGGATGGAGCAGGTCTCCGGTTGTGCGGACATCACTCACGAGTAATCCCTGATGCCCCCCGGTATAGACTCCTGCCGGTGCGGTCTTATGGCTGCCGTGGAAAAACAACGCAATGCCGATGATGATGATGATGACCGCAATTACTATCAAGAGTTCAAGCCCGGTCACCGCATCTTCCCGGCTCGTTTGGATCTTTTTTTTCCCGGTCATCCAGATCATTCGATATCCGTCATTACAGGATATTAAGGTTCTGAAACATTGCTTGCTATGCCGGGATGTCCGGACATGGTGATCCGGTATCTGCTCATGTCACATCCCTTTACCGGAAATCTAGCGGATGCACACGACACGTGGTCTTGTTGTCAGGATCCATCCACGAGCGTATTAACTCGAACACGTCACGCGGATTGACCAATAAAAAAATCCGGTCGTTCCCGGCATCCGCTTCACATTGGCATCTGCCCAATTTGGCATCAGTCCAGGACAGAAACCGCTCGAAGCCATAAGGAAAGCAGATAAAATTTCCTGGTTTGGGTGGGTTTTTAAAAATGCAGTGCGAAAACGGGCAAGACAACAGAGTGCCATGGTGATCTGACCTGCACAATCCACGGGATTTTTGGAATAACACAAAACGCACCACAAAAACGCGATAAAACCGTCAACGGAAGATAAGCGATAGTTATTATATGATATATACGTAAATACAGAAAATGATCAGGTGGTACCATTACAATCATAACCTTTTCTCACCATAAAGGCGGTACCGGTAAGACGACATCCTGCCTGAATATCGCGGGATTTTGTCATCTTTCCGGGAAAAAGGTGCTGGTTGTTGATTGCGATCCCCAGGCGAATGCAACCGCCGGGCTCGGTGTCGACCCCAGTGCATCTGACAATAATATGTATGAAGTATTTATGAGTGGGATTGACGATTTCCCGAAAGTCGGGATCGAGGAGATCATCAAAAAAACTGCATCCGGCATCGATCTTGCACCTGCTCACCTGGACCTGGTAGGTGCTGAACCTTACCTGTATCATGCAGAATTTCCCATGGGGGTACTTGCACAGTCACTTGTCAGTGTAAGAGACCTGTATGCCTACATCTTTATCGACACTCCGCCGAGTCTCGGACAATTTGTGATCAACGGACTCTATGCGGCGGATCATGTGATCGTGACCCTTGATTCGGGGTCATTTGCGCTCAACGGCGTCACGACACTCTCAACCATATTCTCGGATATCAACACAAACCTCGGTAAAGAGATCAAGCCGGACATGGCAATCATCAGCCGGTGGGGTGAAGGCTTGGTGCAATATCCGTCACAAAAGGAGGATGAAAAGAGGGATATCTTCACAAAACTCCGGGATTTCTTCTCCAAACCCCCCGAACCATCCCCTCGCGAACTTGTCGCGAAACAGGAACAGAAAAGCGAACAGGAGCGATTGCTTGCAACCATCGCGGATATCCGACAACGATTCCCCCGGGTGTATACTGTCCCGTACTCGACAACCGTGTACGAAGCCCAGAAACGGGGCATGCCCATCTCACACCTGGCACCGGACAGCAGCGCGGGAATTGCGTATAAAACCATAGCAGATGAAGTGATGACATGGACATAAAAATTATTGAAACTGTATTAAAAAAGGCGAGCGAGGGGGATTTCTCGCTCCGGATCGATGAGACCAAAGTCGATTCCGAACTTAAAACCGTCGCGCAATTACTGAACAAAACCCTTGAGAAGGCGGCGTTCGCGAAGGAACTGAAGCACCGTGCGGATGTGATGATCCAGTATAATCCCATGGCAATCGCGATCCTGAAAAAGGACAAATCGAGAATTCACATCAACAAAGCCTATGAGACTGCGTGGAGAGGTACCCGCGATGAACTGTTGCAAAAAAAACTCACGGATTTTAATATCACCGTCCTCTCCGGTCCGCATTTCTATTCCTGTTTTGAGACCCGGAAACTTGCGATCACTGAATGCCTTGTCACGTTTCCGGATGGGGTCAAACGGTACCTGACCTTGAACGCGATCCCAATCCTTGACAAAAATGGGGAAGTGGATGGTGCGTTCTATGTATGGCTCGATCACACTGAACTGCATGAGAAGGTGAACGCGGCAAAGGAGATGGAGATGCGCGTCGACCGGATCATCCAGGAGAACCCGTTCCCGCTCTTCACTATCGATACCGACCTCAAGGTGAAAATTTCCAACCAGGCGTTTTTAAAACTGACCGGGTATTCCAGGGAACGGGCATCCACTCTCTCCATGAAGAATTTCAAGTATATCAAGAACAAGGGGGAGAGTGTAGAGACCACCATCAAGACAAAGAAACGGAGCCAGGGGGAGTCCACCATCGAGTTCCCCAACGGTACATTCATGCTGGAATGGTTCTACATCCCGCTTCTCGACACGGAGGGAAATGTCGAAAACCTGCTCGTGGTATTCAATGACATCACCGACCGGCGCAAGAAGGAGAAGGAAGTCAAGCAGCTGATGGAAGAATCCCAGAAGAAAGCAGAGGCGCTCTCTGTCAGTGCCGGAATTCTGGAGAGTGGACTTGAACGGATCTCAAAAGGGGACCTTACGTTCCGGGCACCCATCGTCGATGGCGACCCCCTTGTTAAGTTAAAACAGGATTATAATGTCTCGGTCGATTCGATAAAATCGGTCATTGGGGAACTGGAAAAATCAGTAAAACAGATCAAGGTAACGACGCAGGAGACCAGCCGGGCAACAACCGAGATCTCCAAATCGACCGAACAGGTCGCTGTCGGGACCCAGAAGTCAGCGGATGGGTCAAAGAAACAACTCGATGCGATCGAAAAAGTCGGAAAAGAGGTCTCGGATCTCTCTGCCTCCATTGAAGAGATCGCAAGCACCTCGCAGGACCTGATGACCCATGCCCAGAAAGCGGCAACGGACGGCAACCAGGCATCGGAACTCGGTAAAGTGGCAACCTCAAAAATGACGATGGTCGAGAAGATTGCCGGCGAGAGCGTGAATGAGATAACGATGTTAAACGACCGGATGAAAGAGATTTCAAACATCGTCAAGATGATCGCGGATATTTCGAGCCAGACAAACCTCCTCGCACTGAACGCGGCTATCGAAGCAGCACGCGCGGGAGAACACGGGCGCGGATTCGCGGTTGTCGCCGGCGAAGTACGGAATCTTGCCGGAGAATCGAAGGCAGCTACCAACCACATTGAAAGCCTCATCGGTTCCATCCAGAACAACAGTGACAAGACCGCAGCGGCAATCAAGAGTTCGTACCTCGAGATCCAAGCTGGAATCGAGAGTGTGAACAAGACGATCGAAGCCTTGAACCGGATCATTGCTGAATCCAATGTGGTAGCCCAGGGGGTTATGGAGATCACAAAAGCAACCGAGGATCAGGCAGAGGCGACAAACCGTGTGGTGCACGGGATGGAACAATCCAATGCGATCACGCGCGAAAACCAGGAGCGAATGGAGGATATGGCGGCACTGGCAGAAGAGACCAGTGCCTCGACCGAAGAGATCGCGAGTGCCTCCGCCGAGCTTGCAGAACTGGCAGACCGCTTAAAGAAGATCATGGAACAGTTTCGGCTGAGGTGAGACATGGTACAGACAGTCGATGTCGTAGAATTTGTTCTCGGCGGGGAGCGCTATGCGCTTGATATCCAACTTGCACGGGAGATTGTCGAGATGATCCAAATCACTCCAATCCCGCGTGCGCCCTCCTATATCTCCGGGGTGATCAACCTTCGCGGAGAGATCACCAACATCATGAATCTCAATGCCCTGCTCGGGTTGCCCAACCAGGCAATCCGGGACAACCAGAAGATCATCGTGCTCGTGCCGGAAGCTGCGAACGGCAACAACGTCGGCATCATCGTTGACGATGTGATCAGTGTCCTTCAGGTATCAGAAGCGGATATTGAACATCTCGGGGAAGGGCTCGCAAGTGAGGTATCCGGTTTTGTAAAGGGCATCATCAAGATGAAACGGGATGAATCGGACAAACAGAACAAGAGTCTGATTATCTGGATCGATATGCAGAAAGTACTTGAAAACGTCGCAAAGAAATGAACCACAGGGAAACCACATGGAGAATCGGATAGATGCAGAACGGATAAACGGCGGATGGACATGACAGAACGACCTGGAAGAAGTGCATTATTCAGCGGGGCAGTCCCGCCAGCACCAGTTGAAAATACTGCGAAAAATGAGCAGGCACAAAAATACGAAAAAGATGCCGAAGAGTCAAAAGAACTGATCAGGCAGGCACAACAGACCATTGCTGAACTCAGGCAAAGACTGGATCTCATGGTGAGTAAAAATCCTGTCCCCATGCTCATCACCACACCCACATTCTCGATCACTGAGGCAAATGTCGCCTATATCCAGATGAGTGGCATCAACGAGAACGAGATCGTAAACAAAAATCTGAAAAGTTTCAAGATCATCAGCCTGGAGGGGGAAGGTGCAAAAATTGCCCTTCAGGAAAAGCGGCGTGCATTTGGGGAAGTGACCGTGGAGTTGCCCTCAGGCACACGGGTACTGGAACAGTACTGCATCCCGATCATCGCACAGGACCAGACGATCACGTCCCTGCTTTTTGTCTACAAGGATCAGACTGCCCAAAAGAAAAAGAATGAAGAGATCGAGCTGCTCAAGCACCGGTCGGAGACGATCGTGCAGGAGAACCCGATGCCCATCATTCTTGTCGACATGAATTTCCGGATCCGTGTCGTGAATGAGGCATATGTGGCACTGAGTGGTCTTGGTCGTGCCGAACTGCTGAAGATGACCCTGCGGGATTTCCGGGTGCTCGACCAGAGTGGTGAGGGTTTGAAACAGGCAATCCAGGAGAAACGACGGACCGCTGGTGAAGTACTCGTTGAATTCCCCCGCGCTGCGAAACGCCTCCAGCAGTATGGTATTCCGATCCTGGATAACAGCGGGAATGTGACCACCCTTCTTGTTGTTTACAATGATGTAACTGAGGATCGTCGGCAGATGGAGGAGATCTCCAAACTTCACCGGACCGCCGACACCATCGTGAAGGAGAACCCGATTCCCATACTGATGACCGATCCCGGTTTTGTCGTCGTCGAAGCGAACACCGCCTACGCAAAGATGAGCGGCATCCCGCGGGACCGGGTCATCGGCATGAGTCTTCGGGACGTAAAAATACTGGAGCAGAAGGGGGAAGGGGCACGGGTGGCAATTGAGAAGAAGCGCCGTGCGTTTGGAGAAGTGACGGTAGATCTCCCCAGCGGAAAGCACATCCTCGAACAGTACGTCATGCCCATTCTTGACGAAAATAATAATATCCAGCACCTGCTGTTCGTCTACAACGAGGTGACCGATCAGCGCAAGGGCCAGCAGGATCTCCAGAAGAAGATGGATGAGGTGGCAGCTCTCAAGTTACGGTCGGACATCATCGTCAACCAGAATCCGATGCCGATTGTGCTGATGAACACCTCATTTGAGATCATCCTGGCAAATGATGCGTATATCACCCTGACCGGGCTCTCAAAGGACCGGCTCATGGGCATGAGTGCAAAAGAGTTCAGGATCCTCGAGCAGCATGGAGAGGGACTCAAACGGGTGATCCAGGAGAAAAAGAGGAGTTTCGGCGAGATCAAGATCGAATTCCCGACGGGGATTCATATCCTTAACCAGTACGGAATTCCCATGGTGGATCCCAATGGGAATCTCCAGACGATCATCTGCGTCTATAATGACATCACCACCCAACGCCAGCAGGAGACAAAGATCAAAGACATGATGGAGAAAGCCACGGCAAACGCGGAACTCCTCACCGCGAGTGCGGTC
>Ga0247842_10008817_pt1 | contig 10471 bp, 9 predicted proteins | sample LaCruzMarch2015__3_FD_192411 | JGI IMG/M metagenome (GOLD analysis project Ga0247842, IMG submission 192411) | Freshwater microbial communities from meromictic Lake La Cruz, Castile-La Mancha, Spain - LaCruzMarch2015_19m | ecosystem: Environmental > Aquatic > Freshwater > Lake | place: Spain... | reverse complement strand
ATTCACAAACCATGACCCGGTAATTGGTCCCCGGTTTTATGTTTGTTACCGTAACCCCCGACGGATGTGGGGTTCCGTTAAAAACACAGTACCAACCCGTCATGCCCACCTGGCTGCCAGCCCCGAAAACAGTGTCGGCAAAATAGGTGGTACTGTTCCGGGGAGAGGCCTCCCCGCCATCATTTTCCTTAATAAAAGCGGCTCTCCTGTATCCGTTACCATCGATCCAGTTAATAGTAAACTGATTATTTGCAATATTTAAGAACGTTAAATTAGATGCTTGAACCGTAGAATATACAGAATAGAATAATTGGTCAACTTCTTGTTGCGTTAGAGGCCGGTCCCAAACACCGATATCATCAATTTTACCCTTGAATGAAAAAAGATAACTTCCCGGACCAAAAAGCGAGCCAATATAGGCACAGCAAGAGGTAGTATTATAGTTGATTGCCGGCGTTTCATCCAACTTCAACACACCATCCAGATATAGTTTAATTCTGTTGGATGTGTGATCAAAAACAGCCACCAGGTGGTGCCATTCAGTATTCGGGTTCCATATAAATTCGTTAATATGATTGACAGATTCTACATATATTCTATTATTGTGTAAACCTATTCCAAAACGCAGACCACCACTATTATCACCATAGGCGAACAAATCCCTGTCCGAACTCAGGCTGGCCAGATCGGCAATCTTAAAAAACAGAGAGACCGACCGGCTACTGTTCCCTAACGGGAAATTATTTAGCACGGGAATATTGACACTACTCGCGCCATTCCCCAACAATGAACTTGCCGGGTTTCCAAATCTATCGGTCGTGAAGGCCATCCCTCCCTGAAGGACGCCATTGTTCCCATTTCCGCTCAGGTCATTGGCATCCCCGTTGAACGAATACCAGGCAACCAGTCCTTCCGGGGGTACGTACGGAGGAAACTGTGCCATGCTTATCATTGTCATTGACAAGAAGATAAGCGTAATTAATTTTTTCATATATTAAAATTTATGAGTTTTTCGGTTCATTTTATAAAAAGAAAAAAACAGGATAATTGATTTTATCAACAGCAAAAAAGAAATTGAAATGCTGCTGTTAGCAAACCAGTAATGCCTAATAATAACGAAACCAATGCTATTTTATAAGCAGCCCGAATTGTAGATACCGGATAATTCCAATAATAGAGATGTTTCTTAATACAGCCGACTTGAATGATTTCGATTGATAGGAAGTTCTCATTCTGGTCTCGATTAACATCAGCGGTATCACCTAATAAAGATATCCGCCCCATATAATCAATATTGATTTCATCTATTGGTATATTTGCAGCAAAGGTGATTTGCCTATAAATGGTTGCAATTTTCACGCTTCCATTAAAAGAAGTGATACTGACAATAGCGTTTTCTGTTTTTAACTTTCTTCTCCATTTTCTTGCTTCATTTTTATCATCACAACATTGATCTACTAAGTGATAATTGATTGCAACCAATGCAGAATCAGAATCATTTGTATTGTTTTCCGTGCGGTTAAATTTAAATTTTTTTAATAGTTTTAGTTTTTTCATACGATTTTAAGTTAAGGATAATTTTTTTTGTAGCGTTTATGTAAAATAAAAAAGGGCGTGAACCTCCGCTTTTCCCAGCTCATAGAGGTACCGCCAAGCACCTGTGAACAACTGAAATAACAAGAGGAACACACCCATGGGGTGCGTCCACTAATGCTATTCCTCTGTTCACTGGAAAATTGGCGGTTTTCTATGAGAGAAATATTAGCAACGCAATATTTTATGTATGGTTAAGAACGATTGACCATGAAACAACGCAACCTGAATTGCCCTATCGTATTGGCTTTCTGTTAGGGTAAATTGCAGATTAACCCTATAAATATACAACAATTATCAAAAAGCAAGACAATGTCGAAATATTTTTTGGCAATTTGAATTATCCTTACCTTTGTTTGAAAACCAGAATATCATGACTACGCTTGAGATCCAGTTAACAAACAATAAGACGCTCAGGCTTCTTGAGGATTTGGAAGCATTGCAGTTGCTCCGGATCGTAAAACACAAGAGAAAGAAAACTCCTGAATTGACCATCATCAATCCTTAGAAAATCTGAAACTCGCAGCGAATTACCGGAAATGTAAAAAAAGGATAATATACAATTTATCCTGAATCTTTGTGATTTTTAACCCTTCGACAAGCCCTGTAACCTGCCCCGGGCGCTGCAAGCGCCTCATTTCAATAACCGTGAGTGCAACTCACGGGGAGACGGCATGTGCCCCTGCGCATGCGTGGGACCCTGGCAGGGCGTGAGTGCAACTCACGGAGAGACGGCATGTGCCCCTGCGCCTGTGTGGGCTCCTGGCAGGGCGTGGGCGCTGCTCACGGGGAGACGGTGTGTGCCCCTGCGCATGCGTGGGATCCTGGCAGGGCTTGGGCGCTGCTCAAGGAGAGACGGTGTCTGCCCCTGGCGCTGCAAGCGCCTCATTTCAATAACCGTGAGTGCAACTCACGGAGATACGGCATGTGCCCCTACGCATGCGTGGGACCCTGGCAGGGCGTGGGCGCTGCTCACGGAGAGACGGTGTGTGCCTCTGTGCATGCGTGGGACCCTGGCAGGGCGTGGGCGCTGCTCACGGGAAAAACCGCTCATCAACCACCACCCCCTGCTCCCGCAAACACCTCCTCAGCTCAGCCTCAAAGGAGACCTTCCGGTGATGCTCCTGCTGCCGCCTGATGTAAGCGACAATCCTATCCTTGTCCTTCCACGAACAGGTAAACGCCGCATAACCGGCACACCATCCGATGAAATCGGGAAATTTTCCGGTGCCTTTCATCCAGTAAGAAGAGGATGCCTTCATATCGCGGATATAATCGGCCAATGCGATGGATGGGTGAAGGTCGCTCAGTATATGAAGGTGGTTTTCCACGCCATTGATCCTGTAGAGGAAACAGTTTTTGTTTTTGATATAGCCATATATATAACCATAGAGTTCGCGGGCATGGAGCGGATTGATCGTGGGGCGCCCGTATTTGGTACGGATGACCAGATGATAGAGTATTTGACGGTAACTTGACATATTGATGTGTTGCCACTTCGTGGCAATTGGTGGTTAATCGGAAAAATGAGAAAAAGTAGAGGGCATGTTGAAAAATATTTTACGATTTATTTGGTTTATTTTATAAACTACTTTATATTTGCAAAATACTTTATAAACAAATTTATCATCATGGAAACTCAATTTACAGAAAAAGAGAGCCTTGAGCTGATCGGCAGAATGATCGGTTCGGCCAGGAACAACCTTCAAAAAGGGTCCGGCAACATTTTTCTCCTATGGGGATACCTTGTGGCGGGGATCAGCCTGCTTACCTTTATCCTGCTGCTGGCCTTGCCCCCCGAAATCCGTTATGACGCCTATCTTGCCTGGGCCTTCATGGCAGTGGGCGGGCCTGTCCATTACAAACTGGTCAGGAAAATGGACCAGCAACAGTTGGTCAAGACTTACATCGACCGGATCATGGATTTTGTGTGGATCGCCTTTTCCATATCCATCGTCACGGTCATTGCGGGCATGTTGATCCAGTCGGCCCTGGCCCATCCTGCCTTCACGGAGGCTGAACCGGGCCATGAATATCTCCGCTGGTTCCCCTGGGCCTTCATCACGCCGGTAATGCTCTGTCTTTATGGCTTTGCACTTTTTGTCTCCGGGAAAGCTTACCAGTTCAAGCCCCTTGTCACCGGAGGGATCATCTGCTGGGGCGCCTCTTTCCTGCTGCTCGCAGCCTGCCATCACCCACATCTTTTGTTGATCCAGCCGCTGGTCCTTTTCCTCTGCGCAGTGGCCGGTTTTGTCGTTCCCGGGCACCTGTTAAAGAAAAAGGAGCATTCCCATGTATAACGATCTTGATCCGTTGCTGCATTCACAGCTCAGGCTGGCCATCATGTCGGTGCTGATCGGGAATACAGAGGCCGACTTCGTCTTTCTCCGGGAAAAGACGGGGGCAACGGCGGGAAACCTGAGCGTCCAGCTCGACAAGCTGAAGGAGGCCGGTTACCTGCAAATCACCAAGTCATTCAAAGGGAAAATGCCCCGGACCACCTGCCGGATCACCGCAGTTGGGATCAAAGCTTTTGAAAAGTATGTCGAAACGCTGAAAGGGTACATCGGCCCCGGAAAAAGTTGAAATCACTCTTTTTGCCCGGCTTTGGCCTTAAACGCCAGCGCGTACAGCTTCATCTGTTTGACCATGTTGACGAGGCCGTTGCTGCGCGTGGGCGAAAGGTGTTCCTGCAAGCCAATCTGGTCAATAAAACCGAGTTTTGCCTGGAGGATATCCTCGGGGGACTGATTTGACAACACCCGGATCAGCAAATTCACAATGCCTTTGGTGATGATGGCGTCGCTGTCGGCAGTGAAGACAATCTTCCCGTTTTCATAGGCAGCATGAAGCCAAACTTTCGACTGGCAACCTGAAATCAGATAAGTGTCGGTTTTATATTCCGGGCCGATGACGGGCAACGATTTGCCCATCTCCACAAGTACGTTATATTTGTCCAGCCAGTCGCCGTAAGCGGCGAATTCATCGATGATCATTTGTTCATTTTCGGATATAGTCATGGGGAGAGCGGTTTAACGAACAATGTAAAAGTAGTGGTTTTTTCCGGTTTTCATGGTTATCTGCCATGTCCCGAAGTCGTTCAAATCCTGAAGGGCTTCGGGACCATATTTACGAACGCATGCAACAATCTGACAATCATCCAATTCAATTCATTCTGCACAAACATTATACCCTGTGATACCGGCACATTTTCATATTTCGAACGGATAACCATGCCCAAATTAATCCCTTCGACCCGGCATCCGGCTTAATTTTCCAACATTTCCTTTGCTTTTTCAATGGCCGCAACGAGCTGGTCGATCTCTTCGATGGTATTGTAAAAGGCAAACGAAGCCCTGACCGTGCCGGGGATTTTCATATAATCCATCAGCGGCATGGCGCAATGGTGGCCGGTGCGCACGGCGATTCCAAGTTTGTCGATGATGGTGCCCGTATCGTAAGGATGGCTTTGTCCAATCAGAAATGAGACCAGGCTGGCTTTATGGGCCGCAGTGCCGAAAAACCGCATTCCCGGGATGGCCGAAAGTTTTGCGGTTGCATCCCGGAGCAACATCTCTTCATAGGCAGCGATCGCTGTCATGCCCGTTTCCTGTAGATACTTTATGGCAGCCCTCAGCCCGGCAACACCCGCTACATTGGGGGTGCCTGCTTCAAATTTAAAGGGCAATTCGTTATAAACGGTGCGGTCGCTGTAAACCTCTTTGATCATCTCGCCGCCCAACTGGTACGGGGGCAATTCTTCCAATATCCTTTCCTTTCCGTACAATACGCCAATCCCCATGGGGCCATACATTTTATGGCCCGAAAAACAGTAAAAGTCACAGTCGAGGTCCTGTACGTCCACCGGCAAGTGCGAAACCCCCTGTGCCCCGTCGATCAATACCGGGACGCCCCGTTCATGGGCAAACGAAACGATCCCTTTCACCGGGTTGATGGTCCCCAGCACGTTGGAAACGTGGGCCAATGCAACCATCTTTGTGTTTTCGTTGATCAGCCCGAACAAATCATCCAGGTCCAATTCCCCGCTATCGTTGAGACCTGCTATTCTCAGCTTCGCGCCGCGTTCGAGGCACATCTGCTGCCAGGGGACAAAGTTGGAATGGTGTTCCATGATGGTGGTAACCACTTCGTCGCCGGGTTGTACAAACCATTTCCCAAACGTTGCCGCCACCAGGTTGATGGATTCGGTGGCCCCTTTGGTAAAAATAATCTCATGGGCATGCCGGGCATGGATGAAATCACGGACCTCTTTCCTCGCCTCTTCATACGCTTCGGTCGCTTTCAGGCTCAGGTAATGCACCCCCCGGTGGATGTTGGAATTGTCGCGTTCATAATAATGGCGGATGGCTTCAATTACCTGTACCGGCTTCTGGGTGGTAGCGGCGTTGTCGAAATATACGAGCGGTCGCCGGTAAACCTGCTGCTGAAGGATGGGGAATTCGGACCGTATTTTTTTAATTGGAAAATTCACGTCAGTCGATCGTTGTAACATTTGTAAATAAAAACGGCCAGTGGTTTTAGGGTTTATGATGCGGTTGCCCCCCAACTTTATATCCGGCTCATGTCAATGGTAAATTCTAAAGGTTGGTCGGGCGTACTGCAATGCAGGATGCACTGTTCACATATCTGAAGTTCGCCCTGGAGGCGCTTCTTGACCATATCCTCGATGCGCTGACGAAGTTGGGGGATGGCGATTTTTTCGACTATTTCATCGGCAAAAGCAAACATCAGCAACATACGGGCGCTCTCTTCGCCGATGCCGCGTTGGCGCAGGTAAAACAACGCCTCATTGTCGAGTTGTCCGGTGGTTGACCCATGCGAACATTTTACGTCATCGTTGTAAATTTCAAGAAAAGGCTTTGAATTGATCCGGGCGGTATCGGTCAGTAAGATGTTTTTGTTGGTCTGACGGGCATCGGTTTTTATTGAATTTTTTCGCACCAGGACATGGCCGTTGAAAACGCCCCGGGCCGATTCGTCAAGAATTCCCTTAAAAACTTCGGTGCTGGTGCACTCGGGGAAAGCATGGTCAACAAAAACCTGATTGTCAACCTGTTGGTTCCGGTCCATCAGATAAAGGCCATAAAGGAAGGCATTCCCGTGAGGGCCATTAAAAAGGAGCCGGATATTGTTTCGGATCAGCCCTCCGTTGAGTGACAGGTAATGTGAGTTAAGGTGGGCCGATTTCCCGAGATGAAACCATACGGCACTGATCAGGGCACTGTCGTTGTTGAGGTTTTGAAGTTTATAATGGTCTAAAAAAGCATTTTCGCCCACAAAGACTTCGGTGACGATATTGGAAAAGCTGGCCTGGTGGTTGTATGAATCGTCGCAGTGTACCAGCGAAAGGCTGGCATGGTCGCCAAGGACAATCAAATTGCGCGATTGCAGAAAAATATTTTCGGGATGGCTGATGACATTGATAAGCTGGACGGGCTTTGGGCTTTTGATCCCGGAGGGGATATAGATAAAAACCCCGTCCCGTGCGAAGGTTGTGTTCAATGCGGTAAGGGCGTCAATGGAGTCGTTGGCGGCTTTGCCATAATATCGTTCGATCAGGGCGGGATATTTTTTTTTCGCTTCCAGAAGGCTTCCCATGATGATCCCGTTGCCCAGTTCCATCATTGGGACATCCTGCGAAACGTGCCATCCGTTTAACTGGCCGATGATGGTTGTATCGAGATGGGGGATGTTGCACCTGAAAACCTTTTGAAAATCCTCTTCCGGCAAAGGGGAAAGGTGATAATCATATCCGCGTTCCAGGGTTTCCCTCAGGTCGGTATGGCGCCAGCTTTCCTGTTTTGTGTCCGGGAGCCCCAATTTCTGAAAAGCGGCAAAAGCATGGTCGCGTATTTCGGCAAGGCATGCGGTATCGGACGATGAAACAAGCTGCCGGTTGGCTTCAAAGAGATCGACCATCCGTTGCAGGGTAATACTTTTTTTTGTTTTTGGTTCCATAGCGTAGGGCCTGCTGTCAGGCCTGTTCCTGTTTAATCCAATCGTACCCCCGGTCTTCCAGCTCAATGGCCAATTCTTTTCCGCCCGATTTGACAATTTTTCCTTCAAAAAGGACATGGACAAAATCGGGGACAATATATTCGAGCAGGCGTTGATAATGGGTGATCACCAAAAAAGCATTGTCGGCCCTGCGGAGTTTGTTAACGCCGTTGGCAACAATGCGCAGGGCATCGATATCGAGCCCCGAATCGGTTTCGTCAAGGATGGCCAGAACAGGTTCGAGCATGGCCATCTGAAAAATTTCGTTCTTTTTCTTTTCCCCGCCCGAAAAACCTTCGTTTACCGAACGGTTGGTGAGGTTGGAGGTAATTTCCACCAATTTTTTCCGCTCCTCCATCAGTTTAATGAATTCGCCCCCCGGAAGAGGGTCCAGCCCTTTGTATTTGCGGATTTCGTTCACGGCGGTACGCATAAAATTGGTGATGCTGACCCCCGGGATTTCGACAGGGTACTGAAAACCAAGAAATATTCCTTCGCGTGCGCGTTCTTCAACCGATAATTTCTGAAGGTTTTTTCCCTGGTAAAGAATCTCCCCCGATGTCACTTCAAACGTTTCACGACCGGCAATGACCGAAGCCAGCGTGCTTTTACCGGTACCGTTCGGACCCATAATGGCATGAACCTCGCCTTTGTCCACTTCAAGATCAACGCCCCGGAGAATTTCTTTGCCGTTGATACCGGCATGCAGGTTTTTAATTTGTAGTAACATAGTTTATAAAATCAAAATGCAAAACATAACTCAAAAACATATTTCATGAGCGGGCCAATTCATCTTCAAATTTTCAAATCAGCACATTTTCACATCAGCACATTTTCACATCAGCACATTATCTCATCAGCACATCAGCACATCAGCACATTATCTCATCAGCACATCAGCACATCAGCACATCAGCACATCAGCACATTATCTCATCAGCACATCAACCTACACTTCCCTCCAGTGAGATCGAAAGCAGCTTTTGGGCTTCCACGGCAAACTCCATGGGAAGTTGTTTCAGTACCTCTTTGGCATAACCGTTCACAATAAGGCCGATGGCGTTTTCCATGTCGATTCCCCGCTGCTGGCAATAAAAAAGCTGGTCCTCGCTGATCTTTGATGTAGTCGCTTCATGTTCCACAACCGACGATTTGTTTTCAACATGAATATAGGGAAATGTATGTGCCCCGCAGGAAGGGCCCAACAAGAGCGAATCGCATTGACTGTAGTTGCGGGATTGGGTGGCATTTTTCGAAATCCTGACCAATCCCCGGTACGAATTGTTGCTTTTCCCTGCCGAAATCCCTTTTGATATGATGGTACTCCGCGTATTTTTCCCGAGATGAAGCATTTTGGAACCCGTATCGGCCTGTTGATGGTTGTTGGTAACGGCCACAGAGTAAAACTCCCCGACCGAATGGTCGCCCAAAAGGATGCAGCTTGGATATTTCCAGGTAATGGCCGAACCGGTTTCCACCTGTGTCCAACTGATTTTAGAATTATTTCCTTTACAAATGCCCCGTTTGGTCACAAAATTATAGATCCCCCCTTTTCCTTCCCGGTCGCCGGGATACCAGTTCTGGACCGTTGAATATTTTACTTCTGCATCTTTTCTCACCACGATTTCCACTATGGCCGCATGAAGCTGGTTTTCATCCCGCTGAGGAGCCGTACACCCCTCCATATAACTGACATACGCGCCCTCGTCGGCAATGATCAGGGTACGCTCAAACTGTCCGGTATTTGCGGCATTGATACGAAAATAGGTGGAGAGTTCAACCGGGCACCGGACCCCTTTGGGAATGTAACAAAACGAACCGTCGCTGAAAACCGCCGAATTCAATGCGGCAAAAAAATTATCGGTATAGGGCACTACGGAGCCCATGTACTCTTTGACCAGCCCGGGATGGTTTTGAACGGCATCGCTAAAGGAACAAAAGATGATCCCATATTTTGAAAGGGTTTCCGAAAAGGTAGTCTTGACCGAAACACTGTCGATCACGGCATCGACGGCAACGCCCGACAACTTTTTTTGCTCTTCAAGCGAAATCCCGAGTTTGTTGAAGGTGGCCAGCAACTCCGGGTCCACTTCGTCGAGACTGCTTAGGTTCGCTTTCTTTTTGGGGGCCGCATAATAGATGATGTCCTGAAAATCGATGGGTGGGATGGAGAGATGGGCCCAGGAAGGTTGTTTCAAGGTGAGCCAATGGCGAAAAGCCTTTAACCGGAACTCCAGCATGAACTCCGGTTCGTTCTTTTTTTCTGAAATATAACGGATGGTATCTTCGTTCAGGCCACGCGGGGCAAATTCGGTTTCAATATTGGTGACAAAGCCATATTTGTATTCGTCCCGGGTAACTTCATCTATGATTTTATTGGCGCCAGTTTCCATGAACCGTGATGTTATTGACTGTCGGGCTACCTTGAAAAAATCGGATAACCGTCGGCAGGCACAAAGATACAACAATTCAGGTATTCAAATGCCGATTAAACTGTAATGGATAAATCTTATTTTGATGTGCCGGAAAATTTGTTTGTCACGACAAATATAAAAATTGAATGAAAACCATACGGATTAAGACGGCTCCATGAGGGGTTGAGGGGCATAATGTAAAATGTCATTGCGCCATTAAGCCCGTAGGGCTGTCACGATTATAGAAAAAATTGGATTGGGAAACAATAAACCCCGTAGGGGTGATATTAATCCATACCAGGTTTGTGAAAATGCCCCCGCCCTAAGTTTTTTATTTCACCCCTTCTATGTTGTAAAACAATAGGCTGGCGATTTATTTTTTATTTTTTTAACTTTGTATGATAAATCTGAAGCGGAAGTGAGCTCTGCTGGAGAGCAACTCACCA
>Ga0247842_10008809_pt1 | contig 10478 bp, 7 predicted proteins | sample LaCruzMarch2015__3_FD_192411 | JGI IMG/M metagenome (GOLD analysis project Ga0247842, IMG submission 192411) | Freshwater microbial communities from meromictic Lake La Cruz, Castile-La Mancha, Spain - LaCruzMarch2015_19m | ecosystem: Environmental > Aquatic > Freshwater > Lake | place: Spain... | reverse complement strand
CTTTGATGAGTGAAATTCTTGATTTGGGCACAAACGAAAAAAATAGTATACAATCAGAAAAAAGAAATGAAACCTTCTCGGACGTACTGTATTTCCCAAAAATATACAACAAAGAGCAAGTCCGAATCATCGAAAAGCTTGAATACAACAATAAAGTCCTGGTCTTAGGACCGCCGGGAACTGGAAAATCCCACACCATAGCCAATCTGATCTGTCATTTGCTGGCAACGGGAAATAAGATTTTGGTAACGGCCCAAACGAAGAGAGCCCTGGAAGTTTTGCACGGATTGCTGCCAAACGATATCGGTCTTCTCACAATCAATCTTCTCGGTAGCGACAAGAATTCTCTGTCTGGATTAGAAATGAGTATTAACACTATTACAGAACGTTTGAATTCGGTCGAGTTGTATGAGTTGCAAGAAAAGATCGACCAGCATCTCCAAAAGATCCATGAAGAGAAAAGCAGTAAAGCAGAATTGGAAAATGCGTGGATTGAAAGCAAGAAGATTGATTTCCAGCCTTTTGAGATTTCGAGCTCTTATAAAGGATTACTGTCCGATATTACAGCACTGCTTTTTGAGCAATCCTCTTTGTATGGCTGGTTTCGGGACGTAATTGAGGATCTGCCGTTACCCAAGAAATTACCCCCCATTCTTAAAGCATTCAAGCTGCATACGGAATGGAAAAATAAAGATACCTCGCAATTTACGAAACCAATACCCGATCCCGAAACACTTATCTCTTCCGATGAACTCTTGCGCTACAAAGAACTCAGTACAGAATTTCAAGGGAAACCACGCCTACAAACCTTTTCTATGACAGACGATACCGATTTTGAAAGTCTCCAAATTGCTGCACAATCCTATGCCAACAACCTCAATAAGATAATGAGCTTGGCAGACCCAATGGCAAAAGAAATATTGGAAGCTGAAATCATCGAGAATTCTTCACACTGGAAACGCATCTATGAAGAAACGCGACAGCACGTAAACACAGAAATTTTGACACAGATCTATTACTCTGATTATACCTTTCATTTTGTTTTTCCAACCAACAAATCCCTAAAACAGCTGGCATCCGATATTCAAATTGTGTATGAATATGCCCAGACAGGCAAATCATTAAACAACAAAATCCAAAGCCTCTTGTTTCCAAAAAAAGTGAAAGAAAGAAAATACGTCATGACGGAAATATTGGTCAATGGCAGGCCTTGTGACACGATGGAAGATCTGGTCCTGGTCAAAAATCATTTGACTCACCAGATGAACCTGCATCGCCTGAATGCAATATGGAAGGAAGAAATATGGCATCCCAGCGAAACATTGTATCTGGGGTATCAAAAATACAATCAATTGCTGGACAGTCTAAATCTTGTTTATCACTATATTTTAGAAATGAAACAAAGTTTAAATTCTCTGGAGTCTCTGCTCCCCATCGAAAAAGAAAATCGAAAATCGTATGAGTATTTTGTTCACTTTGCTAAAAAAATAGAAGATTCAAAAAAACAGTACCAATGGCTTGCCTTAAAAGCAAAAATAAAACAATCTTTAGAAGATCTTACCAAAAATACGTTCCATCCGATTGCCATTACCCTTAAGGATGCTTTGCTAGAGGATACCGTCGATATCTATAAAGAAAGCCTTGCGAAGATACCACTTCTAAAAACCGATGTTACCTCGTACAACAGTTACATTACCCTCATGAAGACATGTAAAAAAAGATTTCCTTGTTTAATGGAAGATATCGAAAATGAAAAAATTACTGAGGAACAAATCGACCGAATCAAAGAAGCCATCGAATGGAAAATGGCTAAACAATCGATTGAAGCCATTCTTGTGCGTATTAAGGAAACAAATTATGATCAAACCATCAAAGATCAGGAAAAGCTTGTCGAAAAAGAATTGGAGAGTTTGGTGCATCTCAAAGCCTGGTACTTTATATTAAAACACTTGAAAGAAGATAATTCCCTTCGTCAGCACCTGACTTCCTGGATGCAATTTGTTAAAAAAATTGGAAAATCAGATCGAAGTAAACGGACCATTAAGTTTCGAAAATTAGCCCAGGAAGAAATGACAAATTGTCGGAATGCTATACCCTGCTGGATCATGCCTCTATATAAAGTTGTCGATACCATAAAGCCGATGAAGGGCTTTTTTGATTACATTATCATCGATGAAGCCAGCCAACTCGGTCCTGAGTCTTTCTTTTTGTTTTATCTCGCGAAAAATATTATCATTGTGGGTGACGACAAGCAAACATCTCCAGAATATATCGGTGTCTTAGCCAACCAAATGAAACCGTATATTGAAAAATACTTATACGATATTCCCTTTAGCCAATACTTTGGTACCGATTTTAGCTTATTTGATTTTGGAAGAATCTTGTGTGATGACACGATTGTCCTGCGGGAGCATTTTCGCTGTATGCCGGAGATTATTGAATTTTGCAGTCAGATGTGGTATCAACCAAATGGATACTCCCTTTATCCCCTTCGCCAATACAACGAGAATCGTTTGGTTCCACTTGTAACGGAGTATATTGAAAATGGATTTACCGAAGGAACAAAATCAAGCATATTAAATAGAAATGAAGCCGATCGAATCGTGCAAACTTTAATTAAATGCCTGGGTGATGATCGGTATCAGGATAAAACATTTGGGATCATTACTCTGCAGGGATCGTACCAATCCAAATACATCGAGAAAGAAATTCTGGAAAACATAGATCCCAGGGAGATAGAGAAGCGGAAGATCATTAGCGGAATCCCTTCTGATTTTCAGGGAGACGAGAGAGATGTTATTTTCTTAAGCCTCGTAACAGCTAGAGATCACAATCGGGCGCCTTTTACAAAGCCAGAAGATGACAGACGATTCAATGTGGCCGTCAGTAGAGCCAAGGACCAACTCTGGCTATTTCATTCTGTGCAGCCAGATGACCTGACCAATACAGATGATTTGCGGTATAAACTTCTCTTGTACATGCTCAAAAACAAAAACAAAGAATTGATTGACAATCAAGAGCTAAGTGAACCATTCGAAAGCAAGTTTGAACAGGAAATTTATAAATCGATTCGAGCAAAAGGATTCTGGGTAATCCCCCAATACAAAGTTGCCCAATACAGGATTGACTTGGTTGTCGTCCTTCGAAACGGTATTAAAATTGCCGTAGAGTGCGATGGGGATACATTTCATGGAAACGAACAATACAAAGCTGATATGTTTCGTCAGCGCGAATTAGAAAGATTTGGATGGCAGTTTTTCCGAATACGAGCCAGTCTGTTTTATACGAATCCAGTATCCAGCTTGGAGCCTCTTTGGGATATCCTCGAGAAAAATGAAACAGTTCTGGTGGAAAAAAGCAGGTAAGTAGTTACGAATTACTTCTTGTTAAGTTTCTTTGTCAAATCTACACTTTGGTTCAAGAAATTATTTGGTAAATTAACTTTTAGAACTTTCAAACAATGTTATAGTTGTATAACTTAGTGTAATAAAAATAAGGAAACAAATATGACAAAAAGTTTGGAAGATTATTTAGAAGTTATCTATCAGCTATCACTGACTAATCAATTTATTCGGGTTAGTTATGTAGCCAAAAAACTAAATGTGAGCAATTCTTCTGTAAACAATGCCATCAAAGAGTTAACGCAGCGAAATCTAATTACACATCAAAAGTACGGAATGATTGAATTAACCGAATCTGGATTAGTGGAAGCTAAAAAAATTACTGGCAAGCATACCTTATTGAAATCCTTTTTTGTTAATGTATTGAAAGTTTCAGAATCGAATGCAGAAAGTGATGCCTGCGCCATGGAGCATTTTATTAGTGAGGAAAGTTTGAAGCAGATGATTCAATACATGAAAAACAATACACAAGTTGATCAAAGTCTAAATCTAAATGAGAATCTACCCCGAGTCTATACTCTAAACAAAGCTGAACCTGGTAAACCTGTAACTATTTTTAAAATTGCTTGCAGTGATTGTGTGGAAAGTAGACTTCAAGAGTTGGGTTTGTTGGAAAAAGATAAAATCGAAGTCATAAAAAATGAAAAAGATGGCCCTTTAATTTTGAAGATAAAAGGTTGCAACATGATTGTAGGCCGAGGTATTTGTGGAAAGATTCTTGTAAAAGATGCCGAATAAAAGAACTGTCGCTCTTGTAGGACAACCAAATAGTGGAAAGACATCACTCTTTAATGCGTTAACAGGTAGTAATCAATATGTTGGCAACTGGCCTGGAGTTACAATTGAAAAAAAGGAAGGACGTTTCAACTCACATGATATTGAATTCTTAGTAGTTGATCTTCCGGGCTGCTATAGCTTAAATCCGTATTCTCTCGATGAAAGAATCACAAAAGATTACTTACGAAATCAAAAACCTGACTTTATTATTAATGTTGTAGATTCTACACATCTGGAAAGACATTTGTATCTTACTCTACAACTAATATCTTTGAAAATTCCAATGATTTTTGCGTTGAATATGACTGATGAGCTGGAGAATCTTGGATTATCGATTGATGAAAAAGCATTTTCTGAAATTTTAGGAGTACCTGTCGTTTCGATTATTGCCCGTGAAAATAAGGGAATAGAGCCTTTAGTGAGTATAATGGCGCAAGGGGTTGCCCCTCCGATTCCTCAAGAAAAGGTTCCCGTGAAACCAAAAGAAATCTATCTCTCTACCAAAAGGATAATAAAAAAAGTAATTCGACACACCCTTAAAAAACAAAACAAAACAGCCGTCTGGCTAAATCGAATCGATTATTTTGCCCTTCATCCAACCTTTGGTCCTATTCTTTTCTTCCTCTTAATGTTTTTAGGGTTAGAATTCACTTTTTTATTCGGTGGAATCGTTATTTCTTGGTTCGAGAAAGGATTGGGTTTTTTATATCAATATTTTGAAATTGTAAATAACCCGATCACAAAATCTGTTTTACAGCACGGCATTTTGAGCGGGGTAGGGAATGTAGTTTTATTGGTTCCCTATATTGCCCTTCTTTTCTTCTTCATCTCTTTCCTCGAAGACAGTGGCTATATGGGACGCGCTGCTTATGTAATGGATCGTTTTATGCATAAGCTGGGTCTTCATGGCAAATCATTTATACCTCTTTTACTTGGCTTTGGATGTAATGTTCCAGCCATCATGACGACAAGGTCTTTGGAAACTGATGGTGAAAGAATCAAGACAATTCTGATGATCCCCTTTATGTCATGTTCTGGTCGTCTTCCTGTTTTTGTCTTGTTTGCTGGTGCTTTTTTTGGTTCAAAAGGTGTGTTAATTGTTATATTTCTATACATACTTGGGATTTTGTCTGCTATTTTGACTGCTTTGTTGTTAAAAAAAACAGTTATCCGGGAAGAATCTCCCGATTTGCTTATGGAACTTCCACCATACCGTTTCCCTTTTTGGAGAAATATCTGGAAAAATACATGGTTAAAAGTTAAACAATACTTTTATAAAGCTGGCACATTAATATTTATTGTCACCATCTTTTTATGGTTTTTATCCTATTTTCCGTCCAGCTCTGGATTTGGAGGTGAGAAAAGTTTAATTGGCATCATTGGTAAATGGTGTAGTCCCTTTCTTAAGCCATTAGGGTTTGATTGGAGAATGACAATTGCCCTTATCAGTGGATTCATTGCGAAAGAACTCGTATTATCGTCTTTGGGAGTTTTGTATCCTGGAGGTTCCTCTCTTTCCACAACACTCCAACAGGTTATGGATTCAAAAACAGCTTTCGTATTTTTGATTTTTATCTTGTTGTATATTCCCTGTATAGCAACTATAGCTGTTATTCGTTCTGAAACAAATTGGAAGTGGGCAACGTTTTCAGTTATTTGGAGCATTATGCTTGCATGGATTGTTTCATTTCTTTTTCGATTCGCGCTTCAGTTGGTTTAATGTATTTTAACGTAAATATCAAATTCAGAATCAGGTGAACCATCCATAAAACGGTTATCATATAGTTCAAAATCCAAACCTTCTAGGCCTTCTACTGGCTTTAAATTTGCTTCTGGAATCCATTTGCCATAAATGTTATCATACGTTTCCTTCAGGTTATCCAGTAGACCCTTGTGAGTAAAAACGATATATTTTCTTGGAGAAATTGCTTTCCCTTTCATGCCTTGCGGTATTGTTGCGAGGGAAGTTACCTCTAAACCAGCAATGTACCGTATGGGATGGACATCTCCCTCTTCGCTAAAGCATACCCAATACCACTTTCCATTGACGATACTGTTTGGGACAGTATTAGAGACCTGCATAAATCTCCCCCACATTTCACTTATTTCTTTGTTTTTATTCTCTCCATAATATTCAAGCCCAATAAAACTCATTTCTTTAAGCTCTACAATTTTAGGTTCCATTCATTACTCCTAAATTAATTTTACTTAATTATATAGGATTGATATGTCATAAAATGTCCTAGTTGTGAATTCGTGTTACAATAAATTTATGTTTTACAATTAGGAGGGCAGACATGAGCAAATACCATATGGGAAAAAAAGATAAGGAAATTTTGGACGAAAGCACAATTTTAGAAATTTTAAAAAAAGGAAAGATTATCACATTAGCCCTTTGTGAGGACAATCAACCCTACATTGTTTCTATGAGCTACGGTTATGACAAAGAAAACATGTGTATTTATATGCATTGTTCGGAACATGGACTCAAAATCGATTTTATGAAAAAGAATCCGAATGTTTGTGCTACAATCATTGAGGATCATGGCTATGTTCTCAGAGATTGTACACAAAATTACCGGTCACTTGTCATTTGGGGAAAGCTTAAAATCGTTAATGATCTAGCAGAAAAACAACATGGTTTTAAAATCTTGTTTAAGCACTTAGAAGGAGAACAAGAAGAAATGAGCGCCAAAATGGAATCCGAAACAGATGCTTATGAATCTGTGGGAATGCTAAAACTTGAAATTGAGCAAATCGATGCCAAAGGTAATATATAGGGAGGTATTCTCATGCGATACTTTATTTCTGTAGATATGGAAGGGATTTCCGGTCTTGTCAATTGGAGTGACCCAGCAGAGAAAATTAGTCAGTACATGACAAGAGAAATATTAGCTGTCATTCATGGAATCGAAAAGAAAGATCCAAATCCTTACATCGTTGTTTGCGATGCTCATGACTCAGGAGAAAACTTAAATTTACTTGATCTGCCAGAATATATAAAGTTGATTCAAGGACGAACCCGTGCTTTCTATATGATTGAAGGATACGAAGCAGGATTCGATGCCGCCTTGTTTATAGGGTACCATGCACCGGTTGGTACACCGAAAGCTCTGATGGACCACTCCTATTCCAGCTCTTCCTTTTTTGATGTATTCATCAATGGATTAAAGGTTGGTGAATCCGAGATAAACGCGATCCTACTCTCGGAAGAAAAAATACCAGTCATTTTGATCAGTGGCGATGATCAGCTGGAGAAATTCTCAAAACCGAATTTTCCCCAAACCGAATTTGTAGTGACCAAACGCTCTATTGGCAAATTTTGTGCTGAATTGATTCATCCTGTAAAAGTACATTCTATGCTGGAAGATCAAGTCGGGATAGCTATTGATCGACTCCCTCGCATCAGCTTATATTTTCCAAAAGCTCCTTATACGGTTGAAATTATTGTTGTGAATACCCTTTTGGCAGATTTTGCTGCTCTGATGCCTGGCGTCATACGTATTGACGGATGTAAACTTCGCTTTACTGCGAAAGATGGACGAGAAATGTACCGCTTTATGATGAGCTTGCTGATGATTGTTTCTGCGGCAAAAAAGTAAAAATTACCGAATCAAAACATAGCGAAGAAACTGAAGAACAAAAAACAGAACATACGATAGCAGGAGATACCTTAGATGTTTTTGTCGAAACATTTTTACCATTTCTTTGTCTTCTGGAATAGTGCTAAGGTCGTATTTTAATAGAAGGCTCAACCGTCGAATTCTTCCCCTGTCTTCCCCGTTTAGTTTTCCAAGAATCAATAAAGATACCATAAATCGATCAATATCAGCAAATGCCTGGACCAAAAAAGATTGGTTTGGGTCTCGAAATACAATTGAATCTGTCTCATCTTCTGTAACCTGAATATCATTCCAACCTATTTTTAATAAAACATCACTGATCAATTTTTTGGCATCTTCTCGTTTAATAAAAAACAGAATTGTTGAATCAAATTGATTGCGGAACAAAAAAAATGAAAGAAAGAGGATAATGGAGTCATAGATAAGGATAAGAGCAAGAAATGGGAAGTTGAAAAAATATGTTTTTGCAATGGTGGGTAGAAAAAAAACACCCAGAATCAAGAAAACAAAAAGAAATAAAAATTGCAAACTTTTGTATTTCGAATAGTTAAAGTATCGAGGAAACAAAAAATAAAATGTAAAGCCCAAAGCAAATAGGAAAACGGCGGTTCCGATTCTAGTTGTAATCAATCCCAATAAAGCTTTAGACAAATTAAGTCTCCTTTGAGAGTTGTATTTCTTACAATTGATAATGATACACAAGAATTTTAAATTTTGGTAGTTCAGAATTTACTTCATACCAAGTTCATTCGCACAAAATACCAATAAAAAAAGCCGGGTACATATCCCGGCTTTTGTGTGTTTCTAATTAATCTCTAATTAGATGAGGAGATTTACCAAGTGCGAGTGCGGTTTGATCCACCACCAAAACCACCTTGTGAGCGGTTTCCGGCTGGCTTGTCTTCTTTTGGTTTTGCTTCGGCTGCATTGATGGTCCTGCCATTTATGCTCTTGCCGTTTAAAGCTTCAACAGCTTTCACTGCCTCTTCTTTGTTTGGCATTTCTACGAAAGCAAATCCGCGGGATTTGTTTGTGAATCTGTCTTTAAGGACATTCACGGAAGATAGTTCGCCAAAAGCGGAAAACTCAGTGCGTAAATCTTCATCAGTGGTCTCGAACGATAAGTTACCTACAAAAATATTCATTATGTTGCCTCCAACATTTTTTAATTATCACTAGGGCTATCATGTTGGAGCAAAAATACTCGAACCAACAGAACAGAACTAATAACAACACATAATACTATCATAATAACTGATTAGTTCAAATCATTTTTAGGAAACACAAGTTTAATCTGATGAAGCAGGGGATCCCACGAAACTTTAAATCCAATGTTATCTGCAACAAAACGTAGTGGCAGAAAGGTTCTACCTTCTACAATCAGGGGAGAAAGGGAAGGGATAGAATCAATAGCTACATATTTCCCATTTACGATAGCCATATTCTTACCGATCCATAATTCAATTCTATTTTCTTCCCGAAGAATTGTAACCTTCTGGTTTGCTGTATCAAACGCAATGCTCCCTCCAATTGGTTCGACAACAAATCGAGCTGGCACCATGGTTCGTTTGGATTCTTCCTGTATAAAAGGAGGAGCATCAATCTTTGATTCTTTGTTGTTGACGACAATCGAAGTACTGCCAATGGTTAATTGAACAATAATTTTCTGAACCCCTTTCACTTGAATCATCTTCTGTGCTTTGTTTCCAACTTTATCCGTAGCTATGAGAGTGAATACATTATTGCCCGGCAAAATATGGATCGGGATAAGAAAAGATCCATCGGTTTCAAAGGGTATATCCTTCTTGTTCCAAGTTAAGGATTCCAAGCCAGATCCGGATTCTGTAATTTTACCTCTTGCACTTGTATCAACCGTATATAATTCTGTTTTATCCTGAGGAAAAGTAAGTTCAATAAGTGGAGGTGTTGAATCCAAATCGATATAAGAGGTAGTTTCCGAATGGTTCCCTACTGCATCTTCTGCTGTAATATGAAAATTGTTTCTCCCTTCGGTCAGTTTCAATGAATGGCTGTATTGATTTGTTGTCTTTGGTTCAAGCATTTCTTCATTCAGAGTTACTTTTTTTACTCCCGATCCTCCATCTAAAACAGTAAATGACATGTCAAAGTCGATTAAATTTGTGAATCCGCGCATTAAAGGTGAAGTAGTATTGATTTGTGGCGGAAGAGTATCTAAATTTATCAATAGATTTGCCTGGGAAGAGTTGTTTGACTTATCATAAATAATGCCAGTAATAATATTCTCTCCCTCTGTTTGGAGTGAAGAAGTTAGTGAAAATGTTCCATTCTTGTTTAGATTTGATAAAACACCATTGATTAAGACTCTATCCACACCAGATTCTAAATCTTCCCCGATCCCTTCTATCAGCACTTGGCTTGTTTTAAACCAGGTGCCAGGTGAAGGGCTGGTGAACAGTATTCGAGGGGGACTCTTATCAACAAGAACCTCATTCGAAGGAATCGATTCTGTTCCATCTTCGTCAAAAGCCCTTACTAAGTAATAATAATTTTCACTCATACTCCCTTGTGAATCCATATATTCATTTTCAGTTGAGGATGTAGAAAAAAGCAGGACGTAGTTTTTTGCTGGAAATGGACTCCGATATACTTTATACCCTGAAATCGGGTAAGTACCAGGTATCGCTGATTCCCAAGT
>Ga0247842_10008804_pt1 | contig 10480 bp, 10 predicted proteins | sample LaCruzMarch2015__3_FD_192411 | JGI IMG/M metagenome (GOLD analysis project Ga0247842, IMG submission 192411) | Freshwater microbial communities from meromictic Lake La Cruz, Castile-La Mancha, Spain - LaCruzMarch2015_19m | ecosystem: Environmental > Aquatic > Freshwater > Lake | place: Spain... | reverse complement strand
CCTGCCTATTTTTCGGACAATCAATGGATCAGCTCAGCATACCTCAGGCATTGTACTTCTCTGCAGGACTAGTTCCGGTGCCGGTCATGCTCTTTGGAGCAGCAATTGTTGAGGAAATTGGGTGGAAAGGGTACGGGATGGACAGTCTTCGCAGCAAATATACCCTTTTTGTTGCTTCACTGGTATTTGCTGCGTTATGGGCATTCTGGCATTTCCCCCTGTTTTTTATCAATGGTTATTACAACAACATTATCTTAAAAACGGATCCGCTGTTTGCCGTAAACTATATTGTTGCCCTTTTCCCGATTGTGATTATTGTCAACTGGTTGTGGTTTGCCAACAATGGTAGTATTGTAACAGGAATTCTTTTTCACGCTGCCGCAAATTTCCAGGGTATCCTGGCAATGGGGCAGATCGCAAAATGTATACAAACAGTGGTGCTGGTTATTATCGCAATCATCGTGATTTACGCAAACAGAGAGATCTTCTTCGGAAAATTACCAACAAGAATCGGAGAGTATGGTAAGGAGTCCTACATCAATACCCGAGGGTCCTCCCCGCATACAGATCTCTAAACCATCTTTCCCCCATATCTGAATATCAAAGATTCTCTACCGTACTCCAGTCCTGTTTTGATAGAAGGCTGCACACCTGCCAGATATTCGATTTCATGGTAATACGGTATTTCACTTGTCAGATCCGGTTCTAAATGAAGAACCTTCATCACGAAGCATTCCATATTCTTAGCAATGGACTTTGCACTATTCATGGACCCGGGGATAAATGTCGTAGTCCAGACCTTCTCCCCGCCGGTCACCGCCATATTTACTAAAGGGGAATTTTTAGATTCGATGCCGTGGTACTTTCTTATCATTTCCTTAATCACGTTCGGGTTGCATCCCCGGTACGGGGTCAGGCTTGCTGCGCTCTTTGGATTGAACGTCGGACTCAATGAGGCAGTAAAACTGGCCTGTCACCTGCCCCGGCCCTACTGGGTTTCGACGGCGGTCAAGGCTTTTTCCGCTCATTCATCGTTCGGGTTCCCGTCAGGTGCCGCCATGTCCGGCATGGTCATATACGGGTACATCGCGGTGATAGTCCGGCGCTACTGGGTCGTTATTATCTGCGGCATCCTGCTCCTAGCCACAAGCCTTGTGCGGATATTCTCCGGCATACATTTTCTCTTCGATATTCTCGGGGGCTGGCTATTCGGCCTCCTCCTCCTCGCTGGCTTCCTTTTCGCAGCGCCCAAGGTTGAGGAGTATGCAAGCCGGCTCTCCCGGCCGGCCCGTCTTGTCCTGTTCGTTGTTGTTGCTGCAATCCCGATCCTGCTTGTAGTCCCGGCCTACCTCTCACTTGGGGGATGGGAGGTGCCGGGTACGTGGATAGAACTTGCCCGCCAGCAGACCGGCTCAGTTATTCATCCGGTCCGTATCCAGTTTGCGTGGGGTGCTGCCGGAATTATTCTCGGGAGTCTCATCGGCTACGAGTTCCTCAACTCCCGTGGCGGGTGGAGCCCCCCGGCTGACTTAAAGCGACGGGCAGGAGTCGTTCTTGCCGGAACGATATCTGTCCTTCTCCTCAACGCAGCGATACCAAGTGTCTGGGTGTTCCTCGGCATCACGGCCCTGTTGCCTCCGCTTGCTACGTTCCTTAGCATGGCAGGAGTAACCTTCTGGCTCGTGGCTGGTGTACCTTCCCTTGCTGCAAAGGCAGGGTACACATAATGTCAGACATAAGTGTGGCACTTCTGATGTTGGTATGACAGATGATAAATTGCGGTCTTGACATTCGGACGGATTTTGCGTAATAAAATGAGAGAATGACCGGGTCTGAATTCGTGAAAAAATACCCTAAACCCTAAATATGACTTAAAATACATCACTGGCCATGGCAAACATTGCTTTCTTCCAGATCCCCGCCGACAACGTCGACCGGGCAAAGCACTTCTACCACTCCCTGCTCGGGTGGATGATCGCACCGACAAGGACCCCGATGGACCCGGCCATGATGGCTTCAACCCAGTTCCAGGACATCATCACCGGGGATACAAAGGAAGGAACAATGAACATGGGGCTGTTGTACAAACGGCAGATGACCGAGCCCATTATCAACTTCGTCACAATCGATGACATCGACAAGATACTCGTAAAAGTGGAAAAGCTTGGCGGCAAGATTGTACGACCTAAAGAGGAGATAAAAACCGTAGGGCATGTTGCGATCATCCAGGACTCCGAAGGAAATGCGATCGGTCTCTGGCAGCCGGAGTAGTTGAAATCCAGTATGCAGGGAAAACCTGGTGAACATACGGGAAAGAATGAGGAAGTCGTCATGAAAGTTGTTGTATTAAATGGCAGCCCGAAAGGTGACGTGAGTGTCACGATGCAGTATGTTGCCTATATCCGGAAAAAATTTGCAGATCCTGCCTATGAAATTATCAACATATCTCAGGATATCCGGAAGATTGAGAAGGATGCCACTGTCTGGAATAAAATTATTGGCAGTATACAATCCGCAGATCTCGTGCTCTGGGCATTTCCGCTCTATTACCTGCTCGTACCCGCACAATACAAGCGGTTCATCGAACTTATCTTTGAACGCAACGCACAGGATGCTTTTTCCGGTAAATATACTGCATCGTTCTCGACATCGATCCATTTCTTCGACCAGACGGCTCATGCCTATATTCACGCTGTCAGCGATGACCTCGACATGCGGTATCTTGGGTTTTACTCCGCAGAGATGATGGATCTTTTGCAGGAAGAAGAACGAAAGCGGCTGGAAAAATTTACCGCACTCCTCTTTTCCTCAGTACAGGAAAAACGGCCAGTTCAGCGGGAGAACCCGCCTCTTGTGTGGCCATCGCTGTTGTATATCCCGGGCAAGGGACAAAAACCTGTCAGGACTGGTACAAAAAATGTTGTCATTCTCACGGATGATGATGGAAGTTCAACAAATCTTGCGGCAATGACCGGCCGGCTCATGAAGGCTTTTTCGGGTTCAGTTGAATTGATCAACCTCCACGACGTGGATATCCGGGGCGGTTGTTTTGGGTGCCTCCATTGCGGCTATGATAATACCTGCGTTTATACCGATGGTTACAGAGATTTTTTCAAAAACAGACTGGTACCGGCTGATATCATTATCATGGCCGGTTCAGTTCATGACCGGTACCTCTCATCGACCTGGAAGCAGTTCTTTGACCGTAGTTTTTTCCTGGGACATACCCCCACGCTCAAAGGCAAACAGTTAGGCTTTGTAATCGCTGGCCCCTTCCATCAGATCCCGCACCTAAAAGAAGCACTCGTGGCATTGGCGGACAATGACGGTTGTAATGCACAGTTTGTCACAGATGAGGTTTCAGGTGCCGGAGAACTCGATACCCTGCTCGATAGTATGGCGGGATATCTCGTGCAGGGTGCAGAAACCGGATATATTCCCCCGCACACCTTCTACGCAGTTGGCGGCCACAAGGTATTCCGTGATGGTATTTTCGGGGGAATGAGATTGGCTTTTCAGGCAGACTACCGGTACTACCGGAAGCATAAGATGTTTGATTTCCCGCAAGCCGACCTCAGGACCCGGTTGTTTAATGCAGTCCTCATCCCGTTAACAAGGATCCCCGGGTTCCGGAAAAAAGTGTTTGCTGAAATGAAACACCATATGGTAGCGCCATTCGAGCGAGTGCTCAGGGATAGCTGATTTTTTTTTAAGCGTAAGTTGAGCCCCCTCACACGACATCGATCCACGGTTGCTCAACCGCTCAAAGACCCGGCAGGATTTCGTTATAATACAATTTTAAAAACAAATTCTCATGAGAGACACCCGAGTCTCCCTGATGGTCCTCATCATCTGCCAACCGGATACCCAATGGAGATTATCAAGTCCTTAAATATCATAACATTCCTATCGTAATTTCATCCAGATTATGCGTATTATCACCCCAAGCTCTACTCTCCGTGACTGGAACCTGCACGATGCCGGGTCATTAACGAAACATGCAAATAATCCCCGCATTGCCGCGTCTATGCGTGATGCATTCCCCTTTCCTTATACGCTGGCTGATGCAAAACGGTTTATCCGTTTGGCTACGGGTAGCAACACGAACCTTTTTCTGGCAATTGAAGTTGATGGTGAAGCTGTTGGGGGGATCGGAATTCACCCGCTTGACGATGTCAAACACCGTTCGGCCGAGATCGGCTACTGGCTGTCAGAGTCTTGCTGGGGGCACGGTATCGTAACCGACGCAGTACGCTCGGTTGTTCCTGTCGCTTTTGAACGGTATGATATCGTCCGGCTCCAGGCAGGAATTTTTTCCAATAATCCTTCTTCAATGAGGGTTCTGGAGAAATGCGGTTTTATTAAGGAAGCGATTCATAAGAATGCCATTACAAAAAATGGTGTCCTTCTCGATGAAGTGATGTATGTGCGTTTCAGATAACCCCCGCGGGGCCGGGCCAACACACGAGCCACTCCGTCACGTGAGGAACACATCGCAGAAAAAAACATGTGCGGTTGAAATTTTTTATGGGATTCTTAAAAAAACAGCATCTTATAGAATCAAAAATATAGCCTCATAAGACTATCAGATTTGGAGCGTATCAAAATGTCAACGTATGTTCTCGTTCATGGCGGCAACATGTCGACAGAAACATGGAACCGACTGACAATTGGAGATCCTGTTCATACTAAAGACGGTAAGCTGGGGGCTGGATACTGGGACGGAACTGTTTCTGCGCTCAGGGCACATAACCATCGCGTTTTTGCACCGGCCCTCATGGATGAGAACAGCTGCCACCTGACCGATAATATCGGTCAGATATGCTCGTTGATAACCGAAAATGAATTACGGGATGTAATTCTTGTCGGGCACAGTTATGGCGGGATGGTTATCACCGGTGTTGCAGACAAAATACCCGACAGGATCAGCCGTCTCGTGTATCTCGATGCTGCATTGCCCGATCCGGGACAATCACTGTATGACCTCCTTAACCAGGGACTGTCTGGTTCCTCTGACACACGGCCTTTTTTGCCGGAGCCGGCTCTGCCGTATATTGAAAAATTGCAGTTTGACACATCGAACTTAGAAACGCTGCCTAAAACCTATATTCTCTGCACAAAAAGCGAATTTATTGATGTAACCCGCATAGCCCGTGAAAAAATTACTGCCTTAAAAAAGGGTTGGACCTACATTGAGTTGCCGTCATCCCACGTGCCTATGGCTGACATGCCGGACGAATTTTATCGTTTGATGCTGGACGCTGCAAAAAAATAACCGGTTTTTCACCGTCGCAATCCCCACCACCCCACACACCGGTAACGGTCCCGGTTGCCCATAGCATGCAAAGCACGCACTTGAGTAGTCAGACCATCTTCCAGATTTAAAAAACAAAATCCTTTATCCACTCAAACGGATCAGTATTAATTATGGAACAAAAAGAACAGGAACTTCAGGTCAAAAAAGATCTCCAGAACCTGACCCGGACACTTACTGGAGACAATCTCAATCCGGATGAGATGTTTTCTAAGAAACGGGGAATACGGTCATGCACCCCCCCGTTCAAGAGTGCAAAAGAGACCGGTCAGTCAGTCCGCGAGCAGTTAAAGCGCGTCCAGACCCCGGAATAATTTTTTTAAGTCCTTACGCGATGTGCGCCTCGCATACCCAGAGATCGTAGATGGGATCCTTGGGATTCTCCGACACATCAACGGTGCGTCCCATCTCCTCGCCCCATGCAGCCACGAGCCGGGCCTCGGGTTCGGTTCCTACCGTGATTAACGTCTCTTTGGTAGTTGTGAAGAGCTCTTTTACAATCGCTTCCCACATCTCCTGTGAAAAACTGTTAATTTCACCCATCATAATCCCGATACCCTTAGGGGAGGGCTCCACATACTGCGAAGCTACCATCGCATTAATGCACATCGTCTCTGCGGGCAGTAGGCGATCAGTAAAAAGTCCTCTTGAGAGTAGAGACGCATCGTTGTCATACGAGAGCGGAGAGTATCCGATATCCCGGAGCACCAGCGAACCGACACCCGATCCACAGCAACAGTCAACGCAGGTCTCGCCACTGCCACCACCCCAGATGTTCTCAATAAGCGTTCCTAAGATTCCTCTCCGGGTGGGATTGAGATCTTCTATTGATGGTGGGACTTGCGCGATCAAAATATTACTGAAATATTCCCGCACTGCCGCAGCAAAGACCGCACGGTTCTCCTGGAAGATCTCGCCGTTAACACTTTCGAAGAGATCGATGAGGGAAACCGAAGGGTTCCGGCAGAGAAACGTGCCGGCAATCCAGTCATCCGCGCCCTGGAACGCAAGAGCGAGCGGCTCTTCTGCCTCATCCAAAAGGAGGCGCCCTTCACTGGCACCCTGTTCTGTCAGGATACTGTTGAACCTGCTGTCCGTAAGATCAGCAAACGACTGCTCGACCAACCGGAGGTCTTCGAGCTCAAAAATTTCTGCTATGTTCATGGTCCTCGCTCGATCCGCATCCCGTGCGGCGCCTGGATAGTCCCGTCAACTTTGGCATCCTCATGAAGCACAATCGACTTTGCGATAACATTGCCAAGGATATGTGCGCCCTTCTTCACATAGACCGTACTACCGCTCTCCACATTGCCGTGGATAGTAACCCCTTCTACAATCTGGATCTGGTTTTTTGCCCGCAGGCTTCCAAAGATGACCGTGTTCTGCTGGACATCGATAGAACCAGCCCGGATATTACCGTGCAGCCGGCAGTTCTTCCCGATCTTCATCGTGGAGGGCACGGAAAAGAGTTTCATGTTAAGTTTTGAGCGGGAAGGGATCATGAGCGGGATCTCTTTCTTCCCCTCCTCTTCAGAGAAGAGGTTATCGATGATCCGGTCGAGTTCTTTCTCATTCTGGATCTTTAACATCGTCATGAAGTAAATAAGGATAAACATGAAGACCGGCATCGGGTTTCTAACCTCGATGGCACCAGTTGCCTCAAACCCTTCTTTGATCTCGACTTTCTCACCGATGTCAAGGGTGCCGGAAACAACCAGCCTGCCGTTGATCTTCACGCCTTCACCTATGTAAGCATCCTGCTTTGCGATGACATCGCTTCCGATTTCGCAAAGATTGCCAATCCTTGCATCGCCATTAGCCCAGACGTACTCACTAATCTTTGAGGATTCGCCTACGTAGACATCTGATCCCCTCAGGCCGTAATCGATCTGGCAGAACTCCCCGATCACAATATCCCTGTCGGTTTTGATGCTGTGCTCCTGCAGTTCTGTACCATCAGGAAGCAGGCAGTGCTTATGCCAGTTTTTTACGGCTCGCTCTCTCATCCATACCTCACTAAAATACCGTCAGGCTCCGAATTTATGTGATTTGTTTATCAGGTCGAGTGCGATCGGTAACAGGTCGGTTCCCCGGATCCGGTTGAGCCCGCCTTTCGCACAATGGTATTCATCGTAGTGGAATACATCATCCATCCTGACGCCATCGCCCCTGATCAGGACCGGAACCGGGTCGGCACTGTGGTCCTTGATTGTGCACGGTGTCGAGTGGTCCCCGCAGATGATTATGATGGTATCTTTGAGGTCCAGCAGTGGTTCGAGCAGAGGGTCGATCTTCTGGATAAAATCCCTCTTCTGTTCAGCAAGCCCGTCATGGCCGGACTCATCTGCACCCTTGATGTTCAGGAGTACGAACTCTTTGGTCTTTAACTCGTGAAGAGCAGCCGAGATCTTGCCGGCAACGTTGCTGTTCTGCGAGCCGGTGGCACCTTGGACCTCTATATGCGGAAGGCCGACTGCCCTGCCAATACCAGTGATGAGGCTTGCTGCAGAAATGACCGATCCAGTGAGACCGTACTTCGTTTGGAATGGCTCGTACGTTCCCATCTCTCCAGCGCCCCGCATCAGCACCACGTTTGCCGGGTTAAGGTTCTTTGCGAGCCTGTCCTTGTTCATCGGATGCTCAAAGAGAATCTTTGTGGACTGGCGGACGAACTCGTTGCAGACAGCAGCGGTCTTTTCATGGGTCGGCGTCTTTTTTATCGCGCTGACGGTGAGCGGTTTTACTCCTTCTTTCTTAGGATCATTGGAGGTGACGCAGTGGCCAATTCCCTCTCCTTTGAGTGCGAGTGCGGCCCGGTGCCCGGCACCGGAGCGGAATACAAATTCCACACCGAATTTTGAGAGATCGACCCCGTCTTGTATGGCGGCACTTAAAAGTGCGGTATCATGGATTCGCCCGGCCCGGCGATCGATGACAAGCCCCTCTTTTGATATCGTGGCATAGTTGCACCGGAACCCGATCATGCCCGGCTCCATGTGGATGCCCGAACCTTCACATTCGAGGGGGCCCCTGCCGGTGTAATACTTGTAGGGATCATACCCGAGGAGGGCGAGGTGTGCAGTATCTGAACCCGGGCGGATGCCCGGCGCGATCGTATCCATAATACCACAGCAGCCTTCCTGTGCAAGTTTGTCAAGAACAGGTGTTTTTGCTGCTGCAAGCGGAGTGGTGCCCCCGAGCGCGGGACAGGGGCGATCGGAGATTCCATCGAGAACGATAAAAAGAATCCTGCTCGCGGTCATTGGTATGGAATGTTGGACGGGCGGGGTAATTAGGTTTCTTGGTGGGGGTGGAAAAACCGGATGACTTCTTTACCCTCATTTTTTGGACTCTCAAGGGCCTTTGTCTCGTTTCTGTGGGATACCGAATGTTATGCGGCTTTCTTCTCATCAGGCACGATTATCGAAAGCGCCAGAGGGACTGCGGATAGCACAAGTCCTGCTGCCATCGTGATGTGGAAACCGGTAAGGAATGTTGCGGAATCGAGTGCGGTAAAGGCAACAATTCCACCGGTATTCGCAGTTGAGAAGGTAAAGAGCATCGCATAGATCGCAGTTCCCAGCACGCCTCCGAAATAGATGGAAGTCACCATAAGCGAGGATCCGGTCCCTTCCTCTCCTTTTGGGGCGCTCTCAATTATCCTGCTTGATGCCGGACCGGCCGCGATCCCGAAGGCTACACCCATCAGGATGAGACCGGTAAGAAGGGGAAGAAGCCCGGATTCTGGGGACAGGACCGCAAAAATCGCGCTGAACAGGACAAACAGTCCGCAGGCTGCAACCGCAAACACCCGACGGCCGTGCCGGTCCGACCACTGCCCGAACGGGATGCTGAGGATGGCGACAACCGCAGGAGGTATCAGGAGATACAGGCCACTTGTTGCCATATCGAAATGCATCTCCATTGTCAGATAGAACGGGAGCAGGTAGATGATACCAAGGAAGATGATATTGAGCAGCAGGTATGCAATGAGGACCGCGGTGAACTGCCACTTCAAAAAGATCCGAATATTGAGAAACGGTTCTGCTGCGTTAAGTTCCCTTATGACAAAAAGCCCCGAGCAGAGCAGGCAGAGCGCACCACTGGCAAGGATCACCGGGTCAGTTACCCCACGGGCAGCAACCTCTTCGAGCACAAAGGTACAGAATACCATAGCGCCAAAGAGAGTGACAGCACCCGGGTAATCAAAGGACTCCGGATGGTATTCCGGTTCATCGCCCGGAATCACCCGGGCTGCAAAAAGGATCCCGAGGATCCCGATTGGGATGTTAACTAAGAAGATCCAGTGCCACGACAGGTACTGGGTGAGGATACCGCCAATTGCCGGCCCGGCTGCAAAACCGATGGAAGCAGTCGCAGCGATTACACCAAGGGCCGTGCCAAGCATCTCTTTGGGCAGGTACCGGATGCAGAGCAGCGGGGCAACAGCGGCGATCATCGCAGCCCCGATTCCCTGCACGAGCCGTGCAGCGAGCAGGATGTCAAGCGTGGGGGCGATTCCACAGGCAGCAGAGCCGAGCGTGAAGATGACAAAGCCCAGGAGAAATAATTTTTTTGCATACCCCCGGTCCGCGAGTTTGCCAAAGACAAGGAGGAGTCCTGCCATCATGAGCAGGTAGGTGATGATGACCCATGCGATAGTCCCCGTGTCAGTGTCGAAGTTCGCAGCCATCGTAGGGAGAGCCACGTTCACAATGGATCCATCGATCCCGTCCATCACAACACCAAGAGCTATTGCGCAAAGCAGAAGTTTCTGACGGAGGGGATCTGCGATAATGGAGGTCACAGGGATACCATTTGGGGCGGGGAATTTTTATAACGTTCGGACGTTGGGCACCGGGTTATGGCAATTCCATATCAACCGGTCATTTCCGTTCAGGACGGGAATTAAAAAGGATAAAAAATTATGCAGTTGAGATCCGGGCAGCGATGGGCTGGACCTTAGACTTGACGACCTCGACCCTGCGGGTGGGGTAAATGATCTTGACTGCCTTGAAGAGATCCCGTGAGATCTCTCCTGAGACAATCGCGTTGACCATCGTGGTTAAGTCCCACGCGGATGCCTGTGCTGTAACTGATTCTGTAATGATCTTGCGGATTGCGCGTTCCTGCGAGATATTGGCACGGGCAAACGTGTAGCAGCTG
>Ga0247842_10008797_pt1 | contig 10484 bp, 10 predicted proteins | sample LaCruzMarch2015__3_FD_192411 | JGI IMG/M metagenome (GOLD analysis project Ga0247842, IMG submission 192411) | Freshwater microbial communities from meromictic Lake La Cruz, Castile-La Mancha, Spain - LaCruzMarch2015_19m | ecosystem: Environmental > Aquatic > Freshwater > Lake | place: Spain... | reverse complement strand
CGGGGTGTGGAAAAAGAAGACTTATGAGAGCAGTGTCGTCTCGCAGCGGCGAAGATACATCCCCCTGTTATACAATCAAATTGTTCACAATATTTTGGCCAAGACGGTTGATAATGCGGACATCCCAAAATTTGCGGTTCAAACCAGCAGCGATTTACATCGTTATACAAAGGCGACACTCATATCAAACGATGCAACCGACGAATACAAATACAGGTTGATACATACCCCCAAGCAAACCGCGTTCGCATCGAGACCGCATAAATTTCAGGAGGGGTACAAGGTGTTTATCAGCACAACGGATAAATATCATGTGTTTGTGGACAATTGCGGCATGACGCAATCCATCGCATTCATTATGTGTTCCAGTAAGGAAGAAGCGGAAAAAAATGTTTTGACGTTGCGGCATCCACTATATACATTTATTAACAATATTTGTAGGTGGGGCAATTTCAACAACATTCGTATTTTACAGCGTTTTCCTATTCCCGAACCATCATTTATAGGTTGTTTGTATGAGTATTTTAAAATTACAGCTGAGGAAATCCAATTTATTAATGAGCATATTTAGTCCGTCTTTTGCGAGCAGTTGGAGCCGAAAATCGGCGGGATGTTGTTGTTGTAATTGTTATATTTATCAAATAGTTGCGTTTCCTTGGGCCTCATCACATACGGCATCATCGTGATAGTGTTTCCGTCTAAATCCGTCGTTGTGATCGCGGTCTGTTCCTCATTCTCATAGTATGTGAACTTGCACGTGTATCCGTCGCTCAACGCTTTTTTCATGAAGCGCTGGAACCACTTGTTCGTGAGAGACCCCGTCTCGTAACACCCGCCTCCAAAGCTGGTGAGGCGCCTCGCCATTCCCTGCGTCTCGGCAAAGGATCCCATCTTGACAATGTGCGATACGCCCTCCTTTTCAATCGTCAACAGGTATAGTCCCTGAACCTCCTTTTGAGCACAGTTCTTCGACGTGACAGTCTCGTTCACGAGCAACAAGTCGCACGTGTTGACAAACATTGCCTTTATGCTCGGCTCCGCCTCAAGAAACTGGTCAAGCTTGGCGCAAATTCCGCTCTCAATAATTTGACCAATGTCAACATTGTTGGCCAACAAATCCTTCACCTCGATCGCGAACCCAGTGTTCGTCTGCCTCAGCGCCGAAATAATCTCCTTCGTCTCCATTTTCTGTAGTTCGGCTAAGACCTTCTCCGTCATCTCGGCCTTATTCATCTTTTTCGTCCTTTCAATGCTCAGCCGCGTTAACAACCTCTCCAGCTGGGCAACCTTGAGCGCCTTGATCTGCTTTACGTACGACTTCTTGAACAAGTCGTCGAATCCTAGCTGTTGAATAGCCTCCATCTTGTTTTAGTTGTATAACTTTGAATAACTTTTAATAACATATTCCTGTAAAAAATATGTTATTTCAATTTTTTACAGGAATAAGATGTTTTTTAAATGACTAGTTTTTTGTTTTTACCAGAGTCGTTTCCGGTGGTATTGGCGGGAACTGCGCATACACATTTGCCGCATAGGAATATTGGATTTGTGTGTCATTGTCCAATTGATTATATGCTAGCATTCTCAGGGTTAAAGGGGTCACATGATGACGGCTTTTGATTTCTTTGTGGATTGGATTCTCAATCTTGTAAAAATGGCAACGGTTAACATACAAAGGCGTGGTGATTGAACTGCCCGTCAAACGCCGATTGTATACAATAAATATACTTTTTATATAATCATTTTTCAAAGGTCCTATACATTGAAATAATACGACTAGACTATTGTATTGCCAAAAGTAAAACTGTCCAGGGACTAACATATTTGCCGAAACTAACTTGTCTTGGCATCTTAGCGACTCGTCGTTGTAAATACGCATGAAATCCATTTTTTACAACTTGACAATGCTTTGGTAAACTATTCATTTTTTTACAAAAAAATCCCTTTGTGTGGGCTTTAAGTCCTTTTGGGGATTTATATAGAGTAGTGCTCATTACTCTATAAATTTACGTTATATGATTGATATAAAAATAAAATATTTTATAATAATATGCCTAAAGTTGACATTGACTACAGCAATACCATCATATACAAATCACTTGTAAGGACACTTCAATAACAGATGTATATGTTGGTCATACAACGAACTTTGTTCAACGAAAACATGCTCATAAACAGTCGTGTAACAATGATAAATCATCAAACCATAATTGTAAGCTATACAAAGTGATTAGGGATAAAGGTGGTTGGCAGAATTGGACAATGGAAATAGTTAACTTTTTCAATTGTCATGACCATTATGAAGCACGCAAAAAGGAACAAGAATACTTTACTTTACTGAATGCTACTTTACACCTTTGAAGAATTAAATCCGCACTCCGCGGATTTATTCTTTCAAAGTGTCAGCCATTTACAGACTTAAACCGCCCTAGGGGGCGGTTTTAAATCTTCAATGGTGTAAACAGTATAGAACCCATGCCGAAACCAAAGGGGAAAAAAGTTGTAATAAAATGTAGTCCAAAACCAATTTGTGTTCTAAGCAATAAAAATTTTATATGCGATTTTTGCTCCATTACATGTTCAAGAAAAACCGAGTGGAATAGACATATTAACACCAAAAAACATAAAATCAACCAAAATTGTGAAAATAGCAATATTTCACTCATCGCATGTGAATGTGGAAAAACATATAAAGATAGAACTGGATTATGGAGACACAAAAAAACATGTAATAATACAATTTTAGACCCACCCGAAATTTTAGATGATGACAATAAACTTATCAGTTTGATTTTACACCCTTGAAGATGTGGTGAAAAGCAATAGCGAATTACAAAAACAAAACCATGTTTTTCAACAGCAAATGTTAGAGTTGTGTAAAAATGGTATCAATGTTCTTTAAGTCCTTTTGTGAATTTATATTTAAAGCCACATATTTTTGTTTTTCCCAAGACCTTTTTGGGAAAATCGATTTTAGACATTTATAAATGTCCATTTTCCGATTTCCCAAAAAGGTCTTGACTAAAATAACTAAGAAAACGTGTTTAGACCATAATGGTCTTATTACCAAAATTTTGATTGTATTTTTGTTAGCATAACTTTTTAACAAAAAATATTTTTTCAAAACTACATGTTTAGGAAATTTTTCTCGACGTATATAAATGCTTCAAACGACTTCCAATTTTGATGCCGAAAATGCCAAAAATTTCATATGTGAAACGTGTGACTTTAAATGCTCTAAACAATCTAATTGGAGTAAACATTTATTGACACTGAAACACATAAAAACAGTAAACGACTTCCCAAATACTTCCGGATTTGATGCCGACCACGCGCACATAAACTTTGCGTGTGAATGCGGAAAACAATACAAACATAGACAGAGTTTGTATAAACACAAAATAATATGTAAAATTGGAAACATAACAGAGAATGACCATATTGACATAAGCACACTTGATATGAACCTAGTCATGCAACTGTTAAAACAGAATGATGAATTTAAGAGCTTGATGGTAGAGCAAAACAACAAAATGATGGAAACTTTTCAAGAAACTATGCAAGAGGTTTGTAAGAACGGGATCAATAACAATTCAAACAACAGTATAAATTCACATAATAAAACCTTTAACCTACAAGTGTTTTTGAATGAACAATGTAAGGATGCTATGAATATTATGGAGTTTGTTGACACGATCAAGCTGGATTTGGATGACGCAGAATCTGTAAGAAAGCTGGGATACGTCAACGGTATTTCTAACATCATTATCAAGCATTTGAAGGCCCTCGATGTTCACATGAGACCAGTTCACTGCACCGACTTGAAGAGAGAAACTGTGTATGTGAAATACCAAGATATTTGGGAAAAGGAGGGTGATGACAATAAACTTATGCGGAAAGCAATCAAACACGTCGCGGTTAAAAACTACAATGCTGCGGATATCTTCAAAGAGTTACATCCGGATTGTATGAACTGGGACTCCAAGCACGGAGACCATTTTGCGTTGCTCCGGATAGAAGCCCTTGGAGGTAAGGGCAACATCAATATATACGATAGTCATACAAAGATTATCAAAAAGATTGCCAAGGAGATCACAATTGATAAAAATTCGTAATTACATTTCAAGTATGTTGACGTGAAACATTTCTGTTATTACTTGATCGAGCAACCCGGTGTAGTTTTCACCACAAAGTGACATGGTTACACCGTGAGCCATTGCGATTGTCAGCTGTAGTTTCACAAACCCATCGCACGGTTTCAATCCCAAATCAATAACATCATTTGTGCGTAGATAATTATTAATATCTCGGAAAAAATTATATAATTCAATTTGGTTCACTTCTCTCTTTCGATCAATCATTGATTGTATAATGGATGATATGAATTGTATTATAGTGTCATATTGTTCCTTAGGTAAAGATTGAATAGACTCCTCCGGTTCAATTATACCCGAATTTAGAATTTTTCTGGCCGATTCTTCGGCAGTAGTAGTAAATAATCCTCCAATCAATTCAAACATATTGTTACGAAACATCGGGTCGATAGTGTTAATGATCCCAAAATCAAGAATACCTAATTTATATTTCATTTTCGCATCATCATTCTTGATAAATAAAATATTTCCCCGGTGTAAATCGCCATGCGCGACACCATGGACCAATCCGGTAGCAATTCCAAATTTTATTACTTGTTTGGCAAACTCTACACGGTCGCAAGGGTCAATTTGTTCAATTGGTTTCCCAATTACATATTCCATCATGATAATATTGGGATACTTTTTGGTGACATCGGCAAACACCTCTGGGATTTGTACATACTTCAAATACTTACACGCGTCTCTCATTTGGTTCAAGTTGGCAACTTCCTGTGAGAAAATTGTTTGTTCTAAAATTAGGTTCGCGTTTTTATTCATGGTTTCCGCAAAATTAAATTTTGATAGATGCGGCAACAAGGAAATAATCCTGGCAAAAAACAGTAAATTGTCAATTCCGTTGTTAAGCTTTGACAGGATATTTTTACGTTGGATTTTAATGGCGACAGATACGCCATTCATTTGACCCTTGTATACAAGCGATATCATTCCGGACTTGATTGGACACTTATCCAAGTCAATATTGTATTCTTGAATAAGTCGTTCGAGAGAAACTATGTCAACATCGTCGTTTGTCCAAGGGGCTTCGTCCGTGAACTTCAATAATGCGTTGTTATTCACTTGAACAGCAAGTGCTTGGAATACCTTGACATACAGTACGTTTACCTTTGCCAGTCGCATCGTTAGCTGATCAATCATCTTGTTTTTATCCCCAGATATACAATACAATGCGAATTCACTCCAGAAAATCCAGTTTATAACAAATAAAAACCAGACTTGTTGTAGCATTGTATTATACTATGACATTTTCTATAAACTGTTTTACACGTGTAAATATTTTATTGGAAGCGATACCTATAAACTTTTCAACAAATGGGGGGATTGTTCGATCTTCATCGATACACACATTATACGTGAATCGTATTTTGTGCGACGTTTCCAAATGACAAATGCTGGTCATTTTACTAAACGATACACTTTGGGCGTCGGGAGGAATGACGTCAGGTTTGAAAGAACGAATTGCTTGGGCGTCAAACACAATTTTATTGTCGTATATCGTTTTTTTCATATGCATATAAGAATACTTTTGGGGTAAACCGAGATCCTCGAAAAAGGGTTTCATTATCAACGTGATAATTGCTTCATTCTCGTTTATTTTTTCTAAATGTACGTATTCGTATATATCTGGGTTCAATTTATAAATCAATTGAATAAACTCAAAGTTGATGATTTTGGCAAGATGTATTTTTGGGTTTTCAACGGAAAATGACGCGTTGTAATTATTGTGGTTCAGTTTTGTAAATTGAAATCCATTGCTTTCAAATAACACAATTGGTTTGTCCATGTATAGTATATTGTATACTATAAGTAGACCAGCTTAACTTATCTCTTAGTTTTTCTCCTTTTATTTGTTTTTCTCCTTTTATTTGTTTTTCTCTTTTTATTCGTTTTTCTTGTTTTTTTCTTGTTTCGTGTTCTTTTTGTTCCTCCTCTGTTGGCAAATCGCGGCATTCTATAAGGAATTAAACCCGCTTTCTCAGCCTCCTCTTTTTGACTTTCGAAACTACGGACGATCTCTAATAAACGCCGTTTTTTGTATTCTATCCACGTCATTGCTTCACCCGCGAGATAGTTTAATCTTTCGATTACATCTTCCAAGGATTCATCGTCGGAAGCACTATCAATGTCGTTTTGTAGTCCCGCATATAATTGCTCTAATTCTATTACCTCCGCCGAAACCTTTTGATAATCCTCTAAGGTAAATTCTAATAATTGTAACGTCGCTGTTTTTTCTTGCCAACGAAAATAATTTTTTTGGTCTTCTTGAGACATATTACGAGCACTGTAATTTTGTATTATAGTCGACATCTCCTTCTCAAACGGCAAGGACTGACTGACTTGTGCTATTAGGTCCTTAATCTCCCGAGTTTTTGCGCCAGATGGGGTTTGGGTTACCCGCCCTGTTTTCATTTCAAAACCGTTCATTCTATATAATAACATGATATAATTTTGTGAGTTATGATGTTAACAATCTATTTCATTTGAACGCATGCGAATACATTTGGTTTGCTAGTTGTTTTTGCTCGGCATAATCACAAATTGGTTTCCAATACTTTATCTGTTTATTGTTTTGGTATTCCGTTGCCCAAGTGTGTATAACTTTTGGCGGTAATTCACTTAGCGTCGGTAACCATTTCTTGATATATTCACACTCGGGATCAAAATTCTTGCCCTGTTCCCAAGGATTGAATATCCGGAACCATGGTTGTGAGTCCGCACCTCCGCCCATAATCCACAACCAATTGCCATTATTTGAGGCAACGTCGTAGTCAGTCAATTGCTGGGCAAAGTAACGTTCGCCTTCTCTCCAATCTAGTAACAGAGTTTTTACCAGGAATGATGCGACAATTAATCGCCCGCGGTTGTGAAGGTATCCTGTTGTATTGAGTTGGGTCATACACGCGTCAACCACAGGAAACCCAGTTTCCCCATTTTTCCATGCGTCCAAAAACCTAGCATTGTAGTGCCATTTGATTTTATCGTAATTGGGTTTAAGCGCTTTCCCAAGAACACGTGGATACGCTAGCAGAATATTCGCATAGAAATCCCGCCAATACAGTTGACGAACCAGCGCGACATTGCCCTTGAACGCATAATACATCTCGCGTATGGAAATACACCCAAATTTTAGATATGCACTCATCAATGACGTTGGCTTGAATAAATCATTGTGAGTTTTGCTGTAATGAGCTTGTAATTTTACTGCTTCGTGTAAAACCCGTAGTGCTTCCGTTCTGCCACCGTGGACCAAAATGTTGGGATTTGGCTTTGTAAATTTTGCGGCTGCATGGTCTAATGTAATTTTGTATTTTGTTGGACCGTCGGGTTTCGCTGCGAAGTGTATAGTTTTCTCTCGTGCTGGTTTATTGACAACCTTTTTAAGGGCTGATATGTAGTAGGGTGTGAACTTTTGGTATGTTTCACCAGAGCCATTCAAAACTTGGTCTGGCTCTAACAAGTAATAATCGTAATCATATATGATATATGTTTGTTTTCTCTCACATAACGCTACAATCGCCGCATCCCTCTCTCTTGCATAAGGTGTATAATCAATGTTAAACCCAACAATATTTATTTTCCATTGATTAACGCAACAATAAATCACATCATCGTTGTGTCCAAAAAAAGTATATAGTTTACCACCGCGTTTTTCAATTTCGTTTGCTAAATTGGACAAACTTTGAATCATAAATTGGACTGCGTTATTTGATTTATATTTATTTTGACCTGTTACTTGTTCGGGAGTAAACACAAAAATTGTATATAAATTCTTACACATCTCGCCAAGTAAATTTAGTCCATTGTTGTCAATAATTCGCAGATCTCTTCTAAAAATAAACAAACCGTTTTCAAATTTTGACATAGTTTCTTTCCTTTTATAAAAAGAGAACAAAATTATATCTTTTCTCACTTAAATATTTTAACAATACAATTTTATAATCTCGACCAATTCAGTGTTTTCTTCTAGTTCAATTCGGTCAATACATTCTTCCATTGTTTCTATCAATTTATCAAGTTTATCAGAAATATCTATTTTGCTTACATTTGTATCTGGATTAAAACGGATGTATATCCACTTTCCACTGTGTAACATGTAAAGGTCGTCGTATCGGATTTCTTCATCGGTTTTATCATATGAACGATGGCCGAATTCGTCTGTTTCTATTGCTAAAACGGTATTACCAATTAACTTTCGATGGTCAACCCGACGACGATGAGTGCAATCACAATTACCAGTGTAGAGCGGTCTGTCGTGAATAAATCCATCAAAACAGCTGTTTATATGGTTTCTTACCATTATTTCTTTGGTATGTCTATATACTTTTTTACTGCGTTCATCATTTGGAAATATTTCTTTGAAACAAGTTGCACAATAGCCATCATAAGCAGATGAGCCACTTCGACTGTCAATCCAATCAATACAATTGGGACATCGTGGTCCACCGCCATGTGTTACACATTTATCGGTTCCACCTCGAGCAGTAGATTTACAATCTGGTTGAGAACATCGTTTCCCACCTCCATGTGTTACACATTTATCTGTTTTACCTCTGGCGCTCTTATTACAATCGGGCTGAGAACATCGTTTCCCTCCTCCATGTCTTTTACATTTATCTGTTTTACCTCTGGCGCTCTTATCACAACCAGGTTGAGAACATCGCCTACCTCCGCCATGTGTAATACATTTATCTGTTTTGCCTATGGCACTGGCTTGACAATCTGGCTGAGAACATCGTTTCCCACCTCCGTGTGTTATACATTTATCTGTTTTGCCTTCAGCGCTGGATTTACAATCTGGTTGAGAACATCGTTTCCCTCCTCCATGTGTTACACATTTAACGGTTTTGCCTTGGGCACCCTTATCGCATCCAAGTTCAACGCATCGTTTTCTCTTCCTTGGTTTAATTTCAATACAGTATTCTGTTACCATTTTGTTATAAAGGCTTATAATATAATTATATTTCATTTTTATGTTATAAATTTGTTAACTGTTTCAGCCCGGACCAAAATAATTTTGTATTTTTCAATGCCTTCTCGGTTTGTGTTGCGTAATAGAACGCTCTTGCGGCACTTTCTTCTTCATCCTTTGACCCCCGTTCCATAAGTTGTTTCATTGCCGTCTCTTTGTCAAGGGGTGCAACGCTGCCGCGCCCCGCTTTGTATTCTTGGACATTCCTGTATTTTGGGACATTTTTATAATCTTCTTCCGTTACAGGGATCACACTTTCTATATACGCCTGTCGAAGGTCTGTATATGTTCCGTTATCACCCGTGTAATTGGTTTGTTGACCAAGTATCGATCCACTAAATGATGAAAATGTCTCTTGAACACCGTTATATACAGTTATCGATTGGATTTGCTTCTTTTGTCGCTCAAATTCTTCCGCCATGTTTGCCTTGGATACATTTCCAACGTCATAAACGCCATCATCGGTTTTCAACCAGTCGCCATATCCGTCACCATTTGGGTCGTCAACGCGATGTTTCTCAAATTGTTGATTGAACCATTTATTGAAATTACCAGGGTCTTTTAGATCCTTGTTTTTTTGTAACATACTATGTAGCGCCTTCCCATTTTCTTTATCGGTAAAGGCATCATTTTCAGGGACCGTTTTTTTTGTGGATTTGTTTTGAAATTCATAAATCCCGTGTAAACGTTTGTATGCTGCGGAAAAAAAGAGGAAATATTTGGGGTCTAGTTTGGATTTATCGGGATGCGTTTTGAGAACAGCCTTCTTTGATTCTTTCATCGTATTATCATCAAGAACATCAATGCTAAACAATCGATACAAATCGTCTACAGAATAGTTTTCAATGTCCAGATCTATTTGAAACGGATCCTTTTTGTAATCATTCTCGCTTTTGTGAATTTTTATACCGCTTTTGGGACAACTGTTATTGCTCATTATTGTATTATTGTATTTTTATATTTTTATATTATTATTTCAACCCTTACAACTTTTAGAAAAAGCGGAGCAAAACTCGCCTTTTTCTAAAAAAAATACCTAGTCCTTGTTTTATGAAAACAGGTGCTACGCTTTTTGCTCCACTTTTTATAAAAGTGGAAATATATAGATATGCGTTTCGATATAGTGTTCTCTTATTGGATATTCGCATGGTATTTGTTATATATGCTGAAATTTGTCAATTATAGCCCCAAATTTGCCATCATGATTGGTATTATTGAAAATATTGTCTTGCTAATTTTTATGTCTCTCAATGGAGCAAATCGGAGGACTATTTGCTACTTTATTCTGGTGAATACATTCATCAAGTTGTTACCATTTTACACGATGCGTCATGATACAATAAGAGTAAATGATATTCAAG
>Ga0247842_10008791_pt1 | contig 10486 bp, 10 predicted proteins | sample LaCruzMarch2015__3_FD_192411 | JGI IMG/M metagenome (GOLD analysis project Ga0247842, IMG submission 192411) | Freshwater microbial communities from meromictic Lake La Cruz, Castile-La Mancha, Spain - LaCruzMarch2015_19m | ecosystem: Environmental > Aquatic > Freshwater > Lake | place: Spain... | reverse complement strand
CGGATTGTTCCTGGTGCGAGAAATCCTCGCCATTTCAGGAATCACCATACGGGAGACCGGGACTGAAGGACAGGGCGCGCGGTTCGAGATACTGGTTCCCGTCGGGGAATACCGGTTCAACCGGGCATGAAAAACTCACCCGACATTTTGCTTGTACCGGTAAATTCCCTTTCCTTCCCGGTATGTGCCGAACCGCAACAAACCTGAAAAAAACCGGTTCTCTTGAACCTTCAGCCCGTGTGATGTGATCGCCCGATCCTGCCTGCATACCAGTGGGTCAGCAGACCCAACACAAATACGATACATAATGTGAATCCGAGCACTATCCATTGTTCCCCCGCAGCAGTTCCCACCGCAAGCCGGGTCAGGAGGTTTAAGGGGTTTGCCGGCAGCGCAAGTGCAACAAGGATCACAACAACGAGCGCGGTGGAAAAGATAAACTGAGCGGCGGTTCGTTCCCGGTAGTGGAGGGCGGTCAAGGTCCCGAGAAGGATAAGGATGAGCGAAGAGACCATGACCTGGATAAGGATCAAACCTGCATTCTGGATGGCGATGCCATTCGCCATTAACAGTATCAGCCACGCACCTGCCTGAATCGGTACCAATATCTCGCAGCAGAGCACTTTTCCCCAGACCATCTCGTTAAACGTGACCGGCGTCGAGATGAGCGTTTCGAGGGTTTCATGCTGGTACTCCTCGGTGATGAGATCGATGATCAGCGCTGATGCGATGATCGCCGGCATGAAGACCAAAAGCGGGATCAACAGACCGTAGACAAACTCGTAAAAGTCCCCGCCACCCGACGCTTTCGGGATCTCCAAAAGAATAATCTGTTCGTTTAAGCGATCTGCCCGGATCGTCCGTAGATCCTGTTCATATTTTAAAAAGACGTCCTTGAGCTTCACGCTGACAACAGCAGTCTGGAGATCATTTTGCAGGGTGTAAACCGTGATCTTCACCGGGTCCGTATCCGCAGGGCGCGTATCGGGCACATAGATGACCGCCGCCAGTTTGCGCTGTTCCAGCGCGGCAACTGCGGTGGAGAGATCCATCCGGAAGACCCGGAAATCCCGGCTGGATTCGAGATAGGTAAGTATCTGTGAGTCGTTTCCCGCATACCCGATACTGTAATGTGTATGGGAATATTTCGAGAGTGAGGAGGGATCATACATGGAGGTGAGTCCCACCATCAAAAAGGATGAGAACATGGCGATGAAGAGCTGTAAGAGGACGGCAAGAAGGATCGTCCTCTCGTTAAACAACCCTTTAAACTCCTTTTTCGCAATAATGGTCAGGTGCTTTTGTTTCATCCAATCCACCTCATGACAAAATACAGGTTATACAGGCAATGTACTACCATGGCGATCACAAGCCCGGGCACAAATCCTTTCTTCCCCCAGAGTTTCAGGCAACTGGCAACGATCAGCACGCAGGCACAATGAAGAAGGAACGGCAACCAGAGAGACCCGAGAGATAAGAAGAGGATGCTGCCGAAGATTGAATCTGAGATCTGTGCCAGTGTGACAAACAGCAGCAGTTTTTCCCCGACCAAAAAGCCGGCTGCTGTGGCGATACTGGCAAGTATGAGCATCTTCCAGGAGAGAAATCCCGGATCCCGCGCGTAGAGCGTGTAGATCCCCACGCCCTTTGCAATCTCCTCGATCAAGGCGGCAAACAAGAGCAGGAGCACCAGCGAGTACGGCATCGGGAGATTGAAGAAGAGTACGAGGCACATCATCTGCACCATGAAGATAAACGGGATCGAAAAAGCGCTCAACAAGAAGAGCGAGATAAGGGGATGCTTTTCCGACAGGATCTCTGACAAAAACTCCCGGACCCGGGAGAGGAGTCGTTTCTCGGAGAAGAGCCGTTCATCCTTGAAATTTTTCGCGGCAATATAGAATATTACGATACCGGTAAGCCAGAACAGGGACGTCGAATAGAGATAGTCGGTCACAGTCCACGCGGAACCCTGGATGGTAAGCACGATCAGCGTGAGCGGGGAGATGAAGCTTATGACATGGACATTGGCAAAGATGCTGGGGAAGAACAGGTACGAAGTCGCGATCGTTGAGAAAAAGATCGAGAGAAACGAGAGTTCCTTGAAACTCCGAGCAAGCATACCGATGAGTAACGCATTTGCGAGAAAGAAGAAGATGACCGGAATGAGCGGAAGAAGAATGATCGGGGATGCCTGTATGTACAGGATCAGCCCCGCGCAGATGGCGAACATGCCGAGGAGATAGGGGAGCGCCTTGCCAAGAATGATTGACGAACTCCTGACGGGTGTGGAAAGGAGGATCTCTCCCTTGCGCTCGATGCGCTCGTTCATGATGCTCATCATGAAAAACTGGGAGGTGAAGTAGAGCGGGAAGATGAAGACAAAGACGAGGATGATCGAGTCGAACGGCAGCGGGGGTGAGATCTGTGCCGGCGTTTTGAAGTTGCCCATCGCAGTTGTGGGGGCTGACGAGAGCGCTTCTGTGTATCGTGAGATCTGGGTGTTCCGGGCATTCGACTGGACCAGTCCCTGCCTGAGTTCCTCTTCTGTGATCGAGAGCGTTGATGACGGCGTCGGGACATTTTTCACGTCACCGTCCGGCACAGGAGCAACATAGCGCGAGGACGCCCCGACATATTGTCCGCTCTGGGTGGCGAAAAAGTCGAGTTCAGCCTTTATTTCCTGGGAATCGATCCAGAGCGGGTATGCGGCAAAGAGATCCTGTTCCGTGTTGTAGACACTGTTGACATATTTTGCATAATCGCGCTCGAGGGTTTTTTGTGCTGCTTTCGCTCTGTCGGTTCCGCTCCCGGACACGCGTCCCCCGACGATGATGAGATCAAAGACTTGAGGATTCGATCGCAGTGTCGCAGGATCGAGCAGGTAAACAGAGAACCGTGCATCACCCGCGATGAGTTGGGCGACATCAGGATCATCAACCCCGACCGTATACATCCGGTCCTGGATGTGCAATCCGGTCTGCGCGGTGAAACCCGTCGCAAGGACCAGTAAGATCAAGAGGATGATGGCAATTGGCAGGACATCCCGACTCATCATCGAAAACGATCGCTTCACTTCCCAGCGCGCAATGGTTGCGATGTCAGTATATGTGCTCATGAGGATCCTGTCATTTAACTATTTACGGGGGTTCTGATATGTAATGATCCGGTACGGCAATTTTGGTTTCTGATACTGTTTATTGCGGAGGGATGGGATAACAATCCATGCCACCTTCCGGCAGATGAGTGATGCGTACCCCAGGTAAGATCCGGGACCTGATGAATACCCGGATATCCGTAAAAAACTGGTATGAACAATACCTGTTCGCCGGGTTCTGTCGAGTGGACAAGGACCTCCGAGTACCAACCCTCCGGTGAATGTGCCGATGCGGTTGTATTGTGTGCTTTGGTGTCCTCGGGGATTCGTGGACAGTGACTACAGGAATGTCTGTTACGGATTTTTGGCGAGGGTCTGTTCTGGGGGGAATCAGATATGGTTTCCCAAACGTCCCCTGCCAATACCCCAAAGTATATGCCCGTCACCGCGCAAGTCTGATTGATCAGGTGACTCTTCATGATCACTGCCCGCAACCTGACGAAAAAATTTGACGGTTTTACCGCGCTCGACAACGTCAGTTTTGAGTTTGAGGACGGCGAGATCTTCGGGATCATCGGGCACAATGGGGCGGGCAAGACGACACTTCTCAAGATCATCTCCGGGCTCATCGCCCCGACATCGGGAGACCTGCGTGTCAATATGATCGATGTCGTGAAAGATCCGGTTGCGTTAAAAGAGACGCTTGGGTATCTGCCTGAGGAGTCGCGGCTGTACGAAACGATGACCGCCGAGAACTATCTCGCGTTCTTCGGGGAGATCTATGGATTGTCCCCGCAGGAAATTACGCAGCGGTCCCGGCAACTCTTTTCTGCGCTCTCGCTTGAGCCGAACGGGAAGAAGCTCGGGGAATTCTCAAAAGGGATGAAACGGAAAGTCGCCATTGCCCGGTCGCTCATCCATGATCCGAAACTCCTTGTGTACGATGAAGCGACGAGCGGGCTTGATCCTATGACCTCACGATATATCACGGATTACCTGCGCACCTTAAAAAAAGAGAAAAAGACCATTGTGCTCTCGGCGCACAACCTCTACCAGGTCGAGGCGGTCTGTGACAAGGTGATGATCCTCAAGCGGGGAAACGTCATCGCTTTTGGAAATATGCACGAGCTCCGCGAGCAGTTCGGGTCATTGACGTATACGATCTTCTTCTCGATATCGGATCTACGCATGCTCGCCGGTCAACAGAAAACCTGCCGTCAGGAAGAGGGATTCTATGCCTGCGATGCGGAGGACTTGCGGGAATTGAACGATTGTACCGCGATGATCTCCGCTGCCGGTGGGGATGTGAAACGGATCGAATCCCATTACCCGTCGCTCGAAGAGATGCTGGTGAAGATCGGAAAATAACTTATTTATACGAAATATTCCAATTAGATACTTGACGGTTTCTGCAAAAACACGCCATGCAGAGACTCATGTGATCTATCGCGGAAAATATCTGAGGGAGAGGTGAACGTCCATGATTCGGATCAAAGCAAACAAACCCAGTATCTCACCGGATGTTAAGCCTGTTCGTGCCCTGCGAAGGATGCACCTGAGACCCTATACCTCAATGGAGATTGGTGCGACTGCCGGATATATTCTGTTGGGGATGCTTTCGGCATACTCCTCCATGTCCGGGATTCTTGTCGGATCGATCATACGGCTTCTCGGATTGTGATCTCTTCCTGCACCGCACACATACGTCAGCCGGTGTTCCGGAAAAACGGCAACACATAGTTGTTCAATTATGCTGCTGACTTGTGCTGCTGAATGTAAGGGCAAGAAGGAGATATCTAGGGGAGGGTATATGGTTTTCCTGACATGATTCGTGCCGCCAGCGGTTCAATTCAGGTTTTGATGAAATGTAGCATCCCGGTTTCCATGTGTCCTGTCCGGTGCGCACATCATCCCGGTTTTCCGGGGATTTCCGGTTGCAACCCAAAAACGTTGAACCGTACAGTATGGGCGGGATTTACCTGCCGGTTCTCTTTTTCTCGGCTTTCATATCAAGGATGATCTCCAGTTCGAGCGATTTGCCATAAGCTTCCTGGGCTTCGTCGTTGAACCCAAGCTCATCCAGGCAGACGCCTTTGATATACCACGCAGTGGCATCATTCCCGTTCAACGCAAGTGCCCGTGTGCAGGCGAATACGGCGTCCTTGAACCGTTCAAGGTTGTACAGGATCAATCCTTTCTTCGACCAGGCATCTGCATAGTTCGGGTTCAGTTTTATCGCCCTCTCGCAGTCGGCAAGGGCTTCCGGGATCTTTTCGATCTCAATAAATGCCGACGCGCGAAGATACCACCCTTCGGCATAGGTGGGATCCAGCGACAGGGCTTTTTCGTAATAGGCGATAGCATCACGGTATTTTGTGCGGGTCGCATAGCTATGCCCGCGTTTTACCAGGTCAATCACTTCTTTTGCGGTCATGGACACTCACCAGGGGACTGTTGTGAAATCCGGATATGTATCAAGAGACGGGTCATGATTTTTCCCAGATCTCATCATCCAGTGAATCCCCGATGATATCGCCAAAGATTCGTGTCACCGCTGCCTTTTCATAGGTTACTTTCTTTGCCTGGGCTTCGAGCAGGTGTTTGGGCGATTCCCAGACAAACCAGTCTTTCATCGACATATAGGAGATAAAATGGTTTGTCATGTTCGTACCCAGTTGGTACAGTTCATAGAAATAGTCAAGACTGAGTTCGGCGTTCCAGTTCGTTTTGCCCAGGTATTTCTCCATGATCTCAAGCATGTTGTCACCGAAGATCTTGGACTGGTACCAGGAGGTGTGTGTCCAGCGCGTCGTGAGCATCTCTTTTACCTCAAGATGATCGAATTTTTTCATCTGCGGAATATTGATCACCGGTTTCAATTCATCTGCAGGAAGTATCTTTGCAAGGAACTGATCGCGGGCATAGAACATCGACTTACTCAAGACGAAGTAGCGTCGTGGAATGACCTCTTCAAATTCCATCATTGCGTCCATGTCCATCTTTCCTTCTTTCATGAGATAGTATAACTCCGTCTTACGGATCTTGGGCATCCGGTTGTAGACACTGGCGCTTGTGATCGGGTTCCACGGCAGCTGATTGAGGTCGTCATTGAAGTTGGTATAGAGAACAAACAGCATCTGGATGAGTTTGTGTACCGGAAGTGTAGTCTCCTTCTTGGCTTCATCCTTCAGCGCATCGATATATATCTGGTGAATCCCCCTGTAGACGGATTCTTCAGAGAACGAACAGACCCGGTACTGATGTTTTTTGGCGGCGGCTCCTTTGATGAGCAGGTGGACGCAGTGTTTGGCGATGATGAAGTCTTTTAAAAGACCGATATAGTGAGCAGGGAAGATGATGACGTTTTTTTCGATATTGAAACTATAGATATCAACAAGCGTTCCATTGGGATCGGCTTCAGGCTTACGCAACAGGGAAATTTCGGTGTCAAGGAGTTTTTCTGTCTTCCTTACAAAAATTCTGAGGGGTTTGGACAAGGGCATGTTTGTTTTCATGTGTACTCCTTGTGCACATGCACCGGAAAGCTACGTTCCATAACCAGAGGTGCTCGATTGAAGCCGATAGTCGCCGTTTTCTTGCCGGTATATGGGATCGGTACCGGCTCATTGCATTTTCGTGGTATAATTGGAATTTTATCAACAATTCTGAGTTTATGCGTTTGATACATTAAAGGATGTTCAAACGGATCCAGCTGATTCTCCGGGACTTTTTCGCAGGAGAGAGGATTCTCCGGATTCACGCTGCAAATCCAGAGCAGGCGGTGGGAGGGAGACCACCTGAGGGCAGGGTGTCTACAGGAGATCGTTGATGAGCCGTTGCAGGTGGCGCATGACCGGGACATTCCACAAACGGGCACCCTCGTTCCCACGCGCTTTTCGATTCATGGGACTTTCTACGGGGATGTGGGGGTCGGACTGGAATTGTGTTAACCTGGGTGACCCCCCACCTCCATCCCACCCCCCGGAGGCGGGTGTCCGTGTGCCTACCCGGCTACTGTATCAATGCAGCAGTTCGCGATAATGCACACATCAACCGGTCTCAGTCCGGGCTGGATCAAAGAGAGTACCCACCGGGATCCGGAATTACCCAAGGACATATGAACAGCAATTAAAAAGAGACGGAACAATCCAAACGGCTTTCAATATATTTATCTGGTTGCCCTCGTAACAGTCAATAGGACACGTTATGGCTGATATGTTCACAGATCTGCTAATCTATATCTGTATCGGGATTTGTACTTTTGCAATCGGTGCAATCATCGGATACTATCTCCTGCTGGCGTACTATACCAAACGATTTATGATCGTCGCGCAGCAATGCTTCGACTCAGACTCGGTGATTCCTATCATGGACGAACTCGTGAGGGAGACCTAAAACAGGGTGTGAAGAGAATGGTTGATGTTGTCAGTTATGCACTCATCTGTGTTGCCTGTGTATGTTTTGGGTTGATCGTCAGTTTCCAGCTCGCGCATATCAATTACTGCCGGAAACTCGCCACCCTTGTGCGGCGCTCGATCTCCACAAAGACAATCGCCCCGGTCCTTGTCGAATACGAATTGCAAAAGTCAAAACAATAATTTTCACCGGAAGACCGCGATACATTTTTCATCCGATGCATTCATCCGATGATCCTGAACCCGGACAGGTTCACCGGTTTTTTATAATCCGTATATCTTCACGGAAAATTTGATACCGGATACGGTATGCCCAAGGTTAAATCCCGGCACCTGTTTTTCCGGTTGCCGGTTAGTGCGCATCCTTCCGGGTTGTATCCATTTGTTCACCTTGAGTGATCGCCTTCACCAGGGATTCGGCGCTGAAAAGATCGCCGGCTTCCGCGCTCGCACGGATAGAGAAGGTCACATCGGTGAGCAGTTTTTTTGCGAGCACGCGTGTCAGGTCATCGACAACCTGTGCGGTCTTCTCATCCACATCCCTGAGCCTGCCAAATGCCTTGTCCCGCTCCCGTATCCGTACAGCCTCTGCCCAGGTATGCAGGGCTGCCAAAATATCATCCGCCGACCTCCGCTGCAACTGTCGCAGGAAGAGTTCGAGTTCTCCTGTGACAAACTCATGTGCCCGTTCGGCTTCTGATCGCCGGGTGACCATGGTCTGTTCGTTGATCATGCGCAGGTTATCGATGGAGAAGAGGCTGACCCCATCGATCGCATCTGCTCCTTCCTCAACATCACGGGGTTGGGCTATGTCGATAATGATGATGGGTCTGGGGTGTCCGTCCACGGGCCAGCACCGGTCCCGCATCGCATGCCGAAGATCGTTTACATGAATCACCGGGTGCGGTGCAGAGGTGCAGGAGATGACGACATCGGAGAGGGTGATGTAATGGTAGAGTTCTGAGAGCCGGACTGCTTTCCCGCCGATCTTTTCTGCCAGAATGACCGCACGCTGGTAGGTACGGTTCGCCACGTACATCGCGGTCAGGTGTTTCGCCGCGAGTGCCTGTGCAACCAACAGACCCATCTCCCCGCTGCCGATGACAAGGATGTGCCTGCCCTCGAGACTTCCCAGTTGTGATTCCGCAAGCAGGACTGCCGCAGATCCGACCGATACCGCACCCCGGTTGATCAGGGTCTTCCTGCGGACTTCCACACCGACATGGATCGCCTTGTTGATACAGAGTTCCAATAAACTGCTCGCAGTGCCGGCTGCCTGTCCGTCTGCAAGCGCTTTTTTTAGCTGCCCGATGATCTGGTCTTCGCCCACGATCATCGAATCGATGCCGGACGCAAGCGAGAAAAGATGCCGGAGCGCTTCTGTGCCGCGAAGGAGGAAAAAATCTTCCCTCCCGAGTTCTGCGAGCAGGTCCCGCAGGGCTTCGCCATCACCCTCAACGATGATCTCGACACGGTTGCAGGTCTGGAGAAGGAGCGCGCCTTTGAATCGCCCGCCGGCAATTTTGAGAAAATCCGCCTCGTTCCCGAAACGGAAGGCTTCAAGGGCGGTCACTTTCGCGGTGTGATGGCTGACGCCGGCAATCGCGATATGGGTGGTAGCAGGTTCAGTCATGCAGGTATCCCCGTTGGACGGTTTGCCATGCGTCTTCGGGAGATCGCCCGAGACTCGTCCAGATCTCTTGATCGTGTAATACCTGCCAGAGGATCTCGCTCCGCCGGTCCTGGGGGAGGTTTGTCGTCTTCATCTGTTCACGAAGCCTGCCCTGAAGCTCGATCATCGCATCGAGAGAAGGGTATCGTCGTTCGAGATCCTGCCGGAGGAACCGGGAGATGGCAGGACTCATGCCGTGAGTGCTGATCGCAATCGTATAACAACGCCCTCCGGTGGTTGCCGGTATCATGACGTCCCCCTCTTCACCATCGGCATTGTTGAAGAGGATCTGATGCTTCGAACAGACCTGTCCGATCCGGTCATTCTGGTGCGGATCCGAGAGTGCTGTGATGACAAGGAACGTGTTCCTGATGATGGATTCGATCTGGTCCTCGGTGACAGTGCTGACATCCAGTGCCTGCTTCTTCACCGGAAGCGCCGAACATTTTTCTGAGAATGAACGACTGATAAGAGTAACATCCGCTTCCGCCATGAATCGTGCTGCTTTTCTTGCGGCGACTTCTCCTCCTCCGAAGATCACAATTCGTTTTCCTGAACAGTCCACGAAGAGAGGAATCATTGGATATTAGATAGGGCGATTGCGTTACTTTAAGATGTTGGGTTTGATGCGATTACGGCTTGACACCTGCGACAGTGCAGGATCGTAAACGCCGGTCAGCCGGCACTTCATCCGGCTGCTGCCGGTATTCTCCCGTTTTTTACCGTCCGTCGGCAGTCTTTCCGGAGTTCGATATGCTTAAATTGTTTGAATGCTCACATTGTAGAGCACACTGCGCCGATAGTGTAGTGGTTATCACTAGGCGTTGCCAACGCCTAAACCCGGGTTCGAGTCCCGGTCGGCGCATCCGGTTTTAAGGTTCGATTCCCTTACACTTTTTTTTAATACTGCGAACCAATGCAGATACATGGATTAGTACCTCTATTTGGCTTCTGACGAGAGCACGCTCCTTATACCGCGCAAGTGACAACGCGCATAAAAAGCAGATCCCTGATGCCCTGAAATCACTCGCACGAAACGCATGGGTTTTTTCATATGTGATGGAGTCCCCAAGGGTCCACCGCCTTTTTTTTCTTATCCTGTAGTTGGTTTTGTTTCAACACAATCTTTATTTTAGCCAGAGTTTCTTATTGTACAATTGTATACGTTTGTAATGTGGCTCTGTCTAAAAAATGAGTGATTCTATAATTTCCCCATAAACTATTTTTTTGAGCGTATGCAGAAAATTCGAATAATAAAGTTTAAATACTATGAAAGCTAATATATGCTTATGATAACCATTT
>Ga0247842_10008790_pt1 | contig 10487 bp, 16 predicted proteins | sample LaCruzMarch2015__3_FD_192411 | JGI IMG/M metagenome (GOLD analysis project Ga0247842, IMG submission 192411) | Freshwater microbial communities from meromictic Lake La Cruz, Castile-La Mancha, Spain - LaCruzMarch2015_19m | ecosystem: Environmental > Aquatic > Freshwater > Lake | place: Spain... | reverse complement strand
CTTAAACAACCACCCGACCCTGACGTTGCAAGCTGTTTTCCCGTTATCAACGCCAGATTAAGAAAACCTTATTTTCACTTTCGCAGGGCATACCTTAACCTGATCTCCCGCTCCCTGCTTTTATCTGAAATGTAAACTACAGTCCGGCCATCGTCAAGAAGGACTGGAAATTTATCTGCCACTGAACCGGATGAAAGTTTGGACCTGGGGACTTTAACCTGGTGGTTTGACATATTCATCCGGTTATCCACTGCATCACTTTTCGTTATATGTCGTATGTTCTTCATGTACAAGAGCAATGATATTATTATGCGTGTGTATTATGCGTGCAAACTGTTTTTTTCTTCCTGTTTTTTATTTTCAAAGCGTGTGATCATATTTTCCAGTTCGACATGGTCGAGCGGCTTTAACAAGTAATCAAAAGCCGACCGTTTGATGGCCTTTATGGCATAATTTTGAACAGCTGACAGGAAACAACCTCGCAAGGAACTTTATCGAAATATTCGAATAATTTAAACCCATCTTCTCCGGGCATTCCGATATCGAGGAAGACCAGATCCGGATGATATTTTTGCATAGCGGATGCCCCCTCTTTGACGGATCCGGCCGAATATACTACTTTCAATTTTGAACTCAGGTAACGTTCAACAATTTTTTCAATTGTATTGCGGGATTTTTTTTCGTCATCGATGATCACACATGAAATCATATGAAAGCAGGAATTGGGCAATCAAATGTAATCACTGGGATTTCATTTTCTTCATCCACTTATTTAACGTGGGTTTTTGACAAGGATAGCTATAGTTTGGGCAATGAATGCTAATTTCCGGCGACATTTACCCATCAAGAGGGAGCCACAAACTGATACGGTGCGCTGATCTTTGATAACAAGTTGGGCGCCGACTTTCTATTGCTTCGGGACCAACCGGATGAATACGAACAGCAATATCAGGCTGATAAGCCCGATCACCATCCATGGTAGTTTGGAGATGAAGTTATCAAGTATATCGGGTTTGACGATTTTGATCTTTTCGACCGGAATCTTTCGCGTGATATAGACGGTGTCGCCTTTGCATTTGGCGGTAAGGAATAGTGTATCGTGGATTTTACGGAGTTTGATTTGAAGGCGATCTTTCTGGATTATTACGGTATCGGGGATTGTTTTATAATCGAATATGGTATCGAAGCGGACTTGTGGAATTATAACGGAATCGCTGATTAAAAGGGTGTCGGGCGTTTTTAATTCGGGATGCAGGGCAAGTAGCCGGTTTAGCCGGTATGAGGGGGAACAGCTGGTGAAGAGAAGGAGGAGGAGGAGGGCAAGGATTGTTTTCATGGCGGAGGATATTGGATTTTGAATGACGAATGACGAATTTTTTGATCATAAGAAATCATTCAGGCGACGTAGCCAGCCGTTTTCAAATCGTTTCTGGGATGGATCGCGGCTGATGATACTGCGGATGAAGGCGACGCGGGCGTTGTATATCCTGATTTTGAGCTGCCAGGGATTGGCGCTGTTGACTTTGGAGATGGTTACCGGGCCCACGATGCCATCGTAGGGTACTTCAAGGAGGCGTTGGGGAATGGTGATGCCCCATTTGCCGCTGCACCAGAGCCAGTCGACCAGGATATCGGCCAGGGCCTGGTTATTGATCTTATTCCCCTGCCACCGATCCCAGTAGAACTTTTTAAGGACCACCGTTGCATCTGCCCTGGTAAGAAGTTTAATGTCGTCGACATCGATGTCGCCATCGCCATCTTTGTCATAGCCTACCTGACGCCAGGTTGAGATGGTTACGCCCATGTTGGTGGCGCCACCCTGATCGAGGGGATCGTTGACAAAGCCTCCTTCCCATTTAAAGATTTTCGGAGCCAGAAGATTGATATCGGCCATGGTTTATTCTTTTGATTTTACCCAGGATATAGGATCCTTGACATACAGCAGCCCAAAGATGGTGGGCAAAAAGGCCATAAACTCGCCCCAGGCGATGATCTTATTGAAGACGAGCACAAGGCTGATCAAAAGAAACAGGGCGCCCAGGAGGGAGGTGCGATAGTTGGTGAAGAGACGGGTTTTCATAATTACCAATGACTAATTACCAATGACCAATTACTTTTTTCTTAGATAGAGGTTGATTTCATCGATTTTTTTTAAAATTTCGCGGGTGTCGGATTTGATGTCGATTTTGAGGGCATCGAGCTCTTTGCGGTTTTCGCTGCAGTGTGCTTCAACATTCTTTTTCAGGTTGATGATTTCGACGTTGATGGCGGCAATTTGAATTTCGAGGTGAATCCAAACTGAAATAACACCCATAATGAAGGTTGCCAGGCTGATTGCCTGGAGGATTGGAAGACCGAATATTTTAGCGCTCTTGACCAAAGGTTAATGAGATCAGAATGTCATTGTTTCAACCATTTCGATGTAGGCGACCCAATGCATGGGCGTGTCGTGCAAACCCGTTGCTGTGACTTTCAAAGCTCCATTGGTGGTGTCGGCTGTGGCTTCAATTGTAATATTGTCGCCCGTGTTATCGGCCACATTTACAAGTACGGGTGTTCCGATAAGGGCCGTGGTGTTAGCAAGTTCTCCGCGTTTTATCATGCCAGCGATTGTAGCATGCTGGGCAGAGGCATAATCGCCGCTGGTTGCCAATACCCGGATGAAGAAGGCATAGATTTTGAATTGAGCCAAAACAATATTATAGGTTGGATCAACCAACAGGTCAACGGGGTCATCGCTGGGCGTGACACCTTTGGCAATGATATGGGTAACCTGACAATCGCCAAGATCGCCACCGGTAAAGATGCCTCCACCTTTAATTTGCTGACCATGGTTATAGGCACTGCACGACTTTCCCTCCATGTGGACCTGGTTGAACCCATTGGATGAATTTGCCGTGCCTTCGCAATGGCTGTCGGATGCCTGCAGATCGTTTGCACTGCCTTCGACATGGTTGTTGCTGCCGATGCAGATGTTGTCGTTACCGGACACTGCATTTTTGTTGCCTGTGACCACATGTGAATAGCCAGCCACCAGGTTGTGCGTACCTTCAACCGCATTGCTTTCACCTGCTATTGAATTGTAGTGTGACCCGGCAGTGGAAGCAGCATTGGCTTTTCCGGCAACAATATTATCATTCCCGGCGACAGTGGCGTGATCTTCTCCCACCACCAGGTTGTTGTTGCCAGCGGCGGTATTGTCGTTGCCTCCCACGATATTGCAGGTACCCGCAGCCGTATTGAGATGACCGGCGCCGCCCGTGCCAACGATTACCGAGTTGGCACCAGCTCCAGGAGAGACAAGGTCAGTGACACCTTTTATGGTTGCAGCGGTGACTGGATTGGTGCCTCCGGTATCAAGGCCGGTATCGGTACCCTGGGTGTGGTCAGCGGCGTTGGAATGGTCAAGGGCGTTTGAATGGTCCAGCGTATTTGCATGATCCGTAGCGTTTGAATGTTTGAGATCAACTGCGGATTTGACATCGGCAGCCGTGACGGCGTTTGTGCCACCGGTATCCAGACCCTGGTCGGTACCGGCTGCGTGCTTATCGGAAACGGCATCATCGACATCGGCCTGGGTGCCGGTAATCACTTTAAGGGTATCGCCATCGGCATCGAGCAGGTTTATCACCCCGTGGTCATCGACGAAAGAGCGGATATGTCCGGATGTTGGGTTTGCCGGAGGGGTGCCAAGCAGACTGTGCTGCTGGTAATCGGATTCGACGGCGGCGGCGGTTTGGTTGTTGTTGAAGAAGGTTGAGGAGCCCATGGGATGTGAAAATTTGAGGATGTGGAGATTTGAAAATTATTGTATTAATTAAATGAGAAGTAGCAGTCGGTGATGGTTCCGGTTTTGGCGGTGCCTACGGTTATTTTGAAGCGCACCCAGGTTGTGAGCAGGTTCATCACGTTGAGGGTGGCGGAGGTATCGTCTTTGTCGAGGACCATACTGGTGACATCGTCGAATTTTGAACCGTCGAGGCTTTGTTGGAGCGTAACGGTCACATCTGCGTCAAGTCCGCAGTAGATGAACTGGGCGGAGAGGTTCATGGAACTATCGGGAACCTGGACGTAATCGAGATATGCATCGCCATCGGCAATGTCGAGGTTGCAGGAAATCTTTGTGCGGGAGAGTGGCATGATATTTTGATTTAGATGATTAGACAATAGCTATTTCAAGCATTTCAACCTGGGCAATCCAACGAATGGATTCGTTAGCAGCACCAGTGACCGTAATTTTCAACGCTCCATTGACCGTATCGGCCGTTATGGAAACAGACAATCCCACACTGCTACTGAGGATAACCGTGTCAATGGCTGGCAAAAGAAGTGCTGCAGATGCATTGGCTGCACCAATGGAAATGACACCCCTTATTTCCTGGTAAAGCCCTGCATTGAGCGTTGAACGAATACCCATGATCCTGATTGTAAATGAACTGGCCTTGTTCTTGGTAAGGTAAAGAGGATAGCCGTCGACCAGCAATACCACCGGGGTTAAACCAGTAGTAATGCCCTTTGCAACGAACGCTGCAAGAACTTGTACTGAGTTTCCAGAAACTTTGCTCAGGCACATGTTATAATTGAAATCGACCCAAGTGCGGAGAACGCCAGGAAGTGTGGGACGGGAAACCGCATGGAGCTGCTTGGCATAATCCCTGTAATTGGTTACGCCTGACCTTAATGAACTGACTTGATAATATTTAGATTGACCCATAATATCAATGGTTATATTAAGCGGCGAATAAAACCAAGAACTTATCGAGTGTGCCAGTGTTGCAATCGCCAGTTTCGACCAGGAAGCGAATCCAGGAAGTGAGCAGTTCGCTGACATTTAATGTCATAGAAACAGAATCAATGTCCATTAGTATTTGGATAGGCATTTCGTCGATTGTTCGGCACTCATCGAAATCAATGCTGTTCAGGCTTTGATACATAATACAACCAAAAGCATAGTCGATGCCGTGATACTTGAATTGTACGGTTATCTTGGTGCAGCCATTGGGAATTTGTACGGAAGGAGTAAAAGCAGTACCACCTTCAGCAACGATAGTGGCAATGTCCATATCGCATAAAACCACTCTACGTTGAACCTGTGCCATAATAAGTGTTAAGTATTAAGTGATTATAAACCCTGAAACCCTACGGGCTGTCGGGAGTGTGTATAATGGAAACTCCTGATCGATTAGATACGCCGTGAGCAAATCCAGTTTGTATTTGGCCATGGCGAATACCTCCTTGACGATGTCGCGGCGGTGTTCGGGTGAAATCATGACGGCGTTGGAAACATCCATCAGGGATTGAGCCAAAGCCGGATCCGATCCCGTGGTGTATTGAGAAGTTTCGAGCAATTGCTGGTTGAGCATGTTTCCCTTGACGTAGAAAGCCAGGCAGGGCTTGATGAAATCTTCGACCAAAGTTCCATAGAGCGCCCCTGAAGGATCAAGTAGCACATCATCGTACAAAGGAGCAGTGAGCACGGGTTTGATGTATTGGACCTGGGCCGTGAGAATGAAGGAATCCTTGATCATGGCCGGGTCGAGCTCGGTGATGTAAGCGATGGTGATGATTTCGAGGGGGGACATGAGAGCCGACATAATTACCAATTACCAATGACCAATTACGATTTACGATTTTCGGATGAAAAAGAGTTTTGGAGTTGAAGGACCAGGATGTTCTGGGCGGGATCGGATTTGTCGAATTCAAGGCCGGAGTCGCGGCGGACCTCCCAGACGAAATTCATCGGGTTGATACGCGAGACGGGCGGAGAATTGATAAACTCGAAGTCTTTGAGTTGTAATCCACACGCTGCAAGGGATGTTAGCAGGGATTGGTGAAATACCTGCTGGATGGGTTTTATAACGGTGGCCATGGCTACCTCGTATTCATTGAGGATACGCCCGGATTCGAACGAGGATTTCATATCGGAGTACGGGGTGAGCGAAGGGAACCAGTTGTGGATGGTGATCAGCGAGAGCTCACTCTGGGTATGCAGATCGAGCCAATGTGCTTCGTTGTCGCGGCTGAAAGGGACAAACTTCACTTCGCCCACTGCTGCGCCCGGGGCCGGGTCTGAGAGGTATTGTAAAACAATTTTACCAGAATTTGTACCCAATGCCCCGAAGTACCCTGCCATTGTTGTATTCAGCGCCGTGGCATCGGCCTCGGAGTTCACCCCCGGAATGACGAGCATACCGGGAGATGCGAAGGAGGATTCCAGGCGGGTTTGGTTCCAGATGTTTGTCAGTCCGGAGATGATGACATTGCGGATACCGGCAAAGTAAGATGGGATGCCGTACCAGGAAAACTCCGGCTCGTAGTCTTTGATATGTACGATTGAATGGAGTAGCCCATCATCGCCCACAGAAAACTCAGGAAACAGGCTTATGGATTTGAGGTGCTTGTCACTGTTGCCTCTGAACAGATCCCAGTTAGGATGAATTAACGCCTGTTTGCCATCGGTGTGCAGCCGAACCCGGGAGGCATCCTGGTGGTAGACAAAGACGAAGGATCGTTTCTTGTTGGTGACCAGCTCGTAAAAACAGTTCCCGAAGGTGAGGTAGTCGAAGCAGAGTTTTTTCAGGGTAACCGAGAAAAGTTCCTTTTGGTTGTTGGGCAGTTGAAGGAATGAAGCGGTAGCCGCGTCAGATGACTGAACACCCTGCCCCAGGATGTAGTTTGTTTTAGAGTTCAGGATTGCCCGGTGAACCGGAACTTCGCGGGCGAGCTTGATCAGTTGACGGGGCAGGGCGTTGTCGATGCCAAAGGGGACAAACACCTTGATGTTTGAAGGATCCAGAATCACATCGGTATCCACCAGGTCCAGGACAGGAGAATAGGAGAACTCGTAGAAACGAGGACTTTGAGATGGCTGAGGATTATGGGTCTTTTTGGTAGACATGAGTCGAATTACTAATTACTAATTACCAATTACCAATTACCAATGACCAATGACCAATTTTTAGTCGCCGAAGCCGGCCAGGACAAGGAGTTCGGAATGCAGGTAGGCCGTTGCGGCTTTGTATTGGACGCGGTACCGGCGCATCTGCAGGTCGGTGTTGTACCAGGATTCGATGTCGTTGGTGTCCATGAGTCCATCGGTGCCAAAGATCAGGTTCTGCTGGGTGGTGAACATGGCGCGGTGAGGCTGCACACCGTTCTGGTAACTGGCGATCCAGGTATCCCAGTCGGGACGAACCAACACCGGGTAGCCTTCGTAAGAGGGAACCGGGAGTCCGCCCAGCATCATGGTGAGCGGAAGGTCTCCGGTGGTCTTGGCCTTTACGGTATGCACCAAATTACGCCACATCGAGCGGGTGCACATGAACACCAGTGGGAATTCGAACATCTCGGGACGGGCGGCATCGATCATGGCCTCGAACGTTGAATCAGCCTCATTGGCAGCGAGTTTACCCTGCTTTGTAGCAGCGACCACGCCGGAAGAGGCAACAGTACCATTGCCGGTTACCGCTCCGGTGAAGGTGAAATCCTGACCCTTGAACTTGCTGACCACTTTGATGGCCCCGGCCGATGGGTTGGTTACAATGACCCCGCTCAATGCTCCACCACGGGCTTCGACAGCGGCTTTGTGGGCCGTGAGCCAGTTGTTGCAGGTGACGGTGGCACTCGAAGCATAGGCCTGTGAATAGGCCACCCCGTTGATGGTCAGTACAAGGTACGTATCTGTACCGGCGGTATAGGTGAGAATCTTCTCAGCTTTAACGGCAGCCGTGGCCGAGGCAACCACCACGTGCTGGGCGGCCGGGATGGCGGTGGATAAAACATCGGCGATGAAGCGGGTTAAGAAACCGGTATAGCCGGAAAAATTGGTATCAATGACCCCGGTGGGGATGCCGGAAGAGAGGACCTCCTGCAGCGGATTGCCAAAGAACATCTGGCGGATGAGGTCCTGCTGGCCGGCCTGGGCGATGATGGGAAGCATGATCTTGTTCCAGACATCGGGCTGTTTCATCTGTTCGATATCGTCTTCCCGGTAACCGGAGGCTAACAACTGTTCGACGATGGAGCCCCAGAAGGCACGTGCATTCTGTTCAAATTCCAGGGCCATGGGCGCCACAGTGATGGACTGGGTGGAGAGCGCAAAGGATCCGGTTGGGGTGAACCCGGCTGAAGTCTTTGGCTTGGTGATGAAGGATGGCCGTGAGATCTTGTTTAAGAGCTCGGTACCCTTGATATCGGAGCGCACGGTGATGGCTCCTCGGATGTCTTCGCCCATGAAAAACGGGGCGATGAAATAGTCGTGGATGGACTGCTTGGTGAAGGCGGGCGAGATGCCGTGGGAGAAGATGTTTGACATGGCGAAGGGATTTGGGGATGTGGAAATTTGGAGATTTGAAAATGAAATATTTTTATTTTTTGAGTTTGTCCTTTAGATATGAGGGCATTTCGGCCAGGAGTTCTTTTCCAAATTTTACCTCCGGGTGGCCGACGGTAACTTGCGGATCGCCTGAGGTTACTTTGGTTGGGTTGGCGCTAAGCTGGTCCTTTAGGGAAGCTACCTGGGAGGTTAAATCGGAGATTTGCTTCTCCAGCAGGGTTGACCTGGCATTGGAAGCGGCCAGCTGTTCGGTGGTTGTTGCGAGCTGCTCTGTAGTTGCATTAATCTGTTCATTCGCGGTTTCTATCTGGCTGGCAGAGGCTGCAAGCTGATCGGCGGCGGCGGACAGTTTCCCTTTGAACTCTGCCTCTTTGGAAAGGAATTCTGCTTCAATGACCTTGCCCTTAGCCTCCAGGGTAGAGATTTCCTCCAGATGATCGGCTTCGAGCAGTTCGACTGCCTGATCGTACGCCTTGGACTGCTGAACTTCATCGGGGGCTGTGGCGAAGAGGTTTTTAAACTTCTGAAAAATTTCTGGTTTCATAAGATCGGTTTTAGAATAGTACTTTAACAAGAATTCAATGATGGTATCTGGATTACGGGCCAGAAATTCTGCGATAGAGGGGTTTTCATCCAGGAAACGGGTTGCCTGGTAAGAGAATGAATCCCTGGAAAATAAAGAGTTTGTAGCTGCAGGATCATCCACCAGGTCGGTAGCCAGAAGTTCCTCAATACGCACTAGTGGAAACTCTCCGGTTCCCAGGGCAGGCTCAGCTGGGATAAAGGCCATTGAAGCGCCGAACATGTCGGGGTTCTTACTGGCCATGGTGAGAATGTAATCGTAAAGGTTCCCTCCGGGAGAGGCTTTACAAACCGTGTCCAGGTGCAGATCGCCGGTGACCTTCTGGCCATCAAGCTGGAAGTTCTTGAACCTTCCGATGTAGGTTCCAAACGCACTGCTGCACATGTTCGGGTGTCCGAAGCGGGCCTTAACTCCATTCTCCTTCGCATTACCCAGGGATACGATCTGAGAAAGCGTTTCGCCGTCGATCTCCTCGAAGTAGGATTTTACCTTGCCTGCCTGAGCGACAACGACCTTTTGCAGTACTCCGGAACCCTCATTGATAAAGGCAACAGAGAAGGCAACGGGGGGAGTGGAGAATGATTTCATGAGACGAGCAGTTGATCAAACAAGAACACTAAAAACAAATTGGTGACAAAGGTACGATGGACTTAAAGTAAAAGTTTAGGACAAATCGGCAGAAAATTGAATGTTAGCTTGTAACGAACATAATTGTGTTGTAATTTTGTAAGAAATGTCTTATATTATGGACACGGAAACTGAAAAAGTGGTGGTTGCTTTCAGAGAACGCCTGGGAATTGAAGCGGAATACCTCATTGTACGCGGAATATTGCCGCTTAGAACAGCGAAAAAATTTCTGGTGAAAGAAATCTATCTCGATGAGGCACGAAAATGTCAATGCCGCCAAAAAGGAGGAAAAAATTTTACTGAAATTAAATATGAATTGGCAGATGCCTATGGCGTCTCCATAAGTGTCATTGACAAAATGATTTACAAAAAGCAATAAACAGCGTGCCTTAAAATATGGCAAAATATGGCAATATGGAAGCAAAAGGAAATCAAACATCCTTCAAGCCTGGCCAGGGTGGGCGGAAAACAGGGTCATGCAATAAAATAACACTCGAACAAAAAGAACGTGTTGAATGGGTACTTGGACTACTGGATGATACCCTGGAAGAAGACATCCGGAATTTAAAAGCAGAAAAAAGAGTGGAATTATGGTCCGTACTTCAGGAGTTTATAAGGCCAAAGCTCCAGCGGATGAATGTTGACATCACTCCGGTAGAGGACAGGATTACCAAGATCACCTTCGAAGTGGTGGAAGCTGCCATGATTCCGGGAGCAAACCTAAAAACCCTACCCATTGGAGAAGACAGTGAGGGTATCCGCAGTATTCCGGAAAAACTATAAGGCCACAACTAAAATAGTAGTCAACCAGGGCGGCACCCGGTCAGGAAAAACCTTTTCCATATTGCAATTACTCATCCTTGTGAAGGCATTTGAAGACACCGACATGGTGTTTTCCATTGTCAGGAGATCAATGCCGGCGTTGAAAGCATCGGCGATGCG
>Ga0247842_10008788_pt1 | contig 10488 bp, 5 predicted proteins | sample LaCruzMarch2015__3_FD_192411 | JGI IMG/M metagenome (GOLD analysis project Ga0247842, IMG submission 192411) | Freshwater microbial communities from meromictic Lake La Cruz, Castile-La Mancha, Spain - LaCruzMarch2015_19m | ecosystem: Environmental > Aquatic > Freshwater > Lake | place: Spain... | reverse complement strand
TACTCAAGCACAGCGAGAACCGGAAGAGGACCCGCCGGCTCATCAGCCTCGTGGAGTCCGAGAGGTGCTATGGTGGAATCGTCGAACCAGGACTCAATCGAGCTGCGCGCGAGGATCTGCGCAGGACCGGTCTCGCTCAGGAATCCTGCCTCGACAGCGGTGAACCGTGTTACCCCATCTGTGACCGGGTGGGAGACAAGATCGGAGACCTCCACGACGCCAGGTCCCTGGTCCTCAGCGGCCTCGCGAATCATCCCATTCCCAGCGAAGTCGATACCGAAGAACCCTGCGATGGCGCCCACGGTGAACTCCCGAGTCTGCGGCCCCTGCCAAGTGCTTTCGCAGAGCAGAAGCCCGCCCCCCTGCTCAACGTAAAGGAGTATGGCCCAGATCTCCACCAAGCTGTATGGCTCATTGTGATCCGTAGCAAGAATGGCGACGACATCGTAGCCCACGAGGTCAGGAAGTATGATCAGTTCGGTTTCAAGGCTCGCGGTGTCGCATCCATTGCTCCTCAGGAGCGCCTGGAGGTCCGAGCATCCAAACCAGTCGGTGCCAGAGATCTCACAGTTGCTCTCGCCGGTGGGGCGAATGATTGGTCGTGTCTGGTCGAAAAGAAAGGAGATCACCTCACCGGGCTGGGCCGTAGGGGAAACGGGACGCGGCGCTGGCAGCCCCTCGTCCTGAGAGGGAGCGGCTTCGCCGGCGCCCATGTCAGCGAGGAGGGCCGCGGCATCCGTGCGCAGCTTGCTGTAGGGTTCGTACTCCGTTGCTTGCAGGACCCGTTGGAGTGCATCGATGGCCTGTTCTCGCTGCCCTTCCCTGGCGAATAGAGAGCCCACCTGATAATAGAAGGCTTCCTTCATAACCAGGCGCTCCACTTGGCTTGCCAAGCCCAGCCACTCCTCAAGGGGATGGTCGACGAGGTCGACGCCTGTAATCACGAGCAGGTCGCCATAGACGCTGAGCATCCTGACCTGGTCTTCCAGCCCGCCAAGAAGCAGCAACGGTATCCACTCGCCGTTCTCAAGATCAGCTAGGTCCTCTCGAACAGGTTCGATGTTCCTGGCGATGTCAGGGAAGCCGAGCCTCAGCGTGACGGCCGTATCGGCGAACTGGCGCCTGAGAAGGTCGTAGGACGTCGTCAAACCTGCTACAAGCTCCTGTTTCTCGGCCAGTAGCGCTCCAGCAGCGTCGAGGAACTGCTGCCCTTGCTCCCCTGGAGCGTTCCCAGAGCCCCGCCTCAAGGCCTCGGCAACGAGGTCGCAAGCCTTGGCCTGGCCGAGGTAGACGACGATGGCTGTCGTGCACGCTGCTGGAGCGTAGCTGGAGTCCGGTGAGTATTCCATCACCATCTGGAAGCACCGGAGCGCCATGTCCAGGTATCCCCGAGACAGCGCAGCTACGCCAGTTTCGTACGCATCCTTGCCATCACCCCATTGGCATACCCCTATCGTGGTGTGGGCCAGCACTAGGGCAAGGACAGCCAGAAGGATCCAGACGTGCTTACTCATTGTCTTCTCCTTTGAGTGCTCCACTCTCCGTACATGACGAACGGCGCCCAGTAGTAGGGGTGGCGGTAGGCGAGACCGTAGTCTCCCTTGAGCAGCGCGCGCTGCGCCTCCGCCAGCGACTCGGCCTTCGTCGCGTGGCCCGTCATGAGCTCTTGGTAGAACTCAACCATCAGCTCGCCCGTCGACGCGTCGTTCACGTTCCACAAGGTTAGAAGCGCTGTCGGCACCCCGGCCACGAACAGCGCCTGGCCCAGCCCCTGGATCTCGTCTCCGACCACCACATCCTGACGGATCTCCGGCGGCAGAGCCGTCTGACACGCCGACATCACCACGAGCTCCGTCTGGGAGAGCGACAATCCCAGGATCTCTCCCGCGTACAGATGCCCGTCTTCTCTCCCTCCCTCGCGGAGCACCACCTCCGACAGGAGCGGCATCGCGGGATCGAACAACCCGTGCGTCGACAGGTGCACCACGTCGTACTCCCTCGCGGCAATCTCCTCCTTCACCCTCGCCTCGGTCCCCTCCTCCCGCAGAAGGAGTGTCGAGTTGGGGAAGAGCCCGGCCACCGTCGTGGCTTCAATCTGTGCAGCAAGGAGATCGCCCGTCGGGTTCCCGACGGAGAGGACAGAGGTGTAGCTGCCATCCCCCTCGTGCTGCAGCGGCCAGTAGAGAGACGCCAAGCTTGGTGCGTAGCTCGAAGTGAAGCGCTCAATCAGGAAGTGGCCCGACGGCTGCGCTGCACCAGCTCCTCCAGCGCAGCGAGTGACCGTCTCCCTGTAGAGGTCGGTCTCGTCAGCGCACTGGTACAGCACCGCGAATGGAACGTAGAACAGGACGTCCGACGGAATGATCACGAGGTGCTCCACGCCGGCGAGATAGCCCTCAACCGGAGCGATCAGGAGGTCGTAGAGCGGCTTCGCCTGCTGGAGGATCTTGTGGTACGAAAGGACTGGGAGCGCGGGGTCGAGTGGCGGAGCCTGTACAACGTCGCGGAAGCTCCTCACCGCCTGCGCGAGATCGTCTCGCGAGACCATGATCCGGCTCGCCGTCTGGATCCCGTCCTCGGTGATCACCCACAGGATCGTCTCCGCGTCGGTCACGAAGTACTCCAGGGCAACGGTATCCGCACCCAGCCTCCCGGTCACGTCCGCGCAGTACTGGGCAAGGCGCTCAGCGTTCACGGAGAGCGTGTCGCTCAATGCAGGGTTGTCCCTTTCCAGATCGGCCAGGAAGGCGTCGTACTCCACCTGGGTCCGTTGAGTCGCCGCCTGCACGCCAGCCCGCGTGCCATTTGCCTCCGCGCGACCTTTAGGGCCACCGACAGGTTGGAACCCGAGGCCGTCTCCCGCCCGTTCGAGCGCGCCCAACTCCCGAACAGCGTTGCTTCCGCCCTGCACCTTGGAGGGGAGGACCTCGGGCCGCGAGATCATCGCCGTCTCCATCATGTCTACGAGCGTCCGCGCCTTCGCTCGCTCGGCGTACAGAGCACTCTCGGCAGACTCACCAGTCTGAACCAGCGTGGGGACTAGACGACCGTAGATCGGGAGCTTGTCCCCCATGAACGAGGACGTGAGCGTCGCCGTCCCAACCCGGGCACGCATCTCCTCAATCGCCGTCACCGCCCCCCTCCACGCCCCGGCAGCTCTGGTCAAGTCGTCGAGTGCTCTGTAGCACTGTCCAAGGCCGTTCCACAGTCGCCACAGGGTCTCGGGAGCCCCCGTGTCGTACCCTTCGCTCGCCGTGAACCCTTGCACGACGCCCATGGACTGTTCGTAGAAATCGCTCGCTCTCTCGTAATCACCCAAAGAGTGGTAGCAATTGCCAAGGTTGCACAAGCTTGTGGCCTCGCTCGCCCGATCCCCGATCTCCTGTCGGATGGCCAAAGCCCGTTCGTTGTAGTCGATTGCCTTCTCGTAGTCACCCAAAGAGTGGTAGCACACGCCGAGGTTACTCAGGCTCGCCGACTCGCCCTCCCGGTCCCCGATCTCTTCGAACACCAGCAGCGCCCGCTCATGGCAGTCGATCGCCTTCCGGTAGTCGAGAAGTGAGTGGTAGCACACGCCGAGATTGTTCAGGCTTATCGCCTGACTCGCCCGATCCCCAATCTCCTGCCGGATGGCCAGAGCCTGTTCGTTGTAGGCGATCGCTCTTTCGTAGTCACCCAAAGAGTGGTAGCAGACACTGAGGGCGTTCAGGCTTGTAGCCTCGCCCGCCCGATCCCCGATCTCTCTCTTGATCTCCCGTGATTGCCTGTGGTAGTCGATCGCCCGGCGGTAGTCGCCCAGGGAGTGGAAGCAGACGCCCAGATTGTTCAGGGTTGCCGCCTCACTCGGTCGGTCACCAAGCCCCTTGAACACCGGCAAGACCTGCTCATAGAGGCCAACCGCCTGGCGATAGTTGCCCACGGAGCGGCAGCAGTTGCCAAAGCTGGCTAGGCTTGCTGCCTCGCCCACACGGTCCCCTAGTTCCGTGAACACGGCCGAGGCCTGCTGGTAGTGGTCGCTCGCCTTGGGGTAGTCGCCCAGGGAGTCGTAGCAGAGGCCAATGTAGAAGAGGCTCGCTCCCTCGTACCACCGATCTCCCATTGCGCGGTACAGCGCCAGAGCTTGCTCAAAGGACAGGATGGCTTGAGAGTACTGCGCGACGCTGTAGTTTCCTCTGCCCGCCCCGTATAGCATGTCTGCGTACGGCTTGTCCAGTGCCGACTGACTTGCATCAGCGGAGGTCGCGCCCGCCCCGACGACCAACGCGACCAGCAGGACCGCGACGCAGACCCTTGTACGCAATGCCGTGTCCCCAGCCTCCTGGACGCTCTGCCAGCTCAGCGCTACACCAGCGTGACGAGCCAAGGTAGTCACTGACAGTCGCCAACCAGGTTGAACGCTGCCCAGTACCAGGGCTGCTCACGGCCCGGCGTTCGCATCACGGCAAGCTGCGCCAAGCGCAGCGCCTCGGCCCGATCAGAACCGGCTTCGACTCCTTTGTAGAATGCCACCACCAGGCTCGCTGTCGCTGCGGGAGGCACCGCCCACAGACTGGAAAGCACGGAAGACGCTCCAGCCGCCAGGAAGGCCCGCGTCAGTCCGACCAGCTCGTCGCCCCTCGTCAGGTCTGACAGTTGCTGCTCCGACAGGGTGATCGGCTCGTCCGCTGCGCTCCCACGAGTCGCTCGGATCTGACATCTCATGTCTTCAAGACCGGGCAGCAGCGTCTCACACGCGCTCAGGACGACAAGGTCCGTTTGCGCAAGCGAGAGGGAGGACACCTCGTACGTGCAGAGCTTGCCGTCTTCCTCTTGCGTCTGATCGAGAACGAGATACGAGAAGACGGGGTTCGTCGTGTTGAACATCCCATGCGTCGAGAGGAGCAGGAAGGTCGCTTGTTCCGACCGAAGCCGCACGACTTCCTCGGTCGCTTCTGCACCCACGTAGACCTCGGAGCACGTAAAGGCATCAGCCACTTCCCGCACCTCGGCCTGCGCCTCGGGCAGTCGCGGAGTGGCCATGCTCGGGTCAGCGAGACCGAGAAAACACGATGCTGCTTCGCTCTCCGAGGTCTGATGCTGCGTGTACTTGAGGCTCACCAGACTGGGGGCGTAGCTCACGGCGTACTGCTCGACCAGCCGCGCGCTCTGGGACCGATCGTTGCTAGTCCAGAGAAGGGCTTGGAAGGGAAGGTAGTACAGAGGTCCTGAGGGGACAATGACCAGGTGGTAAGCTTCGAGGCTTTCGGCAGCAGCTGGAAGCGGGAGAAGCCTCTCCACCGGGCGGACCAGCCAGTCATAGAGTTCAGCTAGGTCGCGGTTCGCTCCAAGGTCAAGTCCCTCGATCTTCTGGCGACAGGCAATGACCTTGTCGACTAGCTCCGAGTTACCATAGGGCAGGATCGCCGGTTCGCTAGTCCCTTCCCGCGTCACAACCCAGACATACGAAGCAGTGTCCGTCACGAAGTACTCGACAACGACCGTATCCTCAGGCAGGGACGACCGCACCGCTTCCGCGTCTGCCTGAATCTGCTCCGCGTCCACGACCCCACTCTGAATGCCCGCTCCCACACTCCCAAGAGGCGAGTTCGTGTGACCTTTGGCGAGGAGGTCGAGGAGCGTGCGGGCCCGACACCTCTCCACAAACTGCAAGGCAGACACGCCCTGGCCTTCGCGGACCAGGAGATCTACTAGGTGCCAGTAGACGACGTCCACCCGATCCCACCACGTGCGCATCTCTTCGTCGCTACTCAACGAACTCCGGAAGGACTCGGCGACCTGAACAGCCTCCTCATAGCTCTCTTGCGCCTTGTCCGGCTGCCCGAGCTGTTCATAGGTGAGAGCCAGGTCCGCCAACAACTCGCATCGGTTTGGCTCGAGCGGGAAGATCATCCTTCCCTGCCCGGAGATCCGGCCCATAGCGGCCAGCATGTCCTGTAGTCCTTGGGCAGACTCCTCGCACCGCAGCTTCTGCTCTCGAACTCCCTCTAGGGCTGTCCAGATGCGAGTCACATCGTCTTCGGTTCCAACCTCTCTCCGGATGGCAAACGCCGCCTCCAAGTAGGCGCTCGCTTCCCCGTAGTTCCTCAAAGCAACGAAGCAGCCTCCGAGTCTCTCCAGAATCAGTGCTTCGCCCGCATAGCTCCCGTTCTCCCTTTGGATCGCCAGGGACCGCTCGTAGACCTCGATTGCTCTCTGGTATTCCCCCAGGGAGAAGAGCTGGTCCCCGGTGCCACACAGGCTTGTTGCCCAGGCAACGGACTCTGGGCCTCCCAGTTCCGTACTGATCGCCTGCGACTCCTCGTAGAAGTCGATTGCCTTCGCGTAGTCACCGAGGGACCCGTGGCAGCCGCCGAGGCAGTTCAAGATCCACGCCTCGGCCCCGCGGTCGCCGATCTCCGTCACAATGGCTAAGGCGATCTGGAAGTACTCAATCGCGTCGCTGCAGCGGTTGAGCGAGGCGTAGCAGCGGCCAAGTCTGCTGAAGCTGCCGGCCACGGCCGCGCGATCGCCTATCTCCTGTCGGATGCCCAGAGCTCGCTCGTAGTAGTCGATGGCGTTCGCGTAGTCACCGAGGGACTCGTGGCAGATGCCGAGCCTGCTCAAACTCTCTGCCTCTCGCGCCACGTAGCGGACCTCTCTGAAGACTAGCACAGCTTGCTCGTAGTACGCGATTGCCTTTGCGTAGTCACCCAACGCTTCGTAGGAGGCGCCGAGACCACTCAGGCTCTCAGCTTCCAATGCCTGGTCGTGGACCTCCCTGAAGACCTGCGCTGCCTGCTCGTGGCAGTCGATCGCCGTGCGATAGTCGTCGAGGGAATAGTGGCAGTACCCCAGATAGAAGAGGCTTGCTGCTTCGTACCATCGATCCCCTACGGCGCGACACAGCGCGAGGACCTCTTCGAATGACGCAATGGCTTCAAAGTACTGTGCAGCGCTGTACGCGTCTTGACCTTCCCGGAAGAGCGTGGCTGCTCGGTCTATATCTGCCTCAGTCGAAGACTGGCTCGCACCGCCCAGCTGCGTGCCTAGTCCGGCGACCAGCATCGTGAGGAGCAGCGCCGCGCGCATTGTCTTTCCACTGCGTGCCATCGGCCTCTCACCCCCAGTCCGTGACGTACCGCGATCTGTTGCAGGCCGGGAGGCGTGTCAAGCGCAGACTGAGCCTAACTGTAACGGCTCCCTCGAGTCATCAGCCGCCATACGGCGTCGGGAGGTGAATCGTCGTCCCGGCTTTCGGAGAAGCATCCGCCGGCACGATCTCGCGGTTGTAGAGCCACAGGAGCGGCCAGAGCCGCTCGTCTCCCAGCTCGTTCTGCGCGATCTCCTGCCAGTCCTCCCCGGCCTCCACGACGTAAGCTCGCGGGTTCTCCCAGTCGAGCGTTGTCAGATCCTGAGCCGTGATCCCACGCGACGTCCCCAACCCGTTTGCGATGGTGTTCCCCGTCCATGAAGAGGAACCAATCTGGTTACGCAATTGCTGCACTTCCCCCGAGAGTTCGGCGACCCTTTCGGAGGTCAGCAACGCGGGGCCACGAAGCAGCGGGATGGACACGCCCAGCGCAAGCACAAGCGTGGCCGCGGAAGCGGCCAGTACGATGTAGGGCTTGGATTCGAACAGCTGCCGCGTCCACGCGGGCACGCTGCGGCGCCTTGCGCTTCGCTCCCCGATGTATTGAGCGAAGCTGGGAACCCGCACTCGGGAACACAGCACGGCCTCCTCGTCGTGCAGGTGAGACTGCAGCTTCTTCCAGCGTCCTCGGCAGGCATCGCAAGTTGCAAGGTGGCCGACCAACTCGGCCCGCGTCTCCGATGAGACATCCTGGCTTGACAGGTCGAATAGCTTCTCCAAGCCAGGATGCTCCTGGTGCTCGAGGGGAGACACCTCTCGGGCAATGAGCTGCGCAAACCGACCCGAACAACATCCGTCATTCATTGAACGATTCACCCCCTTCCATGAGTGTTGACGGCGCCGTCGACCCAAACAATCGGGTCCACTCCGCCGCGCACTGTTTCCTAAGTTGCTGTTCTGCACGCTTCAGCGCCATGTAGTTGATCGCGCCTGTCATGGGAACTCCCACCGTAGCCAGAGCCTCAGGCCAGGTGAGGTAGAGGCCGATGAAGTCAAGGAGCCCTCCAACTTCGAGCTGGTCCAACGCCAGCTCGTCAGGTCTGTCCCGCGTTCCGGTGTGACTGAACCAGTACCGAAGTGCGGCGCGGAGATTCCGCCTGCCTCGCACCTGGCCGCGACAGGTAAGCCGCGCGGCAGCGAGAAGAAGCACGCACGCAGCTCTGTCCGCTCCGGTTTCCTCTCGGGCGCTCCTGGCCACAAGGGTCTCCACCTCCGCAAGGCAAGACGTCCCCGCGGAGAGAAGGACGTCCCAGTGCGCCAGCCGTTCTTCGCGCCACAAGCTTGCCCTTACCGCCATGTCCCCTCGGCCGCACGGTCGAGGCCGCTGAGGTACTCGTCCTCATTGACGCCGTAAGGCACACGCATCGGCGCATCGGCCCCGGCCGCGAATGGCGTCACGTGGCCCACGTATTGTGCGGCCTCGGGAAGCAATGGCGACTCCGCAAACCGGCGCACGAGCTCATCCAGCACACGAGCCCCCATCGTCTTCACCTCGGCGCAGTGTTGGGGAACGAACTGTTCGAAGAAGTAGTCTGCAACACGGTGCACGTTCTTGTACACCAGGGCGAATGCCTCTCTGCCACAACACTGCAAGAGATCCTGTCTCGCTTTAGTGGCAAGGCAGAACTTCAGCCAGGCGATGCGCCCGTGGAGCGTACGATCACGGCGAGCTTCGCAGACCGCTGCGATGAGCTCTGCCGGACTCTCTCGTCCGATCAAGCCCAGCGAGCGGGCGTTCTCCAGCACGATGTGGCGGACAACGCCTCGCAGATACGGCACGAAGGGCTGATGGATGCGATCGCCTTCGACCCCCTTCACGTAGCGCTCCACGAGGCCGTCAGAGAGCTCAACCCACAGGTCGGAGATTGTGTTCTCGAAGAGCTCCAATCGTCGATCCGTTAGCAACGAGACGCGCTCGGGATGCACACGGGACTGCAGCAGGCCAAGCTTCTCCATGTTGTTGATCACGACCCAGCGCATGTCTCGGTCGTAGTGCGCCTCAAATCGTCGGGCAAGGTCCTCCGACCAGCCGGACTTCGCGATCTTCCGAAGCAAAACAGGAGTAGTTACATCCTCACGTGGATCGTCGTTTCTCATTGAGAACCAATCTATCGAGTCGGTCCCCGATTAGCAAGAAGAAGAAGCGAGATCCGTGGACTGCATCGCAACGCTCTCGCCCCGACGTGGCCGCGCCGGTCGGGTACACGCTCCACGGCTGCTTGGGCCATTGCGTTCTCGAGGTTCTGTAGGAGTAGAGCGGGAGCCGGCCACGAGCAACAGCCGACTCCCGCTCGCGCAAGGAGGTGCTACTCCGTTAGAATCTCGAGGCGGTACTCAAATCCTGGCTCCAACCAGAATGCCGCCACGGCAACCCGATAGGTTCCGGCTTCCAGGTCAAGTTCGAGCCGGCTCCAGGTCCCGCTACCTCCATCGTCGTCGTACGCGACTTGCTCCTCGTCTACGTCGTAGACGGCAATGATCGAGTCGCCGTCGTCTGCGCCGGAGGTCGTGATCGTGACGTGGGCGGCCTCGGTGAGGGTAAACTCGTAGTAGTCAGCGTCGTCGCTTGATTCAATCTCGGCCTCGACTGTCACAGGCAGCACGTGGAGCATCTGCGCTGTCTCGAACAGGTCATTGGGCTCGGCTTCGCGGATGACGCAGAGAGGGCATCGCAGGGAGATCGCCAGGCGATACGGGAACAGCGCCTCCGAGTCCGTCCCTGAGACCTCCACGACGTACTCTCCCGGCTCCAGCTCAAGCGAGACCGCACTGCCGTCGCTGCACGTAACTCTCTCTCCCGACTCCTTGTAGATGCAGATCGTGCAGCCGGCACTCTCCCCAACGCCTTCCGCCTCGGCGATCACGTGGAGTTCGAGGCTGCTGGTGGTCTGCGCCCCGCAGGCGGAGTCCCTACACGCTGTGGGGTCGGGTTCCGCCACGGTGAATCGATAGAAATCGTGGTCACTTGGCGTGACGAAGCTCCTCACCTCGACCGGCGTGCTGAGCTGCACGACCCCGATGGGGTCCCCTGCCTGCGTCACGCTGTTGTTTGGCTCGCGGGTATCTCCTTCGATGGCGGTCACACTGATTCGGTACCGCTCAACGACGTCCTTCCGCCCCAGGCTCTGCGTCGCTACGTAGTAGGTGCCCGCGCTCGGGTTGATCAGATAGAGTCGCCCCGACCTGCGATCTCCCACGTCTCCGCTTCGCGTCGTCGGGACGTAGCGCTCCTGTGCGGTGTCAAAGGCATACAGGACGAGCACCGGTACGCTGTCCCCAGCGCTTGGCATGGTCGTTTCAATCACGCACGACTTGGAGAAACCTGTCGGAACATCGAACGAGTAGACGTCAACATCCCC
>Ga0247842_10008783_pt1 | contig 10494 bp, 8 predicted proteins | sample LaCruzMarch2015__3_FD_192411 | JGI IMG/M metagenome (GOLD analysis project Ga0247842, IMG submission 192411) | Freshwater microbial communities from meromictic Lake La Cruz, Castile-La Mancha, Spain - LaCruzMarch2015_19m | ecosystem: Environmental > Aquatic > Freshwater > Lake | place: Spain... | reverse complement strand
AGTTAAGCTCTCTTATGCCATTACACTATCGGCACGGTTTCCATTCGCGCCTAGAGAACCTTAATAGACTCCTCCGTTACTTTTTAGGAGGATAGCGCCCCACCAAAACTACCTGCCACGCACTGTTCCCCGTTGGATCCCAACGGGGTTAGGCACTGCACAATTCAAGAGTGGTATTTCACTGTTGACTCCACACCAGCCAAAACCGATGCTTCAAAGTCTGCCACCTATGCTACGCATGAATCACGCAGGGCCAATACGAAGCTATAGTAAAGCTCCTGGGGTCTTTTCGTCTAACTACAGGTATCCGGCATCTTCACCGGAACTGCATTTTCACCGAGCGAGTCCTCGAGACAGTTTCCCAGTCATTACACCATTCGTGCACGTCGGAACTTACCCGACAAGGAATTGCGCTACCTTAGGACGATTATAGTTATCGCCGACATTCACCGGGGCTTACACAGTCCAGCCTCACACCGAAGTATGAGACCAACCATGGTTGACCTTCCGGCATTGGTCAGGTGTCACCCCCTATACTTCCTCTTACGAGTTTGCAGGGAGCTGTGTTTTTGGTAAACAGTTGCCAGGAAAACTTTAACTGCGGCCCCTCACTCTTGCGAGCGAGGGGCAGGCCTTATCGCTAACTTACGGCCGCTCTTTTGCCGAGTTCCTTGAGGACATCTTACTCGTTCATCTTGGTCTTCTCGACCTGACCACCTGTGTCGGTTTGCGGTACGGACGCGTATAAAGTTGAATGCGTAGAAGATTTTCTTGAAACCGCGCTTTGCACTCTCTCTTCCCCCGTGGGAGAAAATTGTGTCAGTGCTCGGGATAATGCGCGCCGGATTTCCCTAACGCGCGCCCTCACTCCAACAACCGGAATCCAATTACCGGCAGCACATACAGCAGTCCGTCACTCCATAGCCTTTATACGCGGTCACGGAATATTGACCGTGTGTCCATCGGGTGCGGCTCTCGCCATCCCCTTAGGCCCGACTAACCCTCAGTTGATCACCATAGCTGAGGAAACCTTGGTCTTTCGATGTGCGGGGTTCTCACCCGCATTGTGGTTACTTGTACCGGCATTCTCACTTCTGTACGCTCCACCTTGGGTTACCCCTTAAGCTTCATTGCGAACAGAACGCTCTCCTACCGCTTAATCTATATAAATACGGATTAAACCCGCAATTTCGGCACGACGCTTAACCCCGATCATCTTTGGCGCGAGGACTCTCGATGAGTGAGCTGTTACGCTTTCTTTGAATGGTGGCTGCTTCTAAGCCAACATCCTCACTGTCTATGAGTCCTCACTTCCTTGTGATGTACTGAGCGTCGATTTAGGGGCCTTAATTGGCGATCTGGGCTCTTCCCCTCTCGATCGATGGAGCTTCGCCCCCACCTTCTAACTGCTGCCCGGGTGCGTGGTATTCGGAGTTTGATAGGAACCACGAGATTTCTCCCTGTTGGTCCCTTCCAGTGCTCTACCCCCACGCACACTTGTTGGCAACGCCAGCCCAAAAGCTGTTTCGGAGAGAACCAGCTATTCCCAGATTCGATTAGCTTTTCACTCCTTACCACAAGTCATCCCAAGGCGTTGTACGACCTACGGGTTCGGGCCTCCATTCGTCTTTCGACGAACTTCACCCTGCTCATGGCAAGCTCATCTGGCTTCGGGTCGTATGTATCCTACTTGTCCCACCGAAGTGGGACACGCGCTATTCACACTCGGTTTCCCTGAAGCTCCGCCCCTGAAGGGCTTAGCTATGCAAGATACATACACTCGCCGGCTCATTCTTCAATAGGCATGCCGTCACGGATGTCTTACGACAACCGCTCCGACCCCTTGTAAGTACACGGTTTCAGTTCTATTTCACTCCCCTCTCGGGGTGCTTTTCACCTTTCCCTCACGGTACTAGTTCACTATCGGTCATAGGACGTATTTAGCCTTGCCGGTTAGTTCCGGCAGATTCACTCGAGCTATTCGTGTCTCGAGTTACTCAAGAATATAAGCAAGAGTCGTCATACATTTCGCATACGGGACCATTACCCTCTGGGGCGCTGCTTCCCAACAGCTTCTGCTATATAGACGATTTATGACTCTTCTCGTACAAGTACGAAACTCATATCTTACAACCCCGCTATCCGAAGATAGCGGTTTGGGCTTTTCCCTTTTCGCTCGCCGCTACTAGGGGTATCACGAGAGTCGCGTTCCATCCTTCCGAATAAATTCGTCAGGACGGAACGCAACTCATATTGTTCTCTTTTCCTCCGGGTACTGAGATGTTTCACTTCCCCGGGTTCGCTTCACGCAGGCGTTACTCCGCGGATTCCAATTTAAAACTGGAGGGTTTCCCCATTCGGATATCTCCGGATCAAAGGCTACAAACCGCCTCCCCGAAGCTTTTCGCAGGTTAGTCGCGTCCTTCATAGCCGTCCTAGGCCAAGGCATCCACCGTGTACTCTTATGTCTCTCATGCGGAACTTTGTATACCACAATCATTTATTCACACTTTGATAACCCTTCGCGCTTCCGCGCTTAGGGTTTTCAATTACCATTGCATATTCGTATGTCAAAGATTCGCGCATCCTCCGAAACGAAAACCGCCCCTTGGGGCGGTTTTCCGAGCGCTTTACGCGCGCGAGGCCTTACGGCCTATCCGCTCCTTGAGTAAGTAGTTTTCGGTTCGTAGACACGTACTGCGAGTATAGACGAGGGTTGTGTGGGCGTCAATACCTGTGTACAAAACCGCCCCGCGGAAGCGGGGCGGTTTTAAGAAACGAAACTACGCTTAGTCCTTCATCTCCGAATGGAGATGGTCGAGATACCGAGCCGCTGAAGCTTGTCCGCCAAGACCGAAGGCGAGACCGATCGCAAGCGATACGGCGATAACGACTCCAGTGAACAAGGTTTGTACAAATGCCGTCGCGACATTGAGCTGTGCGAGCGCTGCGAGAATCGCGAATATCCAGATTGAGTAGCGCGCTACTTTGCTGAGGAAACCAGCTGCATGAAGGGACGCTGCTTTTGCAGAACCCAAGACAACGCGCTCTGCTGCTTCCGCAACAATCGCTGCAACGAACAGAATCAAGACCGCAACAATCACCTGCGGGAGATATCCGAGAACCACATCACTGATAAAGAGGTTTACGACTGTCAGGTGGAGCACATCGAGCGCCGCCACCAAAAAGACAATGATAAAGAACCATTTTACGAGAAAGCCGAGGAACTTCCCGGAAGAAAGACTCCAGCCAGCACGCGAGAGTACCCGTTCAATGCCAGTCGGTCGAAGTGCCTGATCGATGCGCAACGCGCCAACGATTTGAGCGACAACACGACCAAGACCAACACCGATGAGCCAACCAACGATGAAAATAACGATTGCGATAACTAAATTGGGGATGAACGCCACCAACCCATAGAAAAGACCTTGAAAAGATTGGCTAAGTACATCCGCCCATGTGGTGAAAACCATAGTGAATAACTCTTTTGTTTATGCGATTAATTACTCGCGCCGTTCCGCCAGACAGCGGATGCGAGCATCTGCGATAAATTGTAGCATTTCTAAAGCCCTATTTTGTCGATAAGCAAGCGGTGTGGATAGTCAAAAACATCCCGCAAGAGACGATCATAGACGCCATTTCGATAACGAAAATCAGCGGTGGCAAAAGAAGCGTAACGAATCTCGCGTCCAAGTTCAGCTTCAAGAGAATGCACGGCACTCGCAAGAATTTTTTCTTCAAGATGGTCGCCTACCACGAGAAGGTCAATTTGCGATTCAAGAACGCCGGTGAAAAAACCTGAGAGAGCAACCAGTTGCAGAACTCCCGCACGCCGTAATACACCAATCATAATGCGCGGGCGAACGCTCGTCGTTTCGCGAATGAAGACATTGAGCGCAACGAGATGTTCGAAACGCTGGTTCACTTGATACGCCAACGAGGCTCGTGCTCCCTTCTTTCGCAAGAATCCGCTCGAACAAAGTTCGCTCAGCTCGCGGCGCACTGTTTCCTTTGAAAGTTTCGTTCGTTCGGCAACTTCGATGGGAGTAAAGGAAGTATCCTGATTAAACAAGAAGAGACGGAGTGTCTTCAGGCGGCTCGGCGAACTGAAGATTTTTGCGAGAGGTTCCATGGGTTGCCGCTAGTGTAGAGGTTTGAGATAGAAAACGCAAAAAGCGCCTTATAAGACGCTTTTTGTTTCTTGTTCCTCGCGATTGCTCGGGACGGGCGCAAAAGTTATTTCAAAGTGACTGTTGCTCCTGCATCCGTGAGCTTCTTGGCGAGCTCAGCGGCTTCCTCTTTCTTCATTCCTTGTTTCAACATTGAAGGTGCGCCATCAACAATGTCCTTCGCTTCTTTAAGGCCAAGGGCGAGAGCTTCTTTCACTACCTTAATGACTGCGATTTTGCTCGCACCAACATCGGTGAGCTCAACATCGGCAGTAGATTTCCCTTCTTCTTCTGGTTCAGCACCAGAAGCAGGACCGGCAACCGCAACGGCGGCAGCGCTTACACCGAACTTCTTCTCCAATACTTTCACCAGTTCTGAGAGTTCGAGAACCGTCATAGCCTCAACCTCTTCAACAAGTTTTTTGAACTTACTCGGTACCTCGACTGCTGTCTCGGCACTTTCAGTTTTCTCAATGGTAGTTTCGTCCATAATAATTATTGTTTCTTCTTGCTAATTTGATCAAGCGCAACAACAAGCCCTTGAATCGGACTGTTGATGACATTCACGAACATACCGCGCAATACCAGCATCGGCGGAATGGTCGCAATCTCAATCGTTTTCTTGGCATCAATGAATGTTCCTTCAAACACGCCACCGATGAGCGCAAGAGCGCCCTTCATCTTCCTGCCGAATTCATATACACCGCGCGCCGGTGCGGTTACTTCATTCGTTGTCCAAGCGACGGCGACCTCGCCGGGCAAGTCAGGAATCTGTCCTTCATAATTCTGTTCTTTGAGCGCAAGACGGATGAGAGTCTTTTTCGCAACAAAGTACCGCACACCTGCTTCCGCGAGTTGTGAACGCAGTCGAGAAGCGTCTGCGACCGTAAACTTCGTGAAGCCGACGAACGCAACTGAAGACGCCTCTTTAAAAGCATCTTTCAACTTCGCTACTATTTCTCTCTTTTTGTCTTTTGATATTGCCATACGATTTTTTCGTACGAACGAAATAAAGGAGAGTTCGACCTTTTGGTCTCGCCTCGGCAGGATTTATAAATGTCCCTCGCTACGCTCGGGATCTTCGACCCACTGTCTTCGGTTCGTACGCGCTTACTCTAACAGAATAAAGAGAGAGCGCAAGTCAGGTATAAAAAAGCCTCACAACACAATGTGAGGCTTTACTGAGAAATTAATTCAACAAAAGAAGGCAAAGGTATCGTTGCTCTTCCACTGGATATCAGGATGACTCCAATAACCGACAAGTAAGGATCCTTCGCCGCCCCGACTTGAACGGAGTACATATGGGAAACCATCAACACAAAGAATATGATCATGAAGAGCCGTAATGCTCCATATATCCATTTCTTTCATTTGCTCGTCGGAGATCTCTTCACGAATACGAGAAATAATACCGGCAATTGGTCGTCTATATCCGTAATGCTCTCCACAATCCAGTAAATTAGCTGTTGTCCGATCAGAATCATTAATAATTTCACTTCCCGACATCAGTACGATTTTGTATGCCACATTAGCAAGAAGAATATGTTTTTCATCGTAATTATTGAGACCATTTAACTTTTTCTCTGTAAAAGCCTGTTCCGCATACTTATTCATGCGATAATGAATGGTTTCAAGTCGTTTTATCTCTTGTGCGCCAGTGAGGCCAAGACCGAAAATCGTAAAAGTTATGTGGTTGTGCTTATTGCGTTTGATTGCTATCGATGATTCGAACATTTCTTCCCTCCCTTTTATTTTTGTTTATTGAACGCATCAAAGAACTGCTCTATTAATTATACCGCATTGGTCTTATCAGTCAAGCCATCGCGGCATTCGCGATATGGAGTGTGAGAAGGGCGACGGCGATAATAACCGCAAAAATTATGAAGAATTTTACGAACTCAACAGCGAATGGGAGCATCCGCCGTTCTGCTTCTCGGCGCTTGTTTTCTGTCCGGCAGAGCGGATTATTTTTCTGATTGTTCATAGGCAGTGATAGCGGTGAGGAAGTTTTGGTCGGTCTCGAGTATTGCCGGATTGTTCTGACGAAGCTGTTCTACAATTCTTTCTGCAGCGGCAGGATCGCCCGCTAAGTAGAGCACTTTCGCAAGGTCATACAGAATGTTGTAATCGGATGGATTCTCCGCAACTAAATCTACGAGGAAACGAATCGCGTGCTGCCAATCCCCTATCGCCAAATAGTATTTCACTGCTAAGTTTGCCGTGGCAACATCGAGATGCGTGTACAGAGGAAATGCTTCATCTGCCCATTCTTTTGCAGTGGCAATATCGCCAAGCTTGTAATAGAGATTTGCAATAATGTAGCGCGGTTCAGGAAGCGTCGGTTCCTTCTCTATATACGCTTTCAGGATAGTAATCGCCTGTCGATAATAGTCTCCTCGTCTTGAGTCGCCCTGCGGAAGTGCGTCGGCCTCTCGCAGAGGAATGTTCGCTTCCATATACCAGGCTTGCGCGCGAAGCGGAGAAAGTTCTACCGCGCGAAGAAGCACCTGCTGATCAAACGGAGTATCGACCGTCACTTCTGGCGGTGCGGTATCAATGACATGTCCGAGATAGGTCGCGGTCCGCGCATCATAGGGATATTTTTCGAAATTCGCCGTCAGAACAGACATCGCATACTCGTACCCGGCGATGCGCTCTTCTCCAGAGAGCTGAGTTGCTTGATGTCCGGTATACATTTCATATGCTTGGTAGCCATACTCCAAATCGGCGTAGGTGTGAAGAGCAACTCCCTTCTCGAAATAGGCATTCGCTTTTTGTACATCAACAAGATGGAAGAGATACCCCTTCGTAAGAAGGATATTCGCATAGAGCGGGAAAATAACGGCCGGAACAATAAGAAGAGCGAGAAGCGCAGAGATAATTCCCGCCATAATTGGCGACAGACGCTGCGGGAAAAGCGGTTTGGCCGGTGCATCCGACAGCCAGACAACAAGGAGTGCAAAAAGTGCATACAACAGCCAGAGCGAAGAAGGCGTGTCAAAGACAAAAATATTTTGCACCGAATAGGTGAGAATCAGAAGAAGGAAGAGAAAACCATAATTCATCATACTGAATGCTTCGCGGCGATATATTCTCAGCGCGTACACGGCAAATGCGCTGATGAGAGAGAGGTACAGAACGAGGCCGAACACGCCGTATTGCGCAAAATAATCGAGAAATGCATTGTGTGAACGATCAAACCATTGTTCAGCAATCTTGCTCGGGTCATAGACTTTATCAAAAAGCTGAGCGATATGTTCGGCTCCGTATCCGGTAAGCGGGCGTTTAAGCGCCTCTTCAGTAATATGCGACCAAACGAACAAACGGCTGCTGACAGTTCCTTCTGAGAGAGAAATGGAAGCAATGCGCTGTATCGGTTCAAATGAACTTTGAGAAAGAGGGGCGCGGAAAACGAAGAAAAGACTGGAAAGGACAAGGAGCGCTATCAGCCCGTATTGTCCACTGCGCTTCACACCTTCCTTTCCTTTCCATGCAACAAAAATAAGTGCGACGACCCCTGCACATATAAGAGCGAGTATCGTTCCGCGCGTTGCGGCAAATACTATTGCGAGCACAGAAAGAACGGCGGCAGTCTGGTATATGCGACGCCAGATGCCACTTGCATCTCTCAACGCGGCAAGAATCACGAAAAGAGTCATGCCGAGATAACCGGCGAGAAACGCCGCATTCCCGAAGGTACTCCCGATGCGTCCGGTAACTGGCGGAAGAAACGCGGATTTCCCGCCAACTATCGTCGTAATCCACTGAAGAATGGCAATAATGGCAACACTACCTGCGACTACAGTGATGACTTTCGCAAGTCGTTTTAGAAACGAGCTGTCGGCAGAGAGGACAATGAGATAAAAGAACACAGTAATGACTGAAAGAGTCAGAAGACCGTCGCCGCGTCCGAAGATGCCCCAAAAACTGCGATAGAAATCAATGCCGAGAAGCGAAGCACTGTACGCGACAAGAAGTAGCAACGCCGGAATCCATGTTGCAGGAGCGCGAAGCCGCCCATAGAAAAATGATTGCCCGACAAGCGCGAGATATGCGAAAAGAGAGAGCGCAACAATACCGAGACTTTGGAGCAAGAAAGTTTTGGGCGCGATATAGGGATAGAGAACCCCGCTTATATAGACGAGCGGAATAATTGCCGGTGCGAGGAGAAGGTACGGAAAAATTTTAGCGATGCGATTCGTCATAATTTCTTCCATTCAGAATAGAGCTGCAGTATGTCCGCATCTTGACCGATATTTCTTTCAGCAGCTGCAAGAGCTTTTTCTATGACAGTCGTATCAGACTTCATGCGAGTCGTGAGAAATGCGAGATAGGCGTAGTGCCATTGTTTCAATTCCGGCTGTACAAGCGTCGCTTGTTTATAGGCGACTTGCGCCGTCTGGAGAGCACCGAGCCGTTCCATAAGAACGCCGAGATTATGCCAAGGGAGGCCGGTCGTGGTTCCGCCAGTTTCAATCGCACGGACAAGATATTTGTATTCCTGCTCCCCGTTCCCCATAAGTCCATATTGATTGGCAATGCTGACATACAGGTTCGTATCTGTGTAGGTGCCTTTCCCTATAAGATCCGTAAGACGGTCAATTTCTGTGTTTGCTTTCGCAATGAGATCTGAGCGGTCAGTGTATGCGCCCTTAAAATTCCAAGAAATAATCGTGTCGCCTTTTACCATTGAAACAAGTTCAGAAATCGGACGAGAAGTATTCGTTGATGTATCTGTGTTCGCAGAACCAGATGTCGTCGTGGCGTTCGTATCTTCTAAAAGCGATGGTTGAAAGTCGGTCGGTTCTGGAGCCGTAGCACGGCGCGGAAATAGAAATTGTGCAACACCGGCAATAAGTACAACCACTACAAGCCCGATAACGAGCAGCCAGGTTCTATTCATATACTGAGAAGCATATCATAACGAAAAATGTCCCGCTTAAGGCAGGACATTTTTCGTTAAAAAAGAGAATGAAAACATAAAACCGCCCCGAAGGGCGGTTTTATGTTTGCTAGGCCAATGTCCTAACCAGAAGTCACTTACTTATTACCAGGCAACTGACTTGTTACCAACGGTAAGAGGAAGAGTCTTGACGAGATAATCACCCATCCAGTCTGCTGTTGAGACGCCTGTTGCGCTCGTAGCATGATCGGCCTGGTCAGACCAGTCAGACCAAGCGAACGATGCCACTGTGCTTATACCCTGTGTACCTGCAGCAGACGAAAAGACGGCTGTTGAAGATGCAGTGGTCTGAGGATTGGCAATCGAGATGCTGAGGCTGCTGCCTGACACAAGTCCGCCAACTGTGCCGCGGAGCTCGTAAGTCTTTGAGCTACCTGCGGCAACAGTCTCGACAGTTGTTGGGCGGAAGTGGAGCAAGCCACTTGTATTGCCCGCAAGAACATCAGCTGTTTCAAGTTCTGATGTGCTACCGGCCGTTGTCGTAGCGAAGAGACCGGCAACCTCGTTTGAACCATCCCATATTGCAAGGGTGGATGTAGCACCCATCGTGACAGCTGCGGTCTTGTTAACAGTGAAGACCATTGAACCCCAATCGATATCTCCTGCTGCGTCAGCAGTGACCTTCACGCGTGCGAGGACCTGATCAGATCCTGCAGAGAGTGTGGATGAGTCAAGAGCGACTGCAGAGAGGGTTGGGATGGACTTGCGAACATACATCTTACCCTTTCCGGTTGTTACCGCTGAATTCAAATCAGAAGTGAAGAGTGTTGTAGCCGCAGTACCTGCAGAATCTGTCTCGCGATACCCTTCGTCTGCGTCAAGAACTACTGAGACACCCGCGCCAGAAGTTGCTCCGGACGCGATTGTCGCGAGGTTGACATAGACATCGAGTTTCTTCGTGGTGTCCTGAGGAATATAGAACGAGAGACCGGTGAAGGTCGCCGTTGAATAAGTCTCAACAGCACCAGAAGAGAGGTCGAGAACCGCTACTGAATCCGTGGAGACACCACTTGCATTCGGGTACCTCAGGGTAACTGAAGCAACAGAAGTAGCGGCGCTCTCAGGAATCTTAACGGCGATCTTGTCTACTGTGTACGACGAGTACTGCGCAGTGAAGTTGAACGAGCCAACCTTCACCAAGCTAGAACCCGCAATAACATTAGCATTATCAGGCGATGTACCGACTGCGACCACGAGATTGGCCCCAGAGAGAGTAATCGTCTGAAGATCGATATTAGCACTGATATTGACTGTTTGTGCAGTCACTGCTCCTGTACCACCAGTGGTGGCATCGAGAGCGGCTGTCCATGCGCCAATACCTGCGCTTGACTTGATGTTACCAACAAGGTCAATCGTCTTGGT
>Ga0247842_10008782_pt1 | contig 10499 bp, 8 predicted proteins | sample LaCruzMarch2015__3_FD_192411 | JGI IMG/M metagenome (GOLD analysis project Ga0247842, IMG submission 192411) | Freshwater microbial communities from meromictic Lake La Cruz, Castile-La Mancha, Spain - LaCruzMarch2015_19m | ecosystem: Environmental > Aquatic > Freshwater > Lake | place: Spain... | reverse complement strand
ATGCGTTTTCCCCTTCCTTCTACCCTATTTCATTCCAGTTATTTTAATGGCCAATACGACAAATAGTGGGAAACCATTTGATATTGCAGCCGTTTCTCCTTTACAAGCTGGCTTGCATAATTTCATTTCCTGGGGTCTGGCTATTATCACTATCGGCTCTCTTTTGTGGAAAAAGAACAAACAATAATAAAATGAGTGAAAACAATTCCTTAAGGTCTGACCAGTTTGAACTTTATGATTTACGCATAGTTGTGGAACAAATTAACGGACACTGTACCTGCAACATGAATATCGGAGACTGTTTTTACCTTCGCGGAGGTAAATTATCCATGCCCGACAAGGCTGATTTCTGCCTGTATGCCCTACAATCAGCCATTCCACTTTTACCCGCAAAACAAAGAAAAAATCACCCCGCAGACTGGATGGAAACCGATGCGCGTGTAACTTGCCCTGACCCAGCCTGTGGACTCATTTTAAGGATTGACAGGGAAGAAATACGGGTACTCAATCATGACGATGTAAGCCCAATTCCCTGGGAGGAAGAATAGTCTACCTTGAGGAAAGTTTAAACTTTATCTACCATTTGTTATTATTAGTTGACATTTCTAATCACCAAATGTCATGAAAGCGATAAAGAAGGGAGATTTACCGGAAAAAATATGTGTTACCTGTAACAGACCCTTTTCCTGGCGTAAAAAATGGGAGAAAAATTGGTTGGAAGTAAAATATTGTAGTCAAAAATGCAGCCTTAATAAGACTAAAAATGCCTGATACTGGAATTGTTTTCCCCCACCAACTATTTGAACGTAGTGAAATTATAGATCAATGCCAAACCATTTTTCTCATAGAAGAATGGCTTTTTTTTCGGCAATATCGTTTCCATAAAAAGAAGATTGCTTTCCATAGAGCGAGCATGAAATTTTATCAATCTTACTTAGAAAGTCTAAATAAGAAGGTCATTTATATAGATTCCTTTAATGTACTAAGTGATATTCGGCAGTTAATAGCGCATCTACCTTCCTTAAATATCAGGGAACTGGCCTATATTGACCCAACAGACTATTTGTTAGCGCGAAGGATAAACATCGCAGCGGAGAAAAACGAGGTAGTCCTGACCTCCTTTTCTTCCCCTCTTTTTCTAAATACGTATGACGAAAACAAACAGTATTTCGCAGATAAAAAGCGATTTTTTCAGACAGATTTCTACATTCATCAGCGAAAGAAAAGGAAAATACTGGTGGATGATTTTTCAAAACCCATGGGTGGTAAGTGGTCTTTTGACGATGAAAACCGATTGAAATATCCAAAAGGGAAAATTCCTCCACAAACTACTTTTGAACGCTCGAATTCATTTCATGAAGAGGCGATAATTTATACAAATAAGCATTTTTCAACCCATTATGGTGAAATAGATGCCGAATATTTATTTCCCGTCACCTTCCAAGAGAGTAAAAAATGGTTGCAGGAATTCTTTCAAACCAGATTTGAAGAATTTGGTAAATACGAGGACGCCATTGTACATAATGAAAAATGGTTACATCATAGCCTATTGACTCCCTTGCTAAATGTTGGTTTACTAAACCCTTCTTTTGTTATTGATGAAACCTTAAAATATGCCGCTGAACATCAGATTCCCCAAAATTCTCTGGAGGGTTTTATTCGTCAGATGGTAGGTTGGCGGGAATTTATCAGAGCGGTTTATGAGTTAAAAGGAACCGAAGAGCGAACTAAAAACTTTTGGGGCTTTACACGGAAAATTCCAGAAAGTTTCTGGACTGGGGAAACGGGTATTTTACCTATTGACCTGACCATAAAGAAAGTATTGGAAACGGGTTATTGTCATCATATTGAAAGGCTGATGGTTCTGGGTAACTTTATGCTCCTCTGTGAGTTTGACCCGGAAGAAGTACATAGGTGGTTTATGGAACTGTTTATTGACTCCTTTGACTGGGTTATGGTGCCGAATGTCTATGGAATGAGTCAGTTTGCAGACGGGGGTATCATGTCCACCAAGCCTTACATCAGCGGAAGTAATTATTTAATGAAAATGAGTGATTATCCTAAAGGAGATTGGCAGCCGGTTTGGGATAGCTTATTCTGGCATTTTATGGATAAACAACGGGCGTTTTTTCTGGGAAATCCAAGATTAGGCATGCTAGTAAGGACCTTTGATAAAATGTCAGACGATAAAAAACAAGAACATTTAACAAAAGCTGATCTTTATTTAAATAGTTTATAAATATTATCATATAGAATTAGTTAAAGTTCATCGTACTTTGAACCTACTTTTGTTCTAACCAATTTATGCCCTCATTTTTTACGTAAACGAACCATTTTATGGATTTAAAAAACATTCAAACGGAGATTGATGCCAGTTATTTATATAAACAACTGAGTAAGGTAGAAAAAGATGCCAATGTAGCTAAGGTTTTTGATCAAATGAGTGACATAGAACTGAGTCATGCCGTGGCCTTTGCCAAAAAATTTAATTTAAGCGCAGATCAACTTCCAAAACCATCAGGCAGAGCGAGAATCCTTAATAAAATTGGAGAAATCATTGGTTACGATTATGTATTAGGCGTATTGCTTGATACGGAGAAAAGTATATCATCGGCCGTACAACACGCCCGAAAAAATACGAATACTCAAAGCTCCATTTCAGATACGGCGCATGTAACTATCTTGAAAAATATATTAAATAATCACAAACACATTTCCAGTGATAATGTAGTAAGATTTGAGAAAAAACACCGATCTGTGGGTGGAAATGCCTTAAGAGCAGCTGTTTTAGGTGGAAATGACGGCTTGGTTTCCAATTTCAGTCTTGTTATGGGTATCGCGGGAGCAACCAGTGGCCAATCGGAAGTTTTACTGGCTGGCTTAGCCGGACTATTAGCCGGTGCATTATCTATGGCATTAGGTGAATGGATATCGGTGAAAAGTTCCCAGGAATTATATGAAAATCAGATGGATTTAGAAATGGAAGAACTGGAAACAAATCCAGTGGGGGAAGAAAAAGAACTGGCGCTCATTTACATAACGAAAGGGATTCCAGAAGCCCAGGCCATTCAAATGGCTAAAGAAATCATGTTAGATAAAGGTCAGGCACACGAAATATTGGTCAGGGAAGAACTGGGTATAAACGTCGATGAAATGAAAGGTTCAGCGATGGAGGCAGCCGTCACTTCTTTTGTTTTATTCGCTGTTGGCGCTATATTACCCGTTATTCCTTTCTTTTTTGTAGGTGGTATGATGGCCGTCCTTTTCAGTGCCACTTTAAGTGCTATAGGATTATTTATTATCGGTGCAGCTATCACTTTATTTACAGGTAAAAATGTACTTTTTTCGGGATTCAGACAAGTTGCCTTCGGATTGATTGCCGCCGCAATAACTTTTGGTATTGGTCATTTTATCGGAATTTCCATAGCAGGTTAACAGTCAATACATGCGAGAATACAACGAACTTCCCACGGCAAAATCGAAAAATATAGGTCAGATTGCCCTCGAGGTAGTCAAAGAACCCATGTTTGTCTTATTATTGGTCTGCAGCAGCATTTATCTGTTATTAGGTGATTATACGGAAGGCATTATGTTGTCCGCCTCCATTTTGATCATTATTTTCATCACCTTTTACCAATATCAAAAAACGGAAAGAGCCATTGAATCTTTGCGACAGTTGTCGTCACCAAAAGCGATGGTAATAAGAAATGGACAAACATTTAAAATTCCTGGTAGAGAGATTGTTATCGGTGATATTGTGCTAATAAATGAAGGAGATCGCATACCTGCCGATGGTATGTTGATCCATGGTACAAATCTTTCTGTCGATGAATCTATGCTTACGGGTGAGTCTATTCCCGTGACAAAAGATACGCTGGCATACGAAGGTAGCTCGAAAGTTTTCAGCGGTACATTGGTCGTACAAGGAAGCGGTAAATTGGAGGTAACTGCCATTGGCATTCACACAGAATTCGGAAAAATCGGCAAATCCTTACAACAAATTGTTCAGGACCCTACCCGTTTGCAAAAAGAAATGAAGGTTCTCATCAGAAATCTGTTCATTATTGGAGGATTTTTAAGTGTTTTAGTAGTCATTGCCTTTTACCTGACAAGAGGAGATTTCATCGCTTCACTGTTATCCGGTCTGGCATCTGCCATGGCCATACTTCCTGAAGAATTTCCCGTTGTGCTAACTATTTTCCTGGCTATTGGCGCCTGGAGATTATCTCAGCAAAATGTCCTGACCCGTAAACCCTCAGCTATTGAGACCTTAGGTTCAGCCACCGTTTTGTGCAGTGATAAAACAGGAACGATTACACAAAATAACATGGTATTATCGACCTTAATAAAGGAGCATTTTATCATTGAAAAAAATGAATTTGAGGAAAATATAGAAAATATTGAGGGGCTTATTTTTACCGCCATTCTGGCTAGTCCCCCTGAAAGTATAGATCCCATGGAAAGGGCCATTTATGCTGTAAAGAAAACACTTCCTTCCAGTCAGTCTCTCTCTTTTACCTTACTAAAGGAATATCCTCTTAGCAAAGATTTGTTTGCAATGACCAGGGTTTTAGACGATGAGAATGGTCAACTTTATATTGGTACAAAAGGGGCACCTGAAGCGATTTTAGAGTTATGTAATATTTCCGACGAAGAGAGAATTCATTTACTTTCCAAAGTGAAAATGCTGGCAAAGAGAGGACAGCGGATTTTAGGTGTTGCTAAGGGGAAAGTAGAAAACAGAGAATTTCCAGTGTCTCAAAAAGATTTTTCCTTTGAATTCATGGGCTTCCTTGGATTTGAAGATCCTATCAGACCCGAGGTTCCGGAAGCCATAAAACAGTGCTATTCTGCTGGCATAAAAGTGATTATGATAACGGGTGATTATCCGGAAACAGCAAAAAATATTGGGAAGCAAGCAGGGCTCAATGAGCAGGATGAAATTTTAACAGGCCATGACTTAAAAAATCTGTCGGAAAGTGAATTAAAGGAAAAAATTAAGCATGTCAATATTTTTGCCCGTATTATTCCTGAGCAAAAACTTCAGATCATTAAAGCACTTAAAGCAAACGGGGAAGTAGTCGCTATGACTGGTGACGGCGTAAATGATGCGCCCGCTTTAAAAGCTGCGGATATTGGTATTTCCATGGGAGGAAAAGGGACAGATGTGGCCAGGGAATCATCTTCTCTGGTGTTATTGGATGATAATTTCAGTTCCATCGTCATGGCCATAAAATCGGGAAGGAGAATATTTGATAATCTTCAAAAGGCTATGGGGTACATCATTGCCATACATATTCCGATTATCGGACTAGCCCTTTTACCCGCCTTTTTTCCAGCCTTATCCATTTTACTAATGCCCTTGCATATTGTGTTCATGGAATTAATCATTGATCCTGTATGTTCTATTGCCTTCGAGTCTGAAAAAGAAGAAATTGGGGTTATGAAAAGACCTCCAAGAGATCCGAATATGGCCTTTTTTGGTCTCAAACAAATTTTCAAGAGCTCTCTGGTTGGCCTTATCCTTTTAGCCATGGTATTGACAGTCTATTTTTTCAGCATGCAGGAAGGACATACGGAAGGGGAAATCAGGGCTATAGCCTTTACCTCCTTAATCATTGGAAATATATTCCTTATTCTTACTACCCTATCCAAAACAAGAAATGCAATTGACGTTCTTTTTGAAGATAATATTTCCTTAAAAATCATCCTTTTCGTTGCCAGCACCATGATGTTTTTACTTATTTCGGTCCCTTATTTACGTGAATTGTTTAGTTTTGAATATCCAGGGTATAAACACTTTTACCTGGCCATTGGCGGAGGATTTTCCTTGTTATTCTTGATGGAAATGTACAAATATGTGCATTTTAGATTAAAACCGGGTATAAAGGTTAATTAAAAAAGATTTGTGCCGCCAGGGGCCTAATGGGGATTTTGGGGAAATCGACCCTGAAGGGGTCGCATGTTTATATGAAAAAGGGAGGCTATCTTTTTAGACAGCCTCCCTTTTTTGTTAAATGGAAGATAGATATTCTACCAAATCCCTTATTTCCCGTTTTGATAAAACGGATCCCATGACCGGCATGGCAGAAGGGAAATTTTCTCTACTTTTTATCCTTGAAATAGGTACTCTTAATGGTTCTGCAGCGGAGGTTTTCAATAAAAGCTCATCTGCATTTTCCCTCATCAAAACACCATTCACCTCTTGTCCGTCGGCTAAAACAAGGGACACCATACCAAATCCGGGCGCAATACGAGCACTTGGCTCAATCAATGACTGGAGGATTTGTTCGCGAGTCAATGATTTACCAATATCTTTTAGATTTGGACCTACTATACTTCCTCCATCGCCAATAGCATGACAGCGAATACATTGAGCCGCCGAATTATTAAGAAAAATATTTCTTCCTTCTCTAACATTGCCACCAAAGAGCGCGTCATTATACTGATCTGTTTCAGACCCTTTACCTTTAATTTTGTCAACTTTCGCCAATAAATCATTATCTTTTGTAGCCTCTACCGACTCTATCAGATCAAGTTTAACGTTTGGAGAAAGTTTGGCCTCTGCCATTTTATCAATTAATTCTGACAAAACAACGCGGGTATTATCAATAGGCATTTGGCTCAATACCTTAAAAACCTGTTGCTGCTCTTGAAAACTACCATTTTCAAAAACAGGATTTACAATCAGGGAAAGGCCTTCTTTACTGACATTAAGTTTATTTATAAGGCCCAATGAGGTAGTTCTAACTGTTTTGTCCTTGTCGCTAATCCCTTTTTTTACTAAATCTGCAATCGATGCATATTTTAAATTTGCCAGAGACGTAATGGTCGCAACCCGGACTTCAGGACTCTCTGATGCATTAAAAATGCTTGCCAAAGATTCGTTATAGTCAGCAATATTGAGCTCCGACAATAATTTCACAGAAGAAATTAAAACAGCTGGATTATTACTTTGCAGGAAGCTCACCATTTTATTCTTGATTTTTGCATTGACCAATGCGGCATCGCGCACTAATTCACCACGAAATCTTCCGTCCACTCTATCGAGGACAGAAGGATTCGCCCAGGTACCAATGACAGATAGCGCCTCCGCCTTCAAATCTTCCGGAATATTTTCCTTTTCAGCATAAGCAATGAGCAGATCCAGCTCCTTTTCACCCCCTACTCTCAAACAAGCATTGATGGCTCGTCTGATTAAGGGTTCATTATTAAAACGAGATTGTCCCAACATATTGGCCAGGGCAGGTAATGCAGAAACGATGGACAAATCGTCATTAATAGCCCTTGCTGCTTCAGTAACTATGTATTCATCCTCGTCATTTAAAAAAGAAGCCATTTCCTTATGACTCCATTTTCTAAGAACCAAAACCGCCAATAAGCGTAGCGATTTATTTGCATTTGATTTCAATTGTAAGATAGGTTCCACCTCCCCGATTCTGCTTAGCGCTAAAACAGCGGCATGTCTCAAATAAACATCCTCATCTTTATTTTTCTCTACCATGGTTAAAATGGCGTTAATTGCCTTTTTATCTTTCATTCGACCAATGGCTTGAGTGGCAAAAAAACTTACACGCGGATTTGAGTGATTAATTAGCGGGATAATTTTATCATTTGCAGCAGCAAAACGAACGTCACCCAATGTTTTTAGGGTTTGTGCAATAATTTCCTGATCAGCATCATTTAGCAGGGAGATTAGTGATGAAGCGGCATTTACATCCTTTTGAGCGAATTGACCGATGCCCCAAATGGCATGAATGCGCGCCAGTTGATTTTTCCTATCTCCAATTACCTGTTTAAGTATTTCCAAACCCTTAGCGCCACGAGCGACCAATTCAAATTGCGCTTTAAGTCTGATCCTGTAATCCTCGTAAGCTAAAAGACTTGCCAGTTGGGATTCAGCTAATTTATTGAAACGTTGGGTCATCCATTTTTTTGTCTCTAAGCGTTTAGCTGCAAAAGCATCATCTGTTGATTTAACATCAATTTTCCAGATTCGTCCATAATTTTTGGTATCCCAGCCAGTGACCCAATCGGCGGCATAAAGGGCGCCATCGATACCAAAACGAATACCTGTAGGCAGGATACCTGTGGTTAACATTTTTTCACCATCCAGGACGAAAGAGGCACCCTTAGGTTTCAGGCCAAAGGAATAGATATGAGAACCGGAAGAATTTCCAACAAATTCAACCAGGAAGAATTTATTCAAATATTCTTTCCCCAAAGCAGTTCCAGGATTATACACCATTCCAGTTGGACCATTATGAAAATTTTGAATGGGAGGAATGATATAGGCTGCTTGTCCTTCCCAACGGGCGGTATAAAGTTTCTCCTTCATCCAAACATTATATCCATTATTCCTGGGATCGGTATATTTTCCATATTGCCAGTTGGAACGCCAACCTGAATCACTACCATCTACCAAATGGACCAATCTTTCACTCTCCCCCTGATGATCGCCATCATTATCAGAAGAAATTAGATTGCCATATTCATCGAAAACGAATTCATGATCATTTCTGATACCATGCGCTACGACTTCGAAATCGGTACCATCCGGATTTGAACGGACTAATACCCCTTCATTGGGATATTCGTGTTTCACCCCTGCTTTATCGACGATATTTGCGCCAATATCACCAATTTGCCAATAAATTTTGCCATCCGGACCTTGAATTACCCCAGACATACCGTGGGCACCAAAACCAATATGAACGGCATAACCATGGCTAATTGATTCTTTGGACTCATAAAATCCGTCTTTATTTTTATCCGTCAAACGCCACATATCAGGACCAGTGCACCAAAATGCATCATCTTCTCTGACGAGGACACCACCTGCAACGTCAGTAATTTCCTCACTTGGACCGACGAAAACCTTTGTAGATGTTTCAGCGACACCATCGCCATCTTTGTCTTCGACCCGCCAGATTTCATCTTTTTCAACGGTCAAATCTTTCCAATCATGGCTTCCATCCTCATTTAAATCTTTCAGCCATTTATTTTTTTCTGAATTTTCAGGGGCAAATGTTTTCCTTAAAAAAGCACGTCGATCTTCGACAGATTGCAAGCTAATAGATGCCGTCATCCAGTCTCTATGACCTCGAATATCGAATTCTGAGTTTTTCTGACGAACGGCACGGGTGATGTAAGCCCGACCCAGGTTGTCAATTTCCAGGGAAACCGGATCGGGAGAAAGGGAATCTGATGCCCATAAATCCATTTTAAGGCCATCAGCCAGTTGAATGGAAGATTTATCTAAAACTTGCTTCGTTTTTTGACTGATAAATCCATTATCTAGCCTGATAATGTCCAGATTTTTAACATTCAAGCAAGAAATGAAACCAAGCAATAAAAGAAAAAAAGCACTTTTGCGAAAAAAAATGGTCATAATAAATAGGATTTAGGTTTAAGTACTACAAGTTAAAAATAAAAACCTAAATCCAACTTTTTATTTTTTTGCTAAAGAAACCTTCCAGGCACCTCTGAATTCACCTATTTTATAATCGACCGCTTTATCGGAAGGATACAATTCTTTAATTTTACTGAGCGTAGGAGCGTCTATATCTTTCGCTTCACCATGACATTTCAAACAAGTAGGCATACCAATACGAATGGGTGCATAATAAATAGAGGCATTTTTATTTTGATAATACTTAATATTCCCTTTCGATAGCGCCTTTAAAGCGACCATGTCTTGTTTCGATGGTTTATTCATCGGATTCCTGTATTTCTCTGAAACGCGGGTGATAGAAACACCATGAATATTTGAGATACTGTCCAGCAAAGGAAGGGCGTTTTCATTACAAAAAGTAATGGCATGAGGTGCTCCATGCTCCGAAATTTTCTGGGAAACTGTTTTTACCAGGGTTTGCTGACTAATGCCAACTATATTTTCTGCCAGAGAAATGGGGATTTCATTTTGACTATCTTTTCCTTTGTTGAGGGAAGAATTACAGGAAATGAAGGTAATCATAAAAAAGGCGATGGATAAAACCTTACCCAAATGACCCAAGAAATTAAAATGTAGGAACATACTTTTCATTTTTACATAAAGATCAAAAAAAGGATTAGAAGTTAAAGTAATATGAATCACATAAGGCATTAAAACATCCATTTATTAAAATGGCAACTATTCAGAAAATCTATTGTTAGCCATAAAAAATAACCTATGAATCTCCGGTATTTTACCCTATTTATCGTTTCCAACCTGTTTTTTCTAATAAATGGAAACGCTCAGGCCATCCCCATGACCTTTCATAATGGCTCCTTGAAATCAATACCTTTACAAATACCAGGTGTAATGAACCCGAATTTATCTCCCTTATCGGATAGCGGAGTTACGTTGGAGGTAGGTCAAAAAGTATTTTATTTTCCAAATGGTAAAAAGGGAAGGAAAGATTTACTTTTTTTGGTAACCTCAGATTGGAAAAAAGATACTATTCTTCAAATTCATGAGATGATCAGACAAAAGAAGCAGCTTTCTGAATAAATTTCTA
>Ga0247842_10008778_pt1 | contig 10505 bp, 9 predicted proteins | sample LaCruzMarch2015__3_FD_192411 | JGI IMG/M metagenome (GOLD analysis project Ga0247842, IMG submission 192411) | Freshwater microbial communities from meromictic Lake La Cruz, Castile-La Mancha, Spain - LaCruzMarch2015_19m | ecosystem: Environmental > Aquatic > Freshwater > Lake | place: Spain... | reverse complement strand
TATATGTTTCATAAATAACTCCTTATTGTACAATAAATATTAGCATTTTTTTGGCAGAAAGTCCATTGCTTGTTATAATTATAGCACTATGCGTTTATCATATTCGGCAATGTCGACTTTTACGCAGTGCCCACAAAAATACAAATGGCAATATATTGATCGAATTAAAACTCCACCTTCGCCGGAACTATTTTTTGGTTCACTGATTCACGACGTTTTAGAATTTGCCTTAAAAAACGATCCTATTGTGCCACAACTTGAAAAAATTTTAGCTTATTATGACCAAAACTGGAAAAAACAGGTTTTTAAAGGCGACATTTCAGAAAAAGAATTTTATGATAGCGGTATTGAAATAATTAAAACCTTTTACAATTCTCATAAACCGGGGCTTACCACCGTATTAGAAACAGAAAAATTCTTTGAAATTTACTGGGAAGGACACAAAATCGTTGGCAAAATTGACCGCGTTGATCGCTTGCCAACAGGAGAAATTGAAATTATTGATTATAAAACTAATAAAAAATTACCTGGCGAAGACGATTTTCACTACGATTTACAGCTTCCCCTTTATGCTTGGGCGGCGGAAACACTTTGGTCTGACACTAAAAATGTGCGATTGACCCTTCATTTTCTCCGCCACAATAAAAAAATATCGCCAACTAATATTAAATCTCGTGCTGACTTAGAACAATTTATCCGTGATATTGTTATTGAGATAAATAAAAATGAATTTCCTGCCAAAGTCGGCCCACTCTGCGGCTGGTGCGATTATTTATTTCAATGTGAAAAAGGAAAAAAATATTTGGAAGCTAAAAACAAAAAAGGCAAAACACAAAATTATAGCCTAAACAATCAAGCTCGCAGTGGCGCACAAGCTACTTTATTTTAGATCTAGACCAAATAATTTAATTGCATTTTTAGTAGTTTCCTCTTGAACTTTCGCAAGAGGAGTTTTTTTAATTTTGGCGATTTGTTTGGCAACCTCAATAACATAAGCCGGTTCATTGCGACTACCACGATATGGCACAGGAGCCATAAACGGACAATCTGTTTCAATCATAATCCGATCTAGCGGCACTTTTTTGAGCATTTCCTCACGCTCCGGTGTCAAGTGATAAGTAATATTGCCGGTAAACGATAACGTAAATCCCAAATCTAAAAACTTTTTTGCAGTAATCCAATCCCGACCAAAACAATGCAAAACTGCCTTTGGATTTTGGGATTTTCGAGATTGCAAAACATCTAAAACTTCATCGTCAGCTTCACGAGAATGGATAATTGCCGGTTTGCCAACTTCAAGAGCAATTTCTAAACTTTTATTAAAAACATCTTTCTGTAAAACAATGGTTGTCTTATTATGATATAAATCTATTCCGGTTTCACCAATCGCTACCACCTCTTCATCTTTAGCAAGTTCTAAATATTTATCAAAATCAAAATCCTCATCTATCACATGTATCGGGTGCAATCCTACCGCTGCCCAAACTCCGTGCTCAAATTCGTGAGCAATCTGTATCGCCTTTTGCGAGGTTTCCGTGTTTGACCCGACATTAATAATACCCATGACTTCAGCATCACGAGCGCGTTTAATTGCATCTTTGTAATCTTCATTAAACGCCTTAAAATTTAGATGAGCATGAGTGTCTATATACATAACTTTATTATAAACATACAAAGGTTATTCTGGCAAAAAAAACAAAAAAACCTTTAGCTGTTTTTAATCATACTTTTGGACCACATGGGTCAATATAAAACTGATGCACCAAAAAATACTAAATCTATTTCCTAATTTTTTTATCAAATTGCTTAGCAGTTTCCCATGCTAAACTAAAGATTTTCTTTTGGGCTTCCGCGATTTCTTTGGACTCTATGATTACTCCAAACTCTTCAGCTAGTGACATTATAGCAACCTTATTATCATATATATTTATTTCTGGCGAAAAATTAAATTTATCTATTGGCACTAACCTACTTTTACGCGCTTCAGCCTTATCAAATAATTTACGCTCAATTGCTTCTTTTGTCGCCGGCAAAATTGCATTAATAAATATTTTTTTCTTAGCGCGTCTATGATAATAATCGGGAAAATAATTTGGAAGCGCTTTATGCATGTCTCTAACCGAAGCATACGCCCTAATAGTTTCATGCGAAGTCAATGTGTCTTCGTAAACTGTCTCAATGCCTTGTATGCCTTCATAAAACTTTACCAACGGCTGTTTGCCTTTTTCATTATAGATTGCCCTAAGTTCAGGCAAATATTCACCAATTTCCTTTGCTCGGTCCTTAAAATCATTACTCCTTCTCTCCAAATAAGCAATCAACGTCTCGGGATGTTCCGCAGTATAAGTTTTTTTACCAGTTGCTGTCACCTTACTAATCAGACCAATTTCAATAAGCTTCTCCAAAATATCATAACACGTTGTTCGATTAATTTTTGCGCGTATAGCAATATTCGTAACCAATGATGGTCCAAGTTCTAATAAGGATAAATATACTGTTGATTCTTTTTTAGATAAGCCAAGTCCCTCTAATATTTTTTCCATTGTTCTCCTTATGAATAATAATTGTGTGGAAATTATTCGACATATTTACTTATATTATACGCGATATATGATTAGATGTCAATGATAATATTGTGGGTTACTATTGACAAAATCTAATAAATGTGTTATAATTTAGCGTTGACAATTTAGTAATAGGTTGTCATGAACATTAAAAATCAATAGCCGGCGGGCTCAAAACGTGGTGAAAGCATGAAAATATACCCACGTGTTTCCCCTCTTTTAACTCATTTCCCCGCCGACTACGTCAATAATGTAGCTGGATGGGGATGTTTTGATAGAAATACTATCGAAACAAATACAGGCAAACTACTGTCGCTAGATATCGATTTTGGCAATGTATGCACATTAAACTGCCCTCATTGCTTCCGTCGTCAAAACAAAGCTGATAGCTACAACCAACACGAACTAAGCTACGATGAAATTTGCCAACTGATCCTAGAAGCAAAAAAATTAGGATTGCGTTCAGTAAAGTTTCTCGGTGCTGGTGATCCGTTTCAATCCCCGAAAATTATCAATTTTCTGCGATTCTTACATCAAAATAATGTAACACCAGCTATCTTTACTAAAGGTTATGTAATAGGTAAAGACGAGCTAGTCAAACATTACTTCGGCGTTTATGGAATCACAACTGGAGAACAACTTTGCAAAGAACTAGCGAAATTACAAGTCAGTATCCTGCTTGGTTTCAACAGTTTCAAACCAACAGTACAAAACCATATGGTCGGTGATATTCAAGACTATACGACTACCCGTAACCGCGCCCTAGAACTTCTTGTGCAAGCTGGTATGAACAAGTACTATCCGACTCATCTTGCTATTGGCGCTAATCCTATCACTAACGAGAACTACGACGAAGTATTAGAAATCTACAAATGGGGACGGGTTCGGAATCTCTATGTTGTAGCATGTCCAACTATGGTATCCGGTCGTTGTTCCGACAATAGCTGGCGCACCATTACTCCCAGCGAAGATAAGCTCGTTGATTTATATATTAAAATATATAAATTCAACTTAGAGAGCGGCTTGCAAACTATAAGACAAATTAAATCAGAAGAAATTGCGGCCTATGCTGGCGCACACCCTTGTAATCAAGTAGCTTGCGGAATGTATATAACTCTTAATGGTACAGTACTCCGCTGTCCTGGTGACGACACTACTATTTTCGGCAATGTCAGAGAAAAATCACTCACTGAAATCTGGCATTCATCCGAAAACTACCGCCGCAGTGGCACATTCAACTGCGGTTGCCCACCCAAAGTAGGCAAATCTATTCCCAGTAAATTATTCGAGCGAGTAATGAATAATTTACTCTAACTTAAAATCTCCCCGAGAGGGGAGATTTTTTATTATCTTCAAAATTACACTATTTTAATCAATTCGTGGGAATAACGGTTCGGGTTTGAGGGTTTTGAGTTGACTTTGAATTTTTGACGCTACATCGGGTAAAAATGGTTCTAAAGCAAAAACTATTCCATTAATGGCTCTGGTCAAATTAACAAGAACGTATTCTAACTGCTTTTTGTCTTTTTTTGCTAATACCCATGGTTTCTCATTTTCAACAAATTCGTTTGCCAAATGAACTATTTTCCAGATTTCCTCTAGTGCTTCTTTGAATTGCAGTAATTCTATATGATTATTAACCATCTTAATGTTCATCTTAAGCTTTTTTTCTTCTTCAATTTTACCTAGGCGATCATTTTTTTGGATAATTAAAGATTTACCAATATAATTCTTAGTCATCGACACCACACGATTAACAAGATTGCCAAGCGAATTCGCCAATTCATTATTATATTTTTCTTTTAACTTTTCTTCCGAAACATCCCCGTCTTCGCCAAAAGGAAAAGCAGTTAAAAGATAATATCGAACTGCATCAGCGCCATATTTTTTAACCCATTCATTCGGATCTATAACATTGCCTACGGTTTTACTCATTTTTTCGCCGTCTACTGTAAAAAATCCGTGCGCAAAAATTATTTTAGGTAGTTTAAGTCCAGCCGAAAGACATAGCGCTGGCCAAATAACCGCATGAAACCACAAAATATCTTTGCCCATTAGGTGGAGATCGGCGGGAAATAGCTTATCAGGAGTTAGCTTTTTAGATTTTAGATTGGCAATTCGCGGACCGGAATAATAGTTAATAAGAGCATCAATCCAAACATAAATAGTTTGCTCGCTATCCCAAGGAATAGGAATTCCCCATGTAACTTCCTTACGAGAAATAGAAATATCATCAAGCCCCATTTTAAGTTTAGACAAAATCTCATTTTTCCGCGTCTCGGGTAAAATACTAATTTTATCTTTGGAAATTAAATCAATCAGTTTGTTTTTATATTTAGAAAGCTTAAAAAAGTAATTTTCTTCGCTCATTTTAACAGGTGTTTTTTTATGATCGGGGCATTTTCCTTTAACCAAGTCTGATTTAGATAAAAACTTCTCACACCCAACACAATAAAGCCCTTCATATTTTTTCTTATAAATATCGCCCTTTTTATAAATCTTAGCAAGTAAATCTTGCACGATTTTTTCGTGTCGTTTATTGGTAGTACGAATAAAATAATCATAAGAACTATTAATATTTTCCCAAGTTTTGCTAAAACGAGGCACCAGTTCATCGCAAAATTTCTTAGGGGTTTTATTGGCCCTTCCCGCTGCTTCGGCAATCTTTGCCCCATGTTCATCGGTACCGGTCATGAAAAATACCCTATTTTTATCTAAATGAGCGCGATAATATCGAGCCAAAACATCAGTGGCAATAGAAGTATAGGCGTGACCGATATGAGGCACATCATTAATGTAATAAATTGGCGTAGTAATGTATCGTTTCATAAATTTCTAATTCCTAATTAACCTAATTACTAATTATTTCTGATGATAATCACAAACTCACCCTTGGGATTATTATTTTTAAAATGAGTAATAACTTCCGCGATCTTACCTCTTTTAATTTCTTCAAATTTCTTAGTTAATTCCCTGCCCACCACAACATCTTTATTACCAATGGCTAATTGTAAATCCTGCAAAGTTTTAAGTACTCTGTGGGGTGACTCGTATAAAACCAATAGGTCGTATAAATCAACTTGAGAAATTTTCATTAGATTTCGAAGCATTGTTTGGCGACCTTTTTTCTTGGGTAAAAACCCCACAAATAAGAATCTATCCGCTGGAAAACCGCTAGCTGATAAGGCTACGCTTGCCGCAAATGCTCCCGGTAAAGCAATGACTTGAACATCATTTTTTATGGCCTCTTGAACCAATAGGCCACCTGGATCATTAATACCAGGGGTGCCGGCGTCAGAAACTAGTGCAACGTTTTTGCCATCTTTCAGCTTATTTATAAGAAAACTAATTTTTTGAATTTTGGAATGTTGATGATAGGAAATTGTTGGAGTAGTAATTTGATAATGGTCTAATAGTATCTTGGTATGCCTTGTATCTTCACAAGCAATTAAATCAACTTCTTTAAGAATTTTAATTGCTCGAAAAGTAATATCTTCTAAATTTCCTATCGGCGTCGGCACTATATAAAGTATTCCCATCTTAATTTTTACCTTTTTAACTTTAAACTTTTATCTTTACTTGATCCATCCCCAAACCATAATAGCTATGAACATAACATTAATAACTACTGCTAGTATACCAAAAAAGTTACTCCAGAATTTATTTTTGTTTATGCCCATAATTTTTTTATTATTAGTAATTAAGAGCAAAAATACCAATAAAATTGGCATCAATACACCGTTTAAAACCTGAGAATAAAGTAGCATTAACATGGCGTTAAAACCTGAAAGAGATATTATCACACCAATAATTATCGATAAGAATATAACAATGTAAAAACCCTTGGCCTTAGAAAATGATTTATTGAGACCCTTATTCTTCCATTGCATAGTTTCGGCAAAAGTATAACCGGTTGAAGCAGCCAAGACAGGTATAGCTATTAACCCTGACCCTAAAATTCCTACACTAAATAGTAAAAATGAGGCAACGCCAAGCGGCTTAAGGGCCACCGCGGCGTCACGAGCAGTAGTAATTAAATGTCCCCCGCCAGAGAAAGCGGCAGCGGCGGCAATTACAATAAAAAATGTAACGAATTGTGTAAAAAACATCCCCATGGTAACACCGACTCTCTCACGACCGAGATGTTTTACATCTTTCCTTTCTTCGATTTCTTGAGTCGTTTCCCAAAAAACTAAGAATGGCGTTATAGTGGTACCCAAAAAACCTAATGCTACCATAGCGAAATCCATGTTTATTATAGACAACCGTGGGATAAAAGTATCACGCAGGGCTTGACCCCAAGGAACGTTAAAGAGAAAAGCGGAAACAATATAGGCAAGAAAAACCGGCGTTAAAATAAATAGCCAACGACTAATAACAGCGTAGCCCTTTTTATAAAGCACAAATAAAAATAACGCGCCAAATAATAAGGCAAAAACCACTGACGGGATACCAGTAAGAATGTTAGAAACATCGGCCATGGCCGCAATATCTGCTCCGATGGTTAGAGTGTTACAAATAACGATAATAATAGTAGTGAACCAAGCCCAAAATAGGCCGAAATTTTCTATAATAATTTGGTTGATACCTTTTTTTGTAATTAAACCAATTCGCGTGGCCATTTCTTCCACTGCCACTAGTAATGGCAAAGCCAAAGGAACAAGCCAAAGCAAATGATATCCGGCGATAGCTCCCGTTTGTGTATAGGTAACAATACCCGCCGGATCATTATCCGCCGCTCCGGTGATAATCCCTCTTTTGGATTTCCAAAAAAAATCTAAAATAGAACGTCTTTTTTTAACAGGATAAAATATAACCGAAGAAAGCCCTTTAGTAGCAGCTATCCCTGTATTCACACCTGCTTTACCAGCGCGAAAAACCTGTTTTCCTACAGCAATCGAAGTATCAACACCTATTTCACTGATCTTGTAAGCGCCCTTACCCACTTCAGCCGTAGTTTTAACGCCAACCTTACCAATCTTGTAGATCCCTTTGCCGATTTCTTTGCCAATACCAATGGACGACTCACCAATAGTTTGAGCGTGTTTACCCATTTCTTTCATGTGCTTGGGAACTTTAAATGCTTTTTTGGACTTCTTCATAGAGTTTAACCCAATCAGATAAATTTAAATCTTCGGCACGTAGTGTCGGTGCTATCTTTGCTTCTTTTAGTATAGCCAATATTTCCTCCTTGGGCAATCGCAAGGTTGCTTCCAACGGATTATGAATTTGTCGTCTTTTTTGTGAAAAACCAGCTTTGACGATTCGAAAAAAAGTTGCTTCAAGGTTACGAAGCTCGCTCTGCTCGCAGTTACTCAAGGTTGCTTTAGTTTTCATGTAATCTTTTTTAGTAACTTCTAGTAACTTTTTGTAACCATTATTAGTAACTTGTAATTTGATTATGGCGCTATCTACCTTGGGAACTGGGAAAAAGCTATCCTTTTTTACTATGTCAATGATTTCGGCCTTACTGTAGAATTCTACCATTACTGTTAAAACTCCCCGATTAGAATCTCCCGGCTTAGCACAAATTCTCTCTGCCACTTCTTTTTGCACCATTAAAATCATTTCTTGGGGTTTATTTTCTGCTTCCAAAAATTTTCTTAAAACCGGTGAAGTAATATTATAAGGCAAATTAGCAATAATCTTATATCCGCTAACTATGAGTCCCGGATCGTAAGTTAAAATATCATGATGAATAATCTTAAGATTTTTAGTATGTTTGTATTTTTTTCGTAAAAATTCAACCAGTTTTTGGTCTTTTTCGATTGCCAAAACTAATTTAGCTTCTTTTGCTAATAATTCGCTTAATATGCCGAGTCCAGGACCAATTTCTAAAACAGTATCATTCTCGGAAAGCCCCGCGTTATTTATGATTATTTCTAGGGGTTCATGATTAACTAAAAAATTCTGACCCATAGCTTTTTTTAGCCATAAACGGTTTTCTTTTAGAGTTGTTTTAAGGTTTTGTAGATCGATATCTGTATCCATAATTTAAGGTTTTTCCAATCTAACATTAATTCTACCCGTGCCAAGTGATGCGATTTGACTAAAAGCGTCAACGGATAAATCAATAATCGCCTCGCCTTGAATACCGTGATCGGCAATAGTTACCTCTACGCTTTTTCCGTTGGCTAAATTTGTCACTAAAACTTTTGTTCCATTGGGCAAACTATTATGTGCTGCTGTCATCGTGCCAACTCCCGGATAAAAAGTGGCACTGCCTGTTCCGTAAATAGTCCTTTTCGTGCCAACGTATACTATTCTATCTTCCGCGTTTTTAATAATTTCGTTGCTGAGTAACTTCCTGGTTTTTTCTTGACCATTTTCACGAGTCACCTGATAAGTTTTTTCTCTCAGTCCTTCCGCGCCACTTTTTTCTATTCTGGTTTTACCTTTTTCTAAATTACTATCTTCACGTGTAATGATTTTGTAGACAATTTTTTCCGTTTCCTTCACTTCTGTGACGTCTACCCTAGTGATGGTAATTTTAAGATTAGCACTAATTCCCGTTTCTAGTGATGGTGACACCACGTCTTTTTCACCTATAAAGATATTCTTCTCCGACAAAAAATCTTTGATGTTTCCTTGCCAAGTTCTTAGCATCTTCTCTTGTCCCCCATCGTCAACCATTACTGCTGTTGCACGACCAATAACAATTTTTGATCCTATCCCTAAATTCGGATCTGGAAACACTTTTACTTTATCCTCATCGTAAATTTTAACATGTAAATTATTATAAACGGCGTTTAGATCTTGGACAAAAACATTTCCGTAATAAGTATCAATTTCGCAGTTATCGCAAATATTTTTTTGTGTATTTACTCCTTTAACCAGACCATCTGCTATTGTTTTCTGTTGACTATTTTTATTAAATACAAAAAATAAAACCGCGAGGTTAACAAATATTAAGCTGAAAATTGTCCAAAACAATATTTTCTTAAACATATATTATTGGATAATCTTAATATAACATAAAAAAGACCCAAGAAACACGATTATGGACCTCCTTAATTTAAATAAAGTGTCCTCGCGATCTTGGGTCTCCAATTGGTAACTGGAGTAGTCATATTCATCCCCTTCCGGAGACGAACGTCCCAAGAAAGGTTTGCTGGACTATCCAGCAATGGTCGGGTTTTTTAAATAAGGTACAAAAATTTTTCTTTTTATTTTTCCTTACTACTTAATGATATCAAAAAAATCGCTCTTTGTCAAGATGGCGATTATAAGGTAAAAAACTACTTTTCCACAACCTATTCTTCTCTTTTCTTCTCCATAGAACGGAAACGAGTTTGCTCCGGGATAAAATAAAGTTCGATCTTACCCACCGGACCATTACGATGTTTTTTAATAAACAAATCGGCAATATTTTTTCGCTCTGTCTCCGGATCATAATAATCTTCTCTATACAAAAACATGACTACGTCGGCATCTTGCTCAATAGAACCGGATTCTCTCAGGTCAGCCAGTTGCGGAATATGCCCGGGGCGCTGTTCAACAGCACGAGATAACTGCGAAAGAGCCAAAACCGGTACGTTTAGTTCTCTTGCTAGTCCTTTAAGACCGCGAGAAATTTCGGAAATTTCTTGTACACGATTAGGATCATGAGAATTTTGCCTACCTTGCATCAGCTGCAAATAATCTACTACGATCAATCCCAACCCTTTTTCCGCCTGAAGTCGTCTTGCTTTGGTACGAATTTCCATGATATTAACTAAAGGTGAATCGTCAATATAAATTGAGGCCTCAGATAAGGCGCTCATGGCATAACCAATCTTTGGAAAGTCGTTATCGGATAAATTACCGGTACGGAGTTTCCAGGAATCTACCCCTGCTTCAGCACAAATCATTCTATCCACTAATTGTTCTTTGGATTGTTCTAAAGAAAAAATACCAACCGCCATTTGATTTTTTGTGGCGGCATATTGAGCAATGTTAAGC
>Ga0247842_10008774_pt1 | contig 10507 bp, 16 predicted proteins | sample LaCruzMarch2015__3_FD_192411 | JGI IMG/M metagenome (GOLD analysis project Ga0247842, IMG submission 192411) | Freshwater microbial communities from meromictic Lake La Cruz, Castile-La Mancha, Spain - LaCruzMarch2015_19m | ecosystem: Environmental > Aquatic > Freshwater > Lake | place: Spain... | reverse complement strand
CACCGCTTGTTTGTATGGTGGTTATGGGAGCCCCACCCGGGCCCGGTCTTGGTGCTGAAGACACCACTTCCGTAAAGAAACGGGACCGCGCAGTCCCGCTACGTGTTGACGGGCCGTCCGCTGGGATTCCCGTCGCAGGTGAATGGCTGCCCCTGTGCACACATGCAGTTACAGTCACGCCAGTAGAGCGTCGGGGTCGACGGTGCTGGAAAGGTAGCCGTGGATTCGAACCACAACTGGAGAGGGTGACCAACTATCGGAACTTTCAGAACCCAGCCATCCAATGGCGATGCTACCAATGAGTTGTTAAAAAAGATTAAAGAACTCCCATCAGAGACGTAACGATAGACGATATTGTCCCTGGGGGAATGATTCCTGTGTAGGAGCCGGCTGCGATTGCGGCGATACCGGTGACGACAGCCGGCCATTGGCACTTGATGACATTTGCCAGCATGCCTGGTCCTTCATAGTAAGGTGCTTCGTCTTCCCATCTAGGAGGACATGGTGGAACTGCTCCAAGGGTAGGAGCACGAAAACCATCGTAGACTCCGTGCCACATGATGTGCCACTCCCGATATGTACTGCAGAATCCATCCGTCTCGCCTGTGAACTTACCAATAAGTTTCCCAACCAGAAATCCTTCTGCTCGCTCTTCGGGAGTGTCATACAGGTCATAGTCAACACCGTTAACTCCTTTAGTGGGTGGTGTTACTGTTTCATCCACCCATGTTACAGCCCCTGTGACGGGGTCAGTTACGCTGTGCATGCTGCCTCACGCTATGGGATTACCCGGGGCAAACTTCGCTACTTCATAGATTACTTTCGGGAGTTCCCTGTCCATCTTCCCAAGGATACGACCGATGTTCTCACGCGATGCTGCGAAACCAGAGCGATTGATGCTGGTGTTAATCATCCCGTTCTGCATAATCATGAAGAACCGTGAAGTCAGTAAGCCATACTCATACAGGTCTTTCGACTCTGCGTCAGCCACTGCTGCAAGGATTGCTGCCTTGTCTCCAGCGGGCTCATCAAACGTGAGGAACGATTTGTCCTCTGCATTAGTCTTTCGTGCCATTATAACCTCATTACTAATTGTAGTCTACCGCGCTTCTCTTGGTCGGCGCGATATTCTGCTTCTGCTGCCTGGATACCCAGAGCATTGTTCGTGAGTTCGAGCCGGTCGATGAAACGCTGCATCCCAGCGATGTCATCACGGAGCCCTACGATGATGTTGTCCTTCTCATCAAGACGTCGGTGATTGATTTCCCGCTGGTCCTTAAGACCAAGGACCTCATGCTCGGCATCGTTGACTTCCTCTTCCAGAAGGTCAATGAGGTCGTAGAGAGGTTTAACGTTCGCCTTGTAGGCTGCTACCTCGTTCTGGAGTTTTACCTTGTCACCTGCGAAGGCGTCGATGGTCTTCGTCAGGTGCTTGATGTGCTCCATCAAGCCTTCCATGTGCTCATCCTTCTTGGCGATGGTTGCATATGCAGCATCGCGCTCTGCAAGTAACCCTTTGATGTCCTCGTCCTGCTTGACGAGAAGTTTCTCAAGATACCCGCATAACGTGTCACTAATTCTGTCTGTCATTATAACTCACCCGTATGTGGTGCCGTCCCCATCAACGCCACCTCGGGCCATATGACCGCCATTGTAAGGCCCTCTAGACTCCGCATACCAGATGTGGGTCTGTGAACCAATGACGATGCATTTGACCATGTGAGCGCTTGGGTGACTTGCCCAAAACTGATTCTCTAGTTCAATTGTGTCAAAAATCTTGTGCAATAACATATTGTCACTCCTCTTTCGGGGGGTATACAGACGCTCCGCCGGCGGCCTTGCCTGCCGATAAGCATGCGCTCTGTAATACTTTTTTGGCTTCTTCAAATCCTAGACACACCTCGACTTGACAACCAATATCTTTAAGGTGGGCTATGATGTGCTTCTGAACCTTTGAGAGGCTCCCACCTTTAGTTCGCTTCATCTCAATGTAGAGATTTAACTCTGGAATGTGTAGGTCGGGGATGCCTGGTTGAACCCCTTCTTCTTTAAGATGCTTCCGAGTCTGGGGCATCCTGAATCCCCCATTGGGGATTGCATAGATTAGTAAGTCAGGATAGTTAGCCCTAGCCCAGTTGACTAGAGATACCTGCTCAAAATGCTCGGTGGGGACCCTGACATCTTGCCAGGTATCCCCGTGTTCATCTTCCTTTTCCTTTGGGCGGGGGACCGAACTCTTCGCGGTCCCTTTTGCTGGCGAAGACGCTGATGGGCGTGGGCCCTGGGTGCGCTTCTTCGAGCGTGACCCAGTCGTCGTCATCAGACATCAAGCCTTCTTGGTCATCACGGTGAACGAGCGGAAGTTCTTCCCGTTCTTCCCCTCTTTCAATCCGTTGTGGATGACCTTGACCATCATGCCGGGCTTAACCTTCTCTTCATCCTTGAAGTCAGAAAGGCCAGCGGTTAACACGAAGACATTGATAGCGCCATCTTTGTCGATGATGCTTGCTTCGGGTCCGTACTTGCCTTCGGAGACTTCAATGAACTCACCGATAAGGGTTGCCCCATCTTCCATCTTACTAAACGAGATGAACTTCTTTGTGCCGCCTGCGTTGTGCTGAATCGCTTCGAATCCGTCATCCGCAAACTTACTCTGTTTTACATCCTTTGTAGCCATGTCAATCAGTTCCCTCAATTCGTTTCTTCATAAAGAAGACTAGGCCCCCTCCTTTCGCTCAATGCATGGCAGGGGGCCATTAATCGTGAGAAGTCGTATGATTTCTCACACATCTCCTCATAAAGCGCATCTCCAAATGCTACTTTTTTTCTATACATAATACTCTTGATACCATTATAGCGGAATTATCCTCGATAAATCGTCTCACAGTGAGACGCGCAGCGTATCAGAGTGAGACGCTAAACGTATCACTGTGAGACGGCCTGCACGATTCTACATTTTTAGAATGTAGTTGAATCCCACATGCTCGACAAGACCCTCTTCAACTAATCGAACAAGGGTCATCCGCGTTATCTTTGAGTTGTATGTCTGGAGTGACTTTAGGGTTCTACCCCTTATGAACGTTGCATTCGTGATGTTCATCGCCGTCTCCCTGTCGGACACGAGAACAAAAATAACAGCATCTCGGGCTGTTGCCCTGCTTGCTGCCCACTTTAAAGCGTCGGTTCGCATGCCTTCAAGTCCTCCACTGTCCTACCCGTCAAATTACTAACGAGTTTAAAGTAGTCGTCACCCTTCTCCATGAGATGTCCAGCATACGCCGAAACCTCCACTGTCCAAGAGTTAAATGAATCAATCCCCTGTAGCGGTATAGCCGCATTGAGGGCATCTTCCGATATCTTAACGAGTTGTGTTTCATCGAAGTCTTTCGGAACATAGATGTAAACTCCATCGTGCAGTGTTGCGAAGGGTGGGTATCCTGCCTTTACAAGGGCATCAACCCAAACTCGCAGCATGTCGCAACCCGTGCCCTGGATGGTGTGATTAACCACCTGACGCGGGTTGTATTCCTCACCCTCAATCTTGAGAGGGTAGCGGTCGAGAAGCGTGAGTGCCGTGCCCGCAGTTACACAAGCCCGAAGAACCTCACCCTTCCATCTCCAGAAGTCAGGGAACGCTCGGTCGAGTCGGTCGAGAACCAACTTCGCGTATGCCAGTTCACAGTTCATGGTCTGCGCTAGTTTACCCGCAGCCACACCATAAATCCAAGGCAACACAATGTTCTTGACGAACGTCCTGAACGAATCCTTCTTGTCCAACTTCTTGTAGGGCTCTCCAGTGAATACACACGCTAGATACGAATAAACGTCCTCTGCGCAAGCCTCCTGAAGGGCCTTGTCTTGGCTGAAGTGTGCCGCAAGCACAACTTCCTGGCTCTTGATATCCAAACTCAAAGTCTTGTAGCCTGGCGGGGGTATAACAGCCATCCTGAAAAGAACGCCTGCTGTGATGGGGCAACCAAGGTGGCTAACCCGTCCTGACGCCTGGGCACACACGACTTCCTGTGGGTGGATGATGGTGTTGTTGAACCGTGCCTCCCCTGTCTGTGCCGTGTGGGCACGAAGGGCAAGGTGAACAAGGTTACACTTCTCCCTGACTTCAGGGTCGAGTGCTGTCCTTGACAGTTGCTCAAACATCTGCCAGTGCATTGTCCGAAGAAGTCCACTCTCTGCGTAGGGTGCGTTCGAGACTTCCATTGGAACAGGTATGTGATACCTCTTCAACCAGTCCTGAAACATCTTACGCTTGATGTGGAGTTTCCCGTCTTTGATTAAGAAGAAGTCAATGCCGTTGGCTTTGAGCCGCGGGAGCATGAACTCTGGCCTAATCATGGAGTTCTGCCACTCAAGGTCATAATGAATGCACTGCTCGTTGATAGCCATCCATGAAGCGTTACGCTTCTCCATCCTGCGCGCCACTTCAAAGTCCTCTTCGCTAACCTGACTCATGAAGTAGGTGGCGAGTTTGTAGGTGCACTTCGAGTCCTCCTTGTTGTGGGCCCGAAGTTCCTTCGTTACGTTGCGCGTGTTGAAGTTGACGTTCTTGAACTTCATCTGATAGTTGCAGTGCCGTGCCACAAGGTCCTTAAGACCGCGCCCCCGCATTGACTTGTCGTGACTTGAGATATTCTGATGAACTTTAATAACGACTGCGAGGTCGAGATACTCGTCGAACTTACAGAATTCACTAATGAACTTAATATCACGCGGCGCGACAAAGTAGAAGGCTGTGCCCTCTAGATGGGTAGGCCCGTTGTAAGGCTTACCCTTTTCTATATAATAGAACTCTTTATCGCCCGCGATGGAACCACAGAGGAACTTTCCGTCTGGGTCCCACTCCGCATCTATGGCATAGAACTTCATCTCATTTCACTCATCCGTTTATACGATGGATGCTTCGTGTCGAGTGCGAGTTCACCCCACAGATTTGGGGCACCCTTCTCAATGAACTCTACCATCCCAGGTTCTGGAGCATATTGCTTATCAGAAGGCGTAAAGATTGTCACTTTAGTGCTAGGAGGGCGGACTTCAATACGGCCCCTGCCCTCTTCACCCATCTGCTTCCAGAAACTGGCCGCAATCCATGATGGCGCGGGCTTCAGGAAGGCTGTTATTTCGTCAATGTTCTTCTGCCTTGCAATATTACGCTGGAGAACCTTCAAATCGGCCTCTTCAGTTGTTGGGAGAGGGTAGACCAAAAGGTGCAGCCCGTGCTCTTTAGCAGTTAGCGGGTCTGACACCACGAACAGAAGACCGTCTTGAACCTGAAGATTGTCTTGGTTCTGGAAGTTGTCACTCACTATACATATGCGCGTATTGCCATCATATGACTTTACGAACTTTACCTTCTGCCTCATTTTGTGCAGTATAACGTTTTTGTTAGCCACCCCATCTATGCCACTTATGCTAGATGCAAAGTGCACATGCACGCGGGGCTTAAGAACGTCTATCTTAACTTCATCCTCATCCCAGCGCAGTTCAGCCATTCTTGGCCTCCTCACTCGGATTCGGAGTTACTGGCGCTCTAATTGCCGTGCAGTTCCACCGGCCTTCGTATACCTGAAGGCAGGCACATGACTCGTCGCACACACGAGTCTTATCCCTGAAACAGTATTTCACAATAACACATACTGCCCGAAGCCTAGGCTCCTTGCAATTATACGGATTCGAAATGCTACTTTTCCAAGCAAAGGTATATATACCTAGGAGTTCTATAGTAGTATGTAGCAAAACAAGAGGTGAAAGAAGATGAAGATGCCAGTTGTGAAGGAAGGACAAATCAAAGCAGCAATCAAGAACGTAATGACCACAATGGAACAAATCCCCGAGAAGGTTCACACCCCCGCGGAAATCACAGAAATCGTAATGAAGAAAATCGCCGAAGAGAGCCACAAAATCATCGACGGTGGTGCAGGCGAAGGACACAGGATTCGCCAAGAAATCCGCTACGAAATCCGTGTAAGGATTGGCCCAACCTTCACCAGGATGGCCATCAAGAAGGCCCGCAAGTAAGGGCCTAACAAAACTATAAATAGTATTGAAGCGTATAAGAGTATGTGCAAGAGTCGGGAGGAACAACACCCCCGAACTGCGAGCACAAACGAAACCTGAAGGGGTAGCAACTTCGAAAGAAGCGGACTCCCCAAAGGTATAAATAGTAATGAAGCGTATAGGTAAGTGTGACAAAACAAGTCACAAAATCCCCAGAGGGAGTAGGCCCGAAGGGGAGTTCAAGAGAGAATTGCCACAGAGCGAAGGTATAAATACCTAGCACTCTAATAAGAGTATGTAGCAATTCAGCAGCCTCAACACGGGGATGTGCAGCGTCACAGGGCCTTGAGAGGTGGTCAAAAGGAGAAAGCCCCTCCAACCGGGAGCGACGCCGCGAGCCACTGCCGCGGATAGACTCAATCGGAGACCCTGGGGTGTGTGACAGTGAACAAGCACTCTAATGTAAGCGGCTCAATACCGCAAGAGTGCGTCGGCCCAAATGGCCACTTTAAATTACTAGCACGCGACTGATGCAACGAGTCATCAGCGTCCTCACCTCCTTATGAACATACGACAAATTGCGAAGCCGAAAGGCGTGCCACACAGCAGAAGTCCCAGTGCTGTGGTCAAGGGGCAACACGTCTCCGAGACGAGCCTCACCTCCCTAACACATGGCCGAGAAGCCCCAGCATGCGTCCGCGCTCACCTCCTTGCTTCCGCCCTTCCCCCCCAACATACGTCACATGTCTCGGATGCACAGTCTCACCTTCAATGTCTTACAACAAGTCCTCGCCCTAGCGGCACCCGAGGTTCAGCATACACACAGGCAAGCATCCAGACGGCGGCGCCAACTGTAAGTGCGGTTCGTATCGCACCCCGCTTGAGCCAAATGGCTCGGAGATTATTACCATGAGCAAAGTAGACCCAATTGCCAGCGTCTGTATCCACGAGGCTGGCCACGCAGTTATGATGAGATGTATGGGAATGAAAGTCCGCAGTGTTGCAATCAACCGAAAGGCAATTGCAAGCCGCCGTGGCGCACAGGGTGTAACAATCCCCGAAGTTAAAATGATAAGCCAAATCGCTTACGCACAGATTGCGGTTGCGGGCGCGGTTGCTGAAACAATTGCGTTTGGTGGCTGCCCAGTGCGCGCTCTGAACCGCTTGACTGATGCGGATGAGGTAGAAGAGATGATGGTTTTGAGCAAGGTTCCAGTCAAGGAACGTGCTGCCGAGAAACGCCGCATCATTGCAATGGTTGAGAAACGCTTAAGGAAACACATGGACCAAGTTGTTGCCATCGCCGAAGAAGTCGGGATGCACAACGTCTGCACACAAGAACGCATCAACGAAATCATGAAGGTGTAAATTATGTCGAAACAAATGCCAGCATTCATCTACAACCAGAGTTCCTACAAGGGAGCCACTGGGGGAAAAGCGTTCATAGATATGACTACCGAAGAGAAGATAGCATACTATGAGAAGGAGTGTGAAGAAGCCCGAACAAAAGGAAAATACAAGATGATAGGAGAGTAACTATGGTTAAGAGTAGAATGGACCAGCGCAGGACTCGTTACGCAAACCGCCCTGCCGATAAGCCAAAGGCAGAACCCCTCTGGCACTTCGTTGACCGCGCAAGCGAGTTAACAGAAACTCTCTCGGACAACGAGAAGCGCAACCACGAATGGGAAGCGCAGTGGTATAAGGATGCAGAAGATATGGCTTTCATTACTGAAGGTTACACTCCTCGCAACCCAAAGCCCGACCAGAAGGAACAGCAAATCATCGATGTGATGGGAGAGCACTATCGCAGGATGAACTTAAACAGGATTGTCAAAGACGACTACAAGACTTACGGAACTCGGAACATGACCGTTGTGCACAGGGGAGACTTTGGGCCAACGGGGATTGCAAGGAAGAAGCCCGACCTGTGTGTCGAGACACTTCAACCTGGGTCCTACAAGGACTACGGCTTCGACGAGCGTGCAGAGACCGAGCCCTCAAAGGCGCGCGTTTACTTTGCACGAGATGCATTCGAGGGCACCAAGAACTGGTATTGGACAGAGAAACTGATATCAGAGCCTCACAAGACTAACCCTGCATGGAGAACCCTTGAGGTCGACTCTAATGCAGAAGATTATGAGATACGGTTTGCAGAAGAGGTAACCCCTTGCAAAGAAGGTTACACCAAACACGAGAAGTATCTTATTGGGCAGTCTTATCTAGACAACCTCCGAAACGGCCGTAAGAACGATGGAGTTCTCATTGACGAATTCATCGGACACTTTGGAGTTGCGCGAAGAATGATTCAAGAGTATGCGCGCTTTGCAGATAACTGCAACTACTTTGGAGAAAAGAAAGGCGTGACTGGAGAAGAGTTCGCCCGAACGTTTAAGGGAACCCTCACGGGTCTCGACAGAGAATCGGGAAGGGGTGACGGTAAGTTCATCGATTGGGTTATCGTCATCAAACCCCAGAACGTTTGGAAAAAGTAGCATTCCGAGATGCGGTAATTGAGGAGCAAAATTATGATGACTGAAACAAGTGACTACGAAACCTACAAGTATGACCTGCCATGGGAATCCGTAAACGACATCGGGTGCGAACAAGCCCACCCCACAATTCCTTATTGGACAGAGCAAGAAATTAAGGATGCAATCGACGCTAACCGCCGATGGAGAAAGAGTAAAGGTATGCCGAGGGCAGACTATGACGTTGACAAAAGCACAGAAAGAAGAAAGCCGATTGAGGCGCCTTCGTTTGAAGCGGGAGAGATTATTTGAACAGGGCAAAGTGAAAAATCCGCGCGGTCCGAACACTGGGAGATGGACTCCCTATGTTAAGACTGGAGTAAAGCCCCACGGTTGCCCCCAGTGGTATTATGATAGTATGAGAGGGGGAGAAAAGTCATACGAAACTCGCCTTAAAATGGTAGAGACCAAAGTCGGGGGTTTCTGGTATGGTGCCGTAATCTATTGGTCCAAAGACACCAAGCAGATGATTCGACAATCCCCCAAGATGCGGCAGTGGGCTCTTGCCGTGATGGCGCGTGACAACTTCACTTGCTGGTATACAGGCCAGCGCGGGCAGGTTGAAGCACATCACATTGTGCCCTTTAATGCGCTCATGAAGAAGTATGAAATCTCAAGTGTTGAAGAGGCTTACGCCTGTGAAGCACTTTGGGATGTGAGTAATGGAATCACTATGAGCAAGGTTGCTCACAAGTGGCACCACGAAATCTGGGGGTTTAAGGCATAACTATATATAGTCAGCAGTGCTATAGTAGTATGGAGCAAGACAAACTCCAGAGCCCCAGAGGGAGAGGCCCAAAGGGGTGCTTAAGAGAAAACTGCTAGGAAGCAAAGGTATAAATACCTAGGCAACCTAGATAGTAATGTGGTAAGACAAACCACAAAGCAGCCCCGACAAAGGGAGCGCAACGTTCGCTGGGCCTTGAGGGGTGGTCAAGAGGTCGGGAGGCTTGCCGAGAGGCGACGTCTTCCGAGATTAATGGTTGTAAAGTTATCAGAGCATAATCATCAACAGGGAGGTAGGTTCCTCCCAACCAATCGGCGGCTTGGTAACCCGTCCGAACAGAGCGTAAAAGTCCTACTGGGGGTGGCAGTTCGCAACTGGGCCTGGGACAGTCAGTTTAAAACTAGCAGCGTGCAGAACTGTAATCGGGGTTCGTATCCCGACTGCACTTGAGGAAGTTCCTCTAGGAGTTTATTATGAAAGCAACACAAGTAGCAATCGTCCTGATTGCATTAATCTGCATGGCTGGCATCGTCAGCGCGGCAGGCAGTGTAACGATAGCAGCCCCTCACAAAGCAGTGCAGGGTGAGGTAAAAACAGTAATACTGTTAGTAGATGGTGTTGACAACGGCACCGTAAAGAGCGATGCCCCAAAGACAATTAAGATTGCCGAGGGCGAGCACACTATCACAATCGTCCGTGACAGCGGAGAAGTCCTGCAGCAGAACGTTACCGTCAAGTTCGGTAAGACTGTTTCAACTGACTTCAAGGCCAGCAACGGAGACAATCCGTTCCAGAGCAACGGGAACGAAGCGGGATACCGAAACATCAAGGTCGGAAACATCCGCGTGATTGTGAATGCTCACAACGTTGGCGGCACCTGTGTAGTAGCAGGAACTGCGATAGTAACTAACGAGGGCACGTTGAACACCGAGACGCACATGATTGGTGTGCAGATTGGTGGATACGACGACCAGCAGTTCATGGTAACCCTGAAGCCGGGTGAGACCAAACTGATTCGGGTCCTCGACATGATGGATGAGGGCGGTCTGCACAAGACTGGAAAGCACCGTATCGTTGCAGGCGTAACTGCAACGGTCAAATAAATTTTAGGTGACTCATGGACATTGAGATGATGTGTGAAATCTACATGAGTGTTCCCGCTTGCGTAGAATATGAAGAGGCTCGAATTAGCCGCGACATTGACCGGGAAGTCGAAGTCCGAAAGCAGATGTATGGGGTT
>Ga0247842_10008773_pt1 | contig 10508 bp, 13 predicted proteins | sample LaCruzMarch2015__3_FD_192411 | JGI IMG/M metagenome (GOLD analysis project Ga0247842, IMG submission 192411) | Freshwater microbial communities from meromictic Lake La Cruz, Castile-La Mancha, Spain - LaCruzMarch2015_19m | ecosystem: Environmental > Aquatic > Freshwater > Lake | place: Spain... | reverse complement strand
TTTATGGTAGAATGCAGAAAAAAAGAAAATTCAGCAAATTGTCCTTGCACATACTCTGTTTGTGGAAAAAAAGGAATATGCTGTGAATGTTTAAAATTTCATATAGACCACAGAGAGCTTCCTGCATGTTGTTTTCCAGCAGATGTTGAAAAAACATATGACAGAAGCTTTGAAACATTTGCAAAACTTGTTGCTCTGAAGAAAATCTAAAATGGAATTCCAAAAAAATAAAAAATATGATGTCTTTGGTATAGGAAATCCTCTTATAGATTTTCTTGTGCAGATAGATGAAGATGAATTCCTTAATTTTAATCTTGCAAAAGGAACATGCACTGTAATGGAAGAGGATGAAATTGAAAAAATATCCTCTCAGCTTGAAAAATATGAATTCACAAAAAGTCCAGGAGATGCAACTGCAAATACAATCACAACTTTAGGAAAACTTGGTGCAAATGTTGTTTATGCAGGCAAAGTTGGAAATGATGAATATGGTTTATACTATGAGCAGGATTTAATAGCTTCAAAAGTAAAGCCAAACCTGAATAAACATGCAAAGAAAACAGGCAAAGCAATTGCTTTAGTAACTCCTGACACAGAAAGAACTTTTGCAGTAAACCTTGGAGCAGCTTATCATCTTGAAAAAGAGGATTTGTTTGAGGAGGATTTGAAAAACAGCAAAATCCTGCATTTGACAGGTTATCAGCTGGATAATGAAACCATAAGAAGCACTTGTTTGCACGCAATCAAGATAGCAAAAGAAAATAATGTAAAAGTTTCAATTGACTTGGCAGATATTAACATGATAAATAGCAATAAAGAAATTATGAAAGAGATTATCAAAGATGCAGACATAATCTTTGCAAATGAGCAAGAGGCAATTGCATTGACAGGAAAAACAGGTTTGGATGTAATAAACGAGATTTCAAAAAATACAGATCTTGTTTGCATCAAGATAGGAGAAAATGGTTCCTGGATAAAATATGAAAATACTATTATAAAAATAGAGCCTGTTAAAACAAAAGCAATTGATACAACAGGAGCAGGAGATAATTACGCAGCTGGAATACTTTACGGTATTACTCACAACATGAAGATAGATGATGCAGCGCATTTAGCATCTGTGCTGGCAGCCAAAGCAGTCAGCAAAATAGGAGCAAGATTAAGCGAAGAAGAGCTTAAGGATTTGGATCTCAAACAAGCATAAGGTATTTAAACAGCAAATTTCTTTATTATGTTATGAAAAACCGCATAGCAGGATTTATAGTCATAGGAATTGCATTGCTTATAGGATTTATCACCTTTTCATTTAACAAAGCAATGAGAGACATAGTTTCAACTTCCTGCACTCATGGTCCAACATGTGCAATGTGGGGGGATATAAATTTTCAGACAAAAATCAGCATTGCAATAATGGTTTTTATTGTTATAGTAGGTTTATATTTAATTTTCTTTGGCAAAGAAGAGAAAATTGTTATGAAAATAAAGAAAATAAAGGAGCAGGTTAATCCTAAGAAGATTTCAAAGGAAAATTATAAGAAAATAATAAAAAATCTTTCAAAAGATGAAAAATTAGTATTTGAAAATGTCCTTAATTCAGAAGGAACAATCTTTCAGTCAGATTTAACTGAAAAAACAGGGCTGAATAAAGTTAAGATAACAAGAATTTTAGACAGGCTTGAAGGAAAAGGGCTTATTGAAAGAAAAAGAAGAGGAATGACAAATATAGTCATTCTGAAACATAATTAGAATGAAAAATCCAGTGCAAGAAGTAACAGAAGAGCATGAAATCATAAAAAAATACCTTGGATTATTGTGGTTGTTCTACAAAATTGACAATGTTAAGGTTAAAGATATAAAAGAAGTGCTTGATTTCTTCAGCATATTCGCAGATAAATGCCATCATGGAAAAGAAGAAGATTATTTATTTCCTATTGTTAAGAAAAAATGTCAGAAAGAAGACAAAAAACTTGTTTCAGAGCTTCTATCAGAGCATAAGAGGGGAAGAAAGTTCAGAAAGCTTATGCTTGAATCTCTGAAAAATCTTGATTTAAGGAGATATAGCTTTAACAAGAATGCTAAGAATTATGTTTTTCTTATGAAAGTGCACATTGCAAAAGAAGACAATATTTTGTTTCCAAAAATGAATTTTTGCTTGAATGAAGAGGAAAAGAATGCTCTTAAAAAAGGATTTGCTAAAGTTGAGAAGAAAACAGGCAAAGGAATTCATAAAAAATATGAAAAATTGTTTGAAAAACTATACAAAACTTATTCTAAGATAGAGTGAAACTGCATGAAACTAGTTTCACTACCTTGTTTATAAGGGGTTTCAGTTTTACAGTCATTGCATTAAACAAAATTTAATGTGGAGGAAAAATGAACAAATGGATTGTATTGGGAATTGTTTGTTTGCTTGTTGTTTCAAGCGTTGTCTTTGCAACAGTTGGAAAGACAAATGAAACAAAACAGGCATCACAAACAGCAGTAAAAACAGGATGCGGTTCCTGTAATGGCGGATGCACAGCAGAGAAAAACTGCGGTGTTGCAACATGTGGCGCAGTTTCAGGAGGAAAATGCACTTGTGGAGCAGCATAAATCTAGAAATGCCAGGACGCTGGCTTTCTTTTTTATTTTTATTTAAAATTAATTCTTTATGGTTAAAAGGATAAGGAGCCTCGGCATTCATAGAAATAAGCATTTGGGGGTGTTATATCACAAATACCTCGGCTCCTTAAATGGGATGTAATAATTTTTATATCTCCTCCTTTATGTCTATTGTAGCAATCATTGTCATTGTTTTAGCAATGTTTTTGTTCTTCCTAATTTTCAAAATATAATCATTAAAATCATGAATATCCTTAAATTTCAACTTCAGAAATAAGTCAAACTCTCCTGTTATGCCAAAAGATTCTTTGATATGAGAATTGTGAAAAAAAGAATCTTCTAAATCAGATTTTGTTGTTACAAACATGAAAACAATAAAGCTTTCATCAACAGCTTTGTTGTTTAATTTTACTGTAAATTTCTCAATAACCTTGTCAGAAACAAGTTTTTTAATCCTATCATGGACAGTAGAAGGTCTTAGGCTTGTTTTTTTGGCAATATCTCTTATCGCCATTCGTGAATCTTCCCTCAATACAGAAATTATCTTTAGATCTTTGCTGTCGAGCATATCTATATATTGTCCAACTAATATATAAATATTTCTATTTTTGTCCGATAAAATATAAATATATCGGACAAATTAAACAATAAAAGAAGAAAAATATATAAAGTTTTTATTGCACTAATCACGTATGATAAGGATAAACTTCAAGAAATATCTGCTTTACATGATAAGATGGCAGCTTAGTACACCAATACTTGCAGTTGCTCTTATTTGGTTTTCTACAATGAGCAAACTAATGGCAACAGTTATAGCAAATTTCATTGGAGGTTTAATATTTTTTTGGGTTGACATGTTTATATTCACATCAAGAAAGCTTGCAGTGGAATGGGAAGTGAAAGATAACATAATCTGTTCTGATTGCAGGCATGTAGCACGAGGATATAGAATAATAAAAACACCAAATTATGATAAAACAAAAGAAATAGCTCCTAAATTCAGATGTGAGAATTGCTCTAAAGAAAAAACTAAAAAATTAAGAGCAAATGGAGTTATAATAAACTAAGGAGGCAAAAATGGACAAATCACAAACATATGAAATCAAAGACATAAAATTAGCAGAGTTTGGAAGAAAAGAGATCCAAATTGCTGAAAAAGAAATGCCTGGTTTAATGGCAGTAAGAGCAAAATATGCAAAAGAACAGCCATTGAAAGGTGCAAGAATTATGGGCTCTTTGCATATGACAATACAGACTGCTGTTTTAATTGAAACCTTAGCTGCATTAGGCGCAAAAGTCAGATGGGCATCTTGCAATATATTTTCTACACAAGACCATGCTGCTGCAGCAATTGCTAAATCTGGAATTCCTGTTTTTGCTTGGAAAGGTGAAACATTAAAAGAATATTGGGAATGCACGAAAAAAGCTTTGGATTTTGATGGAAAAGGCCCTACATTGATAGTTGATGATGGAGGAGATGCAACTTTAATGATTCACAAAGGTGTTGAGATTGAAAAAGACCCTTCTATACTTGAAAAAGATTACAGCAATCAAGGTGAGGATTTTATAGAGTTAATGAATTGCTTAAAACAGTGCTATAAAGAGGATAAAGAGCAGTGGCACAGAAAAGTAAAAGAGATAAAAGGTGTTTCAGAGGAAACAACCACAGGAGTTCATAGATTGTATGAAATGATGAATGCAAATAAATTATTGTTTCCTGCAATAAATGTAAATGATTCTGTAACAAAATCAAAATTTGATAATATATATGGGTGCAGGCATTCTTTAACAGATGGAATAAAAAGAGCTTTAGATGTTTTAATGTCAGGAAAAACAGCAATGGTTTGTGGTTATGGAGATGTTGGAAAAGGTTCTGCTGAATCTTTAAAAAATGAAAAAGCTCAGGTTTTAGTAAGCGAGGTAGATCCAATTTGCGCTTTACAAGCGTGCATGGCTGGCTTAAAAGTATGCACTGTTGAAGATGCACTGCCTTTTGCAGATATTTATGTAACTGCAACAGGAAATTGCAATATTATAACTGCTGAGCATATGAGCAAGATGAAAGATCAGGCTATTGTCTGCAACATAGGACATTTTGACAATGAGATACAGGTTGCTGAACTAAAAAAATGGCCAGGCATTATAAAAGAAGAAATAAAAGGTAATGAATGCCCTGTGCATAAATATACTTTTAAAGATGGACATAGTATCTATCTTTTGGCAGATGGCAGATTAATTAATCTGTCTTGCGCAACAGGACATCCTAGCTTTGTTATGAGCAACAGCTTTACCAACCAGACACTTGCTCAAATAGAACTTTGGATAAAAGAGCATAAAATAGGAGTTTATATGCTTCCAAAAGAATTAGATGAAGAAGTTGCTCGTTTGCATCTAAATAAATTAGGTGCTAAATTGACTACACTTAGCAAACAACAGGCAGATTACATAGGAGTTCCTGTTAAAGGCCCATATAAGTCAGAGCATTACCGTTATTAAAACAAAGATTTATTAACAGAAAAAGCCTCAGCTTTTTTGTTTATAAAACAGCAGTTTTATTAACTCTTTTTCTTTTCTTTTTCTATTATGAAATTCAAAATAGATAAAGTTCAGGCAGCGATAATTCTAGGAGCAGTTTACATAGCAATGCAGCTGATTGCGCAGATTGCAGCTGCAAAAGTAATTGTTCTTGGACATATTATCATGGATGCAGGAATTATCTATGCTCTTACATTTACATGGCGAGACCTTATACACAAGCAGCTTGGAAAAAAAGCAGCGCAGACAACAATAATTCTTGCTGGAGTTTTAAATTTACTGATGGCGCTCTATTTTATTTTTGTGATAAAACTACCAGGACAGTCAGAATGGATTGCTGCAGGAGGACAAAAAGCTTTTGAATTTATTTTTGGCCTTGTTCCAAGAATAATAATTGCTTCAATTATATCACAATTAATATCAGAGCTTGTGGATACAGAGGTTTACCAGAGATGGACACGCGGAATTGGAAAAAACAAGCCGCAGTGGACAAGAGTTTTGATTTCAAACGCTATTTCAACACCCTTAGATAGCATTATCTTTCCAACAATTGCATTTGCAGGAATATTATCTTTGCCTTCATTGGGAATAATGATGCTCAGTAATCTTTTGATAAAAGCTATTGTAACAATAGCAACAGTCTGGATGATTTATCTTGTTCCTGAGAAAAAGATTTATCATGGAAGATAGTTAACAAAGCCACTCTTTCTTTAATTCTTTAAATTTATCCTGCTTGATAGATTCTCTTATCTTTTCCATTAATTTCATAAGAAACTTCAAGTTGTGAAGTGATGCAAGTCTGAAATAAGTCAGTTCGCTAGACTTAAACAAATGTCTAAGATAAGCTCGTGTATGATGCTTGCATGCATAGCAATTACATGTTTTGTCAATTGGCTTGCTGTCATCTTCATGCTCATTTCTTTCAATGTTAAATCTGAACTTATTCTCTTTAGTTCCTCCTGCAGAAGGAGAGATATACAAATGCCCTCTTCTTGCCCATCGTGTTGGAGCAACGCAGTCAAACATATCAACACCTCTTTCAACTGCTTGAAACAAATCTTCAACAGCTCCAATGCCTAGCAAATGTCTAGGTTTATTCTCTGGCAAAAATGCAATAACCCAATCAATAATCTTAAACATATCTTCTTTTGATTTGCCTAAACTTCCACCAATTCCAAAACCATCAAATTTCTGCTTTGCAATAAATTTAGCGCTTTTCACTCGCAAATCTTTATACTCGCCACCTTGCACAATGCCGAACAATGCCTGTTTCTTGTCATAATGCTTCAAACATTCAAGAGCCCAGCGATGTGTTCTTACAAGTGCTTCTGCTGTATATTTTTTTGAAGATAAAGGAGAGGTGCATTCATCAAATGCAAAAATTATATCGCTGCCTAAATTTTTCTGTATATCCATTGATACTTTTGGAGTTAACTTTAATTTTTTTCCATGAATAGGATCTCTGAAACTAACTCCTTCTTCATCAACAAATGCAAATTTCTCTGATTTTACATTCTTGTCAGGCTTTCTGTTAATCATATCAAGATAATTGTCAGCAATCTTGCCAACATTATGCTCGATTCCAAATCCCAATGAAAATGCCTGAAATCCACCAGAATCAGTTACAATTGGCTTGTGCCAGTTCATGAATTTATGCAATCCACCCATTTTCTTGATTAATTTATCTCCTGGACGCAAATGCAGATGATAGGTGTTAGCTAGAATTACTTGAGCGCCAAGCTCTTCGATATCTCTATTATCAAGAGCTCTTAATGTTGCAGCAGTTGCAACAGGAATAAAAACAGGAGTTTCAAAAGAACCATGCGCAGTTGTAATAATTCCTGTTCGAGATTTTTTACTTTTACGGGTTATTTTAAAATTCATTGTTCAAGAATCTCAACAATTTTCTTACCCCATTCTTCAGAAGCTCCTGGACCATTTCCAGTAAGAATATTTTTATCATAAACAATTTTTTCGCTGACAAAAGTCGCTCCATGGTCTTCAAGCTCTTTTTTTGTGCTTCCATCAGGAGCTTCCCAGACAGTTGCCTTAACATCATCTAGTAATCCTGCCTTTGCAAGAACAATAGAAGCAATGCATATTGCTCCAATTTGTTTTCCTGCTTCATAAGCATTCTGCATTAAATTCATCACCTCACTTTTCTCTAAACTTAATGCACTAGGACCTCCAATCAAGCCAATAAAATCATAATCTTCAAATCCAACATCTTTTACAGAAATAACATCAACAACATGGCCTTCTGCGCCATAGGCTTTTCCAGCTTCAATGCTAGCTACATCTACTTTAAACCCTTTTTCTTTCAATATTTTTTCAGGTGTAAGTAGTTCAACATCCCTAAAATTCTTTTGGCTAACAATAAGTAAAACTTTCGTCATTTTTTCTTCTTCATCCCCTCTATTATCGCCAATCTGGCTTGTACATCCAGTTATTATCAGCAATATAAATGTTACGATTATGTATCTAAACAAGTAATTTACCATTGTTCATTACAATTTTACCATCAATATAAACTGTTGGCTTTAAGATAATTCCATCAAGATGGCATTTTGCATCTATTTTGCCTCCCATTGACAAACTATTTCCAAGAGCAACATGCATTGTTCCTAAAACTTTTTCATCTTCAAGCACTGCTCCAGTTATTTTTGCTTTATCATTCAGTCCAATACCAATTTCAGCAATATTATTTGCATTTTTTCCGCTTTTCTTTAAAACAGATTTTAATTTTTCTGCTCCATAACCATTAATATCACAAGCAAAACCATTTTTTATTCTAATTTTTAGAGGTTTTTCCAGTTTTCCAACACCAGACATGCTTTTTTCAAAAACAACAATACCATTCGAAGTTCCTTCAACAGGAGCAACTGCAATTTCTCCTGCAGGAAGATTGCCAAAATTGCCTCTTATATGCAGATTTCCCCTGTCTTTGTTTATTTTTCTTTTTGTTATATCTGCAACAAAATTTGTTCCTTTTTCATTAGTAATTTTAATTTTTTTTGCTCTAGAAAGAATTTTATCTAATTTTTCAACTCTGTCTGACAACTTTTCATAATTAATCCCAATAGCTCTTTTCATCATATCTTCTGTGATTCCTGGCATTGAAGCAATGCGAACTCCGCTTTTGCAGGCATCTCTTCTAGCTTTTGTATGCGAGATAGATTTTGTAGTTGTAATCACAACAACATCACTTTTCATCATCTCTTTTGCAACATCTTTGCTAGGTTCATTTCCACTGACTTTTAACAAAGGCATCTCTATTTTCTTTGAATGTCTTGTTATCTTTCTCGCTTCTTTCAAAATAACATCTGCCATTTTCTTTTTATTCACGTCGTAAACAACAAGAAAACTCTCATTATCTCCCAGTTTCATGCACTTTTTCAGAATTATTTCTGCGCTTTTCTGCAGAGAAGCCATTCTACACCCCCATTTATCTCTTCATATTAATATCATACAAAACTTCTTCAATTTTCTTCAGATTCCACTTTATGCTGTCATACTTTTTTCTTACATTTCCATTTCTTAAATTCATTTTCAAAAATATTCCATGCATTTCATCAACAAAAGCCCTTATTCTCTTGACATCCTCAAAATTATTTGTTATGCTTCTTAATACAGCTCTTCTCTCTAGCTCTCCTGTTAAATCACATATTCCAGCAAGATAATCATCATCTTTTACACCAAGTTCTTTTACCTTAGGTATTTTTCCGTTTTCAACAAAATTATAGTAGCACATTGCCTCAACATATTCCTGCATTGCTTCTGAATAACTGCCCTCAAATGCAAGTGAACTGTCTTTTTTCAAAAGAGCATCAACTCTATCTTTAGATTTTTTTGTTTCAGATAGAACTTCCTTTGTTTCAGCCTCATTTTCCCTGTGCACAGAATAAATCAATCTTTTAGAATTCTTCAAAAGCTCTCTGCATTCCTTAATCAACTGCTCTCTTTTGCTGTCAAATCCTTCAATTCTTTCTATTATGCCTTCAAAATCCTTTTTATCAATCATAAGCTAACTATTAGAGTATAGTTTATAAACTTTTTCTTGTATCACAAGTTTTTTAAAATAGGCAAAAAGTTAACTATTATGAAATTCCTTATATTTGCAGACTTGCACGGAGATTTAGATATGCTGAAAAATCTTATCAAGAAGGCAGAAGAAGCAGATGCAATAATCTGTGCAGGAGATATAACCATCTTTGAGCAAGACATGAATAAAATAATAAATGCACTTGCAGGAACAAAAAAGTTAATTTTTATTATACCAGGCAACCACGAATCAGCTTCAAGAATGGAGAATATGTGCAAACATCACAAAAATATTGTTTTTCTGCACAAAAAAATAAAAATTCTCGGAAAACATATTTTAATTGGCTATGGTTCAGGAGGATTTTCACTTGTAGACAATAATTTAAAGAAATCAATAGGAAAAATAAAAGATACTGTAAATAAGCATAATGGAAAAAAGATAATACTTATATCTCATGGGCCTCCATTTAAAACAAATCTTGATTTAATAGCATGCGAGCACTGTGGCAGTAAGACAATAAAAGAATTAATTCTTCACATACAGCCAGATTTATTTGTCTGCGGCCATTTTCATGAGAATTTCGGAGTAGAAGACAATATTGGAAACACAAGGGCAATAAACCCAGGGCCTAAAGGAAAAATAATTAATTTATAATTTAATCTCTCTATCTTTAACATCTTTTCTAACAAGAAGAACAACTCTTGATTCTTTTTTTTCATCAGCAATACGGTAATTAATTAATTTTGCAAGTTTTTCTGCAAATTCTTTTACTTCTTCATGCCTTGGCATATTACTTATCAACAATCTTTGCATTGAACTGCCGACAAACATATATGATTTTGCCTCGACAAACATTGGGTTTGCAATTTTTATAATTTTTGCATATCCTTTCAAATCAGTCATGTTCCAATCTTTTATCAAAGTCAGTCGTAAAGTTGTTCTTGTTTCATGATTTTTTTCTTTCATTACTTTAAGACTTTTCAAAAACCTTTTCCAGCTGTCTTTAAACTGAGGGTTGCAGATTTTTTTGAACAATTTTTCATTAGGAGCATCAACAGAAAGGTATAATTGCGTGGGTTTTATCTTTTTTAAACGTTCTGGAAACATTCCATTGCTGACAATAAAGGTTGTCTTGCCTTTTTTGTGTAAATAGTCAACAAATTTCTGCAAATTTTTGTCAGCAGTAGGCTCTCCTGTTAGAGAAATTGCAAAATGCATTGGCTCTTGCGCTTCTTTTGTCTTCTGTCTGTTTATTTCTATGTTACCTCCAAAGCCAGAAAGCAGTTTTCTCTGAGCTTTAATTGCATTTTCAAAAAGTTTTTCAGGATTT
>Ga0247842_10008771_pt1 | contig 10509 bp, 10 predicted proteins | sample LaCruzMarch2015__3_FD_192411 | JGI IMG/M metagenome (GOLD analysis project Ga0247842, IMG submission 192411) | Freshwater microbial communities from meromictic Lake La Cruz, Castile-La Mancha, Spain - LaCruzMarch2015_19m | ecosystem: Environmental > Aquatic > Freshwater > Lake | place: Spain... | reverse complement strand
GTATTGTTTTCAGATATTAGAGACTTTAGCCGACGAAGTACAGATATGGAATTTGTCGAGAAAGAACTTATTCCTTCTTCTATAAAATTAATTGATATGGTCGAAGCTAATGGGGGTGTTGCAAAACAAATTGGCGATGCTATTTTTGCATACTACTCTACTGAGGGCGTACACCCGGATGCTCCTAAGGAAGCTATCTTAAGAGCTTTCAAAGATGCTGTTATCGGTTGCTTAGTTGAAAAACAACGAATAAAAGATTTGGGTAGAGATAAACCAGAAAGGTTTTTTAGTGTTACATATGGACCTGCTCTAGTAGGCAACATGGCTTCATCGCGCCACAGAGAAGCAACCGTTATTGGTGCCCCAGCTAATTTAGCGGCACGTATGGACTCGTTAACAAAAAAAACAACGTTTAAGCCTTTAATTGAGGACGGGAATAAAATTCTTTTATCTAAATTAGCGAAAATAACAATGGACTATTTTGAAGGTGCTCTTAAATTTCAGGAAGTAAATTTGGAGTCCATGAATCTAATAATGAATTCGTTTCCTGACGAAAAAGTTATATATTTGTTCGCTATAACAAAACAAAATCTTACTGCCCTAAACGAGATACTCGTTACGAACGATATAGACCCTATAGATGTAGAGGACTACATTTAATGTTAAATGCCCTATTTGGCCTTTCCTGTGGAGGAATAATTGCAGGCGCATATTTAATAATGAAATTAGCCGGAGCAAAAGGCGGAGTAGATGTTGTTTGTATAAGTTCTTTTATCGCTTTTTTAATTCATATGGCGATTTGGCCAAAGCTCACAGTCTCAGCATTCTATGATAAAAGAAACCTTTTAAGAGGATTAACCTTTGGTTTGGCGCAGATTTTTTTACTTAAAGCTCAAAGCGTAGCACCGACGAGTACAATGCTTATAGCATCTATTGCAGGCGCTCTTGCCGGGAGTTGGCTGGGGAAAATACTTTTAAAAGAACATCCATCATGGAATGAAGTTCTCGCAATAGTGGTTGCAATCGGAGGAACACTTATTGCTATCGATGGAGAAATATATGCAAATGTTTGGGCGATAATTGGAGGTCTCATACAGGGACTTACCAGCGTGCTTGCACGCTCGTTAATGAAAAGCAAAGTATCAAGGCGTGGAGCGATTGGAAGCGGATTTTTTATACTAGCGATAACGATGCTTGTTGTTTTATTAATCAATAAAGATACTGGTTCGGTAATGGATCTAAAATGGTCTGGAATTATTGCTGTCGGTGGTGCTGTTGCTCTTTCTCAATACGCATTCTTTCAGCTCTACAAAATATACAGTACACAAAAAGCAACAGTGTTTACTCTGCTTAGAGCACCTTGGGGCGTTGCGCTCGAAAGGACATTCGTCGAAAGTAGTGTTAGTACGGTAAAGGTGATATCAAGTGTCGTTGTGTTTATCGGCGCTCTTATCGCTCTCTACAGACCAAAACAGAGCAAGATTACTTCCAATGTTTGACAAACAACGTAGTGAGTTGGATAATTTAGAAAGGGACTAACAAGTCGGTTCAAAGAGATACAGGAGGGTATAAATGGGGAATGACAAGCTAACAAAGGAAGCGTTTGTATCGTCATACAATGAACAAATTAAACGAGCAGTAGAAAAATTAACAAGAACATTTAACACAGTACATCATAAGTTTTATAGTATTCGTGGTAACGGTATTAATTTAAAGCCAGAAGAATTACAGCTTTTAATTGAAAAAAAATTGAGAAAATACGATAAAGAAGTTATAGATTTTGTTAGTGCCCGCGTGTTTGATGCTGGGCATACGAAAGGTGAAGAAAATCTTCGCATAGATGCTATTGCTAATCTTGCGATGCAAATTCAAGATAAATATAATACTGACCCACATCAACTTATAAAGGCTATGGAAAAGGGAGCAGATTTTGCAGAACATGAAGTGTACAACCCAGAATATGATAAAGGTTCAAACAATTTTAAACTAAAGGATTGCGTTAAGAAGAAGTCGTTTTGGATTTTCGTGATAGTTATTGTGCTATTTTTCGCTGGCGTCGTCATTTATGCTTGGAACAGACAACTTCCACCAGATTACTGTGGAGTATCGGAAATGGGACTATGCCATGAAGGTTTTAACCGCTGAAAACTAGAAGCCTTGTGGCGTCCAATTTAAGACGACAGGAGGCTCCGGCTCTGGTTTAAAAGCAAAGTAAGCCACAGTACCCAAAATTGCCAAGGTTACTGCTACTAAAATCCATTCTTTCATTATCTTTTCTCCAGTTTCCCGTTTGTTTCGCACATTATACCACGGAATCTAAAGTTCTTAAAGGAGCTGAACTAACTAAATGTTCTTATGGTGTCTATTATTATAATACCAATAAAATTTAGTTAAACATCAGTTCCCAAACAGGGAACGCATGTCGCTTAATAATTTTATATAAGGACGGTATGAACTTGGTTAGAATATAAAGTTCAAAAGAGGTGTTATAAATGCATGCTAATTTGCCCCAAAACAACGTAGCAGTTGCGCTAGGGCTAAGGTTACGTGATAAGGAGAGAATAGGGACTTCTTTGGAACTTCTTTATCCTCACAAAACACATCAAGCGTGTGGTAAAAAGTGAACATAAAGTGAACATAATCCCTCAAAAACCATCAAAAAGCATACAAATTCCTGTAAAACTAAAGGAGCCTAACTATCTGTTTTGATTTTTAAACACTTGATTTTGTTCAGGACGTAAAATACTATCATTTCAACTCGAAAGCGTATGTACTCGTAAGGGTACCCAGGGTTCGACTCCCTGCCTCTCCGCCAGTAAGGATATTGTATGAGGTATACGTGATGCACTCTCTACTGCTGCTTATCTTTGCTGCCGGTTCTATTTATGCTACAACTCCTCCTGTAATTGGTGGGACAGAGGTAGATAAACTTTACGCACCTGCGGTCGTTAAGCTGTTAGTTACCAACCATGAAGGGGAAGGTCTTTGTACTGGGGCATATGTAGGTACAAACGCGATATTAACGGCAGCACATTGTGTTAAGGATTTTGGTTTTGTAAGCAAAAAAGATGTCGGCGAAACTATTTTCAATAAATTGCTCTCAAGAATTACAAACACAACGATAGAAAATAAAACAGGTATCGTTTTTAGTATTGTCCAAAAAACAGCGATCAAGATTAATGGAAACGATATCGGCATATCAAAAATAATATTGGATCGAGGTCATGATTTGGCGATATTGGTAACAGGTAGCAAGGTAGATAATTATGCTTTTATTTCTCTTGAAAAACCAATGATCGGACAAGCAATAGCGCTTATAGGCTATGGCAGGGATTGTTACCATTATGACTGTGTGTTTTCTCCAGGCGGGGTTGTTAAACGTTTAGGCTTCAATAAAATACACGGCGTTTATACCAACAAGGAAGACTCAGAGATAGAAGAATACGAGTATAAAGCGGGAGTAAAAGTAAAAATAAATGGTAAAGACTTTATCCCCAAAACGGCTCTATACGTATCAGGAGTAGAAAAAAAGAGAGTCGCAGCAATAGGGCTAGATTGGGGCCTTATCAAAATAGTTGGGCAGTTGGGGTATGAATATTTTAATATAATAAGAAATACAGCAAGTGTTGGGTCTGGTGACTCTGGGGGACCACTTGTTAATCAAAACTTTGGGATAATAGGTGTGGCAATTAGTGGTACGAATTGTACTGGAAAAATGAGTTATAAGATCGATCCTGAAGAAAAAAGACAGATCGAATTGGGCCTGTTATATGGAGATATGAATTTGTCTATTTTGAGTCTTTCTAGCTATAGTTGTTTGGAACAATATTCTTACTATGGAGATGAATACTCTCTTAGTTTCTACTCTATGATTGAAAAATCGATACCATTTATTAAATTTGCTATAAAGAATGGTGCAGACATAAATATTATAAATAAAAACGAAAGTGATTATGCGGCTGCTTCTAGTGGCGATGAATATTATAAAATATACGATAAATGACAAATAAATCGTAAGTCTAGTTTCAAAGTGGTTTTGTTTATAAAGTGCTGATATAATTATGCTGGAGAAAGGGTGCGTCACTGACTCGAAAGCGTATGTACTCGTAAGGGTACCCAGGGTTCGAACTCCCTGCCTCTCCGCCAGTAACTTTTATAAATTCATTATATGCTCTATTATATTTTTGATATGGTCAACTCGTTCTTTATCTTCGGGAGGTAAATGGCTATATATAATTTCGCTGAGAGAGCTTTTATTTGAAAGGTCAGAGAAATTTAATTTTAGATATTCTTTAATATCTTTATCGCTTGTCTTAATATTTTCTAAAATCTTACTATTTCCGTTTAATACGGCAATAATATCTTCCACGTCTTGACTTGTTCTGGGGTCTTGCCCTCTACCCTTGAAAGCATCTATTTTTGAAGCAATAAAGATCGTCGCAGGGAATATTTTTATGCTTTGTTCCTGGTCTATCTTATATCTTACAGCCTCTTTTGTGCCCCTTTTATACCAAATGTTCTTAAATCCCAGAATATTTCCATCCGTTGGTAGAAAATCAACCTTTATTTTATTCATCTTTAAACAATCTCTTTTTTATCTCATTTATTGCCAGATTATGTTCCCTTACTTTACCAATTCTGACAGCATCGATCAACGATAATAATTCATATAGTTTTTTGTTTTCAAGAGCTACATAAGGAATGTTAGGATATAGCGGCTCTATGCTTTGCCCTCTTTTTTCTCCCTTAGAATAAGGCCAAACAAACACATCATTATTTGATAGAATGATTTTATTTAAGGGTGAGGCGGAGTGGGCGGTGGGAATTCCTCTTTTTATCCCTGCTGGGGCAACCGGGAAGACATATTTAAGACCATACATGATAAAATCGACGAGAGCATTTTTCAGAAGAATTTTGTTATCCTTATCAATAAGACCGGCGATTGAAGACCTCGATATTGACTCACTGGTTTCAGATTGGCTTAAGCCGATCTTTTTTGCGATGTCTATTACTCGCCATTTTTTTCCTTCTAATGCAATAGCAAGTAAAACAACAATGTCTTGCGGTCTCATTCCATTATGACTTCTCATACCTTCTATTATACACTAAAACGCATAATATTGCAAATCGCAAATTGCGATATTATATAACCATCTGTTATTATTCTTTTTCCGCGCTACGTTTGTCGGTCACGTCAATATTCAAACTACCAGTATATATGACAAGCACAGGCAGAATTTAGATAAGTCAGCATGTATTAAAGAAAATAAAACCTTGAGCATCGTGCCATCTAAACATTTTGCTAATTTTAGAATACCACTATATTATTTTATTAAAATGTCTTTCAAGGAGGCTCTATGGAGTTTTTTGAAAAGATCCTGGAACTTATCAGCAGTTACGTTTGGGGCATACCTCTATTGGTTGTACTCTTTGGGACGCATCTTTTTTTAACGTTCAGGCTCGGGTTCATCCAAAAGTATACATTCAAGGCGATCAAACTGTCACTAACTAAAACTAACGAGGGTCAGGGTGAGATAAGTCACTTTGGCGCACTTGTTACAGCTCTTGCAGCGACTATAGGAACGGGGAATATCGTCGGTGTTGCAACAGCAGTTGCGGCAGGCGGCCCCGGCGCAGTCCTATGGATGTGGCTGACAGGTGTTTTTGGTATAGCGACTAAATATTCAGAGGCTGTGTTGTCCGTAAAATACAGGATCATAGGTAAAGACGGTGTTGTCTCCGGCGGACCTATGTATGTTCTAGAGAGAGGAATGAAAGCAAAATGGCTTGGAGTGATCTTTGCTATATTTACGGCGGTGGCGGCGTTCGGTATAGGCAACATGGTCCAGGCTAACTCAATAGCTACGATGGCAAAAACAACTTTCAATGTCTCTCCGTGGTTAAGCGGAGCGATAATGACAGTATTCACAGCGATAGTAATACTCGGCGGTATTAAATCCATAGCGAGGGTATGCGAATACCTTGTTCCTTTTATGGCTATATTCTACGTCGCCGGATGCGCTATTCTCTTAATTTACAAATATGATACAGTTCCGGAAGCTATTAAGCTTATATTGTCTTCTGCATTTACAGGTCAGGCTGCAGTGGGTGGTTTCTTAGGCGCTGGAATGAAGGAAGCCGTAAGGTACGGGTTGGCACGAGGACTTTTCTCTAACGAGTCCGGCCTTGGAAGCGCCCCTATAGTCGCTGCTGCTGCACAAACAAAACATCCTGTGCGACAAGCGCTTGTCTCATCCACAGGGACCTTTTGGGACACTGTCGTTGTTTGCGCAATAACCGGTATAGTTTTAGTTAATTCAGGCGAGTGGACGAAAGGCCTGAGGGGCGCAGAACTTACTCATGCTGCGTTCTCACAGATGCACTATGTTGGGCCTATTGTATTGACGGTGGCGCTATTGACATTTGTTTTCTCGACCATACTCGGCTGGTCGTACTACGGCGAGAAAGCGATAGAATATCTGCTAGGTTCCAGGTCCATAAAACCATACAGATGGGCGTGGGTAGTCGCTGTAATGATAGGATCGGTGGCATCACTGCAAATGGTATGGACGTTCGCAGATATAGCCAACGGCTTGATGGCGGTGCCTAACCTTGTATCGCTGTTGATCTTGAGCCCTGTAATAGCCAAAGAGACTAAAGAATATTTTGATAAAAAGAATAAATGGGATTAATGCCCAAGCCCTGATATAATGCGATCCAGTTATGGGTAGGAAGATAATTACCACTGTCTACATCACAGAGGAACAGGACAAGGCGCTTAAGGAACTTAACGACAAGACCAAAGTCCCTGTTGCTCAGTTTATAAGGGAAGGCATAGACCTTGCTCTGGAAAAACATAACGTCAGTTCATATGGACAATTGTCGTTCGATACAATACTCAAGAACCGCAAGCCTAAAAAAGAAGAATAGGGACATTTATCTAACATGGAACAAAAATACATACGCAACTTCTGCATCATTGCGCACATAGACCACGGTAAATCCACTCTCGCTGACAGAATGCTCGAGATAACTGGTACGGTAACAAAACGTGAGATGCGCGCGCAGTACCTTGACAACATGGACCTGGAGCGTGAGCGTGGAATAACCATTAAAGCTCAGACGGTGAGGATATATTATCAGGCGAAAGACGGGAATAAATATCAGTTCAATTTAATTGATACGCCAGGGCACGTGGATTTTACCTATGAAGTATCCCGCAGCATGGGTGCGTGCGAGGGAGCCCTCCTCGTCGTAGATGCGAGTCAGGGTGTTGAAGCTCAGAGTATCGCGAATGCTTTTATTGCCGCTGACAGCAACCTTGAAATAATCCCTGTTCTTAACAAAGTGGACCTTCCCGTCGCTGACATTGAAAAGACAAAGCAGGAAATAGAAGAGATAATCGGCATAGACGCTAAACATGCAATACCTATATCCGCCAAGACAGGAAAGAACGTAGACGAATTGCTTGAGGAGATAATCCATCTGGTTCCCGCACCAACTGGTGACGAGAATGCTCCACTCAAGGCGCTGATATTTGACAGCTGGTTCGATAACTACCTCGGTGTTATATCTCTCGTCAGGATAAAACAGGGTGTTCTCAAAGATAAGATGAAGGTAAGGCTTCATACCACGGGCGTGGTTTTTGACGTTATAAAGGTTGGTGTTTTCTCGCCCAAGGCCATCTACCTCGACGAACTACGAGCTGGCGAGGTTGGTTTTATCGCCGCAGGGATGAAGGATGTCTCTGAAGCAAAGATCGGCGACACCATATTTGCCGAGGGAGATACGACGAGTGAACCTCTTCATGGCTTTAAGGCAATAAAACAAATGGTGTTCTGCGGATTTTACCCTGTCGAGGCAAATGAGTATGCATCATTAAAGGATTCTTTGGATAAGCTGCACCTTAACGACACATCATTTACATATGAAAAGGATTCCTCCGAGGCTCTGGGTTTTGGTTTTAGGTGTGGGTTCCTTGGGCTCCTGCACATGGACGTAATTCAGGAGCGCCTTGAGAGGGAATTCAATGTTGATCTTATAACAACAGCTCCGTCCGTCGTCTATAAAGTAGTAATGGATAATAGTGGTGATGTGATAGAGATAAATAACCCATCACAACTCCCAGCCGTCGGTGTTGACCACATAGAAGAGCCTTATATAAGAGTAAGGATACACACTCCTGCTGATTACGTCGGAGGACTATTGGCGCTGTGTAACGATAAACGTGGTGAACAGGTCGACATGATATGTTATCAGAACAACAGGGTCCAGCTTGTGTATGATCTGCCATTGTCTGAGGTCATGTACGATTTCTACGATACATTAAAATCAATTTCCCGAGGCTATGCGTCCATGGATTATGAGGTCCTCGACTACAGGGAATCAAAACTCGTTAAGCTCGATATCCTTATAAACGGAAAGATCGTCGACGCATTATCCGTAATTGTCCATGCTGATAGTTCTTATCACAGGGGCAGGGACCTTGCCTCAAAATTAAGAAAAGAGATCAAACGCCAAATGTTTGATGTCGCTATCCAGGCGGCCATAGGTTCACGTATTATTGCAAGGGAGAATGTAGTGGCTCTGAGGAAGAACGTTACAGCAAAATGTTACGGCGGTGACGTGACGAGAAAAAGAAAACTACTCGAAAAACAGAAAGCAGGGAAAAAGAGGATGAAACGCGTAGGCAACGTCGAGATACCACAGGAAGCGTTCCTCGCTGTCCTAAAGGTGAAGTGATGTCCTACATCGCATTTGCCCCAAATTTTTATCAGAAACATAAGGCACAGATACGATTGGTATTCTTTGCCGCTGTTATATTTGTCGTACTAAAATTATTCGTGCTGGACGTATATAGGATTCCTTCGTCGTCTATGCAGCCGACGCTGATCGAAGGTGATCACGTTATAGGACTGAGGCATTTTATTTTAACAAGGGACAGTGTGGTCACAATAAAAAGACCCGACGATAAATTTATATATGCAAAGAGGGTGATAGCGTTGCCGGGTGACACTGTAAGAATAAAAGGTGGTCTTGTTTCTGTTAATGGCCAAAAACTCAAAATGGTTTTCGATAATGATACTAAAAAATATCGCTACATAGAGAATAGCGACGTTGTATATAAAGAGTATAATGGCAGAAAATTCTATTTTGTGCTTTACAGCAACGAGAAAAGACCTCTCGACCTTGAAAAGGATCTCAAGATATCCAGTACCGGATTATTTTTGTTAGGCGATAACAGGGTCAATTCAATAGACTCCAGAAAATGGGGCGAGGTCAATATGTCTGACGTGATAACCAAGGTGGCCTTTGTATGGTTCTCAATAGACCCGGACACCCATAAGATAAGATGGGACAGGATAGGGTTCGTTAAGTAGATACACTATTTTACGACTGGTACTGGAGCTGGAGCAGATGCAGGAGCAGTTGCTGGAGCTGGCGTGGTATCAGGTCCCGCTGCCTTAGGTTTAGCACCCTTTACTTTCTTAGGTAATCTTTTGATCTTGTCTTTGTTTTTTATTTTTTTTGCCTTTTTAGGTTTTTTCTTTGTAACAACGTTTTCCTTTTTGATCGCCTTTTTACCAAGCTCATCAAGGTCGAACTTATAGACGTCCTGTACCTGGGTTTTTCCTATTTTATCTGGTCTGCCATCACCGTCGGTATCTATCTCTACTCTGGCAAGTTTTCCGTCCTGGTAATACTCCCAGTAATCCATCTTGCCGTCAAAGTTGGTGTCGATCTCTTTCTTTACCAGCTCGTTGTTGTAATAACGTTTTATTACATCCGGTTTTCCGTCGAAATTAAGATCAAGCTCCTTTTTTGTTAGCTGACCGGTATCTGGTGAGTAGAACCTTATCTCGTCGAATTTACCGTCAAAATCGTTGTCAACGGCTATGCGTGCTATCCTTTCATCGTCGTTCTTTTTATTGTCGTAGTACACAACATAGTCAACTTTACCGTCGCCATTTATGTCGATCTCTTTTCTTACAAGGATCTTTTCGCCATTCTGGTCTGTTGTATAATATTTTTTTATCTCGGCTACTCCGTCATTATTAGTGTCAACCATCTCGACCGATTCTGCGCCAGGTGTTACTACTACTGCTTCTTTTGGCGCTTCCTGTGATACCTCTGGCTGTGTTACAGGCACTGGAGCAGGTGCGGCTATCGGTGCAGGTGTGACTGTCGGTGTCGGTGTTTTAGTAGCTGCCGGAGCAGGTTCTGAAGTAGTTGCTGGAGTGGGCACTGGAGTATGTGTCTTAGCAGCAGGCGCTGGAGACGGTGTATTAGCAGGAGTCGGCGTAGGTTTAGTTGCCGGTGCAGTGGCAGCAGCAGCAGTAGCAGCAGCAGCAGGTACTGCCTTGGCAGCCTTTTTTTCAGCGTCCTTTACATCGGACTTTGCTTCAGGTGCCTTTGTTTCAAGAGCCTTTGTCTCAGGAGTCTTTACTTCAGGGACAGTCGCTTTAGGGGCTGCCTTTTCAGGTTTAGCTAAAGGTTTTTTATTGGTCC
>Ga0247842_10008765_pt1 | contig 10511 bp, 10 predicted proteins | sample LaCruzMarch2015__3_FD_192411 | JGI IMG/M metagenome (GOLD analysis project Ga0247842, IMG submission 192411) | Freshwater microbial communities from meromictic Lake La Cruz, Castile-La Mancha, Spain - LaCruzMarch2015_19m | ecosystem: Environmental > Aquatic > Freshwater > Lake | place: Spain... | reverse complement strand
ACAAAACATTGTGAATTGTTAATGGGGATTGTAGTCTGAATCTATATTGGATGAATTTTTCTCGTCAGGCAGGAAAATTCGTTGCCAAAATAATTTTTTGCCTGACATTATGGACAGACACTAATTAGTTCGCAATTGGTTATTGTATCCGGATAGATTGTAATGCTGTTCTGCCGAAAGCAGGAAATCGAAAAATCTGCCGCATCTACCATAGTACCTGGAGAATATTCAACTAACCCATATGTGGAACCTATTCCTTCAATAAAATAAATGCTATAAGCTGAATTTATTTTCCATCTTTTGCGATAATCATTACCCACTAAAACCGTATCAATATTCTCAACTACATCTTTAGTGTTAAGATAGTTTTCAATATAACCTTTTACTGTATCTCCCACTTGCATGGTGAAATCATATAACAGTTCCTCCGTTGCAGCAGCAGGAGGAATAATGAAAACTTTCCTGTTTATGGTGTCCTGCCGGATTGCTCCTTTGTACCATACAGGGTTCACAATCGTTAACTTTTGATAAAGCAACCCGTTAATAAGAGTATCTCCTGATATGATAATTGAATAATTTTTTTCCAATGGAGGCCAACCCATTTGTAACATGTGCATATTCCATTGAGCATTACTTTCGGGAAATGGAAAGTAAACTGGTTGTTGTGCCATTGACGAAAGAGTAAAGAGTGCAGAAATCAAGAATAATAGCTTTTTCATCTGTAATGGTTTTATTAAATTGCCCATAACACTTCTCTCTAACCGCCATCTGGCGGCTATTTTGGATTAAAGGCGCAATGATATCCGCCTTAATCTGTAAATGTAAGACAAAACACGAGTAGTTATTCTCTTAACAGCAAAAATATCCAATAATTTGCATGAAATAAAAAAGCCTGCCAGATCGCTCCAACAGGCTCTCAACTAACCCACTTATGAAAACACTACGAAAACCTCATTGATTAAATTGCCGGCGGATTGGGATCCATTACCAGCAAGCCTTCGTAAAAGGCCATTGGTGAACCCTGTTTGCACAGGAAACCGAATTTATGCCCCTTATCCTTGTCGATTTCTTCACCCCAGGTTGTCTCAATGGTTTCGAGATGCACCAGGTTGCAAGGTTCACCAATCAGATAGCGCTTGGCTGATGCGCAGTTCTGTATGATCACGATCCCCTTGAAGTCAATGCCGAAATTCTGAATCCATTTCTGGACAGCCTTTTCAATACCAGGATAGAACCCTTCTAAACCGATTTCATATCCGCCGCAGTCCTGGTTAGAACCTTTCAGCTTCTTCTGTGACGGTTTGATCGTTCCCTGGGTCATATAAAAGCTGTGCATGAATTTGCCGGTCTTCATCGCGATGTCAGCGGCTATGGTCACGCCATCGGTATCCCTTTGCGGGAAAGTATCCCAATCGATATCCGCTTCCTGGATCAGGATGATCTCGGATTTTATTCCGCCGCCACCTCCGGCATTTCTCACGGTTGGTTTTGCAAGATCAAATAATGCTATGGTCATGATTTTGTGTTTTTAAAGATTAAGTTGCAGGAACGTAAGCAAAAACCGCTTCTTCAATTCCGAAGCCCACTGATTCGTACCAATCGGCAAAAACCTTGATCTGACGATCAACGCTTTCGATAGAAATGTTGGAAGCGCCATTGTTGCGGTTCATCAGCCGGATAAAGTTCTCCTTGGGAGTGGTGAAGATAAGGTTTTCGCCTGCCATGGATGGCAGCGGAGTCAGGGTAAGGTTCGTTCCTTCCAGCATGGTTGTCATGCCATCATAATTCGCGTCGGTACCATGGAGGTCGCGGCGTTTTTTGTGATAAGCAGCAAACCATTTGCGCGACAGGAAGATGTTCATCGCCATATCCTTGTACAAATCGCCCACCTGGTCTCCGAACGACTCCAGTTGATCAAACACATTGTCAACTGTGAGCGCATCCAGGGTGATGAAATTCATGTTTGATCCCCCGGCAGTGTGCTTATTCTTCAAAATGGTGACGAAGCCGTCCATCGAAAGGCCCAGCGCCTGAGCTGTGCCTTCGACCGGCGGAACATAATGTCCCTTGCCGATGAGGGCAAGTTCGCGGTTATCCATCACCTTTGGCATGATGAGTTGTTCGATGATATAGCGAGTGATCGGCCATACCTTACGGTCAATCGACTCATCACCCATAAAACCGAGCCATGAATCCATGATCTCATCGGGATAGAATGAGAGGTCGATCTTGTGCCGGCGCTGCAAAATCTCAACGGGAGTGAATGCAGCTTTTCCTTTCGGGGTCCAGCCTTCCTGGAATCCCTGAACGAGATCGGAGATCACGGCCTTTGATGCACGGTAAACCAAATCCTGTGACTGTTTGGTGGTCATAAAGGTTTCGGAGTATGTAGGCTGGGTCAAAAGCCGCAGAATATCTTTCTGGTTCGTTCCTACGTACGTCCCGAATGCGGCTTTAAGTTGGGCTAATGAAATTGTTTCGGCCATTGATACAAATATTAAGTGTTAAAATTATGAGCAGAATTCATCTGCGATTTTGTCGTGTGCATATACCGGCTCATCGGTGCTGCTTTCAATCTTGTCTGCATCTTTTGCAGCAACGATTGGAATGGCAGCATCTTCCGACTGTAATGCCAGAAGTGTCGCTTTGGTTTCAGCATGGCTTTGCTGTTCGTCGGAGAGAAGCGATTCCAATTCCTGGTTACGGGTAGTTACGTTTCCGAGTTCATCGTTTAGCTGCTGGACCCGTTCCGCTGTCAATTCCTGCGCTTCAAGATCTGCCGGGTCCATCTTGAAAAAGCCCTGAATGGCTTTCCATGTGTTGTTAATTTTCATTGGTCCTGAATTTTTGGTTTCATTTTGAATTGAAAGTTCTGTGATAACCGGTGATAAAGCGGCTGCAACTGAAATTGCATACTCAAGCGATCCGATCTCATCGATGAGTCCCAGGGTAATTGCCTCGGGGGCGAAATACATCTTGCCGGTCAGGGTGGAATCATCCAGTGCAGACCGATTGGCTTTGATGGAGGATAGGAATTTACTGTTGATCACATCCAGAACATTCTTCTGGTAGGATTCATACTTGCCATCCAGTACCTGGTTAACGTCGGCATTCTTATCTACCGAAAGGCTGGCATAGACTTCATGGAATTTGACTCCCTGGGCTTCCAATGCCGGCTGCAGGTCTTCCACCATCAGCATGGTTCCAATGGACCCGATGCGATCAAGGTCAGAACTTGCGATGATCTTTGATGCCCCGGAAATGATCCAGTAAGCTGCACTCGCAGCCATACCTTCTATATAGGCCACAACCGGTGTTGTGGAATTACAAATTGCCTCAGCCAACAGATCGGTGCCGGTCACCTGGCCACCGGGGCTGTCCACAACCAGGAGAATACTTTTGATGTTCGGATTCTGATTAGCCGATTTCACATCGGTCAAGATAGACTGCGACCCTCTGGGTCCGCAGGGCTGATCGTATTTGAGGATTTCCGAACGGATTGGTATGATGGCAACAGATCCTTCAGGGATGTTAGTATCGGCAAATCCGAAACGCTGGGGCTGATCCCCCATGGCGCCGATCACATAGGAGCGGTTCCGTTCCCGGGCAATTGCAGAATCAACATCAGAAAAACTTTCGCCTTTAAGTATCGAGAGCAAAATCGAAGCATAAGCGGTTGACCTCTCTTTGGAGATCAACCATGCGCCTGAAAGAATTTCTGCTAAGACGGGATTCATTGTACCCTTTTTATGAGGGTACAATATTATATTGGTATGGCGGGCAAATAAAGGACTTAAAATGAAGTCTGCATTTATGGAATGAATGGCGTGCCGGATGATTCACCGTAGGCAGCAGGCGCTGAAAATTCTGCGGTAAACACAACTTCCCATCCGTTAAACCCTTCTGCGCTATTAGGTTTCAGCAATTTGCCCAGCTTTTTCATTGGAGCATCCATTGATCCAAAGAACCGGCACACTCCATTTTTATCAAGAATTTTAAAAATAAGGTTCCTGTTGTTAAGATCACGCAGGGCTATCTCGACTTCTGCACGATCCTTTGGAATAAGCATTTTTAACTGGCAGGTATATTTTATACCGGCTGGGGTGTCTTCTTCCTTGACTTCAAGCTGGATCGTCTCAGGGGTGGCATAAAGATATTTCCATTTTTTGTCGCTCTTCAATGTAATTGAACCAGCCAGGGTTGTTAAGTCGACCGAGTAAGCGGCAACATCTTCCCAAAAAATATATTGAACCGGGTTGATCCCGCCAATATTTCCAGAATTGTGTTTTAAAACTGTCATAACGCAAAAATTTTAGATTATAAAAAATAGGTGTCCGATCATCATCTGTTTGTTGGCAGCAATTCCAGATTTAAGGCTCTTTTTTCGGCCCCTGTAATATGCTTTTGAAATCATGTCGTATGTAACATCATCGTAATTGATATTCATATCGGCGCAGAACTGCAAAACAACCTTTTTGATACTCCCCTTGGCGGTATGCTGCTCTCTGAGGTACCTGACTTTGTCATCGGCAAAAACCCGGAAGTGAAGCCGAAAGTGAGCTTCAATAATATTTTGAATATTTATCTGGTTCCTTTCTGAAATCCACGCGGTATTGCGCCTGGTTTCAAGTGACCGGTAATTAACGACCCGGAATGTAAATAGTTCACGATCCACCCCAGGCAGCATCGGCTTGGCCTCCATCGGGCGAATCTCGATGAAAGGTGCAACAAGCCTTCCCAGGTATGACCTTGATGTAGCCACAAGCAGTGGCGTGTCAAATACATTCCCTTCTAACTTCATCACGTAGCGGATGTAATCCTGGAGCGCCGGTTTAAGCCTGATGGTAATTGTAGGTCGTTCTTCTGTCAGATCCATATTAGCGAAAATAATTTAGATGTTACTGGTTGTAAAGGCCAACGGATCCTCCTGAACGAATACCCGGCCATCAGCGATGAAAGGAATGAGGTTTTTTGAGTACAAATTAATGCTGACGGTGCATATCTGATAATAATCTTCCTTTATGCACCATTTAATCAAAAACTGCATCCCCAATTTACGTTTGCCATTGTCTGTAAAATCATCCAGTGTTGCCAGGCGGAACCCAGCCGGCAATTTGTCATGATACTCCCATCCGTTGCTATCAATTTTCATTTTTTTTTCTTAGTTTGGGTAAGGGGTCATATACGCGCCCAACCGCCCAACCGCCCAACAAAGGCATTAAAATAGTGTTAAATCATTGATAATGAAATACAATTGTTTTACTTGTGCCTGCCATGGAGCGTTGGGCTGATTTTTCCATCCCAACAGAGCCATAAAAACTTTGAACATGATCCCGACCAATCCCAACAAGTCCCAACAAAAAAATATCATTCAAACGGTAAGCAGAAAACATAAAATACTGATATATAAGATTATAATATTTTGTTATCATGTTTGTTGGGCGGTTGGGCGGTTGGGCGCAACTTGGCTGTCAGGAATTTCCATGTGAATTTTCAGAAAGGCATCTCTGTTTGCTCATTTTCCGGTTCTGCCAAAATAGCAGGTTCGGCTTTTTCCGCTGGAACCGGATCAGGTGTTTTAAACCTTTCAAGGTCGATTCCCATCGCCTCAATGATTTTATATTTAAGGGCAATACAACTTGTGTTACGCTCGGCTTTTTCAATAATACGCTGATTGATCCCGCTCGACGGATCAGTTCTCCAGGATTCAACCTGGTATAGAAAACGATGGCTGTTTACCTGGCCAATATAGGCCGGATGATCTTTCAAGTACATCCGCAGGGCATTGATTTTTAAACTCTCTCCAGGGTGCATTTTCTGGTAAATTTGAATCACATCGCTAACTATCAGGAATAACACAGGCCCTGGGCCGCCATCCATGGGGATAGTTTCCTTTTCCGTTTTTGATCTGATAATTGTTACACTGGACTCGGTGGAGATGTCAAACTCCCTTCCGCTAATGATTTGTCCCTGCGCATACAACATACTGATCGTATCAAAGAATACCGATAACCGGTTGCTGGTACTCAGCTCTTCGCTTTGGCGGTTGATCTGCCGTTTAGCATCTTCATAAAACTCATCGTAGGTGAACGGCAGCGGAAGCTCCTTTACATGGTCAGTCCACATTTTGGCCATGGCAATAAACAAACTCACGGTATTGATAATACGCGTTTGATAAGTGCCGCCTTCCTTTTGAATATCGCTCTTTACCTGCTTCTGTGCATCACGCATGTATGCGGCAAAGTGCTTCTGCACGACCGGGCGATGTTTTATGATCTCCATTGCGATATTGCTCAGCCCGTCACGCTCGCGGTCTTTGAGGTCTTTATAATTGACAACTTCTTCATTGGTCCAATCATCTTTTTTCGGAACATGCTTTTGAACTACCCGGTTGCCAAGGGCGCCATCGTCACGCTCTGGTCCTTCCTGACCCAACAAAAGAGGGCAGCCGTTTATTTTCGACACATCGATATCCTTGCTGGTAGCATCCTTGCGCTTCTGCTTCCCTTCATTGTCATACACCGCAGCCTTTAACCCCTGGAACTTTACATCAGAAATCTGGGCATCGTTATACTCGTCGAATATCACCGGGATATCGCGAAAACGTTCAAGGCTTGTAAAAAATGCAGCATCGGTACCAGAGTTCAGGTTGAACAGAGGGGCGCCATACATGAATGGCGCCCTGATACTTTCTGCAATTTTAGATTTGCCGGATTCGGTAGGCCCTATAAAAAACAGCGCGGTGAAAAAACGCTCGATCGGAAAGATAATACTGCGGTTGGCCGAAAGGATTGCAAATAAAAGCGCCCACATTCCATTATCATTATATGTGTATACTTTGTACATCAACTCCGACCATTCTATCCATGATGTTCGGTGATCCGGCTTGAAAACTAAGAACCGGTCATACTCATACCGGTCATTGTCGGCACGCTGATCCTTATATATTTTGCTGAATGCAGGAGAGTAGTAAGTTGAGTTTTTAAACTTTACCAGCCCGAGTTCATCAACATGGGTAAATGAATTATCTGTAATGATGCCATTTGCAAAAGCAAAGAACCCTTCAGGTTGCCATCCGAATGTCGAAAGTTCAATGGTTTTTGGGAATAGAAGGGCGATGCTTTCAAGAATTTTCTCATGATGAAACGGTTTACCATTGGTGAAGATGTAGCCCCCGTTGTTCCACAGGAATTTTTTGAACTGCTGCAATTCAACCATGTCGCCGCTCTTGAACTCAACGTACTCTGCCGTGTTAAGTTCGGAATGGAAAAGCTCTACAATTCGTTTATTCTTTATCGGATCGCTATCATAGACCTGAAACAGGGGTTTCATGAAGAAATTACCAACCTTTATCAGTGTGTTATCAAGCGTTCGGAATACGTAGAATATATTGTTGCCGGTTTTGTTTTGAGCAGCGAAGAACCCGTACCGCTGGAAAAAACCCTGATCGACATATTCAGGCAGGTGGGCGATATCGAAAACATATTGCTGTTCATCAATGATCACATGCTCCTGCCGCTGAATTGCAAGGCTTTTCCGTTTCTCAACAAACGGGCGTAAAACCTTGGAAAATGAAGCCTGGGTAAGCCCAAACTTTTTTGCAATCTCATTGGTTTTAATGTGGATAATAGTATTGTCGAGTTTTGACAAGAATTCGGCGATCATCTCCACGAACTTTTTAGAGCGTTTTGTGTCGGGGTGTCGGAATAACTGATAGGTTAAGCCATTAACATAAAAGTCCAAAAAATCGATGTAAACAACAGATTTGGGTTCTTCATCGGTCTCGTCTACAGAACAATCCTCTCGCACTTCAACACGCATTCCCTGCTCGGTGAGCATTCGTCCGGCTTCGGCCAGGGGAGACTCAACATCCTTTTCGTCAACAATAAGAGATAACCCTTCAATTTTGATATTCCTGGTCAGTTTGGCCAGGCGAAAAATATCATCTTTCTTCAGCGGGCCATCCGGTAGGCTGATGGTATTTTCTTTTCCTTCGGCATGGTATGTAACCACCATGGATGGGCCGGCAAGCAGGATGGCACAGCCTGTTTCTGTGATCATTTCCTCGGAAGCCTCAAGAGCAAAGAATCCCTTTTCCGCTTTCTCAGGATTTGGAAGTTGTTTTTTGAGATTCCGATTGAGGTCTTCCAATTTGACGTCAAGTTTTTTTGCAATGTCCCCGATCAGGTAGCCACGCGACTCTTCATCACCGATAAGGGATATTTGGGAAACAAGCTCTTTGACCAGTTTGGCTTTTTGAAGTGGATCCTTGTCCACTGCCTCCTTAACCATTTCAATGCGGAAGGAAACAATATCCTTTCGGTTGTCTTCGATGAAAGCCTTCAGGGTTTCTGCACCATGTTTCAAGACATACGAATCCGGGTCATCGCCCTCGGGCAGTACAACCAGGTAAACATCGAGGCCCATCTGCAGGGGGATTTTGATGTTGGCAATGCTGGCCTTGATCCCTGCCGGATCACCATCATAAACGATCGTTATGCAATTTGTGAAGGATTGTATCATCTTTGCCTGATCCTCGCTCAGTGCGGTCCCTGAACCGGCTACAGCGTTCCTGATCCCGGCCAGGTGCCAACTGATCAGGTCAGTCTGACCTTCCACCAGCAGGCATTCGTTTTCCTTCATGATCTCTTTTTTGGACTGGAATAGTCCATACAGAAATTTGCTCTTTTTGAATACCTCGGTTTCGGCGCTGTTCAGGTACTTTGGCTTATCCTTTTCAGATGAAAGAAGCCTTCCGGTGAAACCGATCACCCTTCCGGAGCGGTCGAAAAAAGGGAACATAATCCGGCGAACAAAAGCATCGTAATAATGTCCCTGTTCGTTTTTTTTGATCAGTCCGGCGCAGAGTAACAGATCATCTGAATAACCTGCCGCATGGGCTGATTTCAACAGATCATTGCCAGATAAAGAATATCCAATCCCGAATATTCCAATGGCTTTGTCAAGTTCACGTTTTTGAAGATATTCCATTGCAGGAGCATTTTTCGGCAGGTTCTTGAAAAAATAATCCTGTGCCCATTTCAGGGTGGCAAAGATGCCATCACGGTGTTTTTCGGCATCGCTATACAAGGCATCAGATTCATTCGATTGAACAGGAATATTATAATGGCCGGCAATGTAGGTAAGCGCCTCGGTGTAGCTCATTGCTTCGTGTTCCTTGAGAAACTCAATGGCATCACCTGATCTGCCGCACCCGAAACATTTATATGATCCCTTGGCAGGGTTCACCATGAAGCTGGGTGTTTTTTCAGTATGGAAGGGGCAACAGGCTGTGTAGTTCACACCTTTTTTTTTCAGCGTGATAAAATCGTCAAGGATATCGGCGATTTGAGTAGCATCTTTTATTTCTTCTGAATTCGATATCATGCTGATTTCAATTTTTAGTGAGATTAGTTTATTGATGATGGTGGTGTTTTCATTAATTGGTTATGTGCAAAGGTTCCTCCTGTGAGGACCTTTGAATTTTTGGTATAAATACCACGATGAAAATTGATGGAGCCGGTTGAATAAACCGCCAGAGAACCAAACTATTCCAATTCTGCCTGGACAGCAGACATTAATTCTTTCAACCTTTTGCTAATATGGATTTCGAATTCCTCATTTATCACTTCAAAAGCGGCAGGTGTGCCATCCTCATTTGGAGCTTGAACAATCCGAAATTCCAGAGGACCTCCCTGAAGAATTTTATCCAGTAGGAGAGCATATGCCAGATTTGTAATACACAAATCATTGGTTGACATATTTGAAAATGTTTTCATAAGACTGTATCATTAAGGAGCCTGATTCTTTGGGATAATTCATTTATTTCAGCGGTATATTCTCACCTACTGGTTTACCGGCACTTTCGCAGGTCTTCCATTACCTCAGTCTCAAAATAGAAAAGTTTGCCGCCTAGTTTATAGGAGCGGACCATCCCTGATTTACTATATCTGTGAAGTGCAGGTCGGCTAACTCCTATAATTTTGCAGACATATTTGGCCGTAACTGGTTTCTCGATTCTTAACGTTTTGTCCATGATTAGTTGTTTAAATTACATGCGGCAAAAGTAGACAATCAAAAGTGACAAATAAAAATAAAGTTATGAACAACTACTTGATTGTGAACTATTTAATACAAATTAGTACAGAATAATACAAATAAATACAAGGATATACAAATAAAAAATTTCGAGGTATCCTGAAGGGATCCCGATATTATTTTTTTACCCGGAAATGGATTTTTATTTTACTATCTGAAAAGGTGATTTTCGATAAGAAATAATAATTCAAAATTAGCGATGGCTAATTTTTTTCATAAAAGTATTTCAGGTAGCTTCAGATTTTTTGAAAGGGAATTAACGTAATTTTGCAAGGGGTTACAAACCTTTAATTAGTGTCTGTCCATAATGTCAGGCAAAAAATTATTTTGGCAACGAATTTTCCTGCCTGACGAGAAAAATTCATCCAATATAGATTCAGACTACAATCCCCATTAACAATTCACAATGTTTT
>Ga0247842_10008761_pt1 | contig 10512 bp, 6 predicted proteins | sample LaCruzMarch2015__3_FD_192411 | JGI IMG/M metagenome (GOLD analysis project Ga0247842, IMG submission 192411) | Freshwater microbial communities from meromictic Lake La Cruz, Castile-La Mancha, Spain - LaCruzMarch2015_19m | ecosystem: Environmental > Aquatic > Freshwater > Lake | place: Spain... | reverse complement strand
AGAAAGGGCTGGGTTAACCCCGCCCATCCTAATTGGTTAGAAGAATATAAAAGGATGGGCGGCCCAAAGGGCAAATTTTGCTATTGCAAAATTTGGGTTTAATTACCAATATCTAACAAAAAAGTAATAAAACAGTAATTGATTCCCAATGATTCCTAACTATTTGCTATATAATAAGTTGTTTCTATTGTTATATTGTCTGGGCGATCAGATATGATTACGTGGTCAAGCCATGAATAAAAAAATGGAGCCGGGATATGGCTTTCTCTAATTATCCCAGCTCCATTTAGTTTGCTTAACTTCTTATAATTACTTAAATTACAAAAACGCCAGAATTGATGGCGTCCCTTGCCCGTATCACTACGGCAAGGTATCTCTTGTTTATACAGATGTATTATAGTCGTTATACCTTATCATATCAAGAAATTTCCGAATTCAGAGATAGTATTCCTCGGTGATTTTCGGTGTCCAAACGGACAAAAATGGGCGAAATTATGTCCGTTTTGTCCGGTCTTTTCTGTCTTTAAATCGTCTAACTCTTTTGAAAGAAAAACGTTAGGTCTTGTCCTGCGTAAAAAGGCGGACAAAGCCCTATTCTTTAGTCTCAAGTATTTGAGGTAATTCGGCTATGAGGGCATTTAAACGCTCTACCTCTTGCCGCATTTTTTCTATCAACGCCGTACGTTTTGAGTCGTCTTTAATGCTTTCCAGCTTCAACAATTCTGAAGCAGTTTTAGAAATAGACGTAAGGGGTTCCGTAAGCTCCGAAGAAAAAGTAGTTAGAATTAAATTCCTGATCCGTTCATTTTCAATCTTAGATTCTGCGTCAACAGCTGCTACGGCAAGCTGCGCTCCTTCAACCGCCAAAGCAGTTTGATTAACAAACATCTCCAATATATGCAACTGCTCCGGATCAACAAATTGGTTCTCCTCGGTTGCAAAAACTCCCAAAATTCCCACTATTTTTTCTGCTCCTGTAAAAGGTAAGTACATGCCACTTGATCCAGGCAGAGTATCTGTACCCTTACCTGCGGATTTCTTGTGCTCAAATACCCACTGCGCAACAGCAACCTCTTTTGAATCCAGCGCTAATTGCATAGCTTCGCCAAACTTAGCTATTAGCCTTTTGTTTTTATCCGGCACAAAAATAACTACTCTACATTTAAAGAAATCTTCGATATGCGAAAGAGCGATTTTAAACAATTCATCGGGATAAGAACTTTTTGAAAGCTCGCGGCTTAAAGCATAAAGCGTTTTAGTCCGGTCTTCACGAATCCTCATGCTAATAGTTTGGCGCCTCAGTTGCCCAGTTAAATGTGCTATTATAAAACCGACACCCAGCATCACTATAAATGTCAGAATATACTCAATATCTGCTACCGCAAAGGTAAAATATGGCTGCACAAAGAAGAAATCAAATAATAAGACACTAAAAAACGATGCTATCATTGATATCCGGCGTCCATACTGGAAAGCAATCCAAGTTACGCCAAGAAGATAAACCATAATTAAATTAACTAACGATAGGTGAAACAAAGTTAGAACCCAATCAACTAAAGTACAAATAACAACAATGCCAATGGCCAGCCAGAAATTTTTCCAAGAAAAAGGAGTCAAGCGAGGCGGTTTAAATTTAACTGGCTGCTCCTGGGTATCTCCGCTCAACAAATATAGATCAATGTCTTGGCATTTACGGGCTAACTTGTCAAATATGGAACCGAAGATCAATTCCCGCAGTTTTGGTTTTCCGGGCTTTCCAATAATTATTTTTGTTACATTTTTTGAGCGGGCGTATGAAATTAATGCCTCTGCGATATCCTGACCGCTAAGCGTTACAGCTTGAGCGCCTAATTTTTCCGCAAAATTAAGCATCCCGGAGACTCTATTTTTATCTTCCGAGCGTAATACAGTTAAAGGTTCAACATATGCCACGATCCACTCTACTCCCAAATCTGAAGCGATACGTTTACCGGATCTGATTAACCCAACAGCAGAAGGGCTCGGACTTATACATACTAAAAACCTATCTCTCACATTCCAAACCTTTGAAACAGAATGCTCTTTTTTATATGACATCAACTTAGTATCTACATTGCGTTCTGTATAACGTAGGGCCAATTGACGCAAGGCAATCAAATTTCCAGGCTGGAAGAAATGCTCTGCCGCGGCTTGAGCTTGTTCACCAAGATATACCTTTCCTTCTTTTAATCGTTTGAGAAGCTCTTCGGTAGGAAGATCCACTAACTCTATTTCATCTGTCCGCTCAATAAATGTATCAGGCACTGTTTCGCGCACTACTACTCCAGTAACCTGAGCGACAATATCATTCGCGCTTTCGCAATGCTGGACATTTAAGGTAGTATATACATCAATGCCCTGGTCAAGAAGTTCTTGGACATCTTGCCAACGCTTTGGATGGCGAGAACCCGGAGCATTTGTATGGGCTAATTCATCTACTAAGATAAGCTTTGGTTTTCTCTTAAGACTGGCGTCAATATCGAATTCCCGTAGCTGAACATTTTTATAGGGAATAGTTTTGGATGGAAGTATTTCCAGGCCTTCCAAAAGCGCTTCGGTCTCAGGCCGTTTATGAGTTTCTACATAGCCTATTATAACATCAATATTTTCTTTTTTTCGCGCGCGCGCTGCTTCAAGCATTGAATAGGTTTTACCAACGCCGGCAACAGCTCCAAAGAAAATTTTAAGTTTACCGCGATGGCTTTCTTCGGCTTTAACCTTCGCTAATATTATATCAGGATCTGGCCTTTCCATAAGTATTAATTATACCTCATATTATGCTTCTCGGTTATTTATTTCTTATAAGCGTCTAACGCTAAATTAAGTTCCAGCACATTTACAACCGGCTCCCCTATAATCCCAAATAAACGACCGGAAGTATACTTAGCGATAAGGATCTTAATCGTACTTTCTGATAATCCCCTAAGCCGCGCAATACGCGGAGCCTGATAATATGCTGCCGCTAAACTAATATGCGGGTCTAAACCACTTGCCGAAGAAGTAACTAGATCTACTGGAATAGGCTTATCATTAGGATCGGCTGATTTTAACGCTTTGATGCGTACTTTTACTGCTTCAATTAATGCGGGGTTTGTCGGCCCTAAATTAGATCCCGTTGACGCTGCCGCATTAAAGGAAACAGGAGATGTCGCTGAAATACGGCCCCAAAAATACTTGGGATCATTGAACGCTTGACCTATAAGAATTGAGCCGGCCGGTTTACCATTTCGATAGATTAAACTGCCATTGGCTTGGCTTGGAAAAAATACTTGGCTAATCCCGGTAATAAAAAGCGGATAAATAATGCCTGTAACAATTGATAAAACTATAAAAATTAGACTAGCTTGTTTTATTTGTCCTTTAAACATATTTGTCCTTATCGAATTAAATGTAATGCCGCTAAAATCATATCGATTAATTTTATCCCTATAAATGGCGCAACGATTCCGCCTATACCATAGATAAATAGATTATCACGTAGGAGTCTACTTGCCTGCATCGGTTTATAGTGAACACCTTTTAATGCGAGAGGAATAAGAAATATAATAATAAGCGCGTTAAATATTACCGCGGATAAAACCGCGCTCTCAGGCGTAGCCAAACGCATGATATTAAGGCTACGAAGCGCCGGATATGTTCCTACAAAGGCCGCTGGTATAATAGCAAAGTATTTAGAGACATCGTTGGCAATACTAAATGTCGTAAGTGAACCGCGCGTCATAAGAAGTTGTTTTCCGATCTCAACGATCTCAATAAGCTTTGTGGGATTAGAATCAAGATCGACCATATTCCCGGCCTCTTTCGCGGCCTGCGTTCCGGTGTTCATAGCAACAGCTACATCAGCTTGCGCAAGTGCAGGCGCATCGTTTGTCCCGTCACCAGTCATCGCGACAAGCCTGCCCCCTGCCTGCATTTGACGTATATATTTAAGCTTGGTTTCAGGCGTTGCTTGCGCTAAAAAATCATCCATACCAGCCTCGGCAGCAATTGCCGCGGCTGTCAAAGGGTTATCCCCTGTAATCATTACGGTTTTAATGCCCATGCGCCGAAGTTCGGCAAAACGCTCTTTAATGCCGCCTTTAATAATATCTTTTAGCTGAATTACCCCAAGCACATTGTTATGTTCTGCGACAACTAGAGGTGTCCCCCCACTTTTAGATATAGAATCTATGGATGATTTTAAATCTTCAGGAAACAGGCCATTAAGTTTTTTTACATAATCTTCGATAGCATCAACCGCTCCTTTTCTGATTTGCCTGCCATCGCCTAAATCCACTCCGCTCATTCGCGTTTGTGCAGAAAAAGGAATAAAATGAGCATTGAGTTCATGAATATGACGTTCTCTGATTCTGTATTTTTCTTTAGCCAATACGACAATGCTTCTTCCTTCAGGAGTTTCGTCTGACAAGGAAGCAAGTTGAGCCGCATCAGCCAACGATTCAGCACTAATGCCCTTGGCTGGAATAAAAGCTACTGCTTGTCTATTGCCAAGTGTAATTGTACCGGTTTTATCCAAAAGTAATACATCCACATCTCCAGATGCTTCTACTGCCCTACCTGATGTAGCAATAATATTGGCCTGGATCATCCTATCCATACCAGCAATGCCTATAGCGGACAATAGCCCTCCTATAGTAGTTGGAATAAGACATACAAGTAATGCAACTAATACTGTTACTGTAATAGGTTGACCATGGCCAGATGCTTCTACACTATAAAGAGAAAACGGTAATAGCGTTGCTGTAGCTAAAAGAAAAATAAGCGTAAAAACCGCGAGGAGAATACTAAGCGCGATTTCATTGGGTGTCTTTTGCCTCTTTGCTCCTTCAACCATTGCGATCATATGGTCAAGGAATGTTTCTCCCGGATTAGAAGTAATGCGAACTATAAGCCAGTCCGAAAGTACTTTTGTTCCGCCTGTAACAGAGCTGCGGTCTCCTCCACTTTCACGGATAACTGGCGCGCTCTCTCCGGTAATCGCGCTTTCATCAACGGAAGCTACTCCTTCAATAACATCTCCATCCATTGGTACTACGTCGCCTGCCTCAACAAGTACAACATCTCCTTTTCGAAGTGTAGCAGCGGATACTTTCTCATGACTAGAGCCGTAATTTGGCTTTAAAAGTTTTTTAGCAATAGTATCTTTACGGGATTTTCTTAAGCTCTCAGCCTGGGCTTTTCCGCGGCCTTCTGCCATAGCTTCTGCAAAATTAGCAAAAATAAGCGTAAACCATAACCATAAGGTAATAGCTAAAATAAAACTAGCTGGTGCTTCCCCGTGTCCATTTAATGCTTGGAAATATAAACCTGTAGTCAATATGCTCCCCACTAAGACTACAAACATTACTGGATTTTTAATCTGATGTCTGGGGTCTAATTTTTTTATAGAATTAATGACCGCCGGCCAACAAATGGCCAGGTCAAATAAAGATTTAGCTTTATGCGATTTACTCATAAAAACTCCTAAATACCTCGCAGCATAAGGTGTTCAACAATAGGGCCTAAAGCCAGCGCCGGGAAAAATGTAAGCGCTCCGATAATTAAAATAACCATAACTAAAAATATAATAAAAAGCGGCGTATGTGTAGGCAGCGTCCCTGGGCTTACAGGCACAATTTTTTTCTTAGAAAGCGAACCTGCTATAGCGAGCATGGGTATAGCAAGCCAGTATCTGGCAAAAAAAATTGCTAACCCTTGACTAATATTATAAAAAAGAGTCTTGGTGGTTAACCCGGCAAACGCGCTTCCATTGTTATTACTTGCCGATGAAAAAGCATATAATATTTCACTAAAACCATGAGGCCCTGGGTTTAAAATTGAGCTTTTCCCTGCGGGCAGAATAACTGAAATTGCAGTGCCTATAAGTACTAGTATGGGCGGTATTAAAATTACAAGGGAAGCCATTTTCATTTCGTAGCTTTCGATTTTCTTGCCTAAATATTCAGGAGTCCTGCCAATCATGAGCCCGGAAATAAAAACAGCTATAATTACAAAAGCGATCATGCCATAAAGACCTGAACCGGCCCCACCAAAAATTACTTCTCCTAATTGCATAAGCCACATCAGGATCAATCCACCCAGAGGCATGTAAGAATCGTGCATTGAATTTACCGAACCATTGGAGGCAGCGGTAGTAGCTGTTGCCCAAATAGCGGAATTTACTATTCCAAAACGCGCTTCTTTTCCCTCCATATTGCCACCTGTCTGAGATATTGAATAATGTTGATCTACACCAAGACTGTTAAACAAGGGGTTACCTTTTTGCTCAAAGTGAATACATGCCAATAAGCAAGGGATAAAGATAATCAACATCGTAATTAATAATGCCAAACCTTGTCTAGTGTCTCTAACCATATATCCGAATGTATAGCATAATGCAGCAGCTATTAAAAGTATGGCCAAAACTTCCAGGAAATTTGACAAAGGCGTGGGGTTCTCAAAGGGATGAGCAGAATTGACATTAAAAAATCCTCCCCCGTTGGTTCCTAGTTGCTTAATGGCTACTTGAGATGCAGCAGGGCCCAAGGCAATAGTCTGCTCTGAAACAGTTTTCCCATCTGCATCTTTTGAAGCCTCAAGCAGGGCAACTTTCGCGCTTGGCTTAAAAGTCTGAACCGCACCTTGCGATACCAAAACTAAAGATAGAATTATCGCGAGCGGCATTAGAATATAGAGTGTTGACCTGACTAAATCTACCCAGAAATTGCCGATGGTTTCAATTTGTTTTTGTACAAAACCTCTAATTACTGCCACAAGAATAGCCATGCCTGTTGCCGCAGAAACAAAATTCTGCACAGTGAGTCCTAACATCTGCGTAAAATAGCTTAAAGTTGTCTCTCCGCCATAACTTTGCCAATTTGTATTGGTGGCAAAACTCACCGCTGTATTAAATGCCAGATCCCAAGATACTTTTGGCATGGACATCGGGTTTAGAGGAAGGTACGCCTGAAAACGCTGGAGAACATATACAATTACAATACCTAAAATATTGAATAACATCATGGCCGCAGCATATGTTTTCCAACTCATCCCTTGTTCAGGATGAACTCCAGATAAACGATAAATAAGTTTCTCAAGCCATCCAAACCATATATTAAGCCCTGCGGGTTTTCCTTCATACACGCGTGCTATGTAAATTCCCAACGGCTTAACCATTAGAAGTAATGTCGTAAGAAAAATAACGCTTTGGATAATATTATTCCAACTCATTAAAAAATCTCCGGTTTCAAAAGGGCTATCAAAAGATAAATAAGTAAAAGTAACGAAACAATACCGCCGATCCAATAAATAACTGACATGTGATAAGCCTCCTATGCTTTGCTACAAAGAATAATAAGCATAAATGTAGCTATAGCTAAACCTATTATTATAACTACAAAAAGAATATCCACTGCTTGCTCCTTAAAAAAACAAAAACCAGAGAACGCAACTTCTCTGGTGTGTTCCCTCAAAATGGGCTTACGAGGTTAGCTGTCGGGCTCGGGTCGAGTAACCCTAATCTGATATTACTAGATATTCGCCCCAAGATCATTTTAGCTGATCAGATTCCTGGGTTCCCCGCTATCTTTTTAGGTCTTAAATGGCGCCTAAAAAAAGATTGAGCTTATTAAAATTAATGATAACATAAAAAATACCCTTGTCAAGATAGAACGCTCACTAAAAGAAAGGTGCGTTTAAAACTGGCGATCTCGTAGGGAAACGATGCCCTAAGCCTTTGAAACGTAAAGACAAAGAAAAAGCTCTGATCAGCTAAACTAATCAGAGCTTTATACCTCTCTCTTTTTGGAATGAGAGAGAACTTCTTGGCGTCCCCACGGGGATTTGAACCCCGGTCATCAGATCGAAAATCTGATGTCCTGGACCAGGCTAGACGATGGGGACATATTTAGTTAAACGTTTAAGGTTAGAAGTTTAAACTTGCTCCTCTTCTTTTTCTTCTGGTATTACGTGGGCAATGGAGGAAACTTTATCTCCGGAATCGAGTTTTATAATCCTGACTCCCTGGGCGCTTCTACCAGTATCCCTGATATCTTTTACACTGCAGCGGACAATCATGCCTTTCACAGTTATAACCATAAGCTCATCCTGGTCACTGACTATTTTAAGGCCTACTGCTGCGCCATTTTTGTCTGTAACTTTTACGTTAATCACGCCTTTACCGCCGCGCGACTGCTTTCTATACTCGTCTATTGCTGTGCGTTTTGCAAAACCTTCGGATGTAGCTGTTAAAACAGTGTAGTCTTTTTTAGCAACTTCCATAGCTATTACTTTATCTTTCTTAGCAAGGCTTATGCCTTTTACGCCCTTAGCGCCTCTTCCCATATCCCTGACCTGCTTCTCAGGAAAGCGTATGGCCTTTCCCAAATGAGTCGCCATAAGTATTTCCTGCGTGCCGTCTGTCAACGACACATCTATAAGTTCATCACCCTCTTCAAGCGTAATGCCGATGATACCGCCTTTTCTTGGATTTGAATAAGCCATCAAGTCTGTCTTTTTAATCAGCCCATTTTTGGTGGCCATTATAACGAAATTGTCCTCTTTAAATTCTTTTACCCTGACATATGAAGAAATTCCTTCCCCTTGTTCAAGCTGCAAAAGATTTATAACCGCTTTTCCTCTTGCTGAACGGCTTGCTTGCGGAATTTCATAAACTTTTAACCAATGCACTCTGCCTTTGTTTGTAAAAAATAATATATATTCATGCGTTGACGCAATAAAAAGATGCTCTACAAAATCCTCTTCTTTCATGTCTATGCCTGTAACGCCTGTTCCGCCGCGTTTCTGGCGCCTGTAAGAATCCACTGGCAGGCGTTTTAAATAACCTGCGTGGCTTATTGTAATAACCATATCTTCTTCTTTTATCAGGTCTTCTATTTCGATATCCTCTACCTTGCCGACTATCTCGGTTCTTCGCTCGTCTCCGTATTTTTTCTTTAATTCCAACGCTTCGTCTTTAACTATCTCCAGGATCTTTTTCTCGCTTTTTAGAATTGCTTTATACATCTCTATCTTTTTTATAAGCTCGAGGTATTCGTTTTCTACCTTATCCCTCTCAAGGGCTGTCAGGCGCTGCAGCTGCATCTCTAAGATAGCCTGGGCCTGAAGTTCACTCAAATCAAAATTTTTCATCAAAGCGGCCTGAGCAGCTTTAGGGTCTTTCGATTCCCTGATAGTTTTTATAATCTGCGTAAGGTGATCTATCGCTATCTTAAGGCCTTCTAATATATGAGCTCTTCTTTCAGCTTTAGTTAACTCGAATTGGGTTCTTCTTCTTACAATTTCTCGCCTATGTTTTATATAAGCCTCTAACATTTCTTTTAAATTTAAAACCTTCGGCTTGTTATCAACAAGCGCCAGCATTATAATCCCAAAGCTTTCTTCCATCTGGGTATGCTTATACAGTTGGTTCAGGATTATTTCCGCGTTCTGGTCGCGTTTTACCTCTACAACAATCCTCATCCCTTCCCTGTCGGATTCATCCCTGATGTCGGAGATGCCTTCTATCTTTTTATCCTGGACAAGGCCCGCCATATTTTCAATAAGCTTTGATTTATTTACCTGGTAAGGAATCTGGGTTATTATTATGGATTCCTTCCCCCCTTTTTGCTGTTCTATGCTTGCCTTCGCATGAATCCTTAAAAGCCCTCTTCCTGTTTCATACGCGTTCTTTATACCTTCTCTGCCGCAGATAATGCCCGCTGTAGGGAAGTCAGGGCCCTTGACAATCTTCATCAGATCTTTTATCAAGGCCTCCGGGTTATTTATTAACTCTACTATCGCATCGACTATCTCGTTCAGGTTATGAGGCGGGATATTTGTGGCCATGCCGACAGCGATACCGCTTGAACCATTCACGAGCAGATTTGGAAGCCGCGCCGGGAGTACGCTCGGTTCTTCGAGTGTCTCGTCAAAGTTAGGCGTAAATCTTACGGTGTCCTTATCAATATCGGCTAACAGTTCATCCGCGATGCTGGCCATCCTTGCTTCTGTATAACGCATCGCAGCGGCAGAGTCTCCGTCAACAGACCCAAAATTTCCCTGACCGTCTATGAGAGGATATCTAAGAGAAAAGCTTTGTACCATTCTGACTAAAGAATCATACACGGCTGTATCGCCATGCGGATGATATTTACCAAGAACTTCTCCTACGATTCTTGCGCTTTTTTTGTACGGCTTTGAATGCTCAAGCCCAAGATCTTTCATCGCGTAAAGAATTCTGCGGTGAACTGGCTTCAAGCCATCTCGTACATCAGGAAGAGCTCTCCCTACAATCACGCTCATCGCGTAACTTATATAAGACGCCTTCATTTCGTCTTCAATGTAAATAGGGATTAATTTTTCGTTTTGCGCGTACATTTTTTAAATATCCAGGTTTCTTACTTCTAATGCATGCTTTTCTATAAAAGCTCTTCTGGGCTCGACAGCATCGCCCATGAGAACTGTGAACATTTCATTTGCCTCAACAGCGTTTTCCATTGTAACCTTTAAAAGAGT
>Ga0247842_10008758_pt1 | contig 10514 bp, 11 predicted proteins | sample LaCruzMarch2015__3_FD_192411 | JGI IMG/M metagenome (GOLD analysis project Ga0247842, IMG submission 192411) | Freshwater microbial communities from meromictic Lake La Cruz, Castile-La Mancha, Spain - LaCruzMarch2015_19m | ecosystem: Environmental > Aquatic > Freshwater > Lake | place: Spain... | reverse complement strand
AAAGAGAAAAATTCAAGTCTTATCAGTTAAACTTAAATATCCCTGAAGCAGTAAAATTATTATCCAGTATGCCGTCGTGGGACAATGGTACTCCGATAGCCTTGAGAGCTATTTTCCTTTACCGGATATCCCGGTTCGATTCCGGGCGACGGCGTGATATGAAATCTTTATAATTTAGAAAGATTTTTATAGATATTTCTTCTTCTATTTTAATGTCATATTTTGATAGGAAGCTTGGAATTTATATAAGCTACGAAGAAGCAGCAAGGAGCTGGATTACGCGTAATCATTTAGACATGGTTGATAGGGCAGATGTTGAAAATCGAATGAAAATCGAAGATTCCCGAAGAAAAGATTCTGATTTGTTAAAAATAATTTCTCCCCCCATAAAGTTAAGTTGGCAAAATTAATCCCCTCACTTATTTTTAATAAGATTTAAAAATACAGCCCCTAAATTCTTTATATAAACTTTAAAAATTAGAATTAAACTTATCCAAAAATCTTATGCCAGGTTCTGGAAAAAAATCCTCTTGAAGCCATATCTTGTTCGCTGATTTTTTGCTTCATTTCTTCGCCGTCTATAACCTCATAGGTTATTTTTGGCTTTTCTTCCATTCTTGGAACAGAAGAAGCAAGTTGTTTTTGTGCAATTTCCATAGCTTTTTCTACAGTTGTTCTGCTGTATTTTTGTGCAAGAAGAGAATATTTTACTGCGTCAGGAGTATACCCTTTAGCAAGATTTTTCTTGATATGATCTGCGAGTTCTTGATTCTGGCTTTTTTCAAGCATTTTGTTTGCCATAAAGAAGAGAGATATTCTGACTTTAAAAATCTTATCCAAGCGCGATATATATTTTTGAGTGGTGAAGATATTTGCAAGGTTTGATTAGATTTTACTTATAACCCTGATTTTTCCCCTATCCCCCTGCTTAAATGAGTATTGTTAATTCATAATATCCAATAAAAGAAAAAGTTATCTTTAAAAACTTCACAACCATAAATAAAAAATGGTTCAAGAGGTGCTGCTTAATATAAGTCTGATTATTGTGCTTGCTTCTGTCCTAACCATCCTTGCCAGGGTAATAAAACAGCCGGCCATAATCGCTTATCTCATTGCAGGAATACTCTCGGGCCCTATTTTCTTTAACCTGGTAGGCTCTTCTGCTGATTCTGCAGGCCTGATACAGAACCTTGCAAGAATAGGCATAGCTTTTCTTTTATTCATTGTTGGATTGCATCTTGACTTTCGCCTTCTTAAGGAAATAGGAAAAGTCTCTATACTCGCAGGAATAGCCGAGGTTATTTTTGTAGGATTAGCCGGATTTTTTATAGCAGTTCAGCTTGGATTTTCTAATCTGGGCTCCTTTTATATCGGGCTTGCAATCGCTTTCTCTTCAACAGTTGTTGTAGTTAAAATACTTTCAGATAAGAAAGAAATGAATACGCTCCATGGAAGAATATCTCTGGGTATTCTTATCATACAGGATATTCTCGCAGCCCTGGTGATAATGCTTCTTCCGTTTATTAACCGTTCTGGCGCCGACTTCATGTTTTTTGCTTATTCTTTTGGCAAGGCAATTATTTTAATTATCTCTGCTTTTGTTATCTCTGCTTTTGTTTTTAATAGGTTCCTTAATTATCTTGCAAAAAGCCAGGAAGCCTTGTTTTTGTTTGGAATTGCCTGGGCTCTTCTTCTAGCAACAGCATTTTTCAAATTAGGATTCTCTATGGAAATAGGCGCCCTTATAGCAGGAATTTCCCTGGCATCAAGCAAATATGCTCTTGAAATTTCAGGAAAAATAATCCCCATAAGAGATTTTTTTATTGTTTTATTCTTTATTTTCTTTGGAAGCCAGCTTGCAGGCCCGTTGAACAGCAAAATTATTTTTATATCCATCATACTCTCTTTCTTTGTAATCATAGTAAAGCCATTAATTATCATGCTGATAATGAAATTTTTTGGATACACTAAGAAAACAAATTTTCTTGTTTCAATAAGTCTTGCGCAAATAAGTGAGTTCTCTCTGATAATTCTCCTTCTAGGATTTAGTTTGGGGCATTTAAATCAGGAGATTATGAATATTGCCGTTATTGTTGCTCTTGTTACAATAAGTCTAAGCACATATTTCATAAATTACTCCCGCTTTTTTTGCAGGCATTTTTTGAAATTTTTTAATTTTTTTGAAGGAAAAAATTATAAAAAAGAAGAGAACAAAGAAAAATCTTATGATATAATACTTTTCGGTTATCATAGGATTGGCTATAAACTGTTAAAAACTCTGAAAAAAACCGGTGATAGTTTCGTTGTTGTTGATTATAACCCTCGGGTTGTCAATTCTCTTATTGCTGAAGGAGTTGAATGCATTTATGGGGATGCAGGAAACAAAAATCTGCTTAATGAGATTAATTTTGAAAATACAAAAATAGTTCTTTCAACTATTCCTGATGAAGAGTCTAATCTCACAATACTTGAAATGCTTAAAGAAAAAAAATCTAAAGCGGCTTTTATTGCAACAGCAGAACAGCCGAGAACTGCACTTGAGCTGTATAAGGCAGGGGCAGATTATGTCATTATTCCCCATCATCTCGGAGGAGAATATTCTTCAAAGCTTATCGAAGATTTCGGAATAAACAGAGAGAAGTACAGAAAAATAGGAAAAGAGCATTTTAAGGAGCTGGAGAAAGCAAGAAATAATTCCAGTTTTGAGTGATTATTTTATCGGCCCTAATTTATCATAAAGTTCAATAGCATTCTTCAATCTCGTTTCAGACTCAGAAAAAATCGTTAGGATTTTTTCTCCCTTCTTTGCATTTTCTCCGACATGCTTCCATAGAAACATCCCAGAGCCCTTATCCATCGGACTTCCGGCCATGCTTGCAATAAGATTTATTTTTTTATTATCAATCTCTTTTATCTTAAAATTTTCTTCTGCCATAATATCTTTTTTATGCTTTCCAATCTTTTTTTCTATTTCTTCAATAGTCGGAACTCTTCCTTGCTGTGCATGAATTATTTCCTGAAATTTTTTGAATGCTTTTCCAGAATTTATAATATCTCTAGCCATTTTTTCTCCCCCGCCATTCTTTGTTTTTTTGCATAGTTCTAAAACTTTTCCTGAAAGAAAAATTGCTTTTTCTTCCAAATCTTTAGGCGCATCTTTTTCTCTTTTTAAAATTTTTATAATATCCCTGATTTCAAGCCATGGTCCAATCCCTCTGCCAATTGGCTGTTCTCCCCTGGTAAGAATACAGCTGAGATTAAGCCCGAATTTTTTCCCGAAAAATTCAAATTTTCTCTTTAGCTCTTTTCCTCTTTTTATATCTACTTTGGCGCTTTTTCCGTAGGGTATATCAATAATAACATCTTTGCTTCCAACTGCGATTTTTTTTGATAAAACACTGGCGAGAAGCTGGGCATCAGGATCTAACCCGAGTATTCTTTCAACCTGTATAAGCTTGTCATCTGCAGGGCTCAAACCAAGAACACCATTCCAAACCATGCAGCCACCTGTTTTTTTTACTATCTCTTTTATTTCCTCCCCGCTAAATTCAACCTTGGCTATAGCCTCAATTACATCTGCTGTTCCTGCTGCGCTGGTTATAGCTCTTGAAGAGGTTTTTGGCATTGTCAGTCCAGCAGCAGCGCATACTGAGACAATGATAGGAGTAGTCCTGTTAGCAGCAATTCCTCCGATAGAATGCTTGTCAGCTACTTCTCCTTGAAAATTCAATCTTTTGCCTGTTGCAACCATAGCCCATATCAAACTTTCTATTTCAGAATCATTCATTTTATTTTTATAAACAGCAGCGACAAAATAAGCAATTTCTGCTTCTGTCAATGCATTATTAACAATATCTTTGATTATGCATTCTATTTCTTTTTTTTCAAGAGTTCCCCCATCCATTTTTTTCTTGATATGCCTTGTGCTGTCCGGTCTGCTTGCAATACTGACTTCAACCAAATCGTTTTCTTTTATATTTAAAAAATCAAGAATTTCTTCAGATACTGCTATTTCATTTGGTTCTATCAAGTCATTAGAAACATCAACTATAGAAACAATATTATCACTGTATTTTGAAATATTGATTCTCTCACCAACATGAATATTGCTTTTGTCTGAAGTAGATTTATGAATGACTGCTATAGGTCTTCCTGCAATAAATCTCAAAATTTTTGTTTTTAGTTGCATTTCTTCCTCTTTTTAAATTTTCTCTCTCAGTTCTTATTTAACTTCTCCAGGATTTTGCTCCTGGAATACCATGCTGCCTATTTTTTTGTCTTTATATGCTTCTACTAGCAGTATGAAATAAGCTAAAATTAGTGGGCCTATAATAAGCCCCATTATTCCAAAAACATAAATTCCGCCAGTCATTCCAATTAGGGCAATAGCGGGATTCATTTTTGTGCCTTTTGAAACAACAAGAGGTCTTATTATTGTATCAACCCAGTTTATGATAAATAATCCATAAATTAAAAGACCAATAGCCGAGCCGGTATTGCCATTTAAGAAAAGATACATATCAACAGGAATCCAAACTAACCATGGTCCGATTATAGGAAGAATAGACGCAGCAGTTAATAGAAAAGTTAACAGTAAGGCATGCGGAACTCCGCATATAAAAAATCCAATTCCTGCAATAATACCTTGGCTTATTCCCACGATTAATTCTCCGTAAATTGCAGAGTATGTAACACTCTCAAATTTCTCATAGAATTTTCTTTGATATTCTTTTGAAAATGGAGATAAGGATATAAAATATTCTATTAATTCTTCCTGGTCCCTCATGGCTATGAAAAATATAAAAAAAGCAATTACAACATTAAAAAGAATGGGGATAATATTAAAGAACATATTATTTATTGTCGAAGAAACAAACCCAGATATGTTCGAGGATAAAGAGGCAGTCATGGCATGAATATTTGCAGCAATTTGGGGATTATCCAGCAACTGGGGAAAGATTGTTTTAATAAGGGATTCTATGTCAGATATGGAAGAGACGTAATTGTAAACTTTGTCAAGATTTGATAGAGAGTACTTTATTAATAAAGCTACCAGAACAGATATTATTATAGCCAGTAATAAAACAATAATCAAAGCAGAGACATTTTTTGAAGTTATCTTTTTATTTATAAGCTTGTAGAGGGGAGAGAATAAATAGGCAAGAATAAGCCCGACAAAAATTGATAAAAAAATAGGTTTTATTATCAAAAATGAAAGAACAGCGAGTAGGACAAACAGCGCAATAATTACATACTTCTTTATTTCCCTATCTTCCATTTTATATTACTAAAATAGGTCTTGATTTATTTATAAATGTTCTCTCAATATCAAATTTATGCATCCCGAGAATTAAAATCGGCAAGTTTATAAACCACCAATTTTTAATAACAATATCTTTTTCTCACAAACCTTAGCTTAAACGGTTTTGTGGGTTTGAGAAAAAAATAAAAAACATAAAAGGCAATGAATAACAAATCAAAATCAAGGGAAGTTGAAGCCGAGCAATTTCGTGAGGGAAAAATTATAATAAATGACGAGCGGAATTGCGAGTTAAGAAACCGAAGGTGTCTTAGGCAATGATATTTGTAATAAAGGTAACAACAAACAAAGAAGATAGAGCATTTGAGATGATCTCTGACAAGATTCATAAAAAAAATCTTCAAGTTTTTTCACTTACAAGACCGCATGGATTAAGAGGATATATCTTTCTCGAGGCACTGGATAGAGAAACAACAGAAGAAGCTGTCTTTAATCTTCCGTATGTAAAAGGCATAATCGGAAAAACTGTCTCTTACGAAGAAATAAAGAATATGCTGACACCCAATGTAGAAGAAATTAACATCAACAAGGGGGACATTATTGAGATAATTGGCGAGCCATTTAAAAAAGAAAAAGCCAAGGTAACAAGAGTTGATAAATCAAAAGGAGAAGTAATTGTTTCTTTGCTTGGAGCAGTTGTTCCAATTCCGGTTACAGTAAAAATTGATAATGTAAGAGTTATAAGAAGAGAAGAAAATGAAAATGGAGAAGAATTTAAAAATGCAGAAAAACAGGAAGGGGAAGCAATATGATAGTAAAACTCTTAGTTGATGGTGGAGAAATGAAGCCAGGCCCTGCAATAGCTCAAAAATTAGGTCCAATGGGAATAAACATGGGCAAAGTAATGAGCGAAGTTAATAAAGCAACAGCCGAATTTAAGGGGACAAAAGTTCCAGTAAACCTCGATGTTGACCCGAAGACAAAAAATTTTAAGATAGAAGTTTTTTCTCCTCCAACTTCAGAGCTATTAAAAAAAGAGCTTGGGCTTGAGAAAGGGACTAGTGACCATAAAGCAAACAAGATTGGAAATTGTTCTATAGAATTAATCATAAAAGTTGCAAAAGTTAAATTTCCCAACATGCTCGCCAAGGAATTTAAATCCGCAGTAAAATCCGTGATAGGCAGTTGTACAACACTTGGTGTTCTTGTTGAGAATAAAGTTGCTAAAGATATAACTCCAGATATTGACAAGGGAATTTATGATAAAGAGATAAACTCGCAGAAAACAGATACTTCTGCTGAGAAAAAAGCAAGTTTGCAGGAATATTTTGACAATCTTTTGAAGAAGCAGGAAGAAGCGAAAAAAGCAGCAGAAGCAGCAAAACTTGCCGCAGAAGCAGCAAAACTTGCCGCAGCAGCACCAACAGCCGGAGCAAAACCCGGAGAAACGCCTGTTGCAGGTGCAGTTCCAGGAGCAGTACCAGAAGCAGGAGCAGCAGCTCCGGCAATCGCAGGAGCAAAGCCAAAGGATTCCGGAGAAGCAGCGAAGGCAAAAGCAGCTGAGAAAAAACCCGCTCAGAAAAAGAAATAATCAATTAAGTTTATAAATTAAAAAAGTTAAACTTTAAACATGGGGATATAGTATAGCCCGATTAGTATCCGAGCTTTGGGAGCTTGAGACCCCGGTTTAAATCCGGGTATCCCCATCAAGTTCCAGTTTGCAGGCAAGGAAAAAACTTGGAAATAAACTGGGACGAAGATGAACTAATAACATGAAACAAAAAATATCAAAAGCAGCAGGACGTTTTGGAGTGAAATATGGCCAATACGCAAGAAGAACAATTGCAAAAGTAGAAGAAAAGCAAAGAAAAAAACAGCAATGTATTTTTTGCAGTGGAACAGCCAAAAGAATTTCCAAGGGGATATGGCTATGTAAAAAATGCGGGAAAAAATTTGCGGGACATGCATATTATCTTGAAAGAGAAAAAGGGGAAGACAGGGTAAAAAGGGAAAAAACAGATACGGATACATTTAAAAAATCCAAAGAACTAAAGAAAAAAGAGGAGAAAATAAAAAACAATAAGTAAAATGGTAACATATAAATGCTTTCACTGCGGAAAATCATTGACTGATAAGGCAATTGAAAAGCGTTTTGTCTGCCCTTTCTGCAATTCAAAGATTTTTTACAAGCCGAGAAAAGTAATAACAAAAGTAAAGGCAATTTGATTCTGAAATAAAATGAACATAGACAAAGAAACAGAAACCCAGATTAGAGAATTGCAGATTCTTGAGCAGAATCTTCAGGCAATAATCGCGCAAAAACAGAATTTTCAAATTGAGCTTTCAGAAATTGAAAACGCCCTTGAAGAGCTGGTAAAATCAGGGAAGGATGTTTACAAAATTTTTGGCTCAATAATGATGAAATCAGACAAGGATGAGATAAAAAAAGAATTAAAAGACAAACAGGAGCTTATCTCATTGAGGGTTAAATCTCTGGAGTCCCAAGAAAAATCTTTCTCAGAAAATGCTGAGGAAATAAGAAAAAAAGTTCTTAAAAAAATCCAAAAATAATAATTTTTTTGGCAAAAAATTATGTTTTTTACTATATAATCAAGGACGCAGATGATTAACTAAATAGGTGCCTTGATTATCAAGGAAAAAATGTAAATTACTTCTAAAGACTTATGTTTTTTACTATATATCTTAAAATAGAAATATTTATAAACTAACTCCTATCAATTTAGTTATGGTATTCAAATCATTAAAAAAGATGTTCGGCGGAGATATTAACGAAGCAGAATATATCGAGGTAGATCTTGGTCAGGCAGCAAAAAAGGCTAAAATCATAGTTAAACCATTTATTCTTACAAAATTTGAAGACACAAATAATGTTCTTAATGCATTAAGAGAAGGATATACTATTGCAGTTATTGATATAAGACCGCTTAAGGCAAAAGATATTATTGAAGTTAAAAGAGCGATTTCAAAGATAAAAAAGACAGCAGATGCTCTTGAAGGTGATATTGCCGGTTTTGGAGAAGGAATAGTTATTGTTACCCCTTCATTCGCAGAGATTGCAAAAGTTCCTATCATTGAGAAGAAGCCCGAAAATCCAAGAGAAGATTACTGATTAAGAGTTTTTCTAATATAAAATTTTTTATAACCCCCGGTTTTTGAGTTTTTACAATAACCCTTCTTTGCTTACTTGTCCAACTTTTTAGGATTTAAGATTAATAATTTTAACTCTATATAACTCAAACTTATAAACCCCAAATTACTGAAAAAAACATGAAAGTCCTATATATAGAAACACAAAAGAAAAACCAAGATGCAGAGATAAATGGAGAATCTCTAAAAAAACTGCCAAAAGAGCTCTTTCTTGCATATAGCATACAGTATAAATCTCAAGCAAGCGAGATAAAGAAGCAGTTAGAATCAAATGGCTTTAAAATAGCCGGATTTAGCCAAGTCTTGGGCTGTACAAAGCTGAAAACTAATTTTCCCATACTATTAATAGGAAGCGGACGTTTTCATGCTTTGAATCTCGCCATGCAGTCAGACCATCCTATTTATATATATGGCGGTGGAACAGCAAGCAAAATTGAAGAAAGTGAAATTAATACACTAAAAAAGAAAAAACAGGGCAATATCTCTAAATTTCTTTCAGCAGAAAGGATAGGAATAATTTTTTCAACAAAACCGGGCCAGTATAATTCAAAAGAAGAAATCATAAAAAAATTAATAAAGAAATATCCTGAAAAAAGATTTTTTTTCTTTGTTTCAAACAACATAAATCAGGCAGAATTTGAAAATTTTAATATAGATTTTTGGCTTAACACCGCTTGCCCCGGACTTGTCAATGACAGTGCAAAAATTGAAAACATCGACGATATTTTCAGAGAATTATCGGGCTAAATTATATATCCTGTAAAATAGAAAAGTTTATAAAGTGTCATAACTGCATAATTACAACACAAAATGAAGAAACAAATTTTCAGTTTGATTTTATTGACAGCATTTCTAGCAAGTTTAATGTTAGTTTCAGCTGCATCAGTCACTACTTCACCAACAAGCATAACATTCTCTTCAAACGGTACAAGTGCAGTTACCGGTACAAGTTCATTTACTTTAACAAATGCAACAGTTAATCAATTTAATATCACTAATTATACTTCTATTTTATCTTTTACATATGCAAATAAGGAGGCTAATGTAACTATAACTGGTCCATCTTTAAACACCAATCTTTCTTCTGCTGCATTTACACTTTCTGCTTCTATCCCAACAAAGTTTTTAGGATCTGAAACAAAATATGTGAATGTAACATTCCTAAATTCTACTGCTCAAAATGAATCAATTCAAGTTCCAGTAACAGTTGGTGTTTCTAATCCTGGAGAATTAACAGTAGATAAAATGGAAATTAATGTTAATGAAGGATTTGGAAAAGATGATGAATATCTATATCCTCTGGACCAAGTTTCAGCAAAAGTTAGAATATCCAATGATGGAAGCTGGGATATGCAGAATATAGAAATAACTGCTTGTCTTTTAGACACATCTACCGGCAATTGTGTTTTAGATGAAGGAGACATGGACCTTAGTGATGATAGTGTTGATTTAGACTCTGATAAGCATGCAGATATTACTTTAACCTTTGAAGTTGATCCAGATGTTCTAGATGTAGGAGATAATGATTATACTCTTTATGTAAGCGCTCTTGGAAAAATTAACGATAATGATGCTGATTCTTATGATGATGCTAACTCCGGCTCTTTTGATTCAGAAGATATTGAAATTATAACAGATGATACCTTCGCAGTAATCAGCAATGTCATTTATTCTGAAACTTTAAACTGTGGAGAAACATTAGATATTTCAGCAGATGTATTTAATGTAGGCGATGCAGATTTAGATGACGATGAAGTTTATTTTGAAGTTTATAATAAAGAACTGGGGATTGACCAGGAAATAACATTCGATAATGGAATTGATTCAATGTCAAAAGAATCTGTATCTTTTTCAACTAAACTTCCTTCAGATGTTTCATCAGCAAAAGCATATAATATCCAGCTTTCAGTTTTAGATGACCATCATAAGGTTATGCAGAATAAAGAAGATGATGAGTCTAAAGTTCTTATAACGGTTAATGTTGGAAAATGCATAGTGCCAGATACAAGCTCAAATGTTTCAATAACAGCAGAATTAAGTGAAGATACGCCAACAGCAGTTATTGGAGAGCAGTTTGTTGTAGAAT
>Ga0247842_10008751_pt1 | contig 10521 bp, 10 predicted proteins | sample LaCruzMarch2015__3_FD_192411 | JGI IMG/M metagenome (GOLD analysis project Ga0247842, IMG submission 192411) | Freshwater microbial communities from meromictic Lake La Cruz, Castile-La Mancha, Spain - LaCruzMarch2015_19m | ecosystem: Environmental > Aquatic > Freshwater > Lake | place: Spain... | reverse complement strand
TCGGTCGTCTCCCTGCTCTGTCCCCACCGCAATGTAGAGGTCGAGTACCAGCATCAGGATAAAAACTTCCGTTGCGCCAGCCTCGGCCACTCCAAATTCGGGTTGGACGGCAAGGTGATCAAAAGCATGACGACCAAGGAGTCCATCAGCCACTATCCCGCCGCGCTTGATCTGGCCGACAAGAATTGTCTCGTGGTTCCACTTTAATATCAACGCATGGTTGCGAGGGGGGTAGAATGAAAAATACAACACTGAGGACGATGACGGATCTCCTGATGTATGCCGCGATGAGCTTTCTAACGGGGACAGGGCTTTTGATTCATTATCGCCTGGTTCCCGGCTCGCAGGGCGGGCATGGACTGACCCTTCTAGGGCTTTCGCGACACGAATGGGGTACGTACCATCTCTGGGCCGCTTACCTCCTGCTGGCGCTCATCCTCGCTCACCTGATCCTCAATTACGCGTTCATCAAGAATGTCATTGCAGCAAAAAAGAACTGGCTCGTCTGCGTGCTGGGTTTACTCGGACTTCTGCTCACCGCCCTCTTCCTGCTCTTGCCCGTCGAGCGCTCAGAGACGGATACCCAAGGGCATGGTGAACGCCGCCGCACCGGCGGAGGCACGCACGAGTCAGTACGACCATAAACAGGAGATACGGATGAAGGTTGATCAGAGAGTAATGGAGATTCTTGATGCGTCGCAAAATGGCATTGCCCCCACCCGCGACGAGTGCGTTTATCTGCTACAATTCACTGAGACATCCCTCGAAGCTGCACTTCTGCGTGCAGTTGCGGATGCCAGTACCCGGAAACGATTCGACAATGGAGGCATTGTTCTGGGGCAGATCGGCATCGAGATCGCGGCCTGTACAGGCAAGTGCAAATTCTGTTCGTTTGGCGAAGGCCACACGGCCTTCGAGCCGAGCGTGATGAGCGACGAGGAGATTCTCCGTAGCGCTGAAACGTTCACGGCTTCGGGCGAGTTGTTCGCCCTGTTTCTCATGACCATGCACACATTCGATTTTGAACGCTTGATCCGCATCGTGCGGATGGTGCGGGAGCGGATTACGCAGGGAACCCAGATCGTCGTCAATATTGGGGACTTTGACCAGACTCAAGCGAGGGAATTGAAAGCGGCGGGTGTGAACGGTGCTTATCATGTCTGCAGGCTTCGAGAAGGAATCGATACGGCGCTTGACCCTGAACAGCGGAAGGCGACGATCCGTGTCATCAAGGAGGCCGGACTCGACTGGTATTACTGCTGCGAGCCCATTGGGCCTGAGCACAGTCCTGAGGAACTCGCGGATCAGATTTTCCTCGGGCTTGAATATGGGTGCTTCCAGCATGCAACCATGCGACGTGTGTACGTACCGTCGGCTCCGTTGGCCCCAAACGGCCAGATTTCGGAACTGAGACTTGCGCAGGTGACAGCAGTCGTCACACTGGCGACGCTGACCTGCCCCGAGACAAAAAGCATCGCCGTTCATGAGCCAAACCTGCTCGGTCTTACAGCGGGAGCAAACACAGTTTATGCCGAGTCTGGGGCGAACCCAAGGGATGTGAAAAAGAATACCACAGGACATCGCGGGCGTGATATTCGAGCCTGCAAGATGATGCTTTATGAGGCGGGGTTTGAGAGCCTTCTGACCTCGCCTGTGAATAGTGTCACGTTGGTCGATGCGTACCGCTGTGCGGAATCTGGTTCTTGATTAAATCCTTGATGAGCCGGCTCCGTGTTGTGCGCAGATCCTGGCTGTCACAGTACGGAGGAGGGCCACCCCCATGAGAATCAGGCATGAGATCCCAATGATGGTTGGGTTAGAAGGCAGATCCGCACTGTAGGCAGTCAACAGTCCGGCCCAGGTCGTCAGCACGCCCAGGGCCACGGATATGACAATCACGCTCCACAACCGTCGAGCCAACAGCAGTGCCGTTGCAGGAACCACCACCAGGAGGCAAAAGACCAACAGTGCACCGCCGCTTTTCGAGGCACCAGAGACCACTAACCCGAGCAGAAAGAAGAAGAGGCCTTCCCAAAACCAGCAGCGGAGTCCCAGGACACGGGAGCCCTCGCGATCCAGGAAGGCATAGAGGATCGGCCTCAGAAAGAGCAGCAGGAGGAGCAGCGACGGCACGCCTGTGAAGAGCAGGACCCAGCGGTCGCGCGGGCTGCTGACGATGAGGTCGCCATAGAGCATGGCCTTAATCTCCTCGAGGCCGAAGCCGCTTTGCGCCACCAGCAGGACGCTGGCACTCGACGCCAGCAGGAAGACGGTGCCGAGCAGCACATCCTTGGGCAGGGCCTGTTGTTTGTCAGGGAGGGTCAGCAGCAGTACAACAACACCGGTCACCAGCGCAGACCCCGCGAGCGGCGAAAAGTGGAAGACCAGCGCGAGGGCCAGTCCGCACGTCGCAGCCTCGGAAAGCGCAATGCTGATGAAGACAATCCGCTTGAGCACCACAAACACACCGAATGCACTGCACACCGTTGCCATGATCGTGCCGCAGATTACTGCTTCGGGAAATAGCTGCGTGAACGACACAGCAGTTTTCAAAAGGTTCATGATAAGACCTCCGAAATCGCTCTCAGCCGGACGCTTTGCTTGTCAACCCAGCACACCTGTTGTGAAAAGTCCGCGCATTGGTCGAGACGATGATGGACCCACAGTACGGTCTTCTTCTCAAGCTGATGCAGCGTGCGGATCAGCGACAGCATGTCCGCTTCAGACGTGGCATCGAGTCCGGCCGTAGGTTCATCCAGCACCAGGACCTCAGCCCGCGAGATAACTGCGCGGGCCAACAGGGCCTTCTGGCGGAGGCCTCCTGATAACTCGCCGAAGTGTTTATGCTGATGGCGGAGGAGTCCAAAACGGGCGATGACCTCGTCGACGCGGACGACTTGGTCGCGGTTCAGCCTTCCCCAGCAGCCAGTCTCTGGGTAGAGCCCCATGCAGACGAGGTCGCGGACAGAGACGGGGTAGATGGGATCGAGTTGCTTCTGTTGCGGCACGTAGGCCGGCGGATAAGCGCCGAAATCACACACGAGCTCTCCCTCCTGATGAGGAATGAGTCCGAGGCAGGCTTTGAGCAAGGTTGTTTTGCCCCCGCCATTCGGGCCGACAAAGGGCAGCAGGGCGCCACGGGGAACCGTCAGATAGATCTTTTCCAACACGACGTCCCTTCCGTAGGCCACGGTCATGCCTCGGCACTGAATGACGGGGGATGTACTCATAGGACCTCGCTTAGCTTCTGGATGACATGATCCAGCATCTTCAAATAGCTCCCCACCTCAGGCGCTCCGCCTGTCATCGCAGGCGCAACCAGTATCTTTGCCTCGGTGCGCGAGGCAACAAACTCAGCGGCTTTGCGCGTGTAGAAGGGCTCTTGAAGGATCACGCGGGCCTGACGTCCCTTGGCATCACTCACCAAGGTTGCCAGATGTTTGGCTGAGGGCGGGATACCCGGCTTGGGCTCCAATTGAAGGTCGCCTCGCAACCCGAAGCGGTCCATGAGATAGATCCAGCTCCGGTGATAGGTGATCAGCGTCTTCCCCTGATGGGGGCGCATGCGGGCATACCAACCGCCGGCTTTCTCAGCAACGTTCTTCTCCTTCAGCAGGGCGTCCAGCCGCTTCTCCTTCACCGCCTTCCAGAGCGCTTCGCCTCCGAGGGCCTCGACCAGCGCGGTACCGAACATGTGCGTGTCCAAAGCGCACGTGAAGGCGGCGAGGTTCTTTTCAAAGGTTGCCTTGTGCGCTGGATAGAGGTCGCTTAACCGGTCGCAGAGGGCCGCTGCCACAAGCCGTCCGTTGAGCGGGTCGAGCCAGTAGTGCGGGTTGCCCTCCGGATGGATGTCGCCTTGGTCGCGCGTCGCGCGCTGGGTGGGGACCTCCAGCCGAAGGATATAAGTGGAGGCGTCGATATGCCGGGGCATGCCGACATGGAGGCGCGGATTGCGCGCCTCACGCAGGATCACGGGCTCCCAGCCGATCTCCAGCTCCATCCCGATGCGCACCCAGACATCCGCATCGCGCGCCCGAACGATAAAGCTGGGCTTGGCGGTGAGGGTGTGGGGGTCTTCGCGTCCGGTGGTGAGGCTCGACACCTCAGCCAGATCGCCCGTTATAGAACGGACGATATCCGCCAGATCCGTGGTGGTCGTCACCACGCGGATCTCTGCAGCCTGTACCTGGCAGGCAACAATCATACTTGCAAGTAAGAACATTTTCATCTTTTACTTCTCCATGTTAAGCGTTATAGCATCTTAGAAATCGTGGGCCGCATGTTTACCAAAGGAGAGTTGCCACTGGAGGCCGAACTCCCAGGCTCTCTCCAAGCCGTCATGCGTCTCGTACCAGCCATGGCCGACTTGGGCACGCAGCAACGAGAACTCCGAGAGTTTCCACTCCAGTACTGCGGCCAGACGGCTGGTCTCGCCGAAGGAGACGCTTCCATCCTCGGGTGTTTTGAGATCATTCAGGAGCCCAAGTTGTTCCCAGCGCAAACCGGCGCGCCAGCGAGGCTGGAAGCCGTAGAGGGACTGGAGGTAGTAGCCATCCTGCTGGGCGCTCCAGGTCGAGCCGGCCCAGTCGCCCTCGCCATCCAGGTCGATGTCACGGTAAAAGTACTCGCCCTGCAGAATGAAGTCGCCGAGGCCATGCGTCCGCTTGGCATCGTATTTGTAGACGAAGTCCGCGCCATAGATCATACTTCTGCCATCCGCACTCTCGGTTGCCTCATGCACCATCTGGTGACGTCCGACCAATGCGGAGAAACCTGCCAGGAGCGCATGATTGGGGCCGAGGTCAGGTCCGGCTTTGATAAAGCCTGTCCAGAGGCGCGGCGCGTCATGCGAGGAGAGGCCCTCGGCCTCTGCCACGGCAAAGGATTGCTCGTTGTTGCCATTGAAGAGCTCTGTTCCTAGAAGGAGATAGAAGGGTGTCGGGGCCAACCAGGTGAGCTGCACGCCCTTCTCCGTAAGGCCATGTGGGCCAAAGAAGAAATCATAGACCAGGGGTTGGTCCAGGAAGTCCCAATTGTGCGAATGCTGGCGGTTCAGCCGCCCGATACCGCTCTTGAGCTTGCCGCCGCTGAAGGTCAACCCGTAGGGCAGGGAGGTTGTCTGCAGAACAGCCTCTTCGAGTTCAGCGCCATCCTCATCCACGGCGACGGTGGTCCAGGCGCGGACATACGGATCGACCTCTGCGGAGAAGCCCAACTCGACATGACGGAGGTTGAAGCCGTTTTCCGAGCCGCCATGGTCATGGCCGTCTGCCTCGTCATGGTGGTGACCGAAGCCGCTGAGTTCCTGTTTCAGGTGGCTCATTCCCTCCTTTGTATCATCGTGATAGAAATAGAGGTCAAGTACAGCCGAGATGTCCATATCCATCCCGGGGATGGCCTGCACCTGAGAGGGAACAAGCGATACCGTAGAGTGTTTCATGGACTCATAGAGTGACGGAGCCTCCTCGGGGGGCAGGGTTGATGTTATAGGTGACGCAGCCGTTTGAGGTACGCTCGAGGTGGTGGGTGTGCTCTGTTTCGGGAGCAAGGCCTTCAACTCTGCCATAGCTCGCGAATGTTCCTCCTGAAGGGCGTTCATCTGTTGGCGGAGCGCTTGAATCTCGTTTTCGAGTTTCGTGTAGCGGGCGTCCTCTGTCTGTCCCCATACAGGGCGTGTTGTCAGAAGGAAGAGGAGTCCCATTACACAGGTGCGAGTGTGTAAAAGATTATTTTTCATAGTCTTGAAAGATGGAATATGTCGCCGCCGTTTGAGGGGCCAACAAGGGTTTTAGTGATCTGTGCGGCAACGTGCGGAACGAGTGTAGGATTGTACTCTTGAACCGGAGAAGCCGTACTGCCAGCCGGCGACAAAGCGCCTGCTATCGCCAGAATATATTAGGCATTGGATGGCGGAGCTTGCGAACGGCAGGCAGGATCAAAAAAGGTGAGGGCAGGCGCTTGTGGCGCGCGACGGTCATATGTAGAATAGGGTAGCGACACGACAACAGCTGTCAGATGATCCAGCGTGTTGTGGTTCAACAGCGAGGAGAGGCTTTCGCAGAGCCAGCAAGAAGGAGTAGCCTCCTCCTGGGAGACAAAAGCTAAAGCGGAGGGTTCGGGGGACGGAGGAGACTCGTGATGGCAACAGGCGTGATTCTGATCGTTGCCTGCCGTGAGGGCATGGAACCACGGCAAAAGAGAACCAGCGCCCCCGCTTTAACGCGGAGACGCCAGCCAACCCGCTGGCTTCTGTATGAAGATACGTTCAGCATGGGTTTTCTACACGTGCAGGTTATTCGGCCTTTGCGACTTCAACCGTGACCTTCTGCTTGTTGCCACACTTCGGGCACTTCCACTCCAGAGAGTAGGGCTTGTCAGCGGTTGGCGTGTCGATTTCGAGTTCAGCCTTAAAGCCGCACTTCGTACACTTGATGCAGATCTTGGTCTTCGTTTCGCCGCACTCGACAAGCGTAGCGCCTGTTGCTGTGAGCTTAGGTGCGCAGGCCTTCTTCTCTTCCTTCTTCGCATCGGCGGTTGCGGGGCAACAGGCCTTCTCAGCAGAGCAGATCAAGGGAGCTGCTGCTGCGAGGGTGAGTATTTTAGCAATGAATAGACGACGTGATGTCATGATGAATCTCCTACTTGTTTGTACTGCACACGGCCGGGACAACACGGTGCAAATTGTTTTTAAGTATACTCCCCTCTTTGTTTAAGTTCAACTGTTTTTCACTTTTTCACCGGAGGCATCTGCCGGAAGCGGGCGACTGCCTCGCTCCTGGAGTTTACATGAAGCTTTTCGTAGATCCGACGGCTGAGGGTATGAACCGTATTGAAACTCAATTTTAATTTGCTCGCGATTTCTTTGTAGAAAAGTCCTTGAGACAAGAGGCGTAGCACATCCATTTCCCGATCGCTGAGGCGTTCAATATCGGGCACGCCGGACGGCACACTCTGGAACTTTTCAACGATCATCCGGGCAATGTTTCGACTCATCGGCGAGCCGCCGGCATGGACTTCGCGTATTGCGGTCAGGATCTCCTCGTGTGTCGAACGTTTCAGCAGATAGCCCGTGGCTCCTGCAGCCAAGGCCTGAAAAATAAGATCTGTATCCAAATAAACGGTCACCATGACAAATTGGGTCTTCATCATGAGGGGCTTCAACTGCTGCACGCACTCGATACCGCTCTGACCTGGCAGGTTAATATCCATCAGGACTACGTCAGCAGGCTGCTTGGGCAACCCTACCAAAGCTTTCTCCGCATCGGGATACGCCTGAAGTAACTTCATGTCTTGAGCTTTTCCAATCCACTCAGACATAATCTGTCGCAACGGCGCGTTATCTTCCACAATGGCAATTCGAATCGGCATTTTAACTCTCCCAAGGTAACTCAAACTCCACACGCGTACCACAACCTAGCACGCTACTGATCATACAACGTCCGCCCACTTTCGCGAGACGTTCACGCATATTATCTAGCCCATTGCCAGTATCTGCTCTCTCTTTTCCTGCCTCGGTGACGACAAAACCCCGGCCGTCATCTTCGACGCTCAAGGTAAAGTAGCGTGGACTCACGGTCAAGCGAAGCTGGACCTGATGAGCCCCCGCATGCCGGATAATATTCGTCAAAGCCTCTTTGAATGCAAGAAAGAGTCCGTGTCTGACAGTCGCCGCGATCGGGGACTGGGGCAGTGGTACAGGGAAATCAACGCGAGAGGTAATCCCCGAGATTTCGAGCAACTCAAACGCATAGGCATCCAAATACATGGCCAGACGATCAAGGCGGTCATTCTTGGGATTCACAGCCCAGACGATCTCATCCAAAGAACGAGTCATTTCCAGTGCAGCGCGTCGAATTCGATCTAGGTTACCTCCCCCTGTGGGTTCGCTCAGCATGAGAATACGCGTCAACCCCGCGCCCAGTTCATCATGCAAGTCTGCTGCGATGCGTACCCGTTCCTGCTGCCGCGCCGTCTGCTGTTCGAGGCGCGCGACTGCCAGTTGGGCCCGATTCCACGCCACATACTTCCATGTGCCAAAAAGCAAACTCGTCACTAGAATACTGCACAAGAGCCAAAACCAAAGTTGCGAGGTCACTGGCAACACAATGCCAAGTGTCACACATTGCGGACCCCCTACCTGTCGCCGAGCTAGACTGACCCGCCAAACATACTCTCCCGCGCTCGCCACCTCCCTGACCACACACCCCTCAGCCCCTTTCCATACAGGTTGGCGACGACTATAAATATAGAGGGCCCCGTGCCTTGCGCCTGCATCGGAGAGTTGAATCTCCATCTCCCCGCGCCGTTGGACAACCTTCTTAATTTCCGTTGCACCGCAGTAGATATGGAGGCTGGAACCGATTAAGATCGGTTGGTTCGGAGAGTGATCAAGCTCGGTAAAGCAGAGATGCTGCGACGCCGAAGGGCCGAGGGCGGGCGTCGTCCAAGAGCCTTGCGCCACACCCAGATAGCGATTATCCCAAAAGGACCAAACCGCATAGCGATGCCTGGGATCCATCCCTGCCTCTTCAAAATTCAAGGTCACGGTGCGCTCGGAAGTTCCAGGATTCCACAAAAGCGCGACCGTCATGTCTCCCCACGGACGCTTCACCTGTCCGACCAGACATGGCCACTCGCGACGTGTGCAGAGATCAATCACCTCCGTTTGTTCCGTAGCGGGGGGCGTCATCACCTCGACATTACGCCAATAGGGCTTGAAACTATCCCAATGCCAAGGGTCCGCTGTGAGTGCAAGCCCACCCGAGAGCCCGACCATGCTCATCCAGGTTCGGACCAGCGGCCACCCACCTGCGATCTCGCTGACATTGGCAATATCCGTACCCATGAAATACGAGTCATTGTCAACAGCAAACCAACGGCCATTGAGAGGGTAGGCACGGAGTACGTCGGTCATCGACTCCCTAACTGAAAGTCGTGAGGCCATCATTCCCGTCCGATTCGCATCCACTCTACCCACGGAGGCCCTCTCTGGCTGACTCGCATTGTAGAGTAAATAGGTATCCTCCCCTGCCGCAACACGCAAGCGATCAAAAACATCACGCATTTGCTGGAAGGAGGTTTTACGAGGAATGTCTTCCTTGGGGAGCTTGAGCCCCGTGCGGTTAATCTTGATAAAAGTGAAACCGTTTTTCACAGCAGCTTTGATCCGCCCCTCAATGGCCTCCACCCCCACCGAGCCCCTAAAATTCACGAACAGTCCTGGGCGCGCCCCAGTTGATGCAATACGCTTTGCATAGAAGGACGGCTCTTCAGGAAACCTCTTGGAAACCTCCTCGGCATCACTTTCTGCATAACCCGCATCAATTTCCAAGACCCCTGGACGCAGACGTTTGCCAGACTCCAAAACCGTCTCAACCTGCGCCATGACATCTTGCGCTGTCACATTTTTTCCATGAAAGGCCCAGCTTCCCCACCCCGAGAGGGATCCTTTGTCCGTTCGCGCTCCATGGGTCTTCGCAACCCACTCTGCCCAACGTGGAAATGCTTTACGTGGCGACTCCGCCAAGAGCGCAACCTCCTGTCCCCAGCGCATCTCCCCAGGTTCGACTTGGACACCACTCATCTCCGAGAGATAAGTGAAGGAGACCTTGCCAGAGCCCTCATGGCTGATGGTTGCGCTGACATACGCCAGAGGTTCGCCGACGGGACCAAAAAAGAAGCCGTTACCATTCTTAAAATAAAAACCTCCATGCTCTTCCACAACCATCGGCTTTTGGACTTCCTCGAGCGCCACTACGGGATCCCCTAACTTATTCCCCATGTTGAATGCTGTGACGAGCCACTCTTTGGGAGAACCCATCACACGTCCGTCAAGCTTTACAGATTGTAGTGAAACAAGATGGAATGGCGTTTTACCGGCGTTCCGAATTCCCGCCTGGGCCAAGATGCCTGGCACGCCTGGAACGTGCCCGAGACGAAAGAGCAACTCCACGGGCTGGCGGGCAAACCGAAGTGTGACAGAGGTCGTAGAGGCAAGGCCAAAAGGCGTTTTCTCCGAAACTGTTTGAGGTGGCGCAGCCAAGACGCCATTTGCGGAAAATAATTCCTGCGTCTGTCCATTACTCACAATGGTCGCACCAAAACTTCCTTTGAAGGCCGTCATCCCAGGCGCAGTGAAGGAGAAACCCTTTCCATCGGGTCTCAGCACGTCATTCATCCCTCCCTGCCCTTGCGACAAAGCAACACCAGCCCATCCTGCCAACACGAACAGAAGTGTCCATGGGCAACTGAACCGTTTAAAAACCGCTGTATTTTTTCTGACCTTCATTGCAAGAGATTATTCTAAAATGTTCAATCCGGGATAGGATCGCTCCGTTTGATGGGGGCGCTCCCTTCCCAGACAACTTCGTCGGTCGCCTTGTTATAGGTGAAGACCCGTGACGCACTACCAGGGGCAAGCGGACGATCCACCTTGGGCAACCATTTCCGGTGCTCGTTGAGAATGGTCGCGAACTCCGGCTGGGCGGCAAGGTTACGCCATTCATGGGGGTCCGCTTGCAT
>Ga0247842_10008750_pt1 | contig 10521 bp, 9 predicted proteins | sample LaCruzMarch2015__3_FD_192411 | JGI IMG/M metagenome (GOLD analysis project Ga0247842, IMG submission 192411) | Freshwater microbial communities from meromictic Lake La Cruz, Castile-La Mancha, Spain - LaCruzMarch2015_19m | ecosystem: Environmental > Aquatic > Freshwater > Lake | place: Spain... | reverse complement strand
GAGAAGGTCCCGGGGGCGGCGTTGTGGGTCGCATCGGAGCGCAGGCTATGGGGCACCGAGTTGTTGCGGATCACGATCTGGTAGTCGGTCTTGAGCGTCGCGACCGCCGCCGCGGAGGCACTGGCCTGGGCGCTCGACTGGGCGGCGGTCAGGACCGCGTTGTAGTCGTAACCGGGCGAGAAGGGGTTGAACGAGGTGAGCCCGGTGCGCGCCGCGTCGACCGCGGGGTCACTATAGGGGACCGAGAGGGCGTCGAAGCCCCAGATATCGACGATGCGAGTGCGCAGATACTGGGCGAGCGAGACGATGTAGTCCTCGATCTCCGCCCGCCCCCAGGCGTCCCACATCCGGCAACACTCGGTGAGCGCGTTCTGGGTCGGTTGACTGCCGTTACCGATGAGTTGCAGGACCGCGGCGATGTTGTGCTCCGGGTTACGCACCCCGTTCGCCAGGATGCCCGCCGCACCGTAGACCAGGGTATTGGTCGGATAGTAGGTCGGCAGCGGGTTGGTATTGGTGTAGCCGGGGACCGGGATCGACACCATCGGCGAGGGCACGCCGAAGGGGGCGAAGTCGCTGGTCGGACGCTGCAGCACCTGGGGCGCCGGATCGAACCCATTGCGGATGTACAGGAAGCCGGTCTGCCCCGGGCCACACTGCCACTTGTGGCCGGCGGCCGAGAAGAAATCGCATCCCATGTCGTGCAGATCGAGCGCCACCATGCCCGGCAGGTGGGCACCATCGACGATGGACAGGATGTCGTGCGCCGCCGCCCACAGACACAGGTCCTTGGCAGGGAGGCGGGCCCCGGTCAGATAGATGGGCGAGGAGAACAGGATCGCCTTGGTTGCAGGCGTACGCAACGCCTCGAACCGCGCGAGCACCTCCGCGTCGCTGTAGGCGTCGTTGGTGGGGAGGTCGACGGTCTTGACGATGACGCCGAAGCGGTCGGCAAGCATCGTGAAGACCGAGATCCCGGCCTCTTCCTCCATGTTGGTGGTGATCAATTCGTCCCCCGGCGCGAAGGGGATGCCCATGACGATGCGCCACAGACCGTCGGTGGTGTTGAAGCTCAGCACCAGTTCGTAGGGGTCGCAGCCGAAACCGGGGGCGATGGTATTGCGCATCACCTGCTGACCAAAGAAATAGGCCGTCGGATTGCTGGCGATGGCCTTGTAATCCTGGTTCGCCTGTTTGACCACCTGGGTTGGGGAGGCCCCGGTGGTGCCGAGATTCATATAGAGCAGCCCGGGGGCGAAGTCGAACGCCTTCTCGTACGGGCTCTTCTTGTTGGACTTGGCCTGGGCCTCGGGGATGAGTCCGGGCCACCCATCGGTACCGATCGACAGCCCTCCCAACAACAGGCCGGCGGTACCGTAACCGAAGAGCTTAAGGAAATCCCGACGGGCATCCAGCACCCGTTCACCGGCCTGCTCCACAGCCGCCTTGGCCGCTGCGACCTGGTCCCGGCCGGTATCGATCGATTCGTTCAACATAGTTACCCTCAAGCGCTGTGAGTCGGTTGCGCGCGTCGCTGCGCGCACCCAATGGTTGGTCATTGAGCAATGGGCTTGGCGCACCAAGGCGGGCACTACTGCCAAAGCGAACGGCAAGCCCCCTCACACTAACACAGCGACTCTATCGCGTTCATGCGGCTGGTCACGAAATACGCAATCGCGCCGACGGGGCGGTGATCAGACCCCCGGTCCACACGAACACCTGATACCTCACAAGCGGCAGCCGCTCGGACTACCGGGCCTGGCCTCAGCGAAAATAGCCGAGCGACTCCCAGGGGTGCCCGCTCCAGCGCACGCGGGGCGGCGCCGGTACCAGGGCCGTGAGGGGAACCGCGGCGGCGGCCTCAAACCCGGTGTCCGCGGCCACCTGGGCCGACACACAGGCGCAGACCCCGACCACCGCGACCAAGTCGTCACCCTCGAACACCAGGGGCACATAGGGCCGCAGCCAGGGCGGCACCCCGGCCTCCTGAAAGAGCTTCTTGAGCGGGCGATGGCAGACGCCCCCCGGGGGCCGGCACACGAGCTCCGGAACCCCGAAACGCACCCGCCAGGGCGGCAGTGCCGGACTCTCCGGGGCCGCGCGCCCCCCCTCCGGGAGCCGCTCCAGGGTGCCCAAGCCGTGCGGCAGCTCCAGCACCGGCCCCGCCCAGCAGAGGTCCGGCGCCGTCGGCACCTGGGGCAGAGGCCGCAGGGCGAAGAGGTCCTGGCGGTAGCGCCGGACCTCACAGCCGCGCCAGGCGACCAGCGGATCGGCGTCCGGGCGCGCCGACAGGACCTCGTCCAGGATGCGCCCCAGATGTGCGCTGTCAGGCCCGAGGAAGCCGCGGCGCCGCAGCCACAGGCGCAGCACGGCCTTGCGCAGGGCCCACTCCAGCCGCGCGAGGCCCGGGATCGACAGGGTCCCCGGGCGCTCGCCGGCCAGGCCCGGCAGTTCACGCCCGGCCGCGAGATCCACCAGGGCGGCGGCGTCCGCGCAGTGCGCGGCGCTGCGCGACAGGGTGGCGGAGACCGCCGGCCAGCGCGCCCGGATCAGCGGCAGGACCAACTGGCGCAGATAGTTGCGATCCATGGCCGGCTCCCCGTTGGAGGGGTCCTCAAGCCAGGTGAGACCGAGCGTGCGGGCATAGTGCTCCAGGGCCGCGCGCGGGTATCCGAGCAGGGGGCGCACCAGCCGCCCGAGCCCCAGGTCCGCCACCAGCGGCATGGCGGCCAGGCCGTGGACACCGCTGCCGCGGATCAGGGCCAGCAGCAGGGTCTCGGCCTGGTCGTCCTGGTGGTGGGCGGTGAGCAGCAGGTCGCCGGGGGCCAGCAGGGCGGAGAACTCCCCGTAGCGCGCCGCCCGCGCCACCGCCTCCGGGCTCTCCCCGCGCCCGGACTGCGCCTCGACCTGTCGCGCCCGCAGCGGAATCGCCAGGTCCTCGCAGGTCACCCGGCAGTGCTCGCGCCAGCGCCTGGAATCCGGGTGCAGACCGTGGTCGACATGCACCGCCCAGAGGGGGCCGGGCAGACGCTCGCGCACCGCCGCGGCGGCCCGCAGCAGGACGGTGGAATCGAGCCCGCCGCTGTAGGCGACCCAGACCCGGCCGGCCGCCTCGAAGGGGGCGAGGGTCGTGACCAGTGACTCCGGATCGAAGGCCGCCACGGGCTACTCTTTGAACTTGCCGTAACTCATCAGCCGCGCGTAGCGCTCGGCGACGAGGCTGTCCAGATCGCTCTCCTGGAGCAGGTCCAGTTGCCCCGACAGCGCCCGCTTGAGCGACAGGGCGACGGCGTCCGGGTCCCGGTGGGCACCGCCTAAGGGCTCCGGGATGATGAGGTCCACCAGCCCCTGCTCCTTGAGCCGCTCCGAGGTGATGGCCATGGCGTCCGCCGCCAGTTGCGCCTTGTCGGCGCTCTTCCACAGGATCGACGCGCAGCCCTCCGGGGAGATCACCGAATAGGTGCTGTATTGCAGCATCAGGAGCCGGTCACCCACGCCGACGGCCAGGGCCCCGCCGGAACCGCCCTCCCCCACCACCGTGCACAGGATCGGGGTGCGCAGCCGCGACATGACCTGCAGGTTGCGGGCGATCGCCTCGCTCTGGCCCCGTTCCTCCGCCCCCACGCCCGGATAGGCGCCCGGGGTGTCGATGAAGGTCAGGATCGGCAGGCGGAAGCGCTCCGCCATCTCCATCAGGCGCAGCGCCTTGCGGTAGCCCTCGGGGCGCGGCATCCCGAAGTTGCGGAAGATCTTCTCCTTGGTGTCGCGCCCCTTCTGGTGGCCGATCACCATCACCGGGCGGCCGTCCATGCGCGCCAGGCCGCCGACGATCGCCGGGTCGTCCGCGTAGGCGCGATCCCCGTGCAGTTCGTGAAACTCATCGAACAGACGCTTGGTGTAATCCAACAGGTAGGGCCGCTGGGGGTGGCGCGAGAGCTGCGAGATCTGCCAGGGGGAGAGTCCCGCGAAGACCGACTCGGTGAGGGTCCGACTCTTCTTCTCCAGGCGCTCGATCTCCTCCGCGATGTTGATCTCATTGTCGTGCCCGACCAGGCGCAACTCTTCGATCTTCGCCTCGAGCTCGGCGATGGGTTGTTCGAAATCGAGAAAGTTCAGGTCCATAGCCGCGATCACATCATCGAATCTGGGGAAGGCCGGTTAGGCTCGGACGGCGCGTGCGCCGGACACCGGACACCGCGGACTTGCCGCGGCGCTCCGGTGGGGCACAATAGCGGAACCCATGCCCAGGATACAGAGCCATGTGCAAACAACCCAAGCGTCCCCTGCCCGTCGCGACCCTGCTCGGGGTCCTCGCCGCCGCCCTCCTGCCGAGCGGCGCGGCCCACTGCGCACCCGTCGGCTGCCTGCCGCTCTACGGCAACTGGTGCGGCCCCGGCCACCCGACGGGACCGGCGCTGCCCCCGGTGGACGTCTACGACGCCGCCTGCATGCGCCACGACCTCTGCACCGCCGGTCCCTGGGGAGAAACCGCCTGCGACCGCGCCTTCGTCGACGAGCTGCACCTGCTCGCCGCCCAGACCGGGTACCTGCCCCGGCCGCTCCAGTGGGCCGAGTACCTGATCCGCGTCAAGTCCGGCGGCAGTTGGGGCGGGATGCCCATGCCCCTGCCGGGGGATGCCATGGGGATCATGTCGAGCGTGATGACGCCTTGCTGGTGACACGCATGGCCACTCAAGCTCAAGGCGCATAATCGCCATCACCGATCGACCGGAGGGCAACAACCGATGAACTGGTCTGACAGAATCGCGATCGAACCCGGCAAGCGCGGGGGCCGGCCCGTAATCCGGGGTCTGCGCATCACCGTCTACGACGTGCTGCATTGGCTTGCCGACGGCATGACCGCGGACGAAATCATCGAAGGTCACGCCAAGACGCCAGGAAGTGGAAGAATTCTCACGCAAAGGCGCAAAGACGCAAAGAAGAATAGGAATGATCACGCCAAGGCGCCAAGCTCGCCAAGGAAGACCAGGACGATGATGGTGCTGTCCCGATCACCTGCCTTGCGGGCCGGACGGGGCATTCGCCCCGTCCGAAACGTTTTCTCCGGGCCCGCGAGCCAATGGAGCGGTTCGGCGATGGCATGAGCGTTCGGGGCGGGGCGAATGCCCAGTCCCGCCCGAGGACCCCCAGCTTATCTTGCGGTTGATCTTAAGCCCCGAAGGGGCGAGACATACCAGCCCAGGGCAAGTCACGAGTGCCGCCGGCGTGCGGCCGCCCGCGTAGGCCCGAGCCCGCGTCGATCGGCAACTTGACCTCTCGATCCTTGCCCCCGGTCGACAGCGGATGGGCCGCGTCCTGCTGCTACACTTGCCCCATGGACACCCTCACCCCCTGGCACCGCCTCTTCGGCATCGCGCTCACCGACCTCTTCACCGGCCGCCCCTGGCGGGTCGACGTCGAGAAGGAGTTGGCGCTCAAGAGCCAGCGGCTCGACATCCTCATCATCGAACGCCGGCCAGGCGCCGCGCTGGACGCCGGCCCCTCGGCGCTCGCCGACCTGCCCGACGGCCTGGAGCGGCTCGCGGCGCACAATGTCCTGACCTACAAGTCGCAGCATCAGCCGCTCGACGCCTGGGCGCTGGATGAACTGATTGGGCACTTCGTGACCTACCGCAAGCTGGTCTCCATCGAGCGGGCACGCCCCCCGGCCGCGCCCGGTGCGGGCGCAGAACCGGCGCACGAGGCTGTCGAGCCGCCGGCGCAGACCTACCGTCTGCTGCCGGAAGACGACTTCGGCCTCTATGCGGTGGCCACGCGCACCCCGGAGCGGCTCTTGGCCCAGGTGCCCCCGGGCACCCTGACCACCACCCCCTGGCCCGGGGTCTTCGACCTGCGCTGGGGCGGGCGCACCATCCGGCTGATCCTGCTCGGGGAGATCGCCGCGCAGGCGCGCAATGCCCCCTGGGAGGTCTTCAGTGCCCGGCTGGAGCGCGTGCGCCATGGGCTGCGCAATTGGCACTCGCGCAACCCGCACAGTCGCGGCCTGCTGGGACAGTTGTATTTCCATTACCGTATCGAGGTACCTGACATGGCGTATACGATGGAGGAGTTCGAGCGCGACACCCGCCGCCTGCTGATCGCCCATGTACACGAGTTCAATCCGGACGAGATCCAGGCCATCCTGGAGCAGATCCCGCCGCAAGAGCGCCTGCGCGGGCTGGACCCCGGGGAACTGCTGCGCGCCCTGGACCCCGAGGTCGTCGAGGATTGGCTCAAAGGTCGCGGACACTGATGGGCGACCCGCGGTCTGCTCGCGGCTGGTTCCGCCTGCCGAAGGGATCCTGGGGTCACCTCCTCGGCATCCATGCCTCGGCGCAAGTCAAGAGTACCGCCGGCGTGCGGCAGCCCGCGTAGGCCCGAGCCCGCGTCGCTCGGCAACTTGACCTCTCGATCCTTGCCCTCGGTCGACAGCGGATAGGCGTATCCCACTGCTACACTTGTCCGCATGGACACCCTCACCCCCTGGCACCGGCTCTTCGGCATCGCCCTGACCGACCTCTTCACCGGCCGCCCCTGGCGGGTGGACGTCGAGAAGGAGCTGGCGCTCAAGAGCCAGCGGCTCGACATCCTCATCATCGAACGCCGACCGGGCGCGGTGACGGATGCCGGCCCCACGGCGCTCGCCGACCTGCCCGACGGCCTGGAGCGGCTCGCGGCACACAATGTCCTGACCTACAAGTCGCAGCACCAGCCGCTCGACGCCTGGGCGCTGGATGAATTGATCGGGCACTACGTGACCTACCGCAAGCTAGTCTCCATCGAGCGGGCACGCCCCCCGGCCGCGCCCGGTGCGGGCGCAGAACCGGCGCACGAGCTGGTCGAGCCGCCGCGAGAGACCTACCGTCTGCTGCCGGAGGACGACTTCGGCCTCTACGCGGTGGCCACGCGCACCCCGGAGGGGCTCTTGGCCCAAGTGCCCCCGGGCACCCTGACCGCCACCCCCTGGCCCGGGGTCTTCGACCTGCGCTGGGGCGGGCGCACCATCCGGCTGATCCTGCTCGGGGAGATCGCCGCCGACGCGCGCAATGCCCCCTGGGAGGTCTTCAGCGCCCGGCTGGAGCGCGTGCGCCATGGGCTGCGCAATTGGCACGCGCGCAACCCGCACAGTCGCGGCCTGCTGGGCCAGTTGTATTTCCATTACCGTATCGAGGTACCTGACATGGCATATACGATGGAGGAGTTCGAGCGCGACACCCGCCGCCTGCTGATCGCCCACGTACACGAGTTCAATCCGGACGAAATCCAGGCCATCCTGGAGCAGATCCCACCGCAGGAGCGCCTGCGCGGGCTGGACCCCGGGGAACTGCTGCGCGGGCTGGACCCGCAGGAACTGCTGCGCCGGTTCGGTCCTCAGGACCTGCTGCGCGGCCTGGACGCAGAGGAGCGGCTGCGCGGCCTGGACCCCGCGGTCGTCGAGGATTGGCTCAAACGTCGCGGGCACTGATCTCGGCATCGGTGCGCCCGCGGCGCGCAGATCCGCGGGGGCCGCGACAGCGCATGCAGCCCGTCCTATCCCGAAGATACTGTCCAGATCCACGCCCTGATAGGACAGTCCCAATGCCGAGGGCCGGGTCCAGGTCGAGGCACTCGCCGCGGCCCTGGCGGCCCGCGCGGCCGTTGCCGGTGAGCGCTACCGCCTCATCGGACACACCGACACAGATCACCGACAGCGGCGCCATCGCATCACTGATCGACACCATCATCGCTGCCAACCCCGACCAGGTAGCCCAGTACCGCGCCGGCAAGGACAAGGTCTTCGGCTTCGTCGGTCATGAAGCGGAGCCAGGGCAAGGCCAACCCGCAGCAGGTCAATGATCTGCTGAAACGCAAGTTCATGCCCTGATCCGGGTGCGATCGGAACTGATGTGGTGACCAAGATCCCGGGTACGCTGTCGTTGTCGTTGTCGTTGTCGTAATCGAATAATCCGACCACGATTACGACAACGACAACGACGACGATGACGACGCCGCGTCTGCGATCACTGTCCTCAGGCGCTTGGGACCGCAGACCATAAAGATCGGCGGGTAAGACGACGCGAGCGAGGATTCCGCCGCTCCAAGCTCAAGGCGCATAATCGCCGACATTGAGTCTTCCGGAACCCACGGCATGCGAACCAACATCGTGATCGATGACCGGCTCATGGAGCATGCACAGGCGCTCTCGGGGCTCCAAACCAAGCGCGAAGCGATCGAGGAGGGGTTGCGGCTCCTGGTTCGACTGAAGGAGCAGGAACGCATCCGCGCGGCTCGCAGCAAGCTGCCCTGGGACGGCGACCTGGATGCCATGCGGCGCGACGCTTGAGAATTATCTCGGGCTGACCGCCGAAACAGAGCACACGCCCGCCGCCAGCCTTTCGACGATCCAGGCATCCAGGTTCTTATGCTCCCGCCTGGCCGCTTGAACCATCGCCGCCTGCAATTCCGGGGCTATGTCCAAGACCAAGTGGCCCGTGTTTGGATGATCCGGGGCCTTTCCTTGCTCGGCACAAAATTCAAGATAGACATCAACGGAAACCCGGAATTCCCGCATGATGTCCTCCACGGTGGTCCCTTGGAAGGTAATCACGTCGCGGGCGTTGATGACCTCACCGTGAAATAACCCGGCCTCGTCGTCGAACTCGACCCGCCCAACATAGCCCTTGTATTCCATCATGGTTGTATACCTGCCTCAGTTAGAAACCTGCGTACGGACTTGACCGCGCCTTTGTCTGTCTCCTTTTGCGGATGCGGACGATGCAAGACCGCCACACGCCCATTCAAAAGGACATTGACGCGGGAACCCGCTCCTTCCTTCACGATGGCCCCTAGGGCAATGAGCAGGGACTCGACATCCCGCCAAGTGATAGCCGGGCTGACCGGATTGGCGAGAATGTCCTACAAGGTTCTTCGGTGCCTGCTGTTCATCGGGTTCTGGATTGTGTGTGCTTTGAATTATTCGAGCCTGACCCCTTTAGACCGAGAATGGGTCCGCAGAACGAAACCGACGGTCGCGGGGCCGTAGGGTCGGCTCTGCGGACCAAAGACCTTGCAGTACGCTGATTGGCCGGATTTCTGATCAAGGCCGAGTCCCTCTACCGCCCCTTTCCCAGCCTCTTGCGTATCCAGCAAATCCGGATACTCACAAATGTATCGAGCGTCTTACGCGTCAAGAGCGACGCGGCCCGCGTCTCGCGCTCCTCGGGAGTTGCAGTCTTACCCTTGAAGTCCCGCTCCATCCTGGCTCGTTCGGCGTCTATCGCTGCCTTGCGTGCGGCGACCAACGCCGGATGGTTGAGATTGAGGATCGACTTGCGAACGCGGGCTCGGCCTTGATCATGATTCCGGCCACCGGGAGCGCCGCACCCCAGTGCGGCGCGGCCTATCCGCAGAACGCACCGCTGAGCTCGCGCGCGAGGCCGCGCCGCACTGGGGTGCGGCGCTCCCAGCGTCCGAGCGGGCTTACGCGCGCGCTTTCGCCGGTGCGGCTTGGCCGGAGTTATGATCAAGGCCCGCGGGCTCCGTCGACCCGGTCGTCGATAGCGAGCTCAAGTGCGCTTCGCGTGGCCGCATCCAACACTGCGTCGGTACGGACGTATATCTCTCCGCCGCTGGTATATCCGAGAGCCCTTTCATAGGCACAATCGGTCGGCCAAGGCAGATCGGGGTCCGCGTCGTCCCATTTCAGCGGTCGCTGACCCTTGGCCCCATCGCAGGTTTCCCCGGATGGACAAGAGAGGTGCAGATTCTTCCAGTGCAGCGCCAGTTCCGGATTGCGGCTCAACGGTCTCCAATGATCAATTGGCGGGAACGGATAACACTCCTCGACCCGTCGCTCGCAATAAACGCAGAGGGACCGCTGCTCGCGGTACATCGCCACGCGAAGTTTGCCCTTCTCCAACCCATCGAATGTGCGACGAGCAAAGGCCGTGCGATTGGTTGCCTTTGGCAAGTCCGCAACAAAAGCGTGCTCCGCGTCGGCGAGGCTGCGCGGGGGCTGGCTGTCCGGCGAAATGTCCGCCGGCGGCCATGGCTTCGAGATCCCACGCATTCAGTCGTCCCCTTCCATCAACCCTTGCGCCCGAATCAGCTCGGGGTCCAAGTCTCCCCAGCGTCCGGCCAACTCCCGGTAGAGCCGTGCGGCGTCGTCGCGGCGTCCACTGTCAATGGCGTTGTAGAGTTTGCGCAAAGCCTCGACACCAGCATCATCGCGGTCATCGGTGTTCATCAGCTCACGCAAAATCGCGTTACTGTCCCTGCCCGCAACAAAGACACCTTGTTCCGTAAGCCCAAAGCCTGCGAGCCGGCGTACCTGGCGATTCTCGACGCTACTCAAGACCTGTGGCGAATGGGTTGTGACCACGAATTGAAGCCGTGGAAAGGCGTTGCGGAGTCCATCTGCGTATTCCACGCAAACTGGACAGCCGTTCCACCGCAAACTGGACACCTGTTCCGCCGCAAACTGGACGGCTGTTCCAGGTCAAACTGGACCGTCGGAGCGAAGCGCCGCGCGGGGGTGATGCT
>Ga0247842_10008742_pt1 | contig 10526 bp, 17 predicted proteins | sample LaCruzMarch2015__3_FD_192411 | JGI IMG/M metagenome (GOLD analysis project Ga0247842, IMG submission 192411) | Freshwater microbial communities from meromictic Lake La Cruz, Castile-La Mancha, Spain - LaCruzMarch2015_19m | ecosystem: Environmental > Aquatic > Freshwater > Lake | place: Spain... | reverse complement strand
CTCAAATTCTTGAAAAAATGAAAATGAATCTTAAAGATAATAATAGTTCAATTTATGATTCATTTAAGGAAGATAGATCAATTGCAAGATATATACAATAAATATCTTGCTTTAGAATACAAACAAAAATAATACAGGTATTATTGTTGCTATTACCCAGATTGCTGGATTCCAAGTAAATATTTTCTTTCCATCAAGTGGCCCAATTGGAATAAGATTGAATAAAGCAATCCAAAAGTTAGCAAATATGCTGTATGTTATTATTATTGCTAAAAGTCCAGTTTGTGGAGATCCAATTATTATAAATATTATCATAAATAAGAAAGCCATAATTATGTTCATTGCTGGTCCTGCAAGAGAAGTAAGACCATCTTCCTTAATTGTTAATCTTCTTCCAAATATGTAAACTGCACCTGGAGCAACAAAAACAAATCCAACTATTGCTGATAAAGCAATTGAAAATAATAATGAACTCTTCCAAACAATAAATTGTGCTTTTGCTCCTATATAGATTGCAGAATATTTGTGTGCGAGTTCATGTAAAATAAAAGATGTGCCTGTTACAATAAGTGAAACTAGTAAAAAATGAAAAAGGTTTGTGAAATCAAAAGCAAATTTATTTTTAAATCCATCAAGTACGTTGTATCCACCAAAAACTAATGCAAAGCAAATAGATATCCCAAGCCAAGCTATAATTAAATCTCTTAATTCTAAATACTTTTTAGATTTAATATCTTTTGCTTTAAAATCTTCAAAAACAACTTCTTCTGCCATAATTTTCACACACTAGTTTAATTTAATATATACTTATTCATCAATCTTATTAAATACCTTTTCAAAATTTTTAATCATTCTCGTCTTAATACTATCAAGTGGAATATTATATTCTTTACAAAATTCATTATAAGAATCAATAATCCCAGTTATCTCTATTTCCTTTCCATCTTTATAAACTGGATAATCTGTTTCAATAAATACTTGACATAATCTTTCGTTTATATTTTCTATTTTCGGAGATGCATATCTCTGAGTTAAATAATACCCTCTATCCAGTGCTTCTTTTATTTCCTCTGGGCTACCTGAAAACCAATGAAAAATAACTGTAAGCTTACTATAATCTTTTAAGAAATCAAGAGTTGCTTTGGTTGCATACCTTGTGTGCACAATAATTGGCTTATCAAGTTTTTCTGCAATTTCAAGTTGTTTATTAAAAAGAATCTTTTGATTTTCTCTTAATTCTTTATCTTTTGTAACTTTATAATCAAGTCCAATCTCTCCAAGTGCAATTGACTCTTCAAAATTTATTTCTTTTATTTCCTCAAGAAGAGTGGGAAGTGATTTCTTAATAACTTCATCAGGATATATTCCATATGCAAAATTAAGGTTGCTTATTTTTTCTAATCTTAATTTTTCAAGTCTTTTATAGCTTTCAATATCAACAGATGCACTTATTGCGTGAATATTGTTTTTTATAAGTATTTCTCTTAAATAATCTGCTTTAAGTTCATCATAATGACAATGAAGATCAAGATAAGCATTATAATCTTTATTAACCATATATATATTATGATAAAAATAAATTATAAAGAGTATTGTTTATCTATTCCCAAAGAAGTTTATCTCCCTTCAGAAGACACTTATCTTTTACTTGAAACTTTGCAAGAAGATCTTAAGAAAAAAAGAATAAAAAATGCTCTTGAAATTGGAACCGGATCAGGATATATTTCTCTTGGAATTTATAATCAAGTAAATAATCTTGTGGTTACAGATATTAATCCAATTGTTATTACTTATCTTAATAATTTAAAGAAAGAATATAAATTAGACAAAATGAAAATTATCAAATCAAATTTGTTTAATAACCTAAAAAAAGAAAAATTTGATTTAATTATATTTAATCCACCATATGTTCCTTCTGAAAAGGTACCAAAAGATAATGAGATAGAAAGACTTGCAACAGATGGTGGATCTTTTGGGAGAGTAATTATTTTAAAATTTTTAAAGGAACTTAAAGAACACTTATCTGAAGATGGTGTTTGTTATTTGCTTATTTCTTCATTTAATAACCCCCATTATATTTTTAAGCAAATTATTAAATACAATTTATGTTATAAAGTACTTAGGGAAAGGAATATATTCTTTGAGAAGCTAATAATATTAAAGATAACTAATAAATAAATTTGAGAAATAAGTTATGCCAACAAATGTATCTTTTGAATATGCAATCGCAGAATCGAAGTATGAAGCTGCAAAAAGCGATGATGAAAAAATAATTGCTCTTCAGGATATGATATCCAAAGCACCTAGCCATAAGGGTGGAGAAAATTTAAGAAAGGAGCTTTCAAGAAAATTATCTGCTCTTAAAACAAAAATTATTAAGCAAGCAGCTGCTGCAAAGAAATCAGGAAATACAATTAATATTAAAAAGGAAGGAGCAGGGCAGATTGTTGTTGTTGGGCTTCCAAACTATGGTAAAAGCACATTCTTAACTAATTTTACAAATGCAAAACCATTAATAGCACCGTACCCATTTACTACAAAAAGACCAGAGGTTGGGGTATTAAATTTTGGAGGAGCAATAATTCAATTAATTGAAGTTCCCTCTTTTCTTGAAAATCAAGAACTTGCAACACAAGTTTATTCAATGATGAGGGTTGCAGATGCAATTATTTTAATAATAAAAGATGGTTCAAGAGATGATCTTGATGTTCTAATTACCAAACTCGAAAGAAAAGATGTTTTTATAACACACGATAAACCAAAGATAGATATAATTAGAAGTGAATACAATGGAGTTTCATTTGTTAATGAACAAAATTTATTAATTCCAAAAGAGCAAGCAGTTAATTTTCTAAAGAATGCTGGATTTAGATCTCACAACATAATATTAAATGAAAAAACAAGCCTTGATGATTTAGTTAAATTAATTAATCCTAGAGCTTGCTTTGTTAAAACTGTTGCAGTTTCAATGCCATTTACAAAAACAATAAAACCATTTGTTTATAGAAATATACAAACATTTGATTTATCTCAAAAGCTAGAAATAACTGAAGAAATATTTAGGTTAATTAATAAAATTATAATTCATACTAAAAAACCAGGTCAAAAAGCAGACGCTAATGAGCCACTAGTTCTAGATCAAGGTGCAACCGTTCTTGATGCTGCAAAGGCAATACACAAAACCTTTGCAAAAAACCTAAAATATGCAAGAGTTTGGGGTTCAACTAAGTTTCCAGGAATGACTGTTTCTAAGAATTATGTTCTAAAAAACAAAGATGTTGTTGAATTTACAATCTAAAACAGATATCGAAAGATATAAAAATAAAATAGTTAACTTATATCTAATGAATATAATATATTTTATAGAGTAAGATAACATAATGACTAAATCATTTAAAAATCTAAATTCACCAGATCTTGAAAAGAAAATGTACGAGCTTTTCTTACCTATCACTAGAAATATTAGATATCCTGAATTTGAACTTAAGCTTGAGCAAGCAGATATTGCAGAAGACATGGATTTATATTTATCTAGATGGTTTTTCTATGCAGCACTAGCATTTGTATTAATCTTATTTTGTGGTGGTATATTAGCTGCTATGTTTTCAGCTTCAATATCATTTGGAACAATATTAATTTTATCAATAGTTGCATTAATTGGAATTTCTGGATTTGGATTGTTTAATCCATACATGATTGTTGGATCTAAAGTAACAAGTATTAAAATTAATCTTCCACTTGTTATTCTTGGTATGTCAAGTGTTGCAGAGTCAGGTGCACCTCCAGAAGCAATTTTTTCCACAACTATTGTTAAAGGAAGAAATGAATATTTAAGTACAGAGTTTTCTAAAATAATTTATTATATTGATAATCTTGGTATCTCTCTATTAGAGGCAATTGATTTAGTTGCAAAGAAAACACCATCATATGAACTTAGAAAGTTTTTACTTGATTTAAAATCAAATATTGAATCTGGTGGATCTCTTCCTGAGTTTATGAAGAAAAAAGCTGATCATGCAAGATTTGAATACAAATTAATGCTTGATAATCAAAACAAGAAAGCAGATGCATTTGGGGATATCTATTCTACAGTTGTAATTGCTGGTCCATTATTTATTTTTTCAGGAATTATGCTTCTTGGTATGGTTGGTAGTGGAGGTATAGCTGGGTTAAGTATATCTGTACTTGTTATGCTTGGAGTTTTCTTAGTTGTGCCATTAATTAATATAATTTTCATAATAATAATTAATTTAGTTGGATAAAAGGGAATAAGTATATGGTTGATTATAAAGCATTATTGCATTTGGATTTAACAGATAAGCAAGAGTTTTTCCTTGACTATATTGTAAAAGGTGCAATTGGTAGTATAATTATCTTTGTTGCTTTATTTAGTACTAAGTTTATAATTTTTTCAATATTTCCTTTATTACTTGCAATTGGGCTTGCTGCAAAAATATATGCAGCAAGAATTAAATCCTATGAAAGAAATTTATTTGTTTTTCTTGATGATTTAAAAGATCTTCTTCAGGGTGGTATGAACATAGTAACTGCTATTGAAATAACTACAGAACATGATTATGGATCTCTCAATGAACCATTAAAGAGACTTGCTGCTCAAATAAAGATTGGAGTTCCATTTGATGTTGCATTAACTGAAGTTTTTGGTAAGATTGATAGCCCGATGTTTTTACAAGTTACACAAATAATTTCAGAAACCACAAAGGTTGGGGGTAACATAATTAAGGTGTTTGCATCAGTTTCTACATATGTAAGAACAGTTAATGATATGATTGATGAAAGAAGATCTAAAACATTTTCAACAGTATTTTCAAGTTATTTCATGTTTTTTGTATTCATTGGTATTATATTAATTATTCAGATTATATTTCTTCCAATGCTAAGTTCAAATTCAATGTCAATGACAGGAAGTACATCTACTACAGAAAAGGAAGGAATATCAGATGTGAATTTCAATAAGTATTTTTTATATCTAATAATTATTCAAGGTATATTTGCAGGACCAGTAATTGGTAAAATATCTGAAGGAAATGCAATTGCGGGAATAAAGCACACAGTAATATTAATTTCTGTGTCTGTTCCAGTTTATGTTGTTGTTTCATTATTATTTATTTCATAATCATAGTTTGGAAAGCAATAAAGATATATTTATATATGTATCTGTAATATATAAATATGAAAAAGGATTTAATATGAAGTTATCAATTAAGAAAAAAGGATTATCACCACTTATCGCAACTATACTTTTAGTTGCAGTATCATTATCACTTGCAGGTATATTGTATTCTTGGTCAAGTCAGAACGCTAAAGAAACAACTGCTAGTTTAACTGATACAACCAACAAGTGGATTGATTGTAGTGCTGTTGATATCTATATAGATAATGGGTGTCAATATGATGGTAATACAATAAATTTTATATTATTTGATAAATCTACTGTTCAGATTGATAATAATTTGATTCTTACTGTTATTGATAATAATAACACAATAAAAAGTGCAACATTTTTACCAAATTTTTCAGAAAATGTAGTAGCAATGACAGTTGATACAGGAACCTTTTCAAATGCAACTGATTTCCAAGATCTAGTAGAACCACTTAAGAAAGTTCAAGTTCATGTAACAAGTTGTCCAGAGAAAGTAACAATATCAACAAAATGTGAATAATTATCAAATTTAAATAAATGTAAATAAAAAAAAAATAAAGGTGATTTAATGAAATTCAAAAAAGGTGTTTCCGCACTTATAGCAACTATTTTATTAATCGTGGTTGCAGTAGCATTAATTGCGATAATTTTAACTTGGGGGAAATCATTTACAACAGGTAGCCTCTCAGAAACTGGAAGCGCAATTGATTTAAGTTGTACAGGTGCTGCAATTACAATATCAGATTGTAAAATAGATACGGATGATAATTTAGAATTTTTTGTTAAAAATATAAGTTCAACATATATTTTCTTAACAACAGATGCATTTAAGGTAGATTTAACAGACACATCCGGTGGATTTAATGCTGGTATAACTATGAGTACATATACAACAACAACATGGGCTGGACTTGCACCTGGAGAAATAGTAAAAGTAGATATGAACAGAACTGTAGCAGCTCCATTAGTAACAGGTAATAACGTTGGCGTAACAGTAAAGTCTTCAGTTTGTGGAAATGATGCTATAGCTGCATTCCCTAACTGTCATCAGTAAGTTAAAAATTGAGTAAATTCAAATTTTGAATTTACTTTTTCATTTTTTTAATATAATAAATTTAAACGGAAAAACATATGAAAAAAGCAATTTCAGGAATAATTGCAACAATCTTATTAATTGTTGTTGCAGTAATACTAGCAGGAATATTATTGTCTTGGGGACAAAACTTTGTTCAAAAAGGAACAAGCAATGCTAACGAAGTTATAGATACAGAGTGTACTGGGGCTTCAGTAAATATTCTTTCTTGTGATTATAATTCAATTGGAGAAAGCATTAAATTTACATTTGTAAATTCTGGTTCTATTGCATTCAGTTCAGACACAAACTTCAATGTTTTATTAATTGATGCAAATAATGATTTAAACAGTTCAAATTTAAATATATTAGATTCAAACTCTTTTGGACTTGGAGAATCAGCAGTATATACAATTAGTGATTATGTTGGTGTTGTTCCAATTAAATTAGAATTAAGAAACACACAATGTACTGGTTATTCTTGGTCAAAAATTTGTAACTAAAATCAAGGATGTTTCTTTAAATCATCCTTTCGATTTTTATTTTAATTATCTTATTATCCTGATCAACTATTGCTAAAATGTATGTTGTGTGTATACTATTTGCAAGTCTCTCTGACTTAATTATCTCATTAACTGTTTCCTTGTGACTTCTTTTAACATCTACAACATATTTTGTGTGAGTATGTTCATTTTTAGTGGTTTGTGCTTCATAAACTCTAAAATCAAACCCAAAGATAGCCCCATCTTTAATAATGTAACCTTTATCCTTAAAACTTTTATAAACTAGATATTTATCTTCAAATCCTTTTATTTTTTTATTAATGTGTTCCTTAAAATTCTTTTCGGGTATTGGTTTTTTCTTTAAATCAATTACTTTTATTTTTTTAGTTTCAAATAAATAATACAATTCAAATAAATCTAAGATTAATTCTTTGTTACTAATAGTTCCAAATCCTTTTTGAATAAGCTGACTTTTAAGATTGTTTTCAGAAACAATTCCTATTCTATTTTTTAAAATTACATTCATATTTAATCACATAATTTATTTATAAAGTGTAAATAACTTTCTATCTATCCCATAGAAAAGTCCAATTCTAACACCAGCATCAATCCAAGCATATGCGTATGAATAGGATGCAAGAGCTCTTGGAAGATCATTCTTTTTTTCAAGCACTTTACCGTCTGCAAGATAGTTCTTTGCCATACTTAAAAAATCATTACTCATATCTTTAAGATAAGACTCGTTTTTTATGTTTGGTTCAATTGTATTAAGTGCTTTTTCAAGTATTAATCTGTACTTGGTTGTATATTCTTCAAGTTCAATTATTTCTTTAATTTTTGTTTTTGAATTCATTTAATCCATCTCTTTCAAATTCATTTAAATCTCCACAAATAATTAGAGATTGTGGAAATTTATTTAGATTTACATTATTATAATCTTTAAACTTAAATGAAATTATTTCTTGATCAATTGATCCCATTTTGCAAAGAGCAATACACTCTTTATCATCTAAAACGTTATTACTTTCTTTATCAATTTCATCAAGTATAGTACATGCTTCTTTAATGGTCATAAATCTTTGTTTATCTGTTTTTATATCAAGTAAGCAAAGAGTGTGAGCTTTAATTGATAGATTTTCAATAAGTGTGTTATAGAAGCTTGTTGGTTTATAGTTTCCATCAGGATAAACAACAGAGATTGTTTTACCAAACTTATATTCATAAAGTCCAGTATATCCTTGATAATTAAAAATAGATATTCCTGGAATTATTTTTGTTTGTATTCCTTTATCCTTAGCATCTTTAATTAATGTATAATGTGTGGTTGCAGAGAAAGGATTACCAATAACTAAAAGTACAGAATCATCTTTTAGAAAACGTTGTTCAGTTTCAAGGTTTTTTCTCTCAAGAGAAACTATCTTCTTGTTTATTATTTTTTCAAGCTCACTAACTTCTCCCTCGGATAATATATTAGTATAATTATCAATATACACATCCTTTGATTTAGATATTATATCAAGTGCTTCCTTTGTAATTTGATTTACTGATAATCCAATTCCAATTATATAAAACATCTAATAATATACTCCCACTTCAATATATATTTCATAGTTAGATATATTAATATAGTTTATCCTTTGGGTTATTAATTTAGTTTTAGTATTATCTTCTTTATTTATTTCAATTTTATCTTTATTTACAATAATATATCCTTTCTTTTCTCCAAATAGTTTGTGATAGTTTATTTCTAAATCAAAGGTATTATCTATAGAAAGCTCTTGAGAAGTAATAAGTAGATCTCCAATTAGTTTATTTGTTTGATATTTTTCAATTTCAGTTGTGTTTGCTTGAGATCCTAGAACTATAACTAGTATTCCAATAAACGTAAGAGCTAGAAGTCCATCAATTGTGAATATTATTCCTTTTCTAGAATTGTTTAGTTTATTATTCACAGAAACCAACCTCCAATACTCCAAACAAATTATTGTAAACTACTCCTCTCTTGTGCACATTATCTACTTTTCCAGTATCCATATATTTTTTTCCATCTACACTGATTTTACAAATGTTTGGAGGAAGATTATTAATATTTTTAATCTCGATCAGGTTTTTATAACATACTTTTGTATTTGTATTTAGACTTGCAAGATAATTACAATCAGATATTAATTGTTCGACAATTAAGCTTTCTTTTAATAAGTTTAAATCTTGTTCACGATTAAAAATATCAAGTTTATAGTTTGTTATTGTTTTTTCTTCAATAGATATTATTAATATCACAATCATAAGTAATAGCAATAAATCAAGAACTATTACTTGTCCTTTCTCTATAAGTTTTACATGAATCATTAATGATTACTCCTTCTTTTTGATCAAGATATATATCCTTTAACACACAAATATTTTCATTATAATTATTATAATTTATTTTTGTTTCAAGCTTGTTTTTAAAAGAAATATTTGTTTTTAAAAATAATAATATAATTATTAATAAAATTAATAAAGATAATATAAACTCAATTGATATTTGCGCATTCTTTGATTTAATTATAAACAACTACAATCACCTCGTATCCTTCAGGAATACTATATCTTGTGCTGTATTTGTTTGTGCTTACTTGAAATGAAATATAGTTGTTTTTTAGTGATCCATTTGTAAAAAGATATTTCTTAATTGTAATTTGTTCTGTTGGTTTGTAAACAATTACTCTTGATAACTCATTTAATTCAAGAAAACCAAGAGTTTTTTTTGTAGTTGTTACTTTATTATACACAAAGAAATCTTTGGTTGAAAAATAGGTTGATAATCTAGTATTTACTATTGTTTTTAGAATTTTTGGATCATCTTCTGGAGTATTTAAAGAAAAAGAAATTAATCTCTCAATATCTTTAATGGTTATTGCTTTTTGAGTCTCTGCTTGATCCATAATAATTAAATCATTTACACTTGTGTTTGGTACGTCTGTAAATGTAAATAAGAGAAAAATGGATACAAAGAACAAAGTAATAATCGAAATGAATGCTTTTCTAGATACACCATTGAATAAACATATATTCATGAATACTAATGTTAATTGTTAATTACCTTTTTATCTCTTATCTTCTAAGTAATATATAATTAATTGTTTAGTCTTCTTGAGTCAAGTTCAGATAATACATCAACTAACATGTGTGTGTAACTTTTTGGTAATATCTTTTCATTCTCTGCTTTCTTAAGAATAGAATGCTTCATTCTTAAAAGAGTGTTTGTTGTAAAGTCAGTTAATTCCTTTCTATATATCTTATTCATTATCATATAATTCACCTCTCGTATCTGTAATACTATGGAATTATCCCCTATATGCTTATGGGAGGGGGGTAGCTGGCCAAGCATCATTTCTTTTGATTATGCCGAAAGAAACAAAGGTATAAATACATTTTCATTTACTTTTATATCTAATTACTATCAAAATGTAAGTTTACATAATAAGTTTTTGTGTTGCGATTTTATGAAAAAAAATATATTTTCTGAGAAGAATGATTTAGAAGGCAAACCTATCTTTAAAGACGAGTCTGTTTTCTATCCTGATTATTTTCCTTTAAGTATTCCTAGTCGTGAAACACAAATCAAAGAACTTACTTTTTTATTAAAACCTCTTTTAGTTCAAAAGAAAGCAAATAATATTTTAGTTTATGGTCCACCAGGAACTGGTAAAACCTTAACCACAAATTTTGTTTTAAAAGAATTGTGTGAATATACTAAAAAAGTAAATTTCACTTATATAAATTTAATTAAAGAAAATACAAG
>Ga0247842_10008740_pt1 | contig 10528 bp, 7 predicted proteins | sample LaCruzMarch2015__3_FD_192411 | JGI IMG/M metagenome (GOLD analysis project Ga0247842, IMG submission 192411) | Freshwater microbial communities from meromictic Lake La Cruz, Castile-La Mancha, Spain - LaCruzMarch2015_19m | ecosystem: Environmental > Aquatic > Freshwater > Lake | place: Spain... | reverse complement strand
ATGTACACCACCCCCGGTCATATTAACCTTGTGCCGAAAAGGATATGACCGGCTCCCAGCCATTATGCTTCCAGATGCGTGAGCTTTTTGAACCGACCAGCGTGGCGGTCATCGGGGCCTCCCAGGAGAATAACAAGGTAGGCCACATCATACTGGCCAACCTCATGGAATCGGGTTTCAAGGGCGGTCTGTACCCTATCAACCCCCGTTACCAGGAAGTTTTAGGCCTCAAATGCTTCCCCACCATAACCGATGTGCCGGGGAGCGTGGAGATGGCCGTGGTCGTGGTGCCGGCCAAGTTCGTCCTGCAGGTCATGGAGGAATGTGGACAGAAAGGGGTCAAGGCCGCCGTGATCATCAGCGCTGGTTTTAAAGAGGTGGGGCTGGAAGGTGCGCAGCTGGAGAAGCAGCTGGGCGAGATAGCCCACCGCTACGGCATGAGGGTGCTGGGACCCAATTGCCTGGGATTGGTCAACACTCACCACCACATGAACGCCACCTTCGCCACGGAACCGCCGAAGCAGGGCAACATAGCCATATCGTCGCAGTCCGGAGCCATATGCGTGGTGATGCTGGACTGGGCGGCCAACATCAACATCGGCTTCTCCAAGTTCGTGAGCGTGGGCAACAAGCTGGACGTGGACGAGGGGCATCTCCTGGAGTATCTGAGGGACGATCCCCTGACCAAGGTCATCGGCCTGTACATCGAGGGCACCGACCGGGGAAGGGAGTTCCTCCGGCAGGCCGAGCTGACCACCAGGGTCAAGCCGGTGATAGCCCTCAAGGCGGGACGAACCAGCAGCGGCGCCAAGGCCGCCTCGTCCCACACCGGGGCCATGTCCGGCAGCGACAAGGTGTACGACGCGGCCATGAGGCAGTCTGGAGTGGTCCGCGTGAAGAACATCGAGGAGATGTTCGACCTGCTGCAAGCCTTTTCTACCATGCCCTTGCCGCAAGGCGAGGGTGTGGCCATAGTCACCAACGCCGGCGGATTGGGGGTCATGGCCGCCGATGCCTGTTCGGACAACGGCCTCACGCTGGCCTCGTTCGAGGCGGCCACGATCGAGAAGCTGAGGAAGAAGCTTCCTCCGGCGGCCAGCCTTTACAATCCTATTGACGTGGTCGGAGACGCCGATTCCGAGCGTTACGACCATGCCATACGCACGGTCATGGACGATCCGAACGTGGCCTGTGTGGTGGCGCTCCTGGCTCCCACGGACCTGGTGGACATATCGTCCGTGGCCAGGACGCTCACGGCCTTTGCCGGTTCCTCGCCCAAGCCTATAGTCACGGCCTTCGTGGGGGGCAAGGAGATGGCCGGTCCCATCGATATGCTCAAGGCCGCCGGCATTCCCAACTATCCGTCCCCGGACCGGGGCATACGCGCCCTGGCCGCCATGGTGGAGCATAAGCACAGCATGGAGAGATCGGAGGTACAGGCCATCAAGCGCTTCGAGGCCGACCACGAGGCGGTGCGCGAGATAATCGATAGCGTACGTTACGAAGGGCGTCTGGCGCTCAGCGAAGCGGAGGGCAAAGGCATCCTACGGGCCTACGGCATCGCCACCCCCCACGAGGGCATCGCCAAGGACCTGGGGAGGGCCATCGACCTGGCGGACAGCATCGGCTTCCCGGTGGTCATGAAGGTGGAATCGCCGGACATCGCCCACAAGACCGACGTGGGCGGAGTGGTGCTTGACATCGATTCGGCGGAAGAGCTTACCCGCTCCTACGAGGTGATGCTGGCCCAGGTGCGGGACAAGTTGCCCAAGGCCAAGATAACCGGCGTTTCCATCCAGGGGATGGTCAAAGGCCGGGAGGTCATCGTAGGCATGGTCCGGGACGATCAGTTCGGGCCGGTCATTACCTTCGGGCTGGGCGGAATATTCGTGGAGATAATGAAGGACGTCACCCAGGGCATAGCGCCTCTGGACCGCAACGATGTGGAGCGCATGATCCGTTCCATCCGAGCCTATCCCATGCTCACCGGTGCCAGGGGAAAGAGGCCGGGGGACATACCGGCCCTGACGGACGTCATCCTGAAGGTTTCCCAGCTCTCCATGGAGCACCCGGAGCTGGAGGAGCTGGAGATAAACCCGGTCATGGTGGGGGACGAGGGAACGGGAGTCACGGCGGTGGACGCATTGGTCACGATCAAGGGGGAGCAAAAATGAGATCTCTGTATCTAGGTTCGGTGGTAGAGAAGTCGGGCAAGTCCATGATAACTTTGGGCTTGGCCAAGAACTTCCAGGGCCAGGTGGGCTTCTTCAAGCCCTTCAAGGAACACCTCATGCGGGAAGGTGACCGGGTCATCGACCACGACGCCTACCTGATGCGCCGGGTGGTGGGCATGGAACCACCTGAGGAGGTGCTGTGCCCATTCACCTATGACATCTTCCGCCCGGTGCGCATGGACGCGATCAAGGCGGCCTTCAAGAAGGCCTCCTGCGACTGCGATCTGATGCTCATCGAGGGGACCAGGGAGGTCACCACCGGCTATCTCAACGACGTGTCCGGACTGGCCATCGCTGCTGCCACCGGGTCCGACCTGGTGCTGATATCCACGCCCGAACCGGCGGCCCTGGACAAGATCGCCATGCTGTGCCAACTGGTTGGCAACTACAAGATCAACCTGAAAGGGGTCATCCTGAACAAGACGGACGACCTGGCGGTGGCGAACTTCCTGGAGTCCAAGGGCATCAAGGTACTAGGCTGCGTGCCGCACATCCCGGAGATGACCTATTTCACCGTGAAAGAGGTCGCCGAGGCCCTGTCGGCCGACGTGGTCGTGGGAAGGGAACGCCTGGACCGCGTCGTTGAAGGCGTTTACATCGGCGCCATGACCATGGAGACGGCGCTGAAGTACATGCGCCGCCACCGCCGCAAGGCCATAATCACCGGCGGAGACCGCTCCGACGTACAGCTGGCAGCGCTTTCCACCGACACCTCGTGCTTGATCCTCACCGGAGGGCTGTATCCGGCCAACCAGGTGGTCTCCAAGGCATTTGAGAAGGGTATACCCATACTGGTGACCCGTTACGATACTTTGGCGGCATCGGAGATGGTGGAGCATCTAATCGCCAGGATCGAGCCGGAGGACATCGAGAAGGTGCGGTTGGTGGAGAAGGCGGTCATGGACAACGTGGACCTCGAGGCGGTCTTCCGGTAGTGGCGGGAAAATAAGTTTATATCGCCTTCGGCGATGCGTCGGGCATGGTCAAAGAAGTCAGGGCAGCTCACATACTGGTGGCCAAAGAGGAAAAGGCCAAGGAACTGTTGCAATTGATCAAGAACGGGGCTAGCTTCGCCGATCTGGCCAAGCAGCACTCCTCGTGCCCCTCCGGGCGGAAGGGCGGGGACCTGGGCTGGTTCGGGAAGAACATGATGGTCAAGGAGTTCGAGGACGCCGCCTTCAACCACGCCAAGGGAGAGGTCGTCGGACCGGTCAAGACCCAGTTCGGCTGGCATCTGATCCAGGTAACGGACCAGAAGTGAATCATCTTTCCAGCGCGACCGCGCTGGACCCATCCTCATTTTCCGTGACCTTCAGCACCGCGCTGACACTGTCCTTCACGTCCTCGATGTGAGTAATCAGAAGTATCTGTCGGAACTGCTTCTGCAGCTGCCCCAGCGTCTCCAGGATGTTGCGCTTGCGGGCCTGGTCCTGAGAACCGAATATCTCGTCCAGCACCAGGAAGTTCATCTGGCTACCGGACCGCTCCATTATCATGCGGGATATCGCCAGTCTCAGGCACAGGTTGGCCAGGTCGGACTCTCCGCCGGAGAAGCGTTCCAGAGGGTGTTCCTCCCCCTGATCGTAGAGGAACATCTCATACTCCTCGTCCAATCGCATCCCGCCGTACTTGCCGTCGGTCAGCTGCGACAGGAGGTCGGAGGCCGTGGCCGACAATGACGGGACCACCCGGGAGATCACGTTCTCCTTGAAATCTTTCATGACCTTGCTCAGACGGTTGAGCAGCTCCTGCTCGACCAGCAGCTCCTTGTGCCGGGCGGCGTGCCCTTCCAGCTCGGCCAGGCGTTCCTCCGTCCCTTTCAGCTCGGAGGTCAGGCGGGAAAGGTCGCCCTCGGCGCGGATCATGTTCTGCGTCAACTGCTCATCGGCGCTGCGGGCCTCGTCATGCTCTCTCTTCCTCTCCGAGAGCACCTTCATCTGGAATCCCAGTGCGGTCCGTTCGGAGGTCACTTCCTGGACCTTCCTCTCGTCCGAGGATATGGTGACGGCGTTCTCCTCCCGTTCCTTGATGGCCAGAGGCAACCGCTCCATCCTGACCTGGGCCTTGTTCAGGGCCAGATGGGCCGGTTCGAGCTCCACCAGCCGCCTCTGCAGGCCTTGGTGCCTGGTCTGGTCATATTCCACCGGCCCCATCTCGGCCAGCTGCCTCTCCAGTAACTGGACCCTCTCCTCCTTGCTCATGATGGCTTGGAGGGCGCCGCTCTCCTTCTGCTTCAGGGTGATCTTGCGGTCGGACCGTTCCTGCATCCCGCGACGCTTCTCCTCCATGGCCTTCTTGCTGCGGTCGTTCCTCTCCTTCTGGCCCATCAAGGCCTGAAGGTTCGCCGCCAGTTCCGTCAGGCTCGTTTCCGCGGCCCTCTGGTCCTCCTGGTATCGCCGAATGAGGTTGGAGTATTGGTCTCCCATGCGCCTCTGGCAGGTCGGGCAGTTGCTGTCCTCGCCCAGCCTCTCGATCTCCGCGGCCTTCTCCGCCGCCTCGGCGGCGTTACTCCGCAGCCTTTCCATGTCCGCCTCGACCAGGCGCTTCTGGGTCACGATGGCCGTGGCCGCTTCCCTAATGCCTTCCAGGCCGCTCTCCACCCCCGCCAACTGGTCCTCCACGTCCGGCAGGTTCGAGAGCTCCTGGGCGATCTGGACCCGTTCCATCATTAGGCGGGACAGCTCCTGGCGCTCTCGGGTAAGGTCGCCTTCCGTCCTCTGGCGCGCCAGGTGTCTTTCCCGGATCGTCACCAGGCGGTCCACCTCGACCTTGACCTTCTGATGATCGAGCTCCCCGGCCTCGAGTGCAGGCAAGGATTCGCTCAGCTTCTTCAAGCCTTCGATCTCCACCCGCAGTCGCCCGTCCCGTTCCTGGCGCCCGGTGAGCACGGTCCGCAGCTCGGTCAGGCGTCTCTCCAAGGCCACGTCCTGGCGGTAACGCCCCTCCTCCCTCTCCCACAGATCGCGGGTCTCGGAAGCCCGTTTGCCGGTCCCCACATTCTCCAAGACCATGCGGTCACGGCCTTCAGCGGTCCGGTCCCTCTCCAGGACCTTGTCCGCCCTCTGCTTCTGCAGGACCGGTATCTTTTCCTGCCCCTGCTGGTCGCGAAGCAGCATCTGCAGCTGGTCCGAACGGCTCTTGGCCTCCCGGGCGTCCTTGTCCACGTCGGCCACCACGTCGTTCAGGAAGTCCACTCCCAGCATGCGCAGGACCAGCTTCTTGCGCTCGGCCGGCTTGATGTCCGCCAGGGCGTTCAGCTCCTTCTGCTTGGCGACCACCGAGATGAAGAAGGCCTTGTGGTCCATGCCGATGCGGCTCCGCACGGCCTCGCTGACGGCCTTCTCGCCGTTGGCCACCAGGTCCCCGTTGACCTGCAGGGAGGCCTCGGCCTTCAGCCCCTTGCCCTTCATGCTGCGCGCCAGTCTGTACCAGTCCCCGCCCAGCCCGAACTCCAGCACCACTGAGCAATCGTCCCCGGGAGAGGCTCCGGAGCTCATCACCCCTTCCTTGCCATCGCGCACCACCGAGCTTTCGTTGCCGAACAGCGCCCAGGACACCGCCTCCAGCAGGGTGGTCTTGCCCGCGCCGTTCTGCCCCACGATGGCCACCACTCCGTCGGGGAACTCCACCTTGGCGTCGCGGAACTTGCGGTAGTTGTGCAGTTCGAGGGAGCCCAGCCTCATTCTCCCATCCTCCGGCGCACGTACTCCAGCCCTTTCTGCCGGAGCGCTTCCTTGTCCGTCCCCTCCACCGCGCTGCGCGTGAGGAAGGAATCGAACTCCGCGTCCATGTCCCCCAGCGAAGAGGAGCGCCACTGCACCGAGGATGACTCCTGCAGGATATCGAACTTCATCTCCAGGTGCACCGCCTTCTCGGCCACGGAGCGCAGGGCGTTCAGGTCCAGGCTGCGGTACAGCGCGGACGGGACGTCCTTGACCACCAACCGCACCAGCGCCCCCTGCAGCTCTACGGATTCTAGGGCGTCGGTAAGCTCCCTCTGCAGGTCCGCGGCGCTCTTCCCCTTGGCGTTTATCGGTGCCAATGAGAACATGGGGCGCGTTTCCAGGGGCACGAGCTCCTTCTTCTTGCGCTCCAGGTCCACCAGGATATATCCCTTCTTCTGCCCGGCCTCGGCAAAGGACATGCGCTCCAGCGAGCCGCTGTACCAGGCGTTCTGGGTGATCTCCTCCCTATCGTGAAAATGGCCCAGGGCGATATAGTCCGCCTCCAGGTTAAGCAGGGAAGATGGCAGGCTCAGCTCGTTGGCCTCCCCCGTGCTGTAGCGCGACAGCCCCTGGATGCCGGCGTGCAGCATGCCCACCTCGAAGCGGTGCTTCCCTCTCTTCCATCCCTGCAGGGCGGCCATCATGGGGTCCTTGTCCTGGTGAGGGAAGGCCGTCACCAGCAGGTCATCGAACTCCAGCTGATGGATGCCCGGGGTGTACACGGGATGGATGCCCTCTATGTGCTCAAAGAGCCGGAATACGCTTCCAGTCTCCCTCAGCCGCGGGGTGGAATGATTGCCGGCGATGAGCACCACCGGTATCTTCTCCCGGGAAAGGCGTAAAAGTTGCTCCAGCACCACGGACAAAGCGCGGTTGGACGGCCGGACCGAATCAAAGAGGTCCCCGGCGTGCAGCACCAGGTCCGGTCGCTTCTCGATCAGAGAATCGACCATGCGCACGAAAGCCCGATACACGTCCACCTCACGCTGGTTGATGCCCGTCTCCGGGTCGGAGCGGCGGTAGGCGTAGAAGCCCACGTGAGTGTCGGCGATGTGCGCTATCCTCATCTGGAGAGGGTTAGCGTCCGGCGCTTAAATAATAGTTCGATTGGGTGCGTTGAAAGTGGTTCATTCCTCATGTAGCTTGTCCGATAGGATGTGGCACATGCGGTCGTAAGCGCTCTTGTTGGCGTCCCACAGCAAATAGGCTATGACCAGGCCTACCACCACGCCGAACACCAGCAGCAGCGGGAACTCCTCCACCTGGGGGGCGATGGGGATGAACAGGAAGAACAGTATGACGCCAATGCCGGACACCATCAGCTCCACGAACACCTTGAAGAGACGCCCCTCGGCCCCCCGTTCGAAGTGGCCAGCCTCCATCACGCCGCGGATGAGCATCAGCCCGATGAGGCGCACCCGGTTGAGTATGTTGAGCAGCGGAGGCAGCATGAGGGCGATCAGGATGGCGATGGCCACCATGTAGGTTATGGCCCCGCTTCCCGCCGGGTCCACGCCCAGCAGCCCCACGAAATCGTAGAACATGACCGCGAACACCTGCAGCAGGAAGATGATGCCCAGGTCGGCGATTATCCAGAATATCTGGCGCTGGACCTCCCGGCGCCGGTCGGCGTGGGCGTTCATCCAGACGGACATGTCGCTCCTGAGGCGGTCCAACCGGTGAAGGCTCTCCCTGACCGAAGATGGCAGGGTCTTGCTGGCCGTGCTGATTATGCTCGGAGCCCGTCGGAACGATATGGGGAGATACAGCATGGTTATGAGGGCGGCTCCGATCACCGCGGAGTAGAACATCTGGTCCACCGCGCCCAGGTCAAAGGCCGTCTTGGCGATGACGAAGGAAAACTCTCCCATGGCCACCATTCCCAGGCCGGTCATCATGGAGGTGTGGGCGTCCTTGTTGCTCAGGTAGGTCCCTATGGTGACGGCGAAGACCTTGCCCACGATGAAAACGGCGGCGATGATCACCACCACCAGCAGATTGTCCATGATCATCCAGGGGTCGATGAGCACCCCTATGGAGACGAAGAAGAGGGCCATGAACATCTCCTTGATGGGAGCTATCCGGTCCGATAGCCGCTCCTGGGCCTTGGACTGGGAGATTATGATGCCCATCAGGAAGGCCCCGATGGCCACGGACAGGCCGAACAGCTTGGCCATGATGGCCATGCCGAAGCAGAAGCCCAATGCCACCACCATGAGGGTCTCGGCCGAGTACTTGAGGTGCAGATGGTCCATGACCCTAGGCACCACAGCCAGGCCCAGCAGCAGCAATATGGCCATGAATATGATGATGAAGAGGATTTGCAGCAATATGGTGCCGAAGGTGATGTCCTCCCCGGAGGCCAGGGGCGAGGCCAGCGTCAGTATTATGACCGCGGCGATGTCCTCGATGATCAGTATGCCCACGATGGCCTCGGCGAACTCCTTCTTGATCATGTCCATGTCGGACAGCACCTTGATGATGACCGCGGTGGAGCTGATGCTCATGACCGCGCCCAGGAAGACCGATTGCACCGGGTCCCAGCCCAGCGCCCTTCCCAGGCCGAAGCCCAGGGAGATCATGAGGGCGATCTCCACACCGCCGGCCAGGGCGGCGAACAGACCGACCTTCTTCAGGCGCTTGAGGTTGAACTCCAGCCCCAGGGTGAACATGAGCAGGACGATGCCGACGTTGGCCAGATTGTTGATGATCTCGATATCGCTGATGAAGGACGGTTCGAAGAGGTTCGGTCCCAGTATCATGCCCGCGGCCAGATAACCGATTACCACCGGCAGGCGGAGGCGGGAGAACAACACGGCGGTGGCCCCGGCGGTCACCAGGATAATGGCCATCTCCAGAATGAAGGTCGTCTCCGCGTCCATCAGTCAGCCTCAAAAGAACTTGTGGTCGACATCCTTGTTTACCTTATTCGACCTTTCGGCCCGACCGTTCATCTCTTCTAGGTATTCCTCGTACAGATGCACCCGACAGGGGATGGCGAAAGGGGTGAAAGGTGAGGCGATCAGCGCCTCGCCAGGCATAAGCATCTGTATCTCGTTGTCCAGCATGGAGATGTCCTGCTTGGCCGAGTTCCGCAGTATGTCACGGTCGCGCTTGTCCGCCAGGCCCAGGATGAACAGGGTGTTGAACTGGCTTATGATCTCCTCGTTTATCAACTTGGGCTGCTGGGAGACGGCGCAGAGCCCGGTCTTGAACTTGCGGCCCTCGCGGGCGATCTGGGCGAACACCGTGCCCTTGGATTCCGATAGCACCCGCTGAGCTTCTTCCAGGGCGATGAGCACCGGAGGCGACCTCTCGAACCTCTCCTTGTCCGAGTACATGGCCTTGTTGTGCTCGAAGACCGCTCTGGCCAGCACGGTCGATACCAGCAGTTCCTCGGCCTCGAACATGTTGGACGTATCCACAAGCACGGTCTTGCCCGACTGCAGTGCCGATATGACCGCCTTGGTCATGCTCAGGTTCCGGTCGGTGGTCACCAGGTCGAACTGGAATATGGAGTCCAGGCGGCGCTTGATGACGTTCACGCTGCCCTCATGGAACTTCCCGCCCAGGTCCTTGACGATGGTGGCCACGTCCTTGTCCCGCAGATCCTCCAGCCATCTCTCTCCGTAGCGCCATTGCGAGGCCTGCAGGCATTCCAACTGAGGTCCGGAGAACTCGTAGAGGTTTGCCAGGTCCGGGATGTCTATCTCCGCGCTGGAGATGTGGATGGAGCTATGCGGCCCGTCCAAGCGCCGGGAGGAATAGACGTCCAGCGATTCTGCGGCCAGCTTCGATTGCGACAACCCCTTCTTGCCGCGCTCCCCGCCGTCAAAGTATTCCCCGTGAGGGTCCAGTATCAGGAACCCGCACCTCCGCGAGGCCATGCAAGATAGTGCCAGGGACTTCATCAGGTTGCTCTTGCCCATGCCGGTGGTGGCGAAGATGCCTACGTGATGGGGGAAGGCCCGGGACTCGATACCCACCCGAAAGTCCATCACCCTGTCGCCGGAACGGAGCTTGCCCACCTCCACGTCCCCCATCATCGGCTTGAGGAAATCGTAATCCCTCTGGTCGGTGCGGCGCACGCTGGAGAAGTGCCGGGGTATGGACTTGGCCTTCCTGTACACGCCGTCCTTCAGGCAGCCTAACGGTGTGCAGACCCCGACCTTGTACAGGTTGTCCTTCACCTGTTCGTAGTCGAAGCCCTGTTTCCGTCCTTCTCGAAGCGCCACTCCGGCCTCGGTCTCCATCCAGTCGTCCTCCTCAGCGTCAGCGCCGAAGAGCACGTCCATGGTGCGGACCAGGAACTTGACCCCTTCCTCCTCGACCACCAGCATCTCCCCCACCTGAAGGTCCTCCGCTTCCGCGGTGCGGAACCTCAGCTCCATGACCCGGTTGCCGAAGACCCTGCCCATCTCTGTCATAATGAGCGGGCCATGGTCGCCGTAGGTATAGAAATTTCTGCCGGGACGGTGAAAATGCCCATATCTAAGAAAGTCATTAGAGCAGTCGTGCGACCAGAGGTCGTTGAGCTGATCGGCCAATCCTCCCTTCCCCGCCCAGAGG
>Ga0247842_10008728_pt1 | contig 10539 bp, 6 predicted proteins | sample LaCruzMarch2015__3_FD_192411 | JGI IMG/M metagenome (GOLD analysis project Ga0247842, IMG submission 192411) | Freshwater microbial communities from meromictic Lake La Cruz, Castile-La Mancha, Spain - LaCruzMarch2015_19m | ecosystem: Environmental > Aquatic > Freshwater > Lake | place: Spain... | reverse complement strand
GAACACTGGAAGACTCCATCAAGGTACAGGGTTGTTTTTTGAACGAGGTATCCATGTGTGATCATGATCTGATGCCATTTATTTTTTTCTGGTTTCAGGTTTGATACAATTAAGTTCTCTTTGCTCTGGTATACCAGGTTTCCCTCATTGTTCACGAGAATCCGACTGGCAACCGCACCTGAGGTGATAATCTCGCCAAGCAATCCATCGCCGCTTGTTCTGAATGAAAATCCCATGGTGAAGGGGTGCATGACTTCACCGGGAACATAACTTATTTGCTGAAAATTCCCCTGTTTACCAAGCGTGATGAATTTTTCGCCGTTAACAGGAGGCTTTGAGAAATTCTTTTTCTGTATCAGCGCGTCGAACAGGTCGGGAACGAAAGCATAAAACAATTCTTCATGACCACGGTCATCGGGATGGCCGGTATCGAAGGTATACCTTTCCGGGAAATGGCCGCTACCGTCATCAATTGCGCCCAAGAGATTAATGCACGGTACATCCCAACTGCTGATAAGCAAATTCATCCGTTTCAGATATTCGTATTGGGTATTGCTGTAATCGTTGTTGCTGTAGCACAGTCCGACCACCGGCACCATGTTATGTTTCCGGCATAAGTCGATCAGTTTTGTTATTCCATCGTGATACCGGGCAAATACTGAATCGGGATTTTCCGTGGTAAGTCCCTCATTCGCCAATGATAGCCCGATGAATACAGAGCGCGGATTCAGGGGCAACACATCTTTTTCAAACCGTGCGATGGTATTCTTCGTATCGAATCCGGGAATGCTGATGTTTTTTACAGTCCAACCGCTTGATTCAATCAGCCTGCCCAACCGGGCTGCATAACCATTCTGCATGTCATATTTTTCTTTGTAACTGGTCACCCACCCGGCCGCTACCGATGATCCTAAAACCACAATTGTTTTATTGCCTGATGAATCGGTTGGCAGGGAATAACCTGATTGAAAAAGAATAAGCGCAATAAACGCCACCGAAAAAAGTTTGACAAGATTTCTTGTTTTCATATTTGAGATGATTTTTATGTTCCAATTTTGGATTAATTTGAATGACATTTGTTGATTTGGAAAATCGTTACAAATTGACGATGAAAAATCGTCCGGTTACAAGAAAGGCCTGTCTTTTTGTGACAGAGGGACGAAAATTGTGACAGAGGGATGAAAATGCCGGCGAATGAGGAGAGAATATTTGCCGACATAAGTAGATCTTGACTATTTTTGATCCATGCAATTTCCATCATCCTTCAGAGCAAAAATCGTTTATTTCACAATCTTCTGGTTTTCCGCCTGGATACTGATCTTTCTGACTTTCCTCAGCATTTTGGATCCCATGCATGCTGTGGGCAACAGTCTGGGATTTGTGTTGCCACTTACCATCCCTGTTTTTCTGCTTGACCTTTTATTCGGAAGATTCTTCCTGGCAAAGAGATACTGGATTTACGCGATATCATCCATTGCAACACTGGTCTTATTCGGATTGATCAACCTGCTGATCTTCAAATTCGTGGTTAAGAATCCTGAAGCCGAAAGCAACACCGTGCTTTCAATCATCCTCTTTTTCCTGATTTACCGGGGAGTTCAGTATTTCCGCAGTGGTATGGCGCAACAGATGAAGCTGAATGAGGCGATTGCGAGCCAAATGAGACTGGAAATAAACCTCCGGGAATCTGAATCCCGGCAGTTCAAAGCTGAGCTTGATCTTCTGAAGGCTCAAATCAACCCCCATTTTCTTTTTAATACGCTGAACAATATATATTCGCTTGTTGTTACCAGGCACGAACATGCACCGGATGCAATCCTCAGGCTCTCATCGGTGATGCGTTACGTGCTTGATGCTTCAAAAAGCGACCGGGTGCAATTATCAGACGAGATCAGGTTCATCGACGATTTGCTCATGCTTGAAGAGATCAGGCTCGAAGACCAGTGCATCATTGATTTCACTGTTGCACCGGATTTTACCGACCGCGATGTGGCGCCACTCCTTTTTATCCCCCTGGTTGAAAATTGTTTCAAACATGGCATCAGTGCAAATAAAGAGTCAAACCGTGTGATAATTTCATTAACCAGCAATGAAGATGGCATTACCTTTACCACGGTCAATCACATTGCTTCCAGGTCGGTGAAACAGTCACAGCAGCAGGGGAACGGCCTTGCCAACCTAAGGAAAAGGCTCGGGATCATTTATCCCGGGACAGCATCACTGGAGACAGATGAAGTGGAAAATGATTATAAAGTAAAAATGAAGATTTTACAAAGAGGTGGAAAAAATTAAATGCGTCATTGTCGAAGATGAGTTGCCAGCGCAACGAATCCTCGTGTCCTATATATCCAGGATCCCTGATTTGCAGCTGGTTGGAACCTATAGCAACGCATTGGAAGCCATGCAATTTATGCACGGAAACCGGGTTGACCTATTGCTCCTCGATATCAATATGCCTGAGATGAGCGGTCTGGAGTTTCTTGAAACGCTGGAGGCTAAGCCTGCTGTGATCATCACAACGGCGTATAGCGAATTTGCCCTTGAGGGATTTGAACATGGGGTGTCCGATTATTTACTGAAGCCATATTCATTTCACAGGTTCTGCAAGGCTGTCAACCGTTGTGCCGTGAATTTTGGAAAGGTCCTGGGGAAATCGCATGAAGAAATGCCCGACCATTTCACAGGCGATAATTACATCACCATAAAAGTAGACTCGGGTGATCAAAATATTCCGATATGCGATATCCTTTTCATCGAATCATGTGGCAACTATTTAAAAATCAACTGCATTGATCGTCGGCATGTTGTCAGGGAGACCCTGACAGGTTTTTTACAAAAATTACCTGTTGATCAATTTCTCAGGGTTCACCGTTCCTTTGTTGTTGCCATTTCGAAAGTGGGTAACGTCATTGGTAATACCTTGATTATTGGCGACCATGTCATTCCTGTTGGAAATTTTTACAAATCCGCATTGCGTGATGCATATTGAGAACATTTGTTCAAATTTTTGAACAAATGGATTATTGATTCGCTACTACCAGTAGCATCCGGCTATATGTGGTTTCATTGCCTGTTAGACTGATGAGATAATACCCCGGTAAGAGTTTGGAAGCATCCATTTGAGACCGGGTCATCATCCCTGTTGAACGGAGTTCTTTCCTGTTAACGACCTGACCTGCAGCATTAATTATTGTGATGAAATATAAGCCGGGTGCCGGAGGCGTAAATTCGACCCAAACTTTGTCCGTCACCGGATTCGGGTAAACAGAAAAATTCTGAGCTACTGCTTTACGGATACTTACGGTTGCCGGATCGGCCAGGTTGTTTTCCCACATTCCCCGTCCATACGTGGCGGCCAGGATTTTTCCCGACAGGGGGTGAACCTCAAGTTCATTGATGATGACATTGGGAAGTTCCTCGCTGTAATCAATCCACTCCGTGAGGTTGTCGTTGGTATAATAAATCCCCACATCGGTGCCCACGTATATGGCATTGTCGGAGCCGGGTTCAAATGCCAGGCAGTTGGCAGGCATATTGGGAAGGTTTCTGCTGATATTCACCCAGGTTTGGCCTCCGTTTTCTGAATGAAAAACCTTGACCCCTGCTGAAAAACCACCAATGGCAACCCAAACCAGCTCCGGATTACCGGCCGAAATAGCTATATCACTGATCATTTCTCCATTGGGGAGTCCGGATTTAATGTTTTCCCAGTTCGTTCCCCCGTCGGATGATCTCCAGATCTGGTCATAAGTGGCTGCATATAGGTAATCCGGATTGGATGGCGCTACTTCAAGACTGTAGAAATCATTTCCTCCCGACAAATCCTGGGTGATTTTTGTCCATGAACTGCCCCGGTCATTGCTCCGGTACACATTTTTAAAGCCACAATACAGGATGGCAGGATCGGTGGGATGCATGATGAATGGCGGTTTGAAAGTGAATTTTGATTCTCCAGGAGGATTAATGGAAGTATTGCTGATTCCTCCGTTTTTAGAACGCAACAGCCCAATACCATACCCGCCATAATAGCATGTGTCGGAATGGTCATAATCAAAGAAATTATCGCAGGCTTCAGCAACAATGAGTTCATATTGAACGGTATCGGTAAAAAGTACTGGACCATTGTCCTGGGGACTTCCCAGTATACGGGCTTCATCCTGTTTCCAGACCCCGACCCTGTAAAATTGCATGATGTGCAGGCCATCACTGATATTTACCCAACCGTCAGGGGCGCCGGTATAGCGATATATACCGCCATCGTTGGTATTGTAATGAGTGCCATCCAGCGGGTTAAATACAAGTGCATGATGATCTGCATGTACATATTCAGCTCCAGCTCCGTAATATTGTGCGTTCAGGGTCCAGGTATCGCCGCCATTGACAGACTCCCAGATGTTCACTCCGCCGACAAATACATGGTTTGTATTGGTCGGGTCTATCGACATAGAGAGGGCATACCAACCCAGCCCTTCTGCATCCAATCCGTTGGGCTGCCAACCCAGCAGATTCAGGTTGTTGGAATTAGGTGTTTTGATCCAGGTAGATCCATGATCTGATGATTTGAACAGTCCATAAAAACCATGATCGGAACATTTGCTGCAAAGGGCATAAACAACCTCAGGGTCGGCAGGTGTTACACCGATGGTAATGCGATTCACCTCGGAGGGAGTAATTCCGGTGTTCATGGGCTGGAATGAAGCACCTGCATCAAGTGAACGGTAAACCTGGGCCCCGCAGTTTTCATAGTTGAAATTAGTGGCATAAATAGTCGAAGGATCTCCTGGTTTCTGGGCAATGTCCATGAAATTTCCTCCTTTGATAAATGTCCAATGATCCCCTCCATCGACAGACCGGTAAATGCCGTTTCCGGTTGCTGCCACCATGATCGAAGGATTTGCAGAATTGATGAGCAATTCGTGAACCGCCCTGTTTTGCTGCAGCGTATACTGAAGCCCGGTTTCAGTCCAGGTTTCTCCCGCGTCCTCCGACTTGAGGATTCCCACAGAAAAGGTTTCCCACCATACATCCCTCGACCCCGTGCAGATGAAGATTGTATTGGGATCCTGCGGATGAAGGTCGATATCGCTTATTCCCAGGGTGGGAAGCTCATCGGTAAGACACTCCCATGCAGATCCCCCGTCGGACGTACGCCATAACCCACCGGTAGGGGCTCCCACATAAAAAGTATTTGGATCGGCAGGATGAAATTCGATACAGTCAATCCGTCCCGATCCCCCGATCTGTCCCGTATTGATTCCCACTGTGGAATTGAAGGGTCCGCGGTACACCCAGGGGGTCTGTGATGACTTGTTCAGACTGCGGCTTGCGATTACCTTCTTGCCTTCTTCCCAATATACACCTGTGGGCAGATGGCCATCTTCACCGATACGTCCATCGAGAAAAAACTTTGAACGAAGGAATTGTTTTTCACCTTTCATCGGCGTTTCAGGATTCTGGTTCCGGAAAGTCTCAAGGTATTTTTTTGTCTCACGGTAATCGGGTCTTCCGTCGGAATCAGGCTGAACCGATTTCAGCCATGATTGGGATGATGCTGTCAAACCCATGAGCATCGCGGTAATTAATAAAAGAAAAAAAATTTTCATATGAATTGGATTTATTAACTGAAAGGGTATCTTGTAAATGGGTCAATCTTTCACACATCGAACCGACAATCCATTCTTTTTATCGGAACCAGAGCGATTGGCTACGGTGTTGTAGTAAAAGATATCTCGGTTCCAGGCGAAAATGTCATTAAAGGGGGTTATGGACCAAAAAGAACCACCATAACCCATAAAATCGAAATTACCATAGATGCGACAACCTCCGGCAATGATGGTAAAACCACTTTCGTTGGTAGCACCCGTATTTGGCGAAAACCAATGAAGGATACCTGTCTCCTTCATTTTTCCGCCCGCAACGGCTTCACCTCCTAAAAATGAAGTCAGAGAAATCCATTCATCATCGGTCGGAACATGCCAATTGGCAGGACATGCATTGCGATTGTCAATTGCGGCGTACCAATTGTATAAACAGCCATAAATGATTGCGTTTCCCGGATCATTGTTGAAATAGCAGAATGCCCCGGTTGATAAACTCTGCCATTGAGAGGCATCTGTAACTTCAGGAATTTCTTCACCGCTGCTGAATTTGGTTGTTTTCAGGTTTTCGGCCATCCATATCTTGCTTCCAATTTGAACGACAGCGTAATTGTTGTTATCCATATCGGTGCAAGCCACAAAGTAGAAATTCATGGTTTGACTTGAGGTCGGAACAGCCATATTCACCGTGGCATAAATGCCCGACTTTCCGGTGAATTTGAGCAGGTCGCCATTGTTATACTGCATCTGTACAATGGCCTGGTTGTTTTTCAATGGCATATTCGATTCATGTCTGATAGTTCCGTTGGTGTTGGTGATCTTGATGGCTTTGCCACCCGATGACTGACTGATGATCTTTCCGGTGTAAAGCGATCCTTCAGTTTTTATGAGAACAGTGTAGATTCCACTATTCAACCCGCAGATGTGAAAATTCTGATGACCGCTGTTCAAGGTGAACTTTGATTTGGCCATCAACCTTCCATGGACGTTAAAGATTTCAATGTTGGATTCAGCATTGGCGTTTGACTCAAACGTTAGATCCAACTCTCCGTTGGAAGGGTTTGGGAAAATGCGTGGAATATTATCATCTGCTGGCATTCCCGGATTTACGCCAGTAATATTCTCCACCAGGTTCAACTGGTCTCCACCGGCCATTATCAGGCTGGTTGATTGAGAAAGGTTTTCCACCTTTAAGCTGTCAACGGTGGTGGATGCACCGGATCCGGCAAAAGATATCGTGTAGTTCTGTGCCTGCATTTTTACAAATACAAACAACATTAGAAAAAGGAGAGTAGTTCTTGACATTTTTTTAGGATTAGGAATTTTATGTTACTAGGGGTAAAAATAACCTGCAACTGAGGTAATGAAATGCCGCAATGTATCAATAGCAGTTCTAATCTTGCAGGATGTATTCTTCCGCCTACCGATGGAAATTGACAGGCAGCGTAAAAAATCCGGAAAAAAATGATGATCGAATTTTTTTATCATTAATTGGACAGCATTAAATTTGAAAATGTATATTTACAAGCCATCCTGATAACATTTCATCATGAGTAACCGAACATTTTGTTTTTCAAGCCGCGGAACATTACTATTGTTTTTTCTACTGTTGACCGGGCTGCCTGTTACACTGTTTTCGCAGAAAGGTGATCCTTTGACCAAAGCAAAGCGACCATCCGTTGGCCTCGTGCTCAGCGGGGGAGGGGCAAAGGGTTTTGCTTATATTGGGCTGCTTAGGGTCATCCAGGAGGTGGGATTGCCCATCGATTATATCGGCGGATCAAGCATTGGCAGCATTATCGGAGGACTTTATGCCATTGGTTATCATCCCGATTCCATTGCAAAAATGATCCGTTCACAAAACTGGAATGACCTGCTCAAAGATGTGATTGACCGGAAGTATATTGCCTATGAAGAAAAAGAATACGGGGAAAAAACCATCGTCAAGCTCCCGATTAAAGATAAAAAGATAAGCATCAGTTCCTCCATCTACAAGGGGCAGGAGGTCAACCTGCTTCTGAATAAATATTTCTCACCGGTTTATAAGATCAGTGATTTTAAAAAATTGCAAACCCCCTTCCTGTGTATTGGCACCGACCTGTTTACCGGAAATGAGGTCATTCTCGACAATGGGTATTTGCCCATGGCTGTCCGGTCCAGTATGTCCATCCCCGGCTATTTTGCGCCCGTTGATTATATGGGCAATTACCTTGTGGATGGCGGGGTTGTGAACAACTATCCGGTGAAGGATGTGAAACTGATGGGAGCAGATATCATCATCGGTGGTGATGTTCAGACCGGACTCTTTACCACCCGTGAGCAATTGAATTCCATCACTGCGATCCTGGATCAGATTACCTCCTATTACCGGGTGAGGGAAAATGTGATCGGCGACAGTCTTACCGACCTGAAGGTTCATTTTAAAATGGACTACGGAATGATGGATTTTGAGCAGTACGATTCGATCATTGCTTTTGGAGAGCGTACTGCCCGTGCCTATTATCGACAACTGAAGGCGTTGGCCGATTCACTTAATGCCATTGAGTTCCGTCCACTGAAAAAATTTGTGACCAGACCGATTGACTCCGTATTCATCGATTCCATCGTAATCAGGGGCAATAAAAAAATGCCATACAAATACTTTAACAGTATGTTACACACAAGAAAGAACAAGATGGTTTCGATGGAAGAATTAAACAATGAGATCCGGACTATATATGGTACAGGATTCTTTGAAACTGTTACCTATCAGCTCGAATGGAAGGGAAATGAAACAAATCTTGTCATTGATGTGAAGGAGGGTGGAATTGGTTCTCTTTCGGCGGGTGTTCATTTTGATCCTGATTACAATGCAAGCCTGATTCTCAGCGGATCATTCCGGAATATCCTGGGGCGGAATTCCAAATTGTTTGTCGATTTAAACCTTGGATTGAATCCCCGGCTACGGGCAGTGTACATGCTTGGATTTGGTGTTCAGGCAGCCATCGGTTTCAATCTCGATTTCTATGCTTTTCAATTTGACCTGTACGATAAAAATGTCAAGATCAACCAAATTACCTTCAACAACAACAAGGCTTCTCTTTATTTCAATAACAGCTTCCGCAACAGGTTTAATTTCAAAGCAGGGTTCGATTATGAGTACTTCCGGTTCAGGAAAGACATTGAGAACGATTCCATCCAAAATCCCTATCAGGATTTTTCAAGTTATGGAACTTTTTTTGCTTCACTGGCTGCCGATACCCGCGACCGTGCCTATTTCTCCACGAGGGGATTCAACGCGTTCCTGCGGGCCGAATATACCATGCCTTTAGCCGATAACTGGACCAGGGAACTGTTTTCAAATTCCGCCATCATCTTCCTGAAATATGATCATTCTATCCCGCTATCCCGCAGGTTTGTTTTTCAACCGGGAATATTTGCAGGAGCCCTGCTGCGGATTGATGACAGCCCGCCGCCACAGCATTTTCTTGCCCTGGGTGGACTGAACCCGAGGAACTATATTGATCAGTATGTTTCCTTTACCGGGGCTGAGTTTTTACAGCAATTTGGCAACTATTCACTGGTTGCGCGGGCAAAACTGCAGTACAACTTCTATAAAAAGCTCTATTTCACGCTTCGTGCTGACGGCGGCGCCAACGAAATGGATAGCGACAAGCTTTTTGATTCGCGGGAATACATGTTCGGTTATGGAGGCACACTCAGTTACGACAGTTTCATCGGACCCGTCGAAGTCTCCCTGATGGGGTCCAACATCAATCCCGGTTTGATGCTTTTTATCAATCTCGGATTTTGGTTCTGAAGGGATAGATAACCTTTCAGCCGCCGATCTTCACCGTAAAACCGGCTTCTTCAAACTCCTTCTTCAAGGACATAAGGTCTTCCTGTTTCATATCGGGAAGCCCGGCAAGTTTGTTGCTCTTGCAAAACCTTCGGTACTTTTCACGGGCCATGGAATGATAGGGCAGAAGGTGGATGTGAAGATCTGAGGATGTGGGGATTTTGGGATGGGGCAATGTGTTGATGAGGGATTTGATTTGCAGGATGTTTTCAGGTGTGTCGGTGATGCCGGGTACCACCGGAAAACGCAAGATTATTTTCTTTCCGGAGGCATAAAGTGTCTTCAGATTTTCAAGAATCGTTTTGTTGGTAACCCCGGTATACTTGCGGTGCATGGCCTTATCCATGATCTTGATATCATACAGAAAGAGATCCACAAGCCGGGCAACATGCTTCATCGCTTCAGGGGTGGCATACCCTGAAGTATCAAGGGTGGTGTGAATTCCATTGCTTCTGGCAGCCTGAAGCAGGGCATATAAAAAAGGCTCCTGCATCATCGGTTCGCCACCGGAAATGGTGACCCCGCCACCCGATTCATCATAAAACACCTGATCTTTCAATACCTCATCCATCACTTCATCCACCGTCATGAACTTCCCTGTGGTTTCTGTTGTTTTGAATGATTCCCCGGATACCACAAGGTTTTTAATCGATTTCTCCGATTTAAAATCCTGACTTTCGGGATTGTGACACCACCAGCAGCTCAGCGGACAACCCTTGAAGAAAACGGTTGTGCGTATCCCTGGTCCGTCGTGAACAGTGAACCGGCGGATATCAAATATCAGTCCTTTATTCACAATAAAAACGGATCATTTTTTGAATGGCATCCTGGCATACAGGGCAGAAACCCTTGGCCTCATTGCTGTTCATGCGGCAGTTCATCATCGGACTGTACATCCCCTTAGAAAGATACCCGCCTCCTTCAAACATCCCAATGGCATCCTTGTATTTTTCCTCGCGTGGAGTAGGCAACGGGCTTCCTGCTGTGACCATGTTTTTCCACTTCGTATCAAATGACTTGTTGGTGGTAAGGTTGGGTTCCCAGGGTTCAAAATTGAGGTTGTAAAAATCGGAATAGGAAACACTTCCCACGTATTCATCGCCC
>Ga0247842_10008727_pt1 | contig 10539 bp, 9 predicted proteins | sample LaCruzMarch2015__3_FD_192411 | JGI IMG/M metagenome (GOLD analysis project Ga0247842, IMG submission 192411) | Freshwater microbial communities from meromictic Lake La Cruz, Castile-La Mancha, Spain - LaCruzMarch2015_19m | ecosystem: Environmental > Aquatic > Freshwater > Lake | place: Spain... | reverse complement strand
ACTCGGGCATAGCATGGATCCAGGTCTTCTTTCCACCCAGAGATTCCAACATGACCGGCAAATACACATTCCCGGCCTCTTCAATAGCCTGACTCAAGGCCTCATCATCAAAGGTCGTGCTGGATTCGCTGAAGATCACGTCAAAAACGACCTCTTTCGCGCCCCATTCATGCAGGATATGTATCAAGGCGGCATGATTGTACCGCGGCCACGGCCATCGCCCGAATACCTGAAGACTGTCTTCGGCCATATCGATATGAACAATCGCCGGGTGCATTGCGATCGGAGGTCTTTGACGAAAAAAGAAGTCAATGAAAACGTTCTCAAAACGGTCCATGAGAGGCGTACTCATCACAAGGATATGGAAAAAAATAATCAAAAGACAGCAACTGAAATGGATCAGGTGCAAGCGGAAGGTCGTGCTGAAATAAAAGGCCACCTGGCGTTGTTTACGCCTGAAAAAACTGTCGGGAGTCTGGATAAGCCCGGCCGGTGGATTCTTTAAAGGGGTCATAGTTCTCTTCTCAGGTTCTGTTACAAAGTTCTTCTATACTGCATCACTATTAATTCTATGGGTCTGCAGTATTGTACCGTTAACCCTTAAAATTGAATAGAGAACGGTACTATAGGGTTTCGGAATCTCCCGCTGCAAACTTTAAGGTTATTCCCTATTGCGGAAAGTTCGTCTTTTTCCATAGGGACAAAGCCTCAGAATTTCACAATGGGGACAGTCCGGCCGACGGGCAAAACAACGCGTACGACCATGATGGATAATAAGATGTGAATAGAGCGTCCAATCCTTTTGGGGCACCAAATCCATCAAGTCGAATTCGATTTTTACAGGATCGGCATGGCGTGTCAACCCCAACAAACGATTGATGCGGATCATATGCGTGTCTACCGGGATCCCGGGGACACCAAAAGCGTTTCCCAAAACGACATTGGCCGTCTTGCGCCCAACTCCCGGGATCGTGATAAGGTCTTCCATGCGGGCTGGCACTTTTCCGCCAAATCTCTCAAGGACCGCTTTTGCGGCGCCAAGAATATTTTTTGCCTTATTTCTGTAAAAACCGGTACTACGGATGGTTTTCTCAATCTCTCCAGTATCCGCAGCTGCAAAAGCACGCACGCTGGGATATTTTTTAAAAAGGACCGGCGTAACCTTGTTCACAAGGATGTCCGTACATTGGGCAGAAAGAACTGTCGCCACCAGGAGTTCCCATGGCGTTGAAAAATAAAGGGCGCACCGGACATCCGGATAAGCTTTATACAACCGAAGGAAAATCGAACGCGCTCGTTTCTTTTTAGCCGCAAGTGTCTCTTTCATGAATAACAATATACTACAGACATGCTTTAACATTCAGGCTAATACTGTGTCCTTTCAATTTTACGGGTTCATAGTACAGCCCAAGTCCATTGTTTTGTTTTACCAAAGATCGACTTGGACAGCCCCAATTTCCGCCTTGCAGAAATTGATAAGTATTGGGACTGTCCCGTTAACCCTTAAAATCAAATAGAGAACGGTGCTAAATGTCATCCGCATTGTCCTTCATCTTTATTTCCAGTATACTTCGCTCACAGGGGGAATTTTTATGGCAAAAATGAAAGCGGTCGTTTTCAAAAAACACGGCGCAACAACGGAACTTGAAGAGACTTATGTGCCTATCCCGGAACCCGGGAAAAAGGATGTCCTGGTCAAGGTTAAAGCTTGCTCGCTGAACCATTTGGATCTTTGGGTACTTGCGGGTATGCCAGGCATCAAGGTTAGCATGCCGCACATTCTCGGTTGCGATATCGCGGGTGAAGTTGTCGAAAAGGGTAAAAAAGCTCATGGCATTCCGCTTTATAAACCTGTGATCGTTGCGCCAGGAATTTCCTGCGGCAAATGCGCTTACTGCAAATCAGGATGGGACAGTCTTTGCGCCAGGTATGAGATCATCGGATTTCAGAATAACGGCGGCTACGCGGAGTATGTCAAAGTCCCCGCAAGAAACATTATCCCTGTCACCGGAAACCTCGGGATGGAATCCTGGGCTGCGGTACCGCTCGTATTCTTAACGGCATGGCATATCCTTGTAACGCGGGCCGCGATTCAAAAAAAAGAGACGGTCCTCATTCAGGCCGGCGGAAGCGGGATCGGCAGCGCGGCAATCCAGATCGCAAAACTCCTGGGAGCCCGGGTCATCACTACGGTAGGAAGCGAGGAGAAAGTTAAACGTGCGAAAGCTCTCGGTGCGGATACTGTTATCAATTATAAACTGAAAGATTTCCAGACCGAGGTTTTGCATCTGACTCATGGAGAAGGCGTCGATGTTCTTTTCGAACATATCGGAGGCAACACGTTCACCAAAAGCGTATTGTGCCTCAAGAAAAAAGGCCGGATCGTTACCTGCGGCGCCACAGCCGGACGTACCGTCAGCTTTGACCTGCGTTATCTTTTTACGCATCAGCTTTCCGTCATGGGATCTTACATGGGCGGCATCCCAGAGCTTCAGCGCATCGTCCGGCGCATCCAGGACGGCCGTTTGCGGCCCGTGATCGATCAAATATTCCCGCTACGGGAAGCACGTCAAGCTTTGAATCGTATGATTGCCCGAGAAAATTTTGGGAAGATCATTCTGAAGCCATAATGAAGGATTGAGCATAGCAGAAGATAAAAAGCGAACGAATGTTTTTCCGCCATTCCAAATAAAACGAAACGCGAAAAAAACTCTCCGTTCCCCTTTCCAGTGAATCCCGCTTTTAAGCTTTGGCGTTCGTGTTATCAACATCCGTTATTTTGAAAGCCACAAACATATAAACCAAAGTAGCCAGGATCAGCCATCCGAACCGCAATGGCATCGCCCGAAGCGGCGTCATGATCTGAAGCCATGTTATAGTAAATGACACGGTAGTGGCAAAACAGGTGAGAGAAAAAATAGTCCCATAGCGGATCTTTTGCTTTCTCATCATATTGAACAAAAGCCCAACCAACGAATATAAAAGATCCATGATGAGAATAAACAAGAAGGAAAAAGAAGTGATCAAAAGTGGGACAACCCAAAATATAACATTCTTGACGAGTTTAAAGATCCCGCCCATGACTGCACCTGTAATCCGGATCCTCGGTGGCAACTGCTTCGCTGACTGAATCCCTGCCTTGGTAATATCACGGTCCTCAATTTGCCCCGGTCCTCGTTTGATAAAAACCTTAGTCGCGGTTACAAGAACATAAACATTTTGCATATCTGCTTCCGTTACTTGAGTCTTTTTCATGTCAAAAGTGACAATGGGACCATAAATTGGATGGGTCAAAACCGCCGTCTGTTGGCCATTTTCAAGCGATAGGCCCTCCGGCGTCCAGATCACGACCGGCATATTCTTCTGGGCCCAAGCAACAAACTCATTTGCTACGGGTGCCAGCATTCCGAGAATCAGAACCAAGGTCAACAAGCCGGCAATGAACGAGAGATAAAGAGCATAAAGCACTCCCATCCAAGCAGGTCTTTTCGTGGCATCATGATAAACACGAGAGTGGAAAAGCGCTGTAATGGGGGCAAGCCAAAAAGAGAGAAGGTTATTCATATTGGATCTCCATGATTTTAAGTTTGATCTTTCCCGCCGGAACTTGAATGACAGTTTCTTCGTTTAAAGCCTTACCTAGTATACCGCGACCGATCGGTGAGGTCACCGAAATCTTCCCCTCGTCAAAATTCGCTTCATCCTGGGAAACAAGCATATAATCAAAAATATCACCGCTATCAATGTTCTTCACTTTTACTCTAGCGCTCAGGTAGGCCTTATCTTGAGCGATATCCCCTTTATCGAGAATGCGCGCGTTCGCAAGACGGGCCTCGAGCTGACCGATCCGGATCTCCAGTTGATGCTTCGCTTCCTTGGCAGTTTCCCAATCGGCGTTTTCGCTTAAGTCGCCGTGCGCCCGGGCTTTTTCAAGCTGATCCGCAACTTCGCGGCGTTTTTTGGTCTTGAGAAAATTCAACTCTTCGTAAAGCTTGTCATAACCTTGCTGCGTTAAAATCACTTTATCCGGCATAGCTATAAAATCCTTTGTTTACTTGATTGAATAGGAACTATCCACGAGACAAGGCTCGAATCCTGCGTCCATGATACATCGAATAAGGTCATCGGAACTTAACCCCTCGGGAGCATGGCCTCCCGCCTCACGCATGACTTTTTCACGAAGATTCGTCCCGCCCACATCATCCGTACCGAATGAAAGCGCGATTTGAACGAACTTCAAATCTGTCGCTGATCCGTGGGCCTTGATATGAGGTATATTATCCAGAAGAAGACGTGAAATGGAAAGCATTTTCAAGTCTAAAAAACCGCTTGTCCCTTCGACTCCCTTGAGAGCATTATTCTCCGGATGATAGGCAAGCGGCACGAAAGCACCGAAGCCTTGCGTTTCATTCTGGAGCTCGCGTAATTTTAAAAGATGCGACACACGCTGTTCGTCAGTCTCTATATGCCCATAAAGCATCGTTGCATTGGTTTTGAGCCCTAGTTTGTGCGCGGTCCGATGGATCTGGAGCCACTCTTCCCCGGATATTTTTTTAGGACAAATCTTGATCCGCACCTCGGGATCAAAAATTTCAGCTCCGCCGCCCGGCATCCCATCCAACCCCGCTTCTTTTAACTGGCACAGGACCTCAGCCCACGAGAGCCCTGAACGTTTAGCCATATAATCGATCTCGGTGGCGCTGAACGCCTTGATAAAAATCTCTTCCGACATCCGGCGTATGCGCCGCATCATCTCAAGATAATAATCAAGCCCAAGCTCTGGATTATGTCCTCCCACGATATGGATTTCATTAATTTGATAGCGATCAAGCGTTTCGCGTACTTTTTGTTCGATCTCATCAAGCGTTAACGCGTAGGCACCGGAAGCTCCCGTACCGCGGGAAAAAGCGCAGAACTCGCAACGGGTGGCACAAATATTCGTGGGATTAAGGTGAAGGTTTACGGCATAAAAAGCACGCCGGCCATGCATTCGCTCGCGAACCTGATGCGCCATTTTTCCGATCGCAAGGATGTCATGACTGCGGAAAAGCCTTAAACCGTCTTCGGCGGAAAGCTGTTCTTGATTCTCGATTTTCCGGAAGATTTCTCGGAGAGGATGAGGTGTCCCATTCACGAAACAATCTATCTCGCTTTTTTGTAACGTTTCTCGATCTCTTTGAAAAGTTCGTCCACAAGATGTGCTTCATCGACCACGCGCTCCTGCTTGCCAGCTACGTAGATCATGCCCTTCTTCTGGCCACCCGTGATCGCGAAATCCGCTCCCTGCGCTTCGCCGGGACCGTTCACCGCGCATCCCATCACGGCGATAGTGAGAGGGCCTTTGAGTTTCATCGCGCGTGTCTCGACTTCCTGGGCAAGCTTGGCCGTATCGATCTCAGTACGCCCGCAAGTCGGGCAAGAGATCACCCGCACCCCCTGACGAAGATCCAAAGATTCGAGGATCATCTTGGCAACTTTCACCTCTTCGACCGGATCCGCAGTAAGCGACACACGGATCGTGTCTCCGATCCCTTCCTGGAGAAGCGTCCCGACCCCAATCGCATTGTAAACACTGCCACGGAGGAGTGTCCCGGCCTCGGTAACCCCCAGATGCAAAGGATAATTGAACTTCCGGCTCGCCAGACGATATGCTTCGATCATGGTCGGCACATCGGTCGCTTTAAGCGAGATCACGGTATCATGAAAATCCAGCGCTTCCAGGATCGCCACATGACGGCCCGCACTTTCAACCAGGGCCTCAGGCGTGGGACCGTATTTTTCCATCAGATCTTTTTCAAGCGATCCGGAATTCACGCCGATCCGGATCGGGATGTGATGCCGTTTGGCCTTTTCCACCACTTCCGCCACACGGTCCTTATCGCCGATATTGCCGGGATTCAAACGCAATTTGTCCACACCTTCATCGATCGCCATCAAAGCGAAACGGTAATTAAAATGAATGTCCGCCACGAGCGGGATATTGATCCTGGACTTGATCTTCCCGAGCGCTTTCACATCTTCCTCGCCAGGACATGCGACACGAACAATCTCACAGCCCACCTCGACCAAACGGCTGATCTGTTCAAGCGTGGCCTGCACATTACGCGTCGGGACCTTGGTCATGGACTGAATACGGATGGGCTGGCTATCTCCCAAGACCAGATCGCCAACCTTGACCGTACGTGTTTTTTTTCTGGAGATCATATTTTGTTTTTTCATTTTTTCTTCGAGGTCTGTTTTTTCTGACCAGCTTCGGTCAGACATTGAGAAAGATTCATGGCGCAGAATCCTTCCCCGCACATCGAACAATAGTCCGCGTGACGCGCCTCACCTTCCGGAAGTCCTTCATCATGCATTTTCTTTGCATTCTCCGGATCGAGCGACAACGCATATTGTTTTTCCCAATCAAAATCAAACCGGGCCTTTGCGAGTGCATCGTCCCGGTCCCGCACCCCGGGCCGGTGACGTGCAATGTCCGCCGCATGGGCTGCGATTTTATAAGCAATCACGCCCTGTTTTACATCCTCCAGATTCGGAAGACGAAGATGTTCGCACGGTGTTACATAACAAAGCATGGCCGCTCCCGCTTGCGCAGCGATCGCCGCTCCTATCGCGGAAGTGATATGATCATAACCCGGTGCAATATCCGTCACGAGCGGACCCAACACATAAAAAGGCGCACCATGACAAACCTTGATCTGACGTTCGACGTTCATGGGGATCTGGTCCATGGGCACATGCCCCGGACCTTCCACCATCACCTGTACGTCTTGTTCCCAAGCCCGCAAGGTCAGGGCCCCAAGCGCATCCAGCTCCGCGAATTGCGCCCGGTCACTCGCGTCCGCGAGACACCCCGGTCGCATTCCGTCCCCGAGACTGATCGTCACGTCATATTTCTTACAAATCTCAAGTAACCGGTCAAAATGAGTGTAAAGAAAATTCTGTTCTTGATGGGCCCTGCACCATCGCGCAAGGATCGCACCGCCGCGGCTTACTACACCCGTCACCCGATTCTCGATCAAAGAGAGATGTTCTAACAATACCCCGGCATGGATCGTCATAAAGTCAACGCCCTGCCTGGCTTGATGTTCAATCACATCGAACATAATCTCTGGCGTTAGCGCTTCCGGTTTTCCGTTCACCCGTTCGAGCGCTTCATAGATCGGCACAGTTCCTACCGGTACCGTGGTCGCACGAATGATCGCTTCACGTGTTTCATCCAGCTTTTTTCCGGTTGAAAGGTCCATCACGGTATCCGCACCGAACTTGACCGCAAGATTCACTTTCTTCACTTCCGAGACAACGTCGGACCCGAGCGCAGAATTCCCGAGATTTGCGTTGATCTTGCATCGAACGTTAATCCCGATCCCTATTGGACGAAGATCCCGGTGGTTCACATTCGCACAAATCACAAGCCGTCCGGCCGCGACTTCATCCCGGATGAGCTCAGGTGACAGCCGTTCCTCGGCCGCCACATAGTTCATTTCTTCTGTCACGATCCCCTGGCGGGCATAGTGCATCTGAGAACGATTTGTATCTTTTTCCCGTTTAGTTACCCATGAGTCTCGAAATAACATGTTTTCCCTAAAATTCAGCTCCATGAAAGGCTGTTTCAACAACACGACGGCTCTCGCGCCACCACATATCCAGTCCCTTTGGGAAATACTTTATTCGCTCTTTTTTGAGTTCGCGGGTCGTTACCAACACCCGATAAGGCCACTTTCCGATACGGTCTTGCATACGTCGCGTCAAGGCCTCGATCTCCGCCGGAGTGTCAGCCCGGATCATTGTGTAAAGCGAGTACGGAAACTCCGTAAAAGTCAGCCGACGGTCTGCGTAAAGCACTTCACCGAAGTCCGCAATCTCGGGACCGATACGCTCAAGTTTTTCCTCCGGGATTTGCCATACCACCAAGCTTTTCGTTTCCGGAACAACCATGGTGGATTTTAAAAAACTGCCGATCCTTTTGAGACAGCCTTTTTTTACAAGTGCCTTTATCCGCTCCAACGCCTGAGTTTCCGTAATCCCGAGATCTGCGGCAATCTTCCGGTAAGGTTCGTCCGTAAGCGGGAATGGTTCCTGCAATTGCCGGATCATCCCGATCTCTTCCACGGTCAAATCCGAAGATCCTCCGGTTTGATGCTTTTCAAAACGCTCATTCATGACCGGAAATGTTTCCGCATCCCAGGCGCTCAAAAAATCCGTTCCTTTGAACACTTGCCGTACCGGCAAAAACAAAACTTTCTGAGCCCCTGCAAGTTTTTCCAGACACCGGACATGTAATTCTAGATCATAACCCGCCGGGACCGCGATAAAAAACCAGAGATTGAATCCGTGTTCGCGCTCGCAACCGTAGATCACACCCGGATGCTTCCAAAAAACCTCCGTGTGGGATCCAAGTTCCTCGCGAGTGAATTGGGTTGCGACCCAGGCACTTTGATAATGGAACGCCCGCGGATCCAGAATGGCCTTTATCCCTTCAAAAATCTTTTCCTTTTTAAGGCGCTGGATACGGACCAGAAGTTCCGCCGTATCTGCCCCGATTTTCGCAGACCAGGCCTCAAAAGGCCGCGCAGTCAAAGGAAGCCCGTTTTGGAGATAGGTCAAAAGAAGACGGTCTTTTTCATCCATTCAAAATGATTTTTCCTATACCTATTTCCAGATTTTAAAAAAGTTTAAAACGACGGCTCGGGTCCCTAGGCAAAGCTTAAACCCGTTCACCACGGATGAGGTCTTGATAGGTTTCGCGTTTCCGAATGATTTTAAAGGTAGAACCTTTGACCATGACTTCGCAGGCGCGGGGACGGGAATTGTAGTTGGAGGCCATGGTGAAACCATAAGCACCGGCCGTCATAATGGCGAGGTGATCTCCGGAGCGCATTTCCAGAAGCTCGCGGTCTTTCGCGAAAAAGTCCCCGCTCTCGCAAATCGGGCCCACAACGTCGTAGATCCAGGGCTTGGCGGTTTCGCTTTTCACGACCGGCCAAATATGGTGGAACGCGTTGTAAAAGGCGGGACGGATAAAATCGTTCATGCCGGCGTCCACGATCGCAAATTTCTTCACGTCGGTCTCTTTCACATAGATCACCCGGGTCGCAAGAATACCGCCGTTGGCCGCGATGAAACGTCCGGGCTCGAAAATAAGCTGGAACTTTCTTTTCTTGAGGACCGGAAGGACCTTCCGGGCGAACTCCTCCGCCGTCTGGGGATTTTCGTCGCTGTAGATCGCTCCCAGACCGCCGCCAAGATTCAGAAATTTAATCTTGATGCCGTCCTGCTCGAGTTCCTCGATAAACTCAAGGATCTTCTTGAAGGCCTCGACAAACGGGTCGCCGGTCTCGATCTGGGAACCGATATGCACATGAATTCCTGAGACTTGGGCGTGCGTAAAGCGCTTCGCGCCCTGAAAGATCTCACGGGCTTTCTCGAAATCAATGCCGAATTTCGTCTCGGCCTTGCCGGTCGTGATGTATTCGTGCGTGTGCGGGTCCACATTGGGATTGATCCGAAGCGAAACGTTCACATGCTTGCGCATCTTTTGGGCGATCGCGTTGATCTGCTCAAGTTCGGGAATGGACTCCACATTAAAAAGAAGGATGCGGGATTTGATCGCAACGCGGATCTCATCGGCCGTCTTCCCCACGCCCGCGTAAACGATCCTTTTACCCTGGCATTTTGCTTTCCGGGCCCGGAAAAGCTCTCCTCCGGAAACAATATCCAATCCCGCGCCTTTTTTGACCAGCGCGCGAAGGACCGCGAGGTTCGAGTTGGCTTTCACGGAATAGCAGATGAGCGGCTTCGCGGAACGAAACGCCTTCCGGAGCTTGGCAAGGTGGTCGAGGAATGTTTTTTGGCTGTAGATATAGGCAGGCGTCCCGGTTTTTTTCAGGATCTTGCTGACACGGACCTTGTCGCAGTAAAGTTCGCGCTTCTTGTAATAAAAATCGTGCATCTTCTCTTCGTGAAAATCAGTCCGGGGCATTTCAGCACCTCACAGTTTCAATACAGTGTTTTTTTCCACTCCGTGATCGCTTGCTTCACCCGTGCCGGGTGCGTGCTTCCGATCGTTGTTTTACCTCTCACGGATTCCTTCGCGTCAAAAAGATCATGGATGTCGGCGCCAAACCTTGGCGAGAACTTCTGCCATTCCTGGACGGACCACTGCCGGAGCCGTTTCTCGGATTCGATCGCGTGCCGCACGGTCCGCCCCACAAGCTCGTGCGCCTCGGTGAACGGGACCTTTTTCCGGACAAGATATTCCAGGATGTCGGTCGCGAAAAGGCTGTCGTCGTCCAGGGACCGCAGAAGGGCCTTCTTATGCCAGCTCGCGGAACCCACGGCAAGTGCCAAAAGCTCCAGGGCGGTCGCGGTCTTTTTCACGGCATCGAACACGCCGGGCTTGTCTTCCTGAAGATCCCGGTTATAAGAAAGTGGCAGGCCTTTTTGCACGGTCAGAATGGCCTGAAGATAACCGAAGATCACTCCGGCCCTGCCGCGTACCAGCTCAAACACATCCGGATTTTTCTTTTGCGGCATGAG
>Ga0247842_10008717_pt1 | contig 10544 bp, 8 predicted proteins | sample LaCruzMarch2015__3_FD_192411 | JGI IMG/M metagenome (GOLD analysis project Ga0247842, IMG submission 192411) | Freshwater microbial communities from meromictic Lake La Cruz, Castile-La Mancha, Spain - LaCruzMarch2015_19m | ecosystem: Environmental > Aquatic > Freshwater > Lake | place: Spain... | reverse complement strand
TTTATTAAAGGAGCAGGGGTTAGCCCAGAACCCTTCTTATGTTGCCTGGCCGCCTCAGGTCGCAGCCATAAAATATTATGCCGATAAATTTAAAAAATGCGGGGTGGAGATGTTCGTCCAGCCATTTTTTGGGGAGTACAAAGGTGTGAAATATCCCGAAGGGTATACTGATGAAGAGAGGAAGATGATAATGCCTTACCTTGGCCAGCGTGGGGGAAAACCATTCCAGACCGAAGCAATCCGCACCAAGGGAAAACTTTGTTATGCCGGATGTTCCTACGGAGTGATCCATTCTGACGGCGAAGTTTTAAGGTGCGGAGGGATGCAGTCCCAGGACGCTAAAGTAGGCAATATCCTTGACAAAAATTTCAATTTGCTTAAAGAAGCCCGGCCTTGCACTTCAGAAATATGCCCCTGTAATGAATGGGCAATCTTATTAAAGAAAGATGAATAAGGAGGAAAATTCAGGATGAGTAAGCTGTTGAGAAAAATAGGCAAGGTTTTCATAGAGCTTGATCAGAGCTGTGAGGATGATATACGCCAGTCGGTTTTAATAGTCGATGGTAACCTTATCCTTCCGAATAACTTTGCCCTGATTATCAAGGGGGTAAAGAAAAAATTCGTCAACGCGAAAATCATGGTCTTGACTTTCAAGGATAAGGCAGAATTCATCAGGGATAATTTTCCTGATGTGGTGACAATTGTCCCTGAAGATAACCTTAAGCCTGAAAAATATCAATTAGCGGCCAAACTGTTTCATCTATTGAGAAACAGGTTTGATCATATAATTTTATCATCGCTGGATATTTCATTGGTTTTGGTGGTTTCTTTGTTTGCCAGGTCCCCTATATACCTGCACAACAGGTGGATGGAATGGCACAGGATTAAAAAAACTACCTTAAGCGACCTTTTCCGAAAGCCGAATAAAGCCGATAGCAACAGGCGCAGGATGGACCGCGGGATAAAGGATATACTTAAATCATTGGGAAGGATTTTTGTTATTGTCTCCGACTTCAAGGAAGAAGATATAAAATGTCGTATCTTGATCGAAGACAATGGATATACCGATGTCGGCCATGTGTTGACCGCGGTGAGGCGGGCACAGGAATTATTCATAAACCCTGATATATCCATACTGACCTTTGCCAGGCGTAAGCAGGATTTTACGTATAACTTTCCCGGTAAAAAACTGATCATAGTAGGAGGGAATGCGCATAGATATAGCCTGGCTGCGCGGATGCTTAAAATGTGCAGGCAGAAAACGGACTATATTATCCTTTCCTCCTTGGACATTTCTCCGCTAATAGTTTCTTGCCTGTTTTTTAAGGCAAGGACTTTATTGTATAACAGGTGGCACCAGTGGTTTGGTTTACGTTTCCGTAATCTGTTCGGGTATTTGAAATGGATCTTAGTTATTTTGGTGATGGTCCCGGTGTATTTATATCTGTTGGTTATGTCCGGCATCATATTAGCCAGGACTTCGCTTAGGGTAAAATTATCAACGCAGGATAAATTGTAAAAAAATGAAACCAGAGATAAGAGATTTTAATGTACGACAATTCAGTTCTGATAAGATTTTAAAACATTTAGACAGGGTCAATGAGTGGCTAAAAGGGGGGAATCCTTACCCGATTACCGTAGAGCTGGATATGACCAATAGGTGCAATCACAGGTGCCCCCAGTGCGTGGTAAATTATTTCAGGGTTGCGGATAACAGTTCGCTTTCAAAAGCTTTGGCCAGGGATATTATTTTGCAGTTGGCAAAGAATAAAGTCAGGGGGCTTATATTTACCGGAGGAGGAGAGCCGCTTTGTAATCCTTATACTTTAGAGGCAATAAAATTAGCCAGGGCCAAAGGGTTGGATTTGGGTTTTATTACCAACGCTTCGCTTTTAAACGAAGAGTCGGCAAAGATTATAGTAAAAAATTGCACCTGGGTCAGGGTTTCTCTGGATGCCGCTTCCCCGGAAGTATTCAGGGTTACTCACGGCTTAGGCAGTAATGAGTTCGCGAAAACAATAGACAGGATTGGCTTATTGGTCCGTACCAAGAAAAAACTTAAAACTAACTGTGTCATAGGGGTGGGGTTTTTGACATGCGACAGCAGCGTATCGGATATGGCAGGTGCGGCGCGGTTAACAAAAAAACTGGGAGTGGATTACCTGCAGTTCAGGCCGATGCAGATCCATAACGGCGGAAAATTCGGGTATCACTGGACTGACGTCCAGAAGGAAATAGTGGAATGCCTTAAATATTCGGGTAAAGGGTTTGAAGTGTTGTATTCCAAGCATAAATATGAGATGTCCCATGATTCCAGATACGGCAGGAATTACGGCAAGTGTTACGGCCATCAATTCGCTACCGTGATATCCGCTGCCGCGAAAATGTATATATGCTGTCATACCCGCGGCTATGAGAAATACTGCATCGGAGATTTACGTAAGAAGACTTTCAAAGAGATCTGGAATTCCAGAAAACGTAAGGCAGTAATAGAGAAGATAGATTTTCGGGATTGCATCCCTTTATGCAGGGATAATACTTTTAATCAGATCCTCTGGAATATAAAGCAGCCCAGGGAGCACGTAAATTTTTTATAAGCACTTATGAAAACTTTTTGGAATTGGGATATTCATTATGCCTGTAATTACCGCTGTTCCTATTGCTTCCTTGCGGGTAAATGGGATGTTGCGGCTGAAGCTAACCGTTATCCGGGCACAGAAAAATGGGTAGAGGCATGGGGGAGGATTTACGATAAATACGGCGCCTGCCATATTCATTTATCCGGAGGAGAGCCTTCTGCGTACCCGGATTTTTTTGGGCTTTTGCAATATTTGAATGAAAAATTTACCTTGCAGGTTTCAACCAACCTTACTTTTGACGTGGCCGGCTTTGTCAAAAAATTTGACCCGGAAAGAATAAAGCTGGACGCGAGTTTCCATCCTGAATTCGCTGATTTTAATAGATTCTTAGCTGATATTTTAAGCTTAAAGAATAATAACTTTACGGTTTCTGTTTCATTTGTCGCTTATCCTCCGCATTTAGAAAGAGTAGACAGCCTTAAAAAACACTTTTCTGAAAACGGGGTCCGTTTTATAGTCCAGCCGTTTAGAGGGGAATATCAGGGTAGGAAATATCCTGATGGGTATACTGAAGATGAGAAAAACCTGTTGAGGCGTTGCGGCGAGGATATCCTATCTACCAAGGATATGGTCAGATATCATTTGGATACAAAGCAGGCAGAAGCAAGATTATGCCATATGGGCCAGAGGTACGGGAAGATTTATGCCAGTGCGGACGTGCATAGGTGTTGTTCTACAGGGGTAAAAAAGATTGGTAATCTTTTAAATGACCCGGATTTCGCGTTATTAGATAAGCCGGAAATTTGTGAAGTGGCAGATTGTATTTGTTGGAGAAGGATGGTGGTAGGCGAAGAAAGTAAGTGGTCGCCTCATTGGCAGCAATAAAATGCGAAAAAGAGATATAAAATTTGATTGTAGGTATTTTGACGGCAGTAAACCATGTAAATTTAAGGTGGTTTGCCGCGGTTGTCAATTTTACAGCCCTATGAAAGAAAGGATCTTGATTATTAAGCTGGCTTCGGCAGGCGATGTGTTGCGCACCGCTGCTTTACTTCCTGCGTTGCGAAAGAAATATCCCGGAGGCCAGATAAGCTGGCTGGTTAAGGACCCCGGGCAGGAGCTTCTGGATTCAAGCCCCTATATAGACCGTATCCTTACCTTTAGCTTAGAATCAGTCCTGTCGCTGTTAGCGGAGAAGTTTGATTTAGTCATTTCCCTGGACAAGGCGCCAGAGGCAGTTGCTGTCGCTACTCTGGTTAAGGCAAGAAAAAAATACGGCTTTGGCATGGACGAGCGCGGAAAAGTCTATCCTTTTAATAAAGAGGCGGAATATTCATTCATGCTGGGATTAGATGACGACTTAAAATTTCACAAGAATAAGAAAACTTACCAGGAGATGATATTTGAGATTGCCAAGCTTAAATATAACGGCGAGCGTTATGAATTAAGCCTGGGGAAAAAAGAATTGGATTCCGCGGAAAAGTTTTTCAAGGCCAAAGGGTTAAAAAAAGAAGATATTGTCATTGGATTAAATACCGGCTCGGGAAAAGTTTTTGCCAATAAAAACTTGCGCCCCCAAAAAACAGTTGAATTAATAAGGTTGTTAGCTAAGGGCGTTAAGGCAAAAATATTACTTTTGGGGGGCCCGCTTGAGAAGGAAATGAATTCCTACATATTGAAGAATGCCGGCTCTGGAGTAATCAATGCCGGCTGCGGTAATAGCCTTAGAGAATTTTCAGCGTTGATTAACCGCTGCTCGTTGGTTATTACAGCTGATACTTTAGGCCTGCATATAGCCGTTGCTCTCAAAAGGCCGGTGGTGGCGTTATTCGGGCCGACTTCTCATCAGGAGATCGAGCTCTATAGCCGGGGTAGTAAAATAATTTCCGGATTAAACTGCGCGCCCTGTTATAAAAATAAATGCGGCAAAGCGGTGACCTGCATGGACAAGATAACTCTTGAGAGAATAGCGGGCGCAGCCAAAAATTTAATCGCGGATAAGGTGAAGGGATGAATAACATAGATATTTCGGTTGTGGTGCCGGTCAAGAATGGGCAGAGGTACTTGGATTCGCTGCTTCAGGCAGTGTTTTCTCAGGAGATTAGCGCTAAATTCGAAGTGATTATGGTTGATTCCGGTTCTACGGATAAGACTTTAGACATTATAAAGCGGTATCCGGTATCGCTTTATGAAATAAAGGCTGCAGAATTTAACCATGGGTTGACCCGGAATTTGGCAATATCCAAGGCGCAGGGGGAATACATTGTGCTGATGACTCAGGACGCCGTCCCCTATGATAATCAATGGATGAAAAAATTGGTGGATAATTTTAAAAACGATGAACACCTTGCCGGAGTTTATTCAAGGCATCTCCCGCATAAAGATTCTTGCGCTTTGACCAGGATGATAGTGGAGAAGTATTTTACTTCGGAAGCGGGGAGAAGGGAAAGCCGTATTACCGAAATTAAAAATTATAACAGGCTGAGCCCGCAGGAAAAGCATAGATTCTGTAACTTTGATAATGTCTCGTCGTGTATAAGAAAAAGCATATGGCGGGATATTCCTTTTCCCGAGACAGACTTTGCCGAGGATTTAGAATGGTCAAAAAAAATTTTAGAGTCAGGCTATGGGGTGGTTTATGAGCCGGATTCATTAGTTTATCATTCGCACGATTTTTCAATTTTAAGCTGGTATAACCGGTATAAGGTGAATTCTAAAAAACTATATACTCTTTTCAAGCATGAAAATACTTCAGGTCGTCCATAGCCTGCCCTTTTTAAGCCAGGCGGGGACAGAAATATATGCTTTTAATTCAGCCCTGGAACTTTCCAAAAGGCACCAGGTTTACATTTTTTCCAGATATTCTGATTTAAAGCATGCGGATTACTTTGTCAGGAGAGAAGTCTTTTCGGGTATCCCCGTATATCTGATAAATAATACTTTCCGGGATTGCCGTTCATTTGAGATGTTTTATCAAAACGTGAATATAGATGAAAAGTTTGCCTGCCTGCTCGATGAAATCAAGCCGGATGTGGTGCATATTCAGCATTTGGCATTCCTATCGATAGGGATAATAAAAAAAGCTAAAGAAAGAAATGTTCCGGTTGTTTTTACTTTGCATGATTATTGGCTGGCCTGTCCGCAATGGCACCTGTTAAGGGCGGATCAAACTCCTTGCGAAAAAGCCGCGCTTAGTTTATTCGACCGTGAATGCAACAGTTGCCTGCAAGATATGTCTAAAATTAATCCGGCTGCGGTGAGGGTATATTATTGGCTAAGAAGATTACTGCCTGGATATTTATTGAACTATTTGAGGAAAATATATTCACGTTTTAATATCCCTGGTTCCTTTGATGCCGCGGAGCAACTAAAGAGGAGAGCCGCTAAGACTAGGTTGGCCTTAGAAAATATTGATTTATTTATGGCTCCTTCTCAGTATATAAAAAGCCAATTTATAAGATTCGGGATTAGCCCTGGAAAGATCCTGTTGCATTATCTGGGTTTGAATATAACCAAAACCAGGCAGCTGCTGCGAGATAAAACAAGCGGAAGAATAAGGTTTGCTTTTATTGGAACGGTTATCCCTGCCAAAGGGCTGCATGTTTTAATCGAAGCCTTTAATGGCCTTAAATCTGATAACGCTGCCTTGAAAATATACGGTAATCTGAAGGATTATCCGGGATTCGAAGGTTATTCGCGTTCCCTGAAGAAGGCAGTAAGAAACAGAAACATTGAATTTATGGGGGAATTTAGCCATGAAGAGATAAATGAGGTATTAAATTCCGTAGATGTGCTTATTCTGCCTTCGATTTGGCAGGAAAACAGCCCGCTTATTATTCGGGAAGCTTTTGCGGCAGGAGTCCCGGTGATCGCTTCCAGGATGGGGGGGATACCCGAGAACGTAATTGACGGCGAGAACGGATTATTATTTCAGCCGGGGAATGCCTATGAATTGCGGGATAAGCTGCAGCACATAATAAATAACCCTGACACTATAAGTATATTTAAAAATAATCTGCCTCAAGTAAAAACCATGCAGGAAGAGGCGGATGGACTGGAAAACGTTTATAACAAAAGAAGTATTTACATCACAAACTAATAATATGAACATAACATTAGTTATGGCTCCGAACTGGTCAAGAGTCAGGCCGCCTATTTCCCTGGCGCTCTTGGCAGCTAACCTGAGAAAATACAACCACAAAGTTTATGTGTTGGATTTAAACAACCAGCTGTATTTAAAATGTAAAGAGGAATACCGGGAAAAATGGGAAAAGGAAGAAGATATATACTGGGTAGATAAAAACTTCGTAGATAAATTTTTCCTGGATAACAAAGAGTTAATTGATGGATACGTGGATCAAATTTTGGAGCAAGGTTCGAAAGTGATCGGGTTTTCGGTATATTTTACTAATCAACTAGTAAGTTTAGAAATAGCCAGGCTGATAAAAGAAAAAGATAAGGATAGGATCATAGTTTTTGGCGGGCCTCAATGTATGCGCCAGGTAGGCGGAGCAGATATCATCAAGAACAGTTATGTCGATGCCATCGTAGTAAATGAAGGCGACCAGACTATTACGGAGATAGCCAGAATCATAGATGAAAAGGGGTATTTTGAATTTTGCCCAGGTGTTTTATTTAAGAAAGACGGAGAATTATTCGACTGCGGCGATAGAGAGCCGATTTCTGATATAGATTCTTTGCCTTTTGCGGATTTCAGCGATTTTAACCTTCAGGAATACGAACGGCCTCATGAATTGCCCATTCTTTCCAGCAGGGGCTGTGTGTGGAGCTGCCTTTTTTGCACAGCCAGGTTTCCTTGGCAAAAATACCGTTCGCAGGGCGCAGAGAGGACGTTGGAAGAAATTAAATACCAGCTGGTAAAATATCCGCAAGTGAAGCAGTTTACTTTTCATGATTGCCTGGTGAATGGGGATATCGCTAATCTGGACAGGCTTTGTCAGTTGATCATCGATGAAAAAGGGAAAAATAATCTAAGGGATTTTATCTGGTGGGCGCAGGGGATCATCAGGCCTGAAATGTCCATAGAGTTGTTGCGAAAAATGAAGTCTTCGGGTTGCGATTGGATGACTTACGGCATAGAGTCCGGGTCTGAGAAGGTAACCAGCCTTATGGGTAAGAAATACAGCCCTGATATTTCCAGCGAAGTTGTTAAAAATACACACGAAGCCGGTATATACCTTACTGCTATATTTATGTTCGGCTTCCCCGGGGAAACCAAAGAAGACTTTGATTGTACCTTGAAGTTCTTGGAACGGAACAGGGATTATTTTGACGGGGTAATCCCGGCGGATGGCCTATGCGTCATAGAAAGGCACTCGCTTCTTTATAAGAACGCGGAGCGTTTCGGGCTTTATTTAAATCCGCACCCGTTTTTTTGGCAGAACCGGGATGGGGATAATAATTACCTGGAACGCTTCCGCAGGTTTGAGGAGTTTTGCGGGAAAGCGGAAGAACTAAAAATCAACCTGTCCGGGAGTTTTGATAAGAATAGAAAACATAAGACAGAGATCATTAAAGAATATGAGGATTATAGCAAGAGCATAAGCCTTAATATCTGCGGGGGCCTGATAGAAAAGGAGAATGTTGATAAGATTAATTTTATTTGGGAACTTCATAGGGAATGCATGTTTGATTGCACCTATTGTAAAGATAAGCAGGCTGGGGTAAGCCCGGTTTATCTCGGCCTCGAAAAATGGGGCAGTGTTTGGAAGGATATCTATGATGATTATGGCTCTGCGCAGATTACCATAAAGGGAGGAGAACCTTATTTATATCCGGGGTTTTTTGAGTTGTCAAAAAAGATAACTGCTTGGCATAGCTTGAAAATACATACAAATCTTCCCCGGGAATTTCTGGTTGAAAAGCTTGATATTGACCCGGGAAAGGTAGTTTTTTGTTTGAACTTTCATTCCCGGTATATGGACCAGGAAGAATTTTTAGGAAAGGCCGGGTTATTAAAGAAAATGGGATACCATGCGGAGATACATTGTTTAGCGCATCCTATCCAGGTGGAGCAAATCCCGGAAATAGATAAGAATTTTAAAGAAAGAGGCTTTAACCTTAGGGTCAATGGTTTTTGGGGCGAATATGAGAATAGGAATTATCCGGGGCAATATACGCAGAGAGAGCTGGAAGTATTAATGCCGTATTTGGGTGATGCTTACAGGATATCTTATAACTTAAAGGGGGAGAGCCCAAAAGGAAAGCTGTGTAATTCCGGCTACCGCCGTTGCATGATAGGAGTAGATGGCGCGGTAACCAGGTGTAAATCTTCACCGGAGAATAAATTAGGCAATATCCTGGATGGGAACTTGAAGTTGTTTGACGGGCCCCTGTCGTGCGATAAGGAATTTTGCCCATATAATGAATTTGATTGCGTAACTAAATAAATGACGATGAGAAATAAAACCCGCGTATTCTTGGCAGTTGTATTTATATCCTTGTTAAGTGTCAGCATATGCCCTGCTGATGAGGCTTCATTCGCCCGGGTAAAGAAAAATGATTTTATAGTAAATGGCGAGAATTTTAAATTTATCGGGGCAAATGCCGTTAATCTGGTCTTTTATGATGATTGGGGATTAGATGCAGAAAAGGCTATCCGGGAGGCAAAAGATAATAATATTTCCGTGCTTCGCCTATATTTAGATTGGGGATGGGGAAAAATCGAAGATTACGATACAATTTTAGAGCTCGCTTCTAAATATGGAGTATACGTAATTTTAGTTTTAACCGACTGCTGCTGCAGTTGTGATAGTCAAAGCTTGGAAGATTATTTCAAGAAGGCTCCATTTTGCAATGTTAATGACAGGCAGGCCGTAAAGGCTTTTAAAAACAGGGTAAAAGAGCTCCTGGAGAGGAAAAATCATTTAAACGGGAAGCTCTACAAAGACGACCCGGTAATTTTTGCCTGGGAGGTTGCTAATGAGTTGGAATATTGGCATTTTTCTGAATCAGAGGTAAAAAATTGGATAAAAGAGTTAGCCGGGTACATAAAATCAATCGACCGCAACCACCTTGTTACTATCGGCATAGGTACGGATAACTCGAAATTTGATAAAGGCGGAGAGCTATACGGTTTGTTTAATATTCCTGAGTTAGATTTTTATTCATTGCATTTTTATCCCTCAAGCAGTGTGTCAAGCGCCGGCAGGTTAGCATTTAAAAGCGATTACGCCCGGCAGATTAAATTCCGGATAAAAAAATTCATTTCTATGGGGAAACCGGTGATAATGGGGGAATTCGGCTTAAGTAATTCTTCCGGGATAAACGATGATTTCAGGTCTAAGCAGCCGGAATTTTATAACTCGGTGTTTAAAAAAATAATGGATACTTCTTTTTCATCCGGGGCATCGGGTGTAATGTTCTGGGGATGGGGGGTTCCGGAAGAGAAAAGGGTCCCCATGTGGTGGAGCAATGAAAGCCACAGCCAGGCAGATAATCGGTTTTGCGAATTTATAAAAGAATACAAAATTTCTCCAGGTAAATGATGAATATTCTCCAGAATAAAAAGTTAAACCAGCCGTTTATGTTTATCTTTTTGTTAGCCATATCTTTTTTGTATTTTTGGTATGGCTGCCAATATTTTGATTTCCGGACTTACCATTTTGACGAAGGAATGTCGGTTTATGGAGCTACTCAGGTCTTGAATGGGGCTTTACCTTGTCGTGATTTCTGGACATACCACATGCCGGGGCGCTTCTATGTATTAGCGGCTATTTTTAAGATTTTTGGGATAAGTCTGAAAACAGCGGTATTATCGGCGGTATTTATCCTGTCCTTAACCAGCAGCGCAATATATCTTTTTGTTTCCAGGGTCAACTCAAGAATTTTTGCAATATTCGCCTATCTGCTCTCCATGGTGTTGTTTAAATCATATATGGTTTATAACCGTACCGCGCAATACGCTATTTTGTTTTATATTTTTTCCTTTTTTCCCCTGTTAAG
>Ga0247842_10008714_pt1 | contig 10545 bp, 7 predicted proteins | sample LaCruzMarch2015__3_FD_192411 | JGI IMG/M metagenome (GOLD analysis project Ga0247842, IMG submission 192411) | Freshwater microbial communities from meromictic Lake La Cruz, Castile-La Mancha, Spain - LaCruzMarch2015_19m | ecosystem: Environmental > Aquatic > Freshwater > Lake | place: Spain... | reverse complement strand
ACACAGTTTCCTTGCAAATGATTAATGGCGCTAACGTTTAGGCGAAGGCGTCGCACGTCACCGATGAGCCTGCAAATCAGCAAGACGCCCGTGGCGCGCTCAATCTTTGGCCGAAAGTTAGACATCTCTATCATCGATGTTCAGTGACCCAGATTGTGAAGCCCTACCCACGCTAGAACTAGGACCAATGCCACTAGCGCGACGGGCCAAAGGTACCGGATAAGAGCAATCAAAATACCCAATACGACAATTACGACAAGTGCGCCAACGAGAATTTCGGCACCCATTAGATGTCTCCGGAGGTCAGATTCATATATTCCGCCTAACGTGAAGGCTAACGCGGCGCGCGCCACTGATGACGCTGAGAATTAGCACGACGGCTGTGGCGCGCGCTCGCTGTTTAGCCAAAGGTTAGGAAATTCTTTATCTTTATTGCTGCCAGAGCAGGGGACTTCGGGGGAAAACCGTGGTCTTTCCCCTATTCCCTACCGCCCCTGTTTTTTTGCTTCTCAATTGGTTTCTCCAAGAGCGTCAGCCGATCTTCTTGGGCGATAATATTCTACTTCCTCTGCGGTAACGCCAAGTAGCAATTTTGTTGGTTGGGTGCAGAAACGATCATAAAAGATAGAGTTCTTATTGGAGGCACAGCTATCCAGAAGTGCTCCGATTTCACCAGTGATGTTCTCGTTGGCGCTGATTACCGCTATTCCTAGAACTAGGGCGTCGGCGTGAATTCGAGCGGGGTTTTCGTCGCTTTTGTACATAGCGCTTGCGCGTTTGAGTTCTTCTCGAGCCAAACTAAGATCCCCCTGGTAAATAGCTAGAATGCCGGGCCAAAAATGAGAGTCTGCGCTGTAAGAATGCAAGCTCTTAAGTGCGTCACTGTACCGAATAGCTTTTGGATAGTTTCGATCAGCGATGTACAATTCAACTAGCGACGCGATTGCGGCGAGATCCAAAGGGTATAATTCTAGCGCCTCCAAGTTAAGGTCGATCGCTACTTGTCTCTTGCCTTGGATCGCATTTACCAGCGCGATTCTTTGCTTTGCAAGATACAGTGCAGGGCAGGGCGTTAGGGTGCTCTCATATATTTTCAGAGCCGCTTCTATTTGGCCCTGGGATAAAACTGAGTCGCCGCGAGACACCTCGCTCAGTATGTTTTTCTCCGCATCTGGAGACAGTTCATAGTGCGCAAACCATGTGTGCCCAAGTTCATGAAAAAAAATGTGCTCTGCGGCTCTTGAATCGACAATTGGAGACTCCGCTCCTCGCTCGATCATTATCTCGGATTCGGCGGCTGAGTATGCGCGTTGGTTCCCATTCGATCTCTCTGCCCTTCCATCGACGAGGAAAGTCTTATAGCACGGAAACGATGCGCCGCCATCAATCAGCATCGCCTCGCTGTACTTTCGATAGGAAAAGGGGGCGAACCAGCTTCTGCTCATCGTTCTTGCGTCGATGAGGTAAGCGGATATCGTTCCTCTCATGTAAACAACGCCTTGCGGATCGTTGAAACGAATTGGCGGAATAGCTTTGTGCTCGCTGCGGTGGTTCAGCATCGCGTCAGATGGCTCCACAAGCATTCCGTGATTCTTTGCTAGTTCGACAAACGGCTGAAGTTGGAACGGCTTTTGATAGTAATCCCAAATGGACGATAGAAGAAGCAGCAATATAGTAAGAGCACTGAGGACAAGGAATGCCCGTCCCGCTAGGTCTTCATCGAGTTTCATTTGTACTCATAACGATTTGCCAAAAAAAGCCATTCTGGAAAGCCATCAAAGACGCAATCAGCACGCTCGGATGCTCCGATGCTACAGAGTAAGTAACAAGCAATACAATCGGACTGATAAGCAAAGGCAGGAAATCTCTAGCTCCTAGAGGTTTCTGTCGGTTTCGTAGCTGCCACAGAATGCTAGCAAATATCCCGAGTATCGTCGCAGATGAAAGCAGCAGCGGAGGAAAGACCATAGCCCACACTTCCCCGAATTGCTCTTCAATTATGGCCGGCGCCCTAAATGGCGCGCCCATATCGGAAGGTATGGTGGGTGCGTTTTGTTGAATAACCGTCTATAGCTTAAAGTGCAAGAACACGCAAAATATTATAGCCAAAAAGATGTACGTAATTCGTAGTATCTTGGAGGTAGTTTTCTGCATGTGGGGCGATCTCTTTATGGAGAAAATTGCCGGAGGGAGATGTGCGCGGGGCGCTATATTGAAAAGAGAATCACCAAGGACCGAACGTGAAGCCCAAGGTAGCGCCCGCTACCCACGGAGCATCGAAAGGAGTGCGGTGTACCGGCCTAACGTTCGGCCCAAGGCGACGCGCGCCAACCACGGACCTTGAAACCAGCTCGAACCCCGATGGCGCGCGCTCGCTCTTTGGGCGTTCGTTAGGCGATTCTTGATTCAGTTTGGGTAAACCGTGGTCTGTCCCCTATTACTTCGGGCGCCTCCCCGCACTGGTCGCATGCCAGGGCAAAGCCACCCAAGGCGGCAGTGCGACAGTCCAGGATGTGGTGACAGACTTGCCACTCGCGGGGGCTTAATGGATGGTGTTCGGCGTAGCCGGAGAGACACGCGGCCATGACCGCTTGCAGGGAGGTGTTAGCCATGGTCAACCTCCAATTGGGCGATCAGGTCTAAAGCCCCTTCGCCGTCACTGGCACTGGGCAGCCAATGCACATAGCGCAGGGTGGTCTGGATGCTGCGGTGGCCCATCAGTCGTTGCAGGCGTTCCACCGACAAGCCGGCCGCCAATTGATGGGTGGCATACGCGTGACGCAAGCCATGAATACCGCCGACCGTGGTCACCCCGGCTGCCTGCTTGGCGTCGGTGAAGGCCCGCTGTAGGGTCGACGCGCACAGGGGCTCACCGGTACGCCCAGCGAATAACCAGTCGGCGGGCCGATAGCGGCGCCAATCGGCGCGCAGTTCCTCCAGCAAGGTGGGTGAAAGCGGGACCAGGCGGTCTTTCGCACCCTTACCCTGGGTGATGCGCAGGAGTCGTCGCTCACCGTCGATATCCTGTACCCGCAGCGCCACGACTTCGCTCAGGCGCAGCCCGCAGCCATAGCAAACCGTCAGCATGGTGCGCAAACGGGGATCGTTGCAAGCCGCAAGAATGGCGGCGACCGCGCCGCGGGTGAGCAACTCGGGGATGCGCTGCGGGCGTTTGGGTAAGGTCACCTCCAGGTCGACCGTCGGCCAGCCAAGCACTTTCAGATAGAGGAAACGAATGCCGTTGTACATGAGTCGCACGCTGGCTGGCGCCAAGCGGCGCTGCACCACCAGGTGTTCGAAGTAGCGCGTGAGATCGGCGTGGGCGAGAAGGTCCGGGGAGCGGCGGGTGAACTTCGCCAAATCCCGGACCGCGGCCAGGTAGCTTTCGTGGGTGCGCGGCGAGAAGCCATGCATCTGCATGGCGGTGATCATCTGTTCACGCAAGGGAGTCATCGTCCGGTTCTCTGTTAACGACCCGGAGTGGGCCGTTAAAAGTGTGGACGATGGGCGACGGGGCGGGGCTGGAGATAAACCGCGAGGCGGCTGGGTTTATCCGCGCGTCATGCGCTATTCAATGGCGCTAGGGGATGGCCGCGGTAGGCCCCGCGGAGCGGATTAGTCCAACTCCTATTATTCTCCGCTGTGTCGCGCCAATCAGCGCAGAATCGCCCGCCATCCCCCTGAGCCCGGAGCGACCAGCGCCGGGTAGTCGGCCGGGTTTCGCGGGTCGAGTCGCAACCGGTACTCTTGCAGATTGCTGGCGCCGTCGCCGTCCAAATCGCCGTTGGCGTCATCGACCAAGGGGTTGAGGCGATGGGCCAACTCCCAACCGTCGTACATCCCATCCCGATCACTGTCCGGGTTGAGCGGGTCGGTTCCGGCGGCCACCTCGTCCACATCGCTCAACCCATCGTTATCGTCATCGGCATCCGCGTTGTTGCCGATCCCGTCGTGGTCGGTGTCCAGCCACTCGGTGGGGTCGAAGGGGAAGGCGTCCTGAGCATTGGCGTAGCCGTCGCCGTCGATGTCGGGGTCGCAAGCATCGCCCAGCCCATCACGGTCGAGATCGGCCTGCCCCGCATTGGCTGCCGTCGGGCAGTTATCGATCGGGTCGGCAACGCCGTCCCCGTCGGCATCCGCTATGGATTTCAGCAGGACCCGCCGCATATCCCTCCATTCTCCAAACCCAGCGCCGAGGAAGAACCCCTTGACCCGGTTCAGGACACTGCTCGCACTCAGGTCGAAGACGTCGATGCCGAGCCTGGCCTTGGACGAGGCATAGACCCGGTCCCGTGGGCTAATCGCCAAACTTTGCGCCCTTTCCAAGCTGGTGTAGGAGAGCCGTTGGACCTGTGGGGACGGGCCGTCCACCCACCCGATCACTGACAGGCGCCCGCCGCCAAAGAGAGGATTCCCGTCACTGCCGATGATCGCCCGGTGTCCGTCCGACGCAAAGACGATCCCTCCCGCGTAATCGCCGAGTCCTTCCACCGTGCCGACCTGCGCATAGGTAGTCGCGTCGAACACATCGAGTACGCCATTCATATAACCAGAGGACGTGCGGAACAAGAGTCGCCCATCCGGCGACAGCGCCAAATCGCCCCGAACTGGACGTGGCCAACGGTCTTGAATCGTAGTCGGGACGCATCCATAGCTCCCGTCCGCGGCCCGCCTGATACGCTCGATTGGATACCATCCGGCGAATAGCGTCACACCATCGGCCGAAATTGCCGGATCATTGACAAAGGTAGCGCTGTCGATATTCGCGCACAGGTCCGGTGCCAGTGTGTTGGAGGGGATGTCGAGAACCTGCTGGCGGGCATAGACCCGATCCCCGACCGGCGAGACCAAAAAGGCACCGGGGGCGATGTCTGCCGACAACGCCAGAGGCCCGAAGGCCGCCCCCTGGTGGGTGGCGGTATCCACCACCCCACGATCGGACATATAGAGGAATCGCCCGTCCGGCGACAGGGCCACCGCATGCCGACCCGGTAGCAGCCCAAGAATACGGTCCCCATCCGGATCGATCACGACGGTCCCGGCAATGGCGGCGGTCGCGGCATCGCCATCGACATCGACATAGACCAGATTACGGTACTGGGTACTGAACCCAGGCGTGTAGCGAACCGCCTTGCTGTAGATGACTGCCGCCTGTCCGGGCGCGTTGACGACCAGGTTCAAGGGGTTGTCGCCGACCGTTAAGGTCACCACCGTGGCAAAGTTTCCAGCGGTGTCGGGTGTCACCGAACTGCCGTTCAGTGTGATGGCGCTTCCAGCGGGCGAGCGACCCGCCACCAGGAAACTCCCGAGATTGGTCGCGATGGGGCCGCGCATGGACATAAAATCGATGTCGTACGCCGGGGTGGCGAAGGCGTCGCGCAGGCTGTTGTAGGCCTGACGCGGTACCCGGTGAATATCGAGCAAGCCGAAATATTCCTCGTTGGCAAAGCCATCCGGGTGGCCGGCCGTCAAGACGAAACCGCCCGACTGTTGCGACCCGGCCGGGGCGACCTTCCACCATTCATCATTCCACTCGAACAGGGTCCCACCCACCGCCACACCATTTGGCGAGGCGGTCGAGAGATGGTTCACAATATCATTCCAGAGTGACAGGTCCCAACTGGCCTGCATGGGCTGATCGACGGCCCCAGGCGGGTTCTGCCCCGTGGCGGTGGAGTGATAGGCATCGGTGCCCGCTTCACCGATAAACATGGGTTTTTCGGTGATCGACGCCCACTGATCGAACAGCGTACCGAAGGTATTGCTGCGGTAGATATTGAGGGCCCAGACATCGACGCTTGGGCAGGTGGAGTTGACGTAGGTCCGGGTATCCGCCAGATAGTGGCCGGGGGACGCATAGTCGATCTCTCCATAGCTGCTGGCGACCGGGTGATTAGCGTCCAGACTCTTGACCAGGGCGGCGGCGCGCTCGGTGCGTTGTGCCGCATCCAAGATAGACGAGGCGACCCCGTAATAGAGATTAATGTTCCATTCGCTACCCAGCATCCACATCAGTACGGCAGGGTGATCCTTGTAGTAGGCCACAGCCTGCCTGATCCGCGCCAGGTCGTTGACGCCATCGTCCACATTCATCACGACCATGATCCCCTGGGCGTACAGCGCATCGAGCACCTGCAACCCGGCCGGCCCCAGGACCGGGTCGACCCCGGGATCCAGCAGCAGCCGAACCGTGTTGACGTGCATGGCCGCGAGCAAAGGGACATCGACGGCCTGCCAGGTCGTAAATTCCGCGCGTCGCACATTCGCATTATTGGGGTCGGCCTTAGAGGTATTGGTGCCCCGGCTGGCCGGCGACCACACGACGCCCCGCATCGCAAAGGACTCGGCCGTCGTAGGCAAGGTGCCGTCGGGTAAGCGTCGACGCACCATGAGCCGCCGACCGTCGAACGAGACGACGCTCGGGCCGCCAGCGGCCGCGGCCGCTGGCGTAGCGACGGGTATGGCGAATGCAGCCACCGTCAACAGGGACAGGAGCCACCCGCCGATGAGACATCGACGGACGACGATGGCCAGGCTTTCTGCAGGAGGAGCACCACCGTACTTGAAGGCCAGAGCCGCGGGTGCGTTTTTGACTCTTGACAGAGACATAGGGTACCTCCAGTGGGCTAAGCTTCGAACTGTCGGCGGTCGCCTGCCAAACCTGAATCTTGCCCGGTCGGAGGGGAAATAGCGGACAGGGGTCAGACCAGAATGGCGCTAAGTTAAGCGAGAGACTACATCAGAATAGTGGTTGAAACCAGTTGAAACCAGGGACAGACCCTGAGGTATCCCCGCGAAGTATCGTTCTTGTTCGGTTGGATGCGGAGACCGCCCAGTGCCGGCAGCGCCCCTGAGCCCAGGTACCCGAGTTCCGGGGACAGTTTACTCAATTACGTCTGCCGCCGAGCATGACATAAGGCAAAAGTAAACTGTCCCCGGAGTTCAGGTATTCTCCTTAACGCCGGTCATTGATCCGGCCGGCGCTCGGCTCGCCGCCGAAGCAAACGAACGTCCTCCAGATCCTTTGGCCTTGCCGCTGCAAGCTTGTTCTTGACGAGCGCCTCGATACCCAGCACTTGCAGGGTGATGCCACCGAGGTCACAGTCCAATCGATTCTTCCATGCCTCTTCGAAGTCGATATCGCCGGATATCTTCGTGAGCAGATCGATCCTGCAAGGCGCCACGCCAATCTGGAATACCACGCCGGGATACTTGAAGGTCTCCAGCGACACTTGATCCAGCGGCGCCCCGAAATCCGCGAGCGCAAAATAGACCTTCGCCGCATTCGTCGGATCGGGCCGCACCCAGATATCGATGTCGCCCGTGCTTCGCGGCAGTCCATGCCCGGCCAACGCATAGGCTCCAACCACCAGATACTCAACGCCGTGCTTCATTAAGCACTGCAACATCTCGGCGTAGTCTCGATTCAGCATGTATTTCCCCCCGGGTCGCAACCGACCAGAGAGCGACCGTAATATCCCACACGCAATCGATACGCTGTGCCGACGAGCCCTCGACAAATCCGTCGTCCGAGTCGTCGTCCAGCGTGGCGATTTTCACAATCGAGCGATTGAGCTTCATGATTTCGATAAATCACCCGGTAGCTATGGACGAAACGCCCCTGACCGCTACGTCTCCAACCTCAGGGACCACGCGTCCGATTTCTGGAAAACGACCGATGGACGTGACAGTCGCGAGCACCTTGAATGCCACGGCACGCGCTTAGGCCGCAGAATCGCGGGCAATATAGCGTGCGATCCCTTCAAGGTCATCCGCTGCTTCGGGCGACCGCGGAAAAGGGTCACCGAGGTCTGCCCACCAGACCTCGCCCTGCTCAACTACCATTCGCTCGGGAAGTGAAATCGCTGTTTTCATTTCGCAAGTATATCCAACTGAGCACGCATTTGGCGCGATACGCTGCGGTACCGCGCCAAACGGGCTTTCCGCACCAGCCATGCCTGACCGAACTCGACCGCTACGCCGCGGGTGCCGAATGATTTATCGGCACATGATCAGAAACCCATGGTCTGTCCCGCGTTTCGGCCGTGTTTCGCGTCTAAGGCGCGCTAGTTCCCGGTTCGGGCAAAAAGCCGTCATCCATCATTTCCTGGAATGACCAAGGGCAGGAAGCCGAAAACACCGATTCGGCAAATCCGGTTTCTCGAGCGGCTAACAGCGTCGCATCTTCGTAAGCCGTAGCAATCAGCTCCGGGAGCCTCGCCTTGAGGCTCGGATTGTCCGCCAGATGCCGCTCAAGTTCGCGGCGCTGGACCTTGATGGTCGCGCGCCGGGAATTGCAACGCAGGGTTGGTTGATGTTGCCATTTCAGCAAGTGCATGAGCAGCACGGCAAGGCGGCTCAAGAGTTCCCGCTTCTCACTCCGCCCCATGCTTTCAATCTCCTCCGCGATCTGTTCAATGTCGGCGGCGGTCAGATCCCCCGCGCGCAGCAGGGCGGCTTGTTGATTGGCCCAAGCGTAAAAATCGGCTTCGTAGAGAGACATGGCTTCCTCCTCATTCTTCGCCCCCTCAAAAACCGCGGCGAAAGGATAGGAAATTCAATCACCCGAGACAGGATTGGCCTTTGATCATCGCCGCGCAAAAATGCCAACGGGCAAGCCCATTTGCGGCGCAGTCGGGGGTTCCGGGGATAGTATAGACAGGTTCGCGACAAACGGCTCGGACGGACCTGTTCTGCGTCCGTACCGGCCGCGCGCATTCAGCGCCCGCGCAGGCCGTCCTCGAACTGACACCGGCGAGGCCGCCTTGATCATCGTTCCGGCCGGCCGCGGACGGTCCGCGCAGCGGACCCTACGGTAACACCGTCACCCGTAGGGTCCGCTGTGCGGACCGAAGACCGTGCAGATCGCGCGGTGGCCGGGTTTATGACCAAGGCCCGCGACGCGGAGCGCCCCCCGGCCATCGCCCCTATTTCAGCGATCCTTTACCGTAACGATCCTCAAAGCCGGCACGAACCTTGTCGATGGCGTCCTTGTTCATGCCGCTGAAGTACCAATCATGACCAGGGATCGGCTTGAAGTGCTTTGCCAGCAGGGCCTTGGCGAACTTCTCGTTGCCGTCCTTCTTATGGACGACCTCGTTGAGTTCCGGTATCCACTCGAAGTAGGTGTTCTTGGCCACCTCGTAGATGCCGTGCCACCAGGTGTAGTCCGGACCGCTCATGGAGGCCCCGTGGCGGGCGCGGCGACCCTCGTGGTGCCAGATCTCCCACCAGGTCCATTCGATCTTCTCGTCGAAGGGCGCGGGCGTGAGATAGCCCTTGTCCTTCAACTCGGCCATGACCGCGGCGATAGGCTTGGCGAACTTGTCGTTGTAGAGATCCACGACGCCGTCGAACTGCGCATAGTGGCCCTCGATGACGCTGGTTGAATGGCAGCCGAAGCACACCTTTTCCATGTTGGCGCGGCGGTCCTTCCAGGTCAGCACCTCGATGACCTTGGAGTCCTGGGCCGCGTCACCCACGGCGGGAAGCGGCTTGCCCTCGGGGACATCGAACTCCTGGCCGTTCTCCAGCCGCACCAGGTTGATCTTGGTGGAGATGGGCGGACGCAGAGTCCAGGAGATCCGCTCGCCCACGTCGTGGGTCTTGCCGATGCCGGGGCCGGCGCTCATGTGGCAGGTGGCGCAGGTTGGCGCCGCGGAGTAGTCCACGCCGGCGACCCACTTATCCGATTCCAGATTCATCTCGCCGATCTGGGCACGGTAGATGATGCCGTGCTTGGACTCGTTGTAAACTTCGATTTGTGGATGGTCTGGCCCGACGTGACACTTGCCGCAGGTGTCGGGGGTGCGTGCCTGGGCGCGTGAGAACCGGTGACGGCCGTGACAGGCGGAACAGGAGCCCTTGGATCCATCCGGGTTGATGCGGCCGATGCCGGTGTTCGGCCAACTGCCCGGCAGTGGCCGACCTTTGTTTTTGCCCTCGGTCACGAACTCGAGCGTTCCGCCGTGACACTGACGGCAGCCGGCGTTCACCGCCTCGGGTCCGCCGAGGACTTCGCCCAGCAAGTTATCCAGCGAGGCCAGGATGTCGCCCGCCTTGGCGTGGTGGGAACCGTCCATCTGCTGGAATTCGGTGTTGTGACAGCGGGCGCAGTCCTTCGGGGTCACGACGATGGAAATCAGCGCGTCTTCATGTTTGAAGGCGTCGATCTCGCCTTCCTTGGCCTCGTGGCAATCCAGGCAGGTGACGCCGGCCTGTCCGTGCTTGCTGCGGTTCCACTCGAGATGGAGTGCGGGACTCTCGGTCATGTGACAGTCCACGTCCTGCCCGCGCGGATCGCCCCAGTCGACTCCGGGTTGACCCACGGCACGCTCGGCCTGGGCCGTCCGGATCAGACCCGACAGACCAACGACGAGGCACAGACAGAGCGCCAGATCCAAGCCGAAGCGGCTGGCCGAGCCTCTAGCGGTGTCCGCAAGCCCCTGAACTGAAAAGCCGCCCGGCGGGGGAAAACTTTCGTTTACCCCAGCCCGGAACGAACAATCAGTCAGTTGCGCGCGTGGGCTGGGGCGGCAGGCGAAA
>Ga0247842_10008713_pt1 | contig 10546 bp, 14 predicted proteins | sample LaCruzMarch2015__3_FD_192411 | JGI IMG/M metagenome (GOLD analysis project Ga0247842, IMG submission 192411) | Freshwater microbial communities from meromictic Lake La Cruz, Castile-La Mancha, Spain - LaCruzMarch2015_19m | ecosystem: Environmental > Aquatic > Freshwater > Lake | place: Spain... | reverse complement strand
GAAAAATTGGAGGAACTGACAATACCTTATAACATAGATTTAGTTGACTTTTCTAATGTGTCTGAACGATTCAAAAAAATTGCATTATCCGAAGCATTATGGTGGAGGAAATAAAGATGGAATTGTTTATAGAAAAATATGAGAATGCTGTAAAGGCATTAAAAACTCTGGAAGAAGCATTAAACACGGAATATTCTACCTTTGTCCAAGATGCATCTATCCAACGCTTTGAATACACTACGGAAGCGGTATGGAAATGTCTTCAATCATATCTCAAAGAATATGAAGGCATCTTGTGCGCATCACCAAAAGCATGTATGCGTGAAGCAAAAAAAGTTAATTTGATGGATGATGATACAGTAAAACTTGCTTTGGAAATGATTGATGACAGAAATTCAACCTCGCATACTTATCACGAAGAAGTTGCAAAAATGCTTTTCAAACTTTTGCCTCAATATGCGATGCTTATGAAAAGTATTCTCAATAAAATTGAGCCGAGTATTTAACATAAGTTGAGCGTTTATTAGCTAAGTATCAGATTTATCAAAAATAAAAAAAACTTATAAAATCCGTTATTTTCTAAAATAATTGTTCCGCTGTAAATCTTGTTCTTTTGACCATTTTTGTACCCCCTCTTCCTGTTGCAAATCTATCTGGCGTAGACACCTGTCTGCTACAGGCAGAGGCAAGTTTCTTAAGTCAAAATTATTCTTATTGTAAATCAAGAAAAGTCCAATTCCAATTAAAGCATTATAGAGCGCAGAGTGTCAGCCACAGATTAACACAGATTAAAGAACAAAAACCTATGTGCTTTTATTTTATCAGTGTGCCGATTCTGCTCCAGCGCGTTGAGCCGACAAGGTCGAAGAAATTCAAGAATGATATATTCGCATCCCATGACCAGTAAATCATGAAAGCTTCACCGACGACGTTTTCCATCGGCATGAATCCCCAGAAACGGCTGTCAAGCGAATTATTCCTGTTATCACCCATCATAAACAGATAATCCCGTTGAACTGTATAGTAACCGTCATTTATCAAACGGTCATCAATATACAGTCCGTTATCCGTGCCGATGCTGATATTTTTATGACCTTCTCTTAAGACAAAATATTTCCATGCTTCTATATTAGCCGCGTTAATCAGAATTCTATCGCCTGTTCTGGGCACTCTCAGCGGACCGTAGTTATCTTCATTCCATCCCGAACCTTTCGGGAAAATCCTTGGATTGGCAATATTCACAGGCTGAAGCGGTGCAATAAATTTTGAATGCGGCGGATTCGGGAAAACCTGCCCGTTCCGGTACAATACTTTATTAATAACCGTTATGGAATCACCCGGAAGTGCCACACATCTTTTTATGTAATTAAGCACTTCGGCAGATTCTTTTTCTTCCCTTTCTCCCGGAAAATCGAATACCACTATATCGCCCGGTTTTGGGTCTTTAAAACCCGGCAGACGAAAATACGGAATACGGATATTTGTAAAAGGTATATTTCTCGGAGTTGTAGCTCCGTAAGTAAACTTTGTTACAAGCAGAAAATCGCCGACTAGGAGTGTATTCTCCATAGAGCCCGTCGGTATTCTGTATGCTTCAAAAAGGAATACCTTTATAATAAAAGCAACGACTGCCGCCCAAACGAGAGCATCAAAATACTCCTTCGACTTGGATTTTTTTACTTTGCCGTTAGCTTTTGAGACCTTGCCCGCCGAGGGGCTTTTTCCTAATATTGCCATTACTTATATAATTATTTTATTTATCTATTGACAAAACTGCTAAAAACGCTTCCTGCGGAATTTCAACAGAACCCACTTGTTTCATACGCTTTTTACCTTCTTTTTGTTTCTCCAGAAGTTTTCTTTTACGCGAAATATCGCCGCCGTAACATTTTGCTATTACGTTTTTACGCATAGCGCTGATTGATTCACGCGCAATGACTTTATGGCCGATTGCCGCCTGAATTGCGACTTCAAACATCTGTCTCGGTATGAGCTTTCTGAGTTTTTCGCACAATTTTTTACCCCAGTAAAAGGCGTTATCCCTGTGAATTATTGACGACAAGGCGTCAACCGGCTCGCCGTTGAGGAGTATATCAAGCTTAACAAGGTCTGCCTTGCGGTAATCTTTCATGTCATAATCGAAAGACGCATAACCGCGAGTAGTTGATTTCAGTTTATCGTAAAAATCGAAAATGATTTCAGCAAGAGGAAACTCGAAATTAAGGTCAACTCTCTTTGTATCTATATAATGCTGATTTTTAAATACTCCGCGCCTGTCGTTAGCGAGTTTCATTATATTGCCTATAAATTCGACAGGAGTTATAATCTGCGATGAAATAAACGGCTCTTCAACGCGGTCTATGACAGTAGTATCCGGCATCGTAGCGGGATTATCAACAAGTATAAGGTCACCGTTGGTTTTATATACTTTATATTCAACATTCGGAACCGTTGTAATAATTGCCAGGTCATATTCGCGCTCGAGTCTTTCCTGAACTATTTCAAGATGAAGAAGTCCGAGAAATCCGCACCTGAATCCGAATCCAAGCGCAACTGATGATTCAGGCTCGTATGTAAGAGAGGCGTCATTGAGTTTGAGCTTAGAGAGGGATTCCCTCAGATTTTCGAAATCATTGGATGCAATAGGGTATATACCGCTGAAGACCATAGGTTTAACTTCTTTAAATCCGGGAATTGGTTCGGATGCGCGGTTAACCGTATCAACGATTGTATCACCGACTTTAGAATCATTTACATCTTTAATATTTGCTATGAGATAACCTACATTACCCGATTCGAGCATGTGAGTTCTTTGGCGTTCCATTTTTAAAATACCGACTTCTTCGGCTTCAAAATGCTTGCCGGCGGCGAAGAATTCTATTTTATCGCCTTCTTTCAGAGTGCCGTCGAAAACTCTCAGATAAACTATAACTCCGCGGTAAGTATCGAAAATTGAATCGAAAATCAAAGCCCTGAGAGGTTTTTCATTTTTGATTTCAGGTGCTTTTATCCTGCTGATTATTGCTTCGAGAATTTCATCTGTTCCGATACCTTCTTTAGCGCTTGCAGTGAGAATATCTTCCCGTTTACATCCGAGCAGATCAACGATCTGGTCTTTGACTTCCTCTGTCATTGCGCTCTGAAGGTCAATTTTATTGATAATGGGAATAATTTCAAGTCCGTTATCAATAGCAAGATAAAGATTGCTGATTGTCTGGGCTTCAATACCCTGTGTGGCATCCACTATAAGCAGAGCGCCTTCGCAAGCCGCAAGTGAGCGGGAAACTTCGTAAGTAAAATCCACGTGACCCGGAGTATCAATCAGGTTCAATATATACTTTTCGCCGGATTTTGAGGCATAGTTCATCTGAATAGCATGAAGTTTTATTGTTATGCCTCTTTCCTGCTCAAGATCCATATCATCCAGAACCTGCTTCGTCATCGAACGTGATTCGACAGTACCCGTACGTTCGAGGAGTCTGTCAGCTAATGTTGATTTTCCGTGGTCTATATGAGCAATTATACAAAAATTTCGTATTTTAGAATTAATCACCGTTTATCTTTTCGCAAATAAATATAAAAAAAGCGGGCTTCAATTATAACCCACTTTTATAACAAATAATTTCAGTTAACAGAACTATTGATTTGTTTGTGTTCCGGCTTTTCTTGAGTTCCTTATATCCTGAATTTCTTTACGGACTTCAGCAGATAATCTCCTGAGGTTGTTAAGCTCTTTACGAAGCCTTGTACCGGCCGCATTTTGTTCTTTTTGATAAAATTTATCAACATCCGACTTCATTCCGTCGAGTATTTCCTGCAGTTTTGAGAATTTCTCCATTTACATCTCCTTTTTTAATGGTTAATATTAAATATAGTTAAAATTTACGATAGTTTTAATGATAAATCATTATAGTAATAATGCAATATTATGTACGTATGGGATTGAAAATATTATATTATAAGCCCAGGCTGTGAAAGCGACGCCGAGTATAACGAGAACTGAGATGATAGAAATCCTTAGCCAGGGGGCGAGTTTATAATCCCTGAAAATTCCCCACAGTCCGTTCAATCCGTGATACATAGCAAGTGTAACAAATAAAAGGTCAATAATCCTGTACCACGAAAACTGCATACGCGTCAGGACTGCTTCGTATGTATGTCCCGAATCGGGCGAATAGTGCATAAGGATATAATGTCCCAGCATCAGAACAACGAGGGCAAGTCCTGTTATTCTCTGTAAAATCCAGCTTTTTGCTCCTGAATTTTTGGAAGACTGATATTTATACATGTTAAATGATTAAAATTTTATTTTCCAAAAAGTTTGAAAATTTCGTGTGAAAACATAACAAATCCCATTGCAAGGAATAAAATTATTCCGATAATCCACGAATAACGGTAGAGCGCTTTATGATACTTTGCTCCGTCAGCCCAGTCAACGAGTACTACACGAATTCCGTTCAGGGAATGGAATAAGACAAACACAAACAAAAGCCATTCAAGGGCAAGGAGCGGAGGTGAAAGAAAGGTTTTCATTTTCGCTTCAAAAGCTTCTTTCCCGCTCGTAAGTGTGCTGAGTGAATATATGTGCAGGAAAAGATAACCCATTAAAGCAAGTCCTGTGATCCTGTGATAAATCCATGCCCAGCTTCCGCTGTCTTTATGATACGAGAGATTTTCCTTTACCCAATCTTTCTGGTCGAACGTTTTGATTTTCTTAGCAGTTTCTGACATTTAAAAATCTCCTTAATTTCGATGAATTTAAGTGAAATTATACAATTATTATTAATATTACAATTTAATAAAATATACGCAAATATTTTCATTTAATAAAAATATTATTAATGCTAATTTGCCCTAACATACAAAATTCAATAAATCATATATGATAATTACACCTGAATACATCAAAACCCTGAAGCCGTACGTACCGGGAAAATCAATCGAAGAGATTCAAAAAGAATTCGGTTTAGAAGAAATTCATAAAATCGCTTCAAACGAGAATCCGCTTGGTCCTTCACCGAAAGCCATTGAGGCAATGAAGAAAGTTCACGGTGAGGTGAACAGATATCCTGACCCGGGAGCGTTAGAACTAAGGAAAAAAATATCGGCTAAATCCGGCGTTGAAGTGAGCAATATCGCCGTTGGAAGCGGAAGCGAGGGGATTATGGCTAATATATTGAGGTGTTTTTTATGCGATGGTGACGAGATGATTACTTCGGAAGCCACTTTTATTGGGTTTCAGGTGCTTGCACGAGGAAGGGCAAATAAATGCCATTATGTACCGATGCCCCGAGACACTTATAAATTTGACGCTGACGGAATTCTCGCGAAGGTGAACGAGAGAACGAAGATAATTTATATATGCAATCCTAATAATCCGACGGGTACGATATTAAACAAAGGTGAATTCGATAAGTTTTACAAAGGAGTTCCGGAGAATGTTCTGATAATCATGGACGAAGCATATTTTGAATACGCGTGCGGCTGCGCTGAGTATCCTGATTCTATGGATTACAGATATGATAACGTTATCACACTGAGGACTTTTTCGAAGATATACGGAATTGCAGGTGCGAGAATAGGATACGGATTCGCGCATGCGGATATAGTAAGTACGATAATGAAGGTGAAACTTCCGTTTGAGCCAAATTCGCTTGCGCAGGCAGGGGCAATAGGGGCTTTAGACGATGATGAATTTCTTGAAAAATCAAGGGCACTGAATGCCGGGGGTTACGAATATTTCAGGAAGGAACTGAATGATTTGCATAAAGAGGGAAAGATAGTATTTGTACCTTCATACGCGAACTTCGTTTTGCTGAAACTGGAATCTGAGGAGAAAGTAAACTTTATTAACTCATCATTGCTGAAGGAGGGGGTGATAATAAGACCGTTAAAGCCGTTCGGACTTGCCGACTGCATTCGCGTAACGATGGGGCTGAGGAAAGAAAACGAAGCTTTTATTAAATCTTTTAAAAAATATATTTAGATGACTATTACGAAGGACACTACAATAAGAGAGCTTCTGCTCGCACTTCCCGCGGCGTCTTCATATTTGATGAAACACGGAATTACCTGTTTAACAGGCGGAGCGCCCAAATGGGGGACGATTACCGACCTTGCTAGTAAAAAAGGATATTCCGGGGAAGAGATAATAAAGTTCGCCGGGGACCTTGACACGATGCTTAAAATCAAAAGACAAAATAAATAAAGTATCAGATTTTCTTATTTTTCATCATTGACATTACAATCGCGATGGTCAGGATTACGAGAATAACGAGAAGCGAAGTGACAGTCGAAATATGAAGAACCCCCGAAAGCAACATTTTCATGCCAATAAAGATGAGAATAATTGAGAGCCCCAATTTCAGGTAAGTAAACTTATCCATAAATCCCGAAAGAGCGAAATACAGAGCCCGCAATCCGAGTATAGCGAAGGCATTCGATGTGAATACAATGAATGTGTCGTTCGTGATTGCCAGTATAGCCGGTATAGAATCAAAAGCAAAAACAAGGTCAGTCGTTTCGACAATTATCAGAACGATGAAAAGGGGAGTAGCGAGTAAACCTGTTTTTCTTCTGATAAAAAATTTATCTTTTTCGTAATTATCCGAAACGGGCATAATTTTTTTGACAAATCGGACGACGGGATTTTTATCCGGTTCGACTTTCTGTTCTTTCTGGAATGCCATTTTAAGTCCGGCGATGACGAGGAAACCTCCGAATATGAATATAATCCACCAGAACATATTCAATAAAGCAGCGCCGAGAACAATCAGTCCCGCGCGCATCAGTAAAGCGCCTACAATTCCCCAGTACAGTACCTTATGCTGGTACTTTTTAGGAACATCGAAATAAGAAAATAAAAGCAGGAACACAAAAAGATTATCAACACTGAGTGATTTCTCAAGCAGATATCCCGTAAGGAATTCCAGCCCTTTATCATGCCCCATCAGTAAAAACACACCTCCGTTAAACATCAGCGCGAGGACAATCCATACAGCGCTCCATCCGATTGCTTCTTTTACGGAAACTTCGTGCTGTTTTTTATTAAATACTCCGAGGTCGAGGGCAAGCATTATAATAAGGAAGAGGCAGAAACCCGCCCAGTGAATGAAGCCGATATTTTCAATAAACGCAAAATGCACGTCAGATATCTCCTTTTACAGGTCTTACAACCACATCTTCAATTAAAACTTTTTTCGGCTGATTAAAGACCTGAAGCGTGATTTCGGCTATATCCGCAGGAGATATCATACGGTTTTTATATTTTTGTCTTGTGCGGGCGTCCCACATACCTGTTTCGACTGCACCGGGCAGTATATTGGAGACCTTAATATTAAGTTTTCTGACCTCTTTGCGTAAAGACTGCGACAATAAAAGAAGTCCTGCTTTTGAAGCCGAATAAACAGAGCTGTTATCAAAAACAGTATTAGCGGCAACCGACAAAATATTAATAATATGACCTCTGCGCGCTTTTACCATTTTCGGCAGAACAGCTTTCATGCATAAAAAAGCGCCGCGCAGGTTAATATTCATTATATAGTCAAAATCATAAACCTTTGTTTCAAGAAAAGACTTAAAAGCCGTAACCCCTGCATTGTTAATAAGAGCGTCAATCCTGCCGTATTTCTCAATAATGCGTTTAAGTGTCAGTTGTACGCTTCTTTCAGATGCGACATTACAGACGAAGGCAGATGCTTCACGACCCGCGAATTTGATTTCGCTGACAATCCCGACCAGCCGTGACTTTCTCCTTGAAGAAACCACTACAACATAGCCGGACTTTGAAAACACTTTGGCAATTTCCTTACCGATTCCGGTTGAAGCTCCGGTTATCCAAACAACTTTGTTATTCATACGAAAAATTTTAATTCGCTTTCAAAAAAATAAAGTATGACGAAATAAATAATACTATTCATTACATTACCATACCGCCGTCAACGCACAGTACCTGACCCGTAACGTAGTCCGCTTTTCCGGAAGAAAGGAAAGTTACGATGCCGGCAACTTCTTCGGGTTTACAAGGACGTTTAAGCGGAATAACTTTAAGGAAAAACTCTTTTTGTTCATCGCTAAGCTGAGCCGTCATTTCAGTCTCGACGAATCCCGGTGCCACGGCATTAACATTGATATTCCTGCCGGCGAGTTCTTTTGCGATTGATTTTGTAAGACCGATAAGACCGGCTTTTGATGCGGCGTAATTTGCCTGTCCCGCATTTCCCATAACACCGACAACAGAACTGATGTTCACTATCTTGCCGCTTCTTTGTTTCGCCATAATACGCGAGACGGCTTTTATTGTATTGAAAGCGCCTTTTAGATTAACCCTTATTACAGAATCCCAGTCATCCTCAGTCATTCTTATAAGAAGTCTGTCCCTCGTGATTCCGGCATTGTTAATCAGAATATCAATGCGCCCGAATTCAGCCGCTGTTTCATCTATTGCCTTTTGAGTTTTATCCGTATCAGTAATATCAATTTCTTTAAAAAGAATTTTTCTGCCCGTGGATTTCATTCCCTCAATATACGCATCGAGGTCGGCGGGTCTGAACATATCATATATAACAACGTCAGCGCCTTCATTAACAAAATCAGTAACAATAGCGCGTCCGATGCCTCTGCCGCCGCCTGTTACTATAGCAATTTTCCCTTGTAAAAGATTTCCCATTTTTAATTATGCTTTAGGTTTATAATGTTTAATAAAATAATCATTCAGGTGATTATATCCGTCTTCACCGATAATAAACCGGATTTCCTCCGTCATCGCTTCAAAGACAGTCTGCGTGAAATTCTGTTTGTGTTTAATTCCGCAGTAAGAAAGTTTAGAAGAATGGTCATCATCATACGTCAGGACATCATCAATAATTGTCAGCGGATACATAATGCAATACTTGGGTTTAATAGCCCATTTATGCATATTATTTTTCACGGCGGCGACCTGTATAGAGCAATAACTTCTCTTATCCTTAAATACGCATTGATTATGACCCGAAGGTGTTTTATAAAGTTCGGTACCGGCGGCTTGCCCGGAAGGGAAATCGGTATCCTCTTCAAGTTCTTTTTCGAACCATTTCGAAGAATTCTTAATCTGATTTTCATCCATAACGGATTTAATCTCTTCTTCAAATTTCATAACAACAGTTTTAAAATCCCTGTCCATATAGACACCCCAGTCACAGCATTCGCCGCGGCAGGTTTTAACGTTACATCCCGGAACAAAGCCCTGTGTAAAAATTACAGGGTCAATTTCCAGATTGTTATACTCAAGAGGAAATTCTTTCAAAATATTCTATATTTAGTTTAAAAATTTAATTATATCTTCAAGCGCTGAAATATTGAAAACAGCGGCAGAAGTATCAATTTTTTTTACGAGCCCCGCAAGCACTTTTCCCGAGCCGATTTCATAAAAACTTGTTACACCGTCTTTAATCATATTTTTCACCGAAGCTTCCCATCTGACCGGAGATACGAGTTGTCTTGAAAGTGAATCGCGGATTTTATCTTTACTTATTTCAGGTTTGGAATCAACATTGGTATAAACCGGAATTGAGGCATCCGTAAATGCTGTGCTCTGCAATGCCGAGCGAAGTTCGGAGTCTGATGTTCTCATAAGTTCGGAATGAAACGCCCCGCTGACTTCAAGTTTCTTAGCGAGTCTGCATTTAAAAGGTTCGGCTTTCGCAACTTCCAGAGCTTTATCAACAGCCGCAATATCTCCCGATATGACTATTTGTCCGGGGCAGTTAAAATTCGCCGGCTGAACGATTCCGGCAGATGAAGCAGTTGCGCAGATTTCAGAAACCTGCGATTCGGAAAGTCCGATAAGAGCCGCCATAGTACCGGGCTGAACGACGCCTGAATTTTTCATCAGCATGCCGCGTGTTTTTACAAGTCTCAGACAATTTTCAAAATCAACCGAACCGGCGTAAGCGTTTGCCGTATATTCACCGAGCGAATGTCCGGCAACGCAATCGGCTTTGAGCTTACTTCCGATTAACTGTGACAGAATATAAGAATGCACGAACAGAGCCGGTTGAGTGATATTCGTTTGCCTGAGGTCATCAGCCGGTCCTTCAAAGCAAATCGTGCTGAGCTTAAAACCCATAATCTCATCGGCTTTTTCGAATAAGGAGCGGGCTGTATCGGATTTTTCATACAGGTCTTTACCCATACCGACTGCCTGTGAACCCTGACCCGGAAAAAGAAATGCAACTTTAGACATATAATATAAATTGATTATTTACTTTAACAAAGAAAATAAATAAATTAAAGTTTTAATTAAATCTAATTAAAAATATTCGTAACAAATCAGCCTTATTAAAAATAGCCACAGATTCACAGATTTAGCTAATGAAATATTCAAAAATAATATTCATTACAAAAAAAAAGTTGTAAAATTAGAAGAACTATTTGAGGGTATGAATGGAAATTTATCATATTTTAGGCGAAAATCACTAATAACAAAAATAATAGTTTTATAATCTGTGAATCGGTGGCAACCTTGAGAATATTTACGCTGAGTAGTTAAAAATATTCGCTCAATAAT
>Ga0247842_10008708_pt1 | contig 10551 bp, 9 predicted proteins | sample LaCruzMarch2015__3_FD_192411 | JGI IMG/M metagenome (GOLD analysis project Ga0247842, IMG submission 192411) | Freshwater microbial communities from meromictic Lake La Cruz, Castile-La Mancha, Spain - LaCruzMarch2015_19m | ecosystem: Environmental > Aquatic > Freshwater > Lake | place: Spain... | reverse complement strand
AGAAATAAGGTCAAGTTGCGATTATGACTGCGATGAAAAGCGTGGAGAACAGTTGGAAAAGAGGCATCGACAAAGGCAAAAAGATATAAACCGACATTATGAATTCAATTTACCAAAGTAGAAATAATGATGAAACTTGTTATAGAGGTTTCAACCCCTGTAGTAAGTTGTTCAAAAAAGGCTTTCATTTTGTCTTTATTATCATAAACATATACAATCATTCAATAATGATGGTAATATTACACAAATATTTGTTAATTCAGACAAATAAGAACTTCTGAAAATTGAGAAAATTTGTAAAAAAAAGATTAAGACAGATTCTGACAGACAGCCTGGTATTGGAATCAGAAGTGAAAATTGAAAATCAAAAAACCAATCATTACTTATAAAGAGATAATGGATAGGGGAATTATAATGGAGAAAAAACCAACCCGGAATAAAATACTGGTTGTTGTAATTGCGACTATTGCTGCAACCGGCGGACTGCTTTTCGGCTTTGATACAGGAGTGATTTCAGGTGCTATTCCTTATTTTCAAAAAAATTTTGCCCTTGACAATGACTGGATTGAATTAATTACTACAGCCGGGCTTGCTGGTGCCGTATTTGGCGCGATATCATCGGGCCGGATTACTGATATTATTGGTCGGAAAAAAGTGATTATAGCATCGGCACTTATTTTTGCCATAGGAGCATTTTGGTCAGGTTCTGCTCCCAGTGCTGGTTATTTAATGCTTGCACGCTTCTTTTTGGGTATAGCTATTGGAATATCTTCATTTGCAGTGCCTTTGTATATTGCTGAAATTTCACCGGCTAAGAGCAGAGGTAAATTTGTTTCGCTGTTTCAGCTTCTTATTACAATTGGCATTTTTGTTTCATATTTCTCTGACCTGGCTTTCGCCCTTCCTGAGGGTGCTACAGGTTATACGGATTGCTGGCGCCCGATGCTTTATGTTGGTGTTATTCCTGCAGCCATTATGCTGGTGGGTATGCTATTTTTGCCGGAGACACCGCGCTGGCTGATTAGCAAGGGCTTCGATGATAAAAGCCGTGAGGTATTAATGAAAGTGGAAGACCCTCTGCTGGTAGAAGATACTATTTCAAGGATGAAGAAGGAAATTGAAATTGACAAGTATAACAAAACCGGTTGGAACGAAATATTTAAGCCATGGCTCCGTACCCCTTTCATCATTGCAATCGGGATTATGTTTGTGCAGCAATTTACCGGAATCAACACCATAATTTACTATAGCCCGAAAATATTCCTTATGGCAGGATTTGAGGGAGCACGTGCAGCTATAATGGCGTCGGTAAGTGTAGGTGCTGTGTGTGTTTTGTCTTCAATTATAGCATTATCTGTTGTCGACAGGCTGGGCCGGCGTAAGTTATATATGATTGGCTTAAGTGGCATGGTGGTTTCACTTATCACTCTGGGGATGTGCTTTGCATTTCAATCATCACTGGGCGATTCGGTAAAACAAATAACGGTTGCCCTGGTTTGGATTTACATTGCTTTTTTCGCTGTTAGCCTTGGACCTTTAGGTTGGGTTATAATTTCAGAAATCTTCCCGTTAAAAGTACGCGGTATCGGCGCCAGCATTGGTTCGCTCTCAAACTGGTTGTTCAATGGAGTGGTAGCTTTTACTTTTTTTAAAATTGTGAAAGGGCTGACCATGCAAGGATCTGACATTACGGTAAACAACGAAAACCTGGGTAACCCGGCGGGTGCATTCTCGTTGTATGCCCTCGTTGGGATTGCCGGCTTGATCTGGGGCTACTTTTATATTCCCGAAACTAAAGGGAAATCACTCGAAATGATTGAAGATCACTGGCGCCAAGGTAAAACTCCAAGGGAATTATAAAATCGTATGCATTTAAAGCAATTCAATATTTCTAACCAATCTGTCGGAATAAACCGGGCTGATATTTATGCAGTACTTGGCGTATCTGACGAAGTCAAGGCATTGGTTGATGAATATATTGACGATGTATTCATGAATGGGCCTGAACTTCTAAAGGTTAGTGGTGGCTATATGATTGCCGGAGACGTTGAAACGGATACAAGATTAAAACAGATCATTGTTAACAGAATTCCGTTCAGTATTAAAAATATTATTTTTCAACACCTCAGGGCAAGTGAAAAGATTGCTGTGTTTGCCTGCACAATCGGGGATGCGGTGTTTGAAAAATCACGATCACTGATGAAAAACAATGAAATGTTGCATGGCTACATTTATGATATATATGGAAGCCTTGCTGTTGAGAATGCCATGGAACAGGTGCAAAATAATTTAAAGATTGAAATGGCCGGAATAGGTTCAGGGATTTCAAACCGTTACAGCCCCGGATATTGCGGTTGGAATGTTGCTGAACAAAAAAAACTGTTCGGCTTACTACCGCCCGGATTCTGCGGCATTTCGCTTTCTGAGTCATGCCTCATGCAACCCATAAAGTCAATCAGCGGATTTATAGGTATCGGACCTGAGATTCGCTACAAAGAATATACCTGTGAAGTGTGTGATTCTTCCCAATGCCTTTACCGCAACTTAAAACGCAATGTGTAATCATGCACATACTTTTACCCTAATCATTTAAGACCATGAACAAAAAACAGCAATTCGATAAATTACTTTCAGGTGAACTCCATTCAATTGTGTTATTCAAACCCATTCTGATGCACTTTGCCGCCCGGTTCAATAACACTACGTATGGCAAACTTGCTTCGGATTACAAAGTACTGGTTGAGTCCAACATACGCTGTATGGAATACTTCGACCTTGATACGGTAAGCCTGATCAGTGATCCTTACCGCGAAACATCTGCCTTTGGAGCCCGTATTGAATTTATACCCGAAGGGGTTCCAAAATGTTTGAACAACGTGATCCAAAATGAAGATGATGCAAGAAATTTATCAATTCCTGACATTTATCATTGTGAACGAACACGCGACAGGATTTCAGGAGCTGCCTACTATCAGAAACTGTTGAAAGGAACCGTCCCGGTGGGAGGATGGATTGAAGGTCCGTTGGCTGAAGCATGCGATCTGGCCGGTTTAAGCGAAATGCTGATGAATCTGATGTGCGATCCCGATTATTCAAATCTGATCATGGATAAATGTATGATAGTGGCCAGGGAGTTTGCAAAAGCACAAATAAATGAAGGCTGCGACTACATTGGAATTGGCGATGCAATTTGTTCGCAGATAGATGCAGACACTTATGATCTGTATGTTAAAGACAGGCACAAAGAACTCGTTGATCATATTCATTCACTGGGGGCCAAAGCTAAACTGCATATCTGCGGAAATATCAACCATTTATTACCTTCCATCAGCAGTTTGAATCTGGATATTATTGATCTGGACTGGCAGGTTGATTTACTTGAAGCCCGGAAGATATTGGGTGATCAGGTGGTAATCAAAGGAAATATTGATCCTGTTGTGATTCAGGAAACATCTAGTGAGCACCTTGAAAGCCTGGCAAATGAACTTGTCCAGCAAATGCACGGCCAGAAATTTATTCTCTCAGGCGGTTGCGAAATCGGCGTTAATACTCCCTTAGCTAATCTTATGACATTGGCTGAAATCTCCATAAAAACTAAATCCAAATAATCACCAAAACCCTCTTTTATGAAAATGGATATGACAGGATGGAGAGATTCCATTTTTACAAATCCCGAAAAAAGAGCTGTGCCTGTTATGACATATCCGGGACTTCAACTTGCGGGTAAGTCAGTGTTAGACATGGTAACAAAGGAAGAAGTTCAATATGAATGTGTAAAAGCATTATCTGAAAAATATCCTGCGGTTGGGGCAATAACTTTAATTATGGATTTGTCAGTTGAAGCAGAGGCATTTGGCAGTCCTGTTAACTTCAGTGAAAACGAAATACCAACGGTTTCAAAAAGATTAATAGATTCATTTGAGCAGGTAGTTAACCTTAAAATTCCGGCGATAGGTGATGGAAGAACTAAAATTCATTTAAATGCGGCCCGGTTAGCGGCAGAAAATATCACCACCCGCCCGACATTTGGCGGTATTATAGGCCCTTATTCCTTAGCCGGTCGTCTTTACGATATAACCGAAATGATGACTGCAATACTTATTGAACCTGAAGGCGCTCATGAACTTTTGAGCATTTGCACCTCATTTTTAAAAGGTTATGCGCTGGCTTTTAAAAATGCAGGGTGCAACGGTGTATTGATTGCTGAACCGGCGGCCGGATTGCTTGCTGATTACCAGTGTGAGGAATTTTCCTCGCAGTATGTAAAACAGATAGTTGATTTTGTCCAGGATGACAACTTTATGGTGGTTCTGCATAATTGCGGAAATACCGTCAGCCTGGTTGAATCAATGCTGAAAACGGGGGCTGCCGGCTTTCATTTTGGCAATGCTGTTGATATGTGTGAAATTCTGCCGCAGGTGCCTTCGAACAGACTTGTGTTCGGCAATTTGGATCCTGCCGGAGTTATAAAAAATGGCACTCCGGAAATCATTAAAGCAAAAACGACAGAACTTTTAACACGTACATCGCAATACAACAATTTTGTCATTTCCTCAGGTTGCGATATACCTCCCGGAACAACAATTCAAAACATTGATGCCTTTTTCGAAGCCATTGCTGAGTATAATAAAGACTGATTCAATAATAGCATTTCCAAAGAATAATTTTTCGTTATGAATGAAATCTTAGAGAAACTAACAACTTGTATTGAGTTTGGCAAAATCAATCAAAAATCACCTTTCCCGCCTTCAATGCGGGGTGAGGTTGGCGCAGATGAATTAACAAAGCAGGCGTTGGAAGCAGGCATAAAACCCACCATAATTCTTGAAAATGGTTTAATTCCGGGCATGAACGCAGTCGGGCTTAAGTTTAGCCAGGGTAAAGTATTTGTCCCGGAGATGCTGATGGCCGCCAAAGCCATGAGTACGGCGCTGGTTCATTTGAAACCTTTTTTCCAGTCGGGTGAAGTAAAGCGCAAAGGCACCTTCATCATAGGTACTGTTTTCGGTGATTTACATGACATTGGTAAAAACCTGGTCGCCATGACCGTAGAAGGAGCCGGATGGGAAGTAATTGATTTAGGAGTAGATGTTAAATCTGAAACCTTTCTGGACACGCTGGGAAAGTATCCAGATAGTGCAGTTGGAATTTCAGCCTTATTGACCACTACGATGGCGAACATGGAATCGGTTGTAAGAAATGTAAAAGAAAAATATCCATCAACGAAAATTTTAATCGGTGGGGCACCTCTCAATACTGAATTCTGCAATAAAATCGGAGCCGATTTTTACAGCCGTGATCCCCAGGGGGCAGTGGCATACCTTAACAATTTGCAGAATTGCTGAACGAATATTGATAGCCATTGTGCATCAACTTTAGCTTAACCTGATTTTCAGTCAGGCTATACAAATCTGAAAATTCAGGATTTTACTATCCGGATAATTTTAACCTTTATTAAAACTTTAAAAGAAATGAAAATAATCTTATCGATAAAAATGATAATTGTTTCGCTTTTTCTCACCCCTGTTGCTATGAATGCACAAGATAAAATGTTGCCGGAAAAATACCAGGGTCTGCCTTTCGGTAGCATAAAACCTTTAGGATGGCTGAAGGTGCAAATGCAAAACGACATGGCCGGGTTTGTTGGCAACCTGGACCAATTGGTTCCGGACTTGATGAACGACCCCATTTATAGTACAGAACGCTTGCACAAAAAAAGCAAAGCAAAGGATCTGGGGAATCTTAAATCGGGCGATGCCGGAGGCGACGATCAATACAAATGGTGGAATTCCGAAACCCAGTCGAACTGGTGGGATGGATATATCAGGAATGCATTTCTGCTTGATGATAAACAGGCGATTGAAAAAGTAAAAAATTACATCAGTCGGATGCTGGCAACACAGGACGAAGATGGTTATATTGGAATTTACGACAATGGGTTACGCTACAAATTCACCGGCGAAAATGGTGAGTTGTGGTCAAAAACAACCTTGTACCGCGGATTGCTGGCTTATTACGAATACACTCACGACGAAAAAGTCTGGAGGGCGCTGGTTAAGGCGGTTGACAATGTGATGCAGAATTACCCGCTTAATCAGTCACAGCCCTTTTTTGCTGGAAAAGATTTTTCAGGCGGTGTGGCTCATGGATTAACATTTACCGATGTGTTAGACCGGATGCATCAACTGACAGGCGACCATAAATATTCGGATTATGCCGCTTTTTTATACCAGAATTTCTCCGAAAACTATTCTTCAGAAAAAGATGCCCAACTCCCTAATATTTTAGACCCAAACTTCAAGCTTCAATCGCACGGAGTGCATACCTACGAACATTTGCGACCATTGATTGTGGCTGCCTATGCCAAGGGGACTCCGGAGTTAAAGAACGCTTTGCAAATTTATCTTGAACGGATTAAAGCTTGTACTACCCCAACTGGCGGTGCTATTGGCGATGAGTGGATTGGCGGACGACAGGCAGATGCCACACACACAGGTTACGAATATTGTTCGCTGCATGAACTCATGGATAGTTACGCTGCATTATTTCAGAAAAGCGGCGACATCAAGGCTGCTGAGGAAATAGAAACCATTTTTTACAATGCTGCGCAGGGAAGCAGAAATCCTGATCATTCGTGTATCGCCTATCTTAAAACAGACAACTCATTTGAAATGACCGGTACCCGAAATGGTGAAGCGGAACCCGGCCGAAAACAAACGCGCTATAAATATTCGCCTGTCCACCAGGACGTGGCTGTTTGTTGTGTTCCAAATGCAGGCCGTATTTCGCCCTATTTCCTGCAATGCTGTTGGTTTAAAGAAAGTGAAAACACACTGCTGGCAGCAGTTTTAGGACCGAATATCCTGGAAACAACCATTCAGAATGTTCCGGTTAGAATTGAAGAAATTACGGAATACCCCTACCGGAATCACTTTATTTTCAAAATAAAAACCGGTAAAGCCGTTTCGTTTCAACTTAAGATCAGAAAACCGGAATGGGCAACATCCATACAAACCAAAGAAAATTACCGGCTTGAAGGTGGATACCTGGTTTTTGACCGGGAATTTTCAAAAAATTACCAGATCGAACTGGAATTTAAGGCTGAAGTTCAGGTAAAAGAGGATTTGAATCACGAAAAATACTTCAGCTATGGCGCTTTGATTTATGCAAAACCCATTGAAGCCATCGGGCATACAGGAAAAGTTTATGCTTCCAATTTCATTGACCTGACCTATTCTCCTGCTGATTCGGGCAAGTATGAGTTTATAGCAAATCACCGGGCTCGCTTTAAGGACGGGAAAATCAGTGTTAATCTGAAAAATAAAGCCACGCTAAAACCGGAAAAGCTGGAATTGATTCCCATGGGAAAAACCATTTTAAGACAAGTAACCTTTTAATACTGAACTGACGGTTTAACTCAGACTAAATTGATAGATACCTATGATTTCCATGCCAACACTCCCGCAATTTATTGCTTCCGGTAAGGTTCTCCTGCTCGACGGAGCCACCGGTTCCCGTTTGATTGCTGCCGGTTTGCAACCCGGGTATTGTCCCGAGCTATGGAATATTGAGCAACCCGAAAAGGTTAAAAATGTTGCCAGGTCCTATTTTGAAGCCGGTTCAGATGCTGTGCTGACCAACACTTTTGGCGGTTCCCTGCTTAAACTCCGGGATTATGGTCTGGAAGGCCGGGTGAATGAACTTAATGAGGCCGCTGCAGAGTTGGCTTTATCAGTAAAGCCGGCCGGAAGGTTTGTACTTGCTTCCATGGGGCCTTGCGGGAAATTCATGGAACCTTTCGGCGAAGTTACCAGGGACCAGATGACCCGGTCCTTTGCTGCACAGGTAAAGTCGCTGGCCGGTACCGGCATCGATGGTTTCATGCTTGAAACTTTTATCGCGCTCGATGAATTGCTGTGCGCCGTGCAGGCCATACGGGAGCACAGCAGCCTTCCATTTTTTGCATCCATGACTTTTGAATATTCATCCATGGGCTTCAATACCATCATGGGAACCTCTCAGGCGGAAGCAGCGGAAGAACTCTCCCGGGCAGGGGCCCTGGCCGTGGGTTCAAATTGCGGAAACGGTCTGGAGAAGATGATCAATGTCGGGAAAGAATTCCGCACCCTGGGCAAGGATCTGCATATCCTGATCAAATCCAATGCGGGTGAACCAGTCTACAAGGATGGATGTACGATTTACCCGGAAGATTCAGGCTTCCTGGAAGCGCATGCCGATGAATTGTTCTCTTTCCGGCCTTCGGTGCTGGGAGGATGCTGCGGTACTGACCCGGAATATATCAGCTGCCTCAGAAGGCTCATTGACTTGAAAAATCCTCATTTTGAGCAGCCTTTGTCATAAAAACATGACCACTCAATCGAAGCGAGTCCCGCATGTATTAAATGGTTTAAGTTGAACGAGAACAGATAAAATTAATGAACAGTTTCAATTATAATTTGGTATAAACTATTTCGAAATCGTTTCCAAGATACCCTTCATAAACTCTTTAATGATCTGGACTGCATACTCCACGGTCCAATCATTTTGTTGGGCCCACTCCTCACCAATAGGAGTATTCCTAATATTTTCCGAATTATTGCGAAGTACTTCTAATACTCTCTCTTCCAAACGTTTCGATTTTGATAAAACTTCAGCAGCTTTGCGACCCAGAACGATCCCATACCTTAACCATTCTTGGTTTCCCTGAAATTCCCAGTTGTGGAAATCACCACAAGTTCTATCCCATCAAAAATCTATCAATTTCCGATTTTCTTATCCTGACAGCAGGTCTGACTCCCGGTTTGTCAACGGTGGAGATTTCGATTTTCTTCAATTTTCCTTTATTGATAAGGTTGTAAACAGTGGCAGAGGTGATTTTCATGTACTGAGCAGTACCTTCAACCGTCATTATTTCATCCACTACAGGTTTTGGATTCAATCCTGCAATCATTCTGGGTAATTCATCAATCAGATACCATTCCGATAGTCTGAACAGGTTGCTACGATTCATTCTTTGACAAACAACAATGCTTAATTTTCTTTCCCGATCCACAAGGACAAAATTCGTTTCGACCGGGAATTTTTGGGATACTGAGATGATTTGTAACGTCTTATGCCAAATTCTCAATATGTTCCCGGAACATGAAATAATGTTCAATTATCCTTTTGACATAGAAGCCATCCTCAAGCGTGATTTTTACTCGTTCAAATATTTTTTCAGTAATATTTGTTATTGGGCTTAAAGTATTAATTGACGGGCCTTTGAGTTCGTGAAGAATTTCTTTATCATATCTACCAAACCAGTTCTTATAGAATATTTCTTTCTCCCACCCAAAATTGATTACAGCGACAGGTTTTCTTCTGTTTTCTGATATCACATTCAACATTACTCTTCTGCAATCACATTTTGGTTCATCACAAAATAATTCCATCAAGATAAACTGATCACCAGCTAATTCCAGATCATTAAATACTTGAATACACCGGGTTTCTTTTCTGGCAATTTTCGGGAAATAAGTATCAAAAGCAAGGTAGGGCATGAGATTTCTATTTTGGGTTCTGTATCAAAACGAATGATTAAAATTATAACTAAAAAATTAAAGGTCAAGGAAAAACAACGGAAAAGATTATTCTCCATCCAGCCACCTATCCATCTCTCACATCCTCATCCTGATTTTCGGTAAGGCACGAAAAATTGCTGATTTAATGTGGAATAGATATTATGACCAATATTACCTCCATTTTGAATCCTTAAAATTCTTGGTCTCGTCAAATATTGGTTTGTTTATTTCTTTACCCCATATTTTTTTACCTGCTCGCTTGGGGTACTTTTGAAAATAGACATTCCGGTCGTTGAAATATTTGTCGATCGCTGATTTACATTCATCTGGAGATTGATAATCACTGCTATGGATTATTCCCTTTGACATTCCACTAAAAACGGATTCAATAACATTTAAAAACTGCGCAGATGAAGGTAGTGGTGCTAATTCAACAAGTGGAGTTTTATTTATGTTTCTATATTCTTCCTGATTTACTTCATCAATTTTATCATTAAGTTTCTTTGAAGCGTGCCATGATGCGGCATCCCAAGAAAAATAAATTTTTTCCTCGTCTTTGTACTTAACTAATAATAAATCAAGTAATTTAATCATTTCATCTGTGTTTTTTTTTGAAGAATAAAAATGTGTGATTTGATTATGTGACAACTCTAATGCAGCAGTACAGATTAAACTTCCTTTACTTTTTTGCCATTGAGGATATGTTTTCACCTCCCCCAGTTTGACGATAGATGTACCTCCTTTAATTTTTATCGCAAAAGGTCCGAATTCATCAACTGAAAAAAACTTCTGTTTATTGGTAAGGCCTGATAAAATTTTAGTGATGTGTTGAAGTTTCTCCCGGTAATTGGGGTCAGGACTTGTTAAGACTTTTTTTGCTTTACGAAAACCATAACCAAGTGATTTTATATATAGGTATAGGCGCTTAGGCATCCCATTTTTTGATACCTTTGAGCCATGGAAACGAGAGAAATTTTCAGCGGTGTGAACT